>Ga0307515_10000122_pt1 | contig 187147 bp, 204 predicted proteins | sample 17_EM_MG_FD_194513 | JGI IMG/M metagenome (GOLD analysis project Ga0307515, IMG submission 194513) | Populus trichocarpa ectomycorrhiza microbial communities from riparian zone in the Pacific Northwest, United States - 17_EM | ecosystem: Host-associated > Plants > Roots > Unclassified... | reverse complement strand
CAATCGCTTCCTCAGGGTTTTCAGCCCCTTGACAAAGTCGCGAAAGCCGTGCCCTTTGCAACCTCCAGGCACTTTCCTGTCCCCCCGCAATAAAGACCGCCCAGTGTCACCACCCGGATCTCTACCCGGCTCCTCAAAACGGCCTTACCACTCCGGACCGCTTCTCGGTTCCCCTCCAAAGAAATAAATTAATTGACCCCCATCCATAAGTACTGGTTGCGTACACAAAGAATAGTAGAGGCCTACCGAACTGGTGCAAAGTTTGGAGATGAAGAGTACAAGAAAAAGGTCTACACTAATCACTGGAGAGTACGGCTGCGGGTTGCAGAGGTTGAAGGGGACTTGGAACCGGTCCAGGGCTGGTAAGTAAAGTGCAATCTAATTAAACTCAAACTCAAACTTTACTTTGACAGCTAGCATTGACCAGATGGTGATCCGCTGTCCCATCCAAAATCTCCGACTTGCAGTTCTAAGGCTGCGAGCTCCATACGTTGGTTTGAGGCTCGCGGGATCCCATGTGGGGAATCGGGAGTTCAATATAATTCGCGAGTGACTTACCATGCGTTATCGCGTAGCCGCAATTGTCCTTGTTGCGTTTCTGGGCGATGATGTCTTTCTATTTCCCTCGGAAGGGCTCTTAAGGACAGATTCCTTGCCATTACGTGAGTACATAATAAACACCTTCACTACTTCTCGCCCAATGCCCATAACAGTCCTCCCTCCCTACATTCTTCGTCTCAACCAGTGTGCATCCGTATACTGCACTGCCCATCTACGGTTGAGTAGACATAGGATATAGACGGGTTCAGGACGCTCTGTAGACGGTCCAAGGCAGATAGATAGAGCTGTGGACATGCCTAAACGAACAGCTGTTATGGTTCGACAGTCAATAGCTGTATTGTGTCTAATAATGGTGCAGCCCTTAGTAGTGTATTAGATGCCAGTGGGCAGCAAAATATTCTATGTGACTCCGGTAGGTATTTAGGGTAAACCCAAACCACCTATTACTCCGGAAGCTAGGTATTTGCTGATTGTGTTGCGGGCTTATGGCTAAGATGTGAGATGTGGTAGGTGATGGATTTCGATATTGCTGACTACCGTTATCCTAGTGGTTATTTGCTCGCTATAGGTGGAAAACATAATGTGAGGTGATAGTATATACGAAGTTTGAATGTGCGGGAACTATACGATGCCCAGTTTTCCGAGCTTAAAAGAATAAGCACTTATTTTATATTTTCATTCTTTGATTCACCTGCCAAGGCGGAGATGGTTCCACTCTGATTGCCTCCTGCATGCTCTCGTAAACCAAACTTTGCCTCGCTCGCAATTTCACAGCGCTAGCAAAAAAGTGAAAGTCTGAGCATGAAAGCCGTAACTTCAGTAGACGGAAGGTCATACCAACTTAACTTTCTTCTTTACCCCTCGAGATCTTTTGAACATACAACGCATTGCAACAATATCACCTTTTTGAAGTCATCTTGAACTTTCGGATATACAAAAATACTTATTATTCTTCACCTGAATAGAATTCTGCCTGATGTGACCACCAATTTCAGAGATTCAGGCATGCCTGTATGGCAAAACACATGACGACCTACAATGAAATTCTCCTACATCGTTATGAGTCACTAACCCCACATAGGCTTTACCGGGTTCAGTTATTTGGCTGATATAAGTCAGGTCCCTGACACCAGTTACGCCCAGGTAACTAAAAATGATCACTACAACACTACAAAGCAAGCGAAGATACTACAAGGCGCGAAGAGCAAGACACAGTATGTCAGTGAAGATAACGGTTTGTTTGTTTGTTTTAATCATACTGTATTCACTCTAATTAGAGTATGACAGCCCCTTAATCCCCTCCGCCTCCGGGCTGGCCGGCTAGATGGCGGAGCTCCACTCCTGCTACCCGTCGTCCCCTTTGAAGATAACGGTTCAGGGTACTGGACTGCACCGCCTGAACTGGTTCGCTATGCACAGTGTTCCAAAGCGGCCACCAAACTGCAGATTGGCGGATTGGCCAGATATAGTCCACTCTGACGGAGGCCACCAATGACCTGGGCTAGTTTAGTCCAGGCCTCCATCAAGCCTACAGATATTGCAGATTTTGCAGGGTCATACTTCGGCCTCCAGCGACCTGCCTTTGGTCAGCTTATGTCTATTTATATATGTTAATTAGCATCCACCCATGTGTATCAGCATATATCTGAATATACCCAGTAGCCCAATTCGTGTAGGAGCCCAATCTCCACTCTCACTCTACTTTAGTCATCCTTTTACTAACACTCAAGGTCTGCTGGAAAGCTCCAACCCCTGCATCACTGGCCGTTAAATATGTATAGACTAAGCCCATAAGATCTGTGGCCGGCCTGGGCCGAAGCCCTTGACACAGTCCGGCCCAGATCATACTCATATCTGGCAGGGCAGGCTGCCTCGGATCACTGACTATGCATAATTGGCTGATTTCAAACCGGTTCGAACCGATTTGAAGTATATCTCTCTAGGTGTAGGTAGATGGCGATCTAAGCATATAAAAGAGGACTCTGAGAAAGAATACCAGAGCTCTAGACTCGGAACCCAAGACAGTTCCTCATGACTGCAGCTGAAGACCGTGACCATTGTCTTACTGGTATCCCACCGGAGGCTTTTGATGATATCTTTGCGGACATCGACCCAAACTCGGGGGTCGTTCCCTCTCCTGTCTAGCCTGCCCGGAAGCGTATTGAGATTACACTATCCTTGGGCCCGCTGCTGCAACCTGCTCTTTCCCAGTCTGAGAGTGCGGTGTCTACGAGTAATTGAGCTGAGGGCCCAAGCTCGACGCATAGCCCTGCACTGTCAGCATCAAGTTCCATATCAGCAAGCAGGTACCCCTTAACATCAGTGAACTGTATCTGAACTGGTTTGGGACGGTTCACTTATTGTCCTGAACCGACGCTTCCAACCATATCTCCCATCGAACCGCACCGCATGAACCGTCAGGGCCTCCGGACTGGGTACGGTTCAAACGCTGCCTTCATTGTAACATCCTATGGAGTTATTAGCAACCAACATAATGATGAATGAACTGAATAACCAACATCTTCGGCATAACCTTCTTACCGCAAACCCCAAATTAACTTCATTTGACCTACCAAGCAAAAGTGTAGCAAACCAACTATAGTGCTAATCTTATTTCACAATTTATCTAAGAGAATCAAAGGGCGGGCACTGAGAGCGATCCGTTCAGAGTCAAGCATACGCTGTGGGGGAGCGAAAACGACGATTATTAGTACTTCAATTTTATTGTAGGCTCCACGCAGGGAGATTCTCTAAGGCCTAAGAGATGTCAGGTATCCATTACAATCTCGTCACAGAAGAAGGGATAACTAGTCTGGCGTTTGTTGCAGCATGCACGGACAAGGCCGCAAATTTGCTGAACGAGCGTTTCATCGAAATTGCCAGACTGAACGTTGCTGAGGAACACAAAGAAGAGTACCATCGCCACGCATCTGGGGGACTGGTCGGTGGAATAGCGGCACTGGGCGCTGGGTGTCGTATGGGCGGCCAGAGTATTTGAACTTATCATCAAGTCGCAATTGTTGAGTGCAGGACTCAGGCTAGTTTGTTAGAGATGTTTTGCGTTTGGTACGGTAATTCAGTACTAGTACAGGGAGACAGGTTAAAGGCGTTTAATGGTAGAGCTGATTAGGTGCAAAATACATAAGTATTTTTATGGTGTAGACCCCATTTGTTTTGTGAATGAGTCGGATCCTGGGTTCCTTGTTTGTAATATCTGGCGTTTAGTCTCACCTGAAAGTGTTGACACACAGTATTCTGTAATTTTGTGAATTGAGCTGGGCTGTCTGGGATGGACGATGTAAGTGATACATACCTAAAGTCAACCCGATACCTGTCATAGCACTTAACAATTCCAGTGCCATGAAACCTTGATATTTGGATGATCAAACGTTGCACCAGCCACACGACGGGTTAGATATAGGACTGAATGCTACTAGACGGGATACAATATTGAAATTGAATGTTGTAAGAAATCATCGCCAAACTATATATTTTGGCCTAGCACTTGCGATAGGGAATACAACTCGGTTTGTTGAAAATGCAGCATCATTTACAACAAGCTAAATGTCCAAAGTTGTAGAAGGGTACTCCCGTACCTCAGATTCCATATGTTTGGGTCGAGAGGGACGACATGTCGACCAGAGCTTTCTTTTTTTGATATATTCATTGTCACACACCCGGTCACATGATTAATGTATGGGTGTTTTTCTTTGTTCACTTCCCTTTGTGCCTATGGAATAGCACGTTAGCTTGATAATTGCTGATGCATACAATGGCTCACCAGTTTGAATGGATTTTCTAGCATGTGCAAATGTAGGGGGTAATGGGTATGGAGGTTGTAGTGATCAAGTTGAATAGTAGCGTTATGTTGCAGCGTGACACATCAATGGATAATTGCAATATAGCTCTAACCCTAGCCCTAGAGGTAACTTTCAATGCTAGAGAACATACTATGAACTTAAGCTCCATCTCCCCACATCACAATCCTTCTCTCTCGTCCATCTCAGCCTAACAACCCCCGCTTCAGCATGTGTTCAACTGCATTCCGCAAGCTCTTCCGCAGGAGCTCCCGCTCGTATGCCCCACAAGGCTTCCACCCGGACCGTCCGCCTCCTGATCCATACCCAGGACCCAACCCATACGAAACCAGCAGCTTCGCTCCGCCAATGGGACCTCCTCCCGGCATCGACAGCAAGCAAAAACCAGACTCGCATGACCACGCACCACATTCGTTCCCGCCGCCCGAACAACACGCAGGTTCCTCCACCGATGCAAACGGAAACGGACCCCCGCCCGCATTCCAAACCCTTGACCCCAGCAACGGGGAAGACGACCTCCCGCCCCCAGCGTTCCACGCGCTCTACCTCACCTCTCCGACATCAAACGCCGAGGCGGAATTGGCAGATGCGGGCTGGGACTTCACGGACGCAAACCCGCTCGCTGCGCCCTCGCACTTCACGCCGGACTCTTTGGCTGCAATGCGTGCTGGGACGCTTGGCCTTGCACCGCCCCCGCCCAGGTTCAAGGGGACAATCGCGAGTAAGAATCCTGGGACTATCAATATCGCCTCTGCTCCGGGGTGCCCTGATACCTGCCTCATCTCTGCGCTCCCGCTGTATGCGGCGGGGTATGATCACCCGTACAACACAGGCCGCCCCAAGACGGCGTATTTCGAGGTTCTCGTTGAGAAGATGCCGCGCGACTCTGCGATTGCGATTGGGTTCTGTGCGGTGCCGTATCCGGGGTTTAGGCTGCCGGGGTGGAATCGAGGGAGTCTGGGGGTGCATGGGGATGATGGGAGGAGGTATATCAATGATAGTTTTGGGGGGAAGGATTTCGCGTCGCCGTTTCGGGGTGGGGATAAGGTGGGGATTGGGATGAGCTGGGCGCAGGCGGGGGTTGAGGTGTGGTTTACAAGGAATGGTGTGAAGGAAGGCGGGTGGAGGCTCGATGAGCAGAGAGATGCGAAGGAGGAGAATGATCCGCTGCCCGGGCTCGACGGGGGGTGCGATGTGTATGCGTCTGTGGGGATTTGGGGAGGCGGGGTCCAGGCACAGGTTCGATTTTTGCCGGAGGGAGAGAAGTAGGTTGAGACGGCAGGTATGGGTTTGAGGTTTGGGTGGTAAATGCGCTGCTTTTTGTTGATTTCGTTGGAGTTTGAGAGGGTGGGCGGGAGGTGTTTGGGGAGTTGAAATGCGTGCTTTTGTTTTGATAACTGGGTTGATCTAGAACTTGCATACACTACACTGTTCTTGCCAATGCGGCATCGACCAACTAGTTTTGCTTAATCGTCGAAGCCGATAAGTACCGAAGGTCTGTTGCTCTGGGAATAATTTGAGAACGATCAACGCCTGTGGCTTTGTTGTATAAGGAGATATCCTGGTGGTGATAGGAGAGTCGGGAAACACCAGCTCACCCCCTTCGTTGACATGAAATTCCCTCTCTCACGGGGGGACATCTCCTAGAATCTGTGTTTGCAACCCTCCCTTGGTGTGAGACAGGAAGTCCAAAGCTTCGAAAACTGACATCTTTCTCTGGTGCGATAGAATTGTAGTTTGAAACTGCCACATACTTATTTCCTTGACTTGCTGGTATCTCGGAGCTGAATACTAGATCTGATGCTGGAGTTAGACGCGATGAGTCTAGGGGTATGGTGGTGGTGGTGGTGGTGGTGGTGAGTGCGGCACTTCGTGGCGCTGTATCAACCCAAAGCTCGGTACGGTATTTCCTAGTCCATCCACGAACTTCCCTTTCTCTCATGAGACAGAGCTGTCGCCTCGTATCTGCATTGTAACCCTCCCTCGGATGTCCAAAGCCTCGAAGGTGCCATTGAAACTGCCGTATACAAACAAGAATGCGAACCTGTTTCTGTGCCTCGTGGAACTAAATACCAGGTTCTAAAAGTTCTGATGACGCGAGGTTAGGATGGAGGTGAGTACGGCATCTAAGGTCATGCAGATGACAAATTATGAACATATCCTTTCGAGAGATTGCCCTCATGACCCCCAAAAACCGAGCATCAACGCCGCGCGCAGTAGTTCTCTCGTCTTACCAGAAGCTTCCCTCGGCGGAAGATACCTCGGCTCAACTTGCACCTGCGATACCTCGTATTCCAATCAGATGTTCATCAGTATTCGGGTTACAGTCTTACATGCTTCGCTTCTTTCTGGGAGGCGGGCCGAGTTTTCCGGCTCCCCGATGTTTTGAAGTTAGTGAGGTTCTGGGGGGTGAGAGCTCGTGTTTGTTATCACAGCCTCCTGGATGGCTTGTGATGGCTGGATGGAAATCACGCAGTGCTACTTGCTGAGGGGTTTTGGTCTGTGGAAATGAAGATGACGCTGAGTAAAGCACTCTGCAGTCGATACCAGCAAGTATCTTCTGGCGTATCGATAATGTAAGGCACCCCTATCTGTAAGCCACGCTTATATCACCGTCATTTCGGTACCAGCACACGCCTCAGCCATCCAAAAAGGCGGGGTGCACCGCAGATCCCAAAATAGAAATCCGGGGTACATGTTACGAGGAAAATATTTAAATCCAGGGGGAGGTCCTGAGGCAAACCGAGCCGACAAACTAATCAAGCTTTTTTGCGTGACTCGGAGGGTCCAGCAAGGCTGCACAGGATCAGGAGGGAGGATTCAATCAATCGCCTCGTTCCTGTGCAATGCATCTACGTAAGGTCCTCGCTTGGTCTCGTATCCCGAGTTCCGAGAGATCCGGCGCTCGCAAAACTCCAACACGACGTCCCAGTCCTTCGGCAGCCCGGGCATCAGCGAGAGACACAAACACAAACCCTAGCCCCCCCAAAGATAGCACTCACGATCCTCGTATTTCCCTGCTCTAACACAAGCCAGGAAATTTCCCCCTGCGTCGCATTGACGAACCACGGGCGCAGTCTCGTCGCGACAGGGTTCGGCCCGTGTTCTGGTGGCACCGTCGTACCACCCGCCTTCCTTCGCATGAACAACGTCGTGTCAATCTCGCACGCAAGCGGCTGAAAGCCTTGGAAACAGTTGCCAATCCCCCGAGACATGCATTACTATTCTCCACCCCGTAGCCGGTTGAAAAAAAGTTGGCAAACAAGTTGGGGTATATAAACCCACCCCACGCAACGCCTCCTGTTTCGTTTCTCGCCCCACCAGCACCATTCCACTCGCTCAGAACAAACCCACACTCATTACCAACAACCCAACCATGAACCCCCTCAGCATCCTCCTCCTCGGGCTCCTCCCCCTCGCCGCCCTCGCCGCCCCCGCCGCCCAAACCTGCATAATCCCTCTCTTCATCACCAACACCCTCGGGGACGAATTCTCGATCCTCCTCCACAACCCTTCGAAGCCGGCCGTCCACGACCAGGCGCTAACCTACAAGCGCGGGCCGGGGTACTACTCCCCGGGGATCTACCCCTCGGCGCCGATCTGGAACACCACCCTCACCAACGGGGATCTTGCGCTCGACGATAAGCGTGGGACCGCGTTCATTGTCACCCCCAAGGACCGCCCACAGTTTCGACGGATCCGCTTCGAGAAGAAGGTCAAGACCCCCGCCAAGTATGAGGCGTTATACCAGTGCATCAATGGAAAGGGGCAGCGGGTCATCAGGCCCGCTGGTGATGATGCGGGGCAAGGTATGTTGTGATTCTCTCCGGTGGGGAGGAGGAGGCTGACTGGGGAAGTGTTTTGTGTTTACCCCGAGGAGGGACGGAAGGGGGAGTATGGGCTTTGGGTTAAGCCGAGTGGTGGAAGTGAGTATTGTCCCCGCTGGGAGAGGAGGTTGGGGCTAACGGGGATAGGTTCGAGCTGTATTGAAGTCATTGCTGTGGTGACGACGGGTATTAGGCCATTGTAATAGAGGACGAGGTGGGATATGGGGGGGGCTTAATTTTTTTAATGTTTATTTTCTTTGAATTGCATGGAGGATTTTTGTTGTTGCATTGTCCGGGTACACTGTACGCATAATAGATCGATTTAAGTCATGCAATGTATTTGTCTCTGGGAGAATGTTGGGTATTTGACGGAGGTGGATGTGGGGTTTATCACAAGGAGAAAGGCCATTACTGCTACCAATGGGGTCCATCCAGTCACGGGAACAAACATATCTCACAAAGCCACCTCGGGTGTTTGTGTTCCCCAGCCGCAAAGCAACAGCTCAACGACCGCAGATGGTTCGTTCCGCCAGCCCACAGCAATTTGAAAACGGCAACCCCAGCCTACGAAAGAAGCGACAGCAGAGTCGGTATGCTACACCACAGAGGTTGGTAAACCCCTCCGCATCCACCGGGGTGACGCAAAGCAAAATTATCAGCGCAGTGGTCGATCAACAACAGTAGTCTTCTAACCGCCCACAGAGAGAAGTGGGAAGGCTCAAAATGTCTTGCTGTGCATTGAAGATCTGCAGACTGTTTACCTGGAGTCCACGGATGGGGATCAATGGCGTGAAGTTCACAAAGCCCACCCCCTGACATACACATAGACGGGTGAACGACATCACAAAGTAGGATCCTCACCATTGCCATGGATGAACGTGAACGTGTCGATGCTCTATTGCATGTGGTTCCATCCTCATCAACTTCCCCCCTCCAGGGAAGCAGCTGCCTGATAACCGAGTCCGTAGAGCACTCCAATACAGGAATCGGGAGTCCAAAGCATACTTCAAGATTATCACTCCAGAGTTTCAGCGTCTCAGTATTTATAGCTGGGGGCATAGAAAGAACCTTTAGAAAGGCAATTCATCTAGTCCCAAAAACCCAAATTCACAATATATACAACACTCCCACCCTAAGATACACCCCTCGCGCGTCCCGCACCGCTCACCACACCCCGAACCCACAAAAAAGCAGACCAACACCATATGCCCAGAATATATGCAAGAAAAAAAATCTACACCACAACCCCTACTTCTCAAACCCCCCACTCCCAAAAACCAACAACACCGCCGCGCCCGCCAACAACCCCAGCGCGCCAACAAGCGTAAGAAACAACCACACCCTCTCACTCGCACACCTTCTCTGCGGCTCCTGCGGCGGCGGCGGCGGCGGCAACGGACGCACCCGAAACCGTTGCTGTTGCTGCAGTTGTAGCCGCGCCTTCTCGGACAGTGGCGGGGAGACTAGGTGGATTCGTAGTGGCGCGCCGAAGCGAGTTTGCACGAGGGAGCGCAGACGTGACGAGAAGCGTGGGGGCGCGAAGCGGTTCGGCCCGGCGGGTATAGGGGCAAGATCGACAAAATCGCGGTATGGGTTCGCGGGCTCGTAGGAGGGACGGTGGCGTTCCGGCGGTTGCAGGAAGGTGCGTTTCAGTGGGGATGGAGTCGTTGAGAGCTGCGATATCGACGGTGCTGCCAGAAACAGGAGGAGGGAGGAAGGAGTGTCCAGCAGCGTGTCTGCCGTGTGAGGTGTGTTTGGTGTTGTTGATCGCATTGTGTGTTTTGTGAAAGCAAGCAAAAAAAAAAAGACAGTCAATGCCCGTAAAATATATTCCGTCGAGGAAAGAAAAAGAACGAATGTCCAAATGCTGCCGGGCGCAGGTACAAACAAGGAAAAAAGGGGGTGGTGAATTGGTGGTAGTGATGACTTTGAAGATGCGCAGGAGTGGAGATGTGGGGCACAGTAGGGTACAAATAGCAGACGGCTTTAATCAGCCTCAGAATGCTAAAGTATGATCCGTTTCGTAACTCCGCTATGTGGCTATGGCGAACCCAGTGCCTGGTATCAAAAACAGCTGAAACGCAGGAAACAGTGGCCGCTCCGCCAAAGCCTTCGTCTTGAATTAACGTCGAGGTGCTAACAAACCTTTGGATTGGATTGGATGGGATGTGTAGGGACGGCGGCTGCACCAAAAATACACCAATGAATAGCAGCGCTATTGGACGATGCGACTACCCATATAAACCCTGGCAATCACCAGCTATATTTCTCATGGCGTTTCCCAGGGCTTTTTTATATGGCTCGCAATTTAGTTATGTTGATGAATGGAATAAGAGAAAAGACGACGCGAGTTTATTGGAAACATGCCGCCCGGCACGGAACGGGTGTTCCAAAGATTCCTATGTAAGTCCTCTCGACTGTTGTATAAACCCGGAAACAAAAGGTGAGACGGCGTTGAGTTTAATCGGCTATGGCTGGGTGTTCCGCAGACACTACGGGCTCACAGAAACTTACGAATTGACACCTCACACCTAACCCTAAAGAAGTCGTCATCCAGCACGCCTGATGAACCATATAATTGGGGAGAGCAATTACGGTATTATTCATTCATAAAAGGACGCAGAGCTAAAGATCACTCTAACAATTTTTTTTGCTCCCCTTTGCCGCCGAATTCAGTCAAAAAACCAATCTTCCCGGCCCCTTCCTCACCCCAAACACTCGATACCAATATTTACTGGTTGTCGACCTTGGAGATGTAGGAGATCAAGTCCAAGACACGGCGAGAGTAACCCCACTCGTTGTCGTACCATGAAACCACCTTGACAAAGTTGTCGTTCTACCAAATTCGTTAACAACTTCAATCATGAGACGCTAAAAAAGGGTCCCTCACCAAAGAAATACCAGCCTTAGCATCGAAGATGGAAGAGGCGGGGTTTCCGTTCATGTCAGAGGACACAATCTCGTCCTCAGTGTATTCAAGGATACCGGCCAGAGGTCCGGCAGCGGCCTCCTTGACGGCGTTCTTGATATCCTCGTATGTAGCACCCTTTTGGAGGCGAACGGTCAAGTCAACAACGGAGACGTTCTGGGTAGGGACACGCATTGACATTCCAGTAAGCTTGCCGTTCAATTCGGGGATAACCTTCCCAACAGCCTATTACGAGAGTTAAAATCTGACGAGTATTGTGAAAGAGAAGGTATCCTCACCTTGGCAGCACCAGTGCTGCTGGGGATGATGTTTGCGGCAGCGGTACGTCCACCACGCCAGTCCTTAGCGGAAGGACCGTCCACAGTCTTCTGGGTAGCAGTGTAAGAGTGAATGGTGGTCATGAGACCCTCGATGATACCGAACTTGTCGTGCAAGACCTTGGCCAGAGGAGCCAAGCAGTTGGTGGTGCAAGAAGCGTTGGAAAGGACCTTGATGTCCTTGGTGTACTTATCGAGGTTGACACCGCACACGAACATGGGGGCATCGGCCGAAGGAGCAGAGCTTTGCAACGGTTAGCATGAGGAACACCATATAGGTATTCGGTATCAACCTACATGATAACCTTCTTGGCTCCACCCTTCAAGTGTGCGCCGGCCTTCTCAGTGGTGGTGAAGACACCAGTAGACTCAACGATGTAGTCGGCACCAGCAGCTCCCCACGGAATGGCAGCAGGGTCACGCTCCTGGGAGAAGCGGATGGGCTTTCCGTTTACAATGAGGTGACCTTTGGAGGAGGAGACTTCTCCCTTGAAGTTACCATGGGTGGAGTCGTACTTCAACATGTAGACCTACGATTCCACCGTCGTTAATCGGGAAATGTGAAACTGTGTGTAGGAGCGTAACATACAGCATAGTTGGGGTCAATGAAGGGGTCGTTGATTGCAACGACATCGATATCAGGGTGCTCGACACTAGACGCAGTTAGTTGATTTGTCGATGCGTAAAGATAAACAACGAGGGGAAGCGTGGAACTCACGCATTGCGGAAGACCTGCATGACGCACGCGCAGAAGATTAGACAACAGATCGAGAAGGGTACTCCTCATTATGGAGTATCCGACAGTGTTGTAAGAGTTTACACATACAATACGTCCGATACGTCCGAAACCGCTGCAAACATATCACGGGTCAGTAACTGCTCTGGTTATTGGAAGGAGAAGTGAAGAGCCTACTTGATTCCAACCTTGACCATTTTGAAGGGTATCTGCTCAGCAGAACGAACGGTAGAAGTTAGCTCCACTTTCGATATAAAGTTGATCAGGAATTTGTTTCAAAATATCGGCAAAAGTGAAAGAGAAGCACAGACCTGGATATGAGATGGAGGGTGGATGGAAAAGTGGGGTGTATTGATTGATGTTATGAAAGATGGAGAGATGGGCCGATAGAGATGGAGGTAGGCGGGGTATTTATCAAGAGTCCTCTCGATTCTGTGTCGAGTAGCGTGAATCAACCCCTCCACCGCACCTTGGCGTCGCCGATAATCGCATGGGAAAGTCAGCCAGCCAGACACACAGGAAGCCTTCTCATGCTCCGTCATTCGGCGTCTCTTTCGCCTGTCACCGTTTGTAACCCTTGTTTTTCCACTTGCTTCCGCCGAACAAGCCACGGCCGTCGGTAACTACGCTGGTATACGAAAATCATTCGGCTTGAGTCCAGCCTCCGAGGTACGAGAGCGAAAGTCGCTCGCGACATTTATTAATAGCACTCACTTAGGAATTAAGTATGGTAGTGGCTCGAAGTCCATCGACACATAAATACGTCTCAACTTCCATCACTTCTCGACGATTCCACCTGATATCCCACTGCAGTAGTTTTGGGAGGGGACGGGAAAATTTGCACTGCACCACCACCACTTCGCTGTTCGTCCCGCCCGTTATTTGTTTTTGTGCCGCAGTTGCCACACTGCAATCGGTAGCCTCTGCCATATAATTCCATTGATAATAGGTTGGCGAGATAGATTTCGCCGGCTTGAAACAAACTTCTGCTGAGTAAAGTACGAGCCGCCATGGCCGCTAGTAGGTGGGTCATAGATACGGCGACCACTCATATCGTGTCAGCCCGGATGGGGTGTGCAGTCTGCCCGAGACGCATGCAAGGCAAATCTCATTCGGTACTCGGGCGGACTAGGGTTCAGGATATCGGGCCGGATAAACTGTTGCCACCGAATGACGATGCTTACCACGATCTTGGGACCCACTATGACGAGGGAAGCTCCCATGGCGACTTCAGGTGAACGTAAGCTGTTGATGGACTATTTGTTATCCTCAGATGTTGGCACGTGTGTGGATTGCGGCATTATCGTGAGAGTTTGGGCATCGCTGTTTTATATTCGTACGAGACGTCGTTCGAGCTCCCAAGGTTCCTCGATATACCTGCCGAAATAAGTTTCTACGCGTAGACGGGCATTCGCCGACAGCGGCCCGAGGTGGAAGATAAACAAGCTTCAATAACCACCAATGGTGGCAACCCACAAACTTCCGGCAAAAAGTGATGAGGGGCTTTTGGCGGAATGCCCCGCTAAGTGGATCACACAGCGTCATTCGGCGCACATGACATCTGTCAAATTTTAAGCCGCATCCTAGCCTTCACAGTTTTTGCGGAACTCCCTTTATACAGCTATCACCGCCATGCCCACACCGCATAGAGAAACCGGTATTCGACTACCTAAGGCGCTCCGCGACGAGCTGAATCTCGGTTTGCTCAATAAGCCGCTGCAGGGTTGAGGGTAGCTGACGAGGAACAGACGACACCGGAGGTCCCAGGTCAAGGCGGAAAGGAGCAGCGAAACGGCCCCAGCAAGATCGCAAAAATCAACGCAAACAACAGCGGCAAGAAAAGAAGTCGCGACAGTTGCACCATACCCAGAAACGCTCTGCAGGCGCACAAGCTGAAGAAGAGGAAGATCCTTTCGACGTGTCAGATCCTTCCGATATCGAAGCCTTAACCGCGCCAAAAGCGAAAAAGAAACCCGAGCCTAAGAAGCCACAGCCGAAGCCAATCCTCAAGCCTGCGAAGCCAGTCAAACGAAAAGCGACCGAAGACCCCGAGGAGCCTGCGCCGAAGAAGAGCCTCAGCAAGGGAGTGCTGGATAAATTGGCACAAGATGACGCCGAAATTGCATACTTGGAGAAGAAGCTGAAGATCAAGAATAAGAAAGTTCCAAAGGCCTTTGGGGATGATGGGTTGGACTTCTTGCTGGAGGGACTCGAGAGCAATTATTTAGATGACCGCAAAGACAGAGCGGCGAGGAAGAACAAGGAGGATCGGGTGGCAGATAATGGTCATCAGGAAGAGGATGATGATGTGACTGGTGATGAAGATGAAGATGAGGATGAGGATGAAGGAGACAGCGATGGATCGGAAGAGGATGAGGATGTGGAAGACAAAACCCAAGGCTTTTCGGGCAGCGACGATGCTTCCTCGGGAAACGAAGTAGCGGTACCAAAAGTTCGAGAAAACCCGTACAAACCCGGTATATCAACATCGACAACAGAAACGTCAGAAACAAAGCCGAGCGTCGGCAAATATATACCCCCATCTTTACGAAAATCAGCATCTAATGAATCCGAACGCCTTACTCGCCTTCGACGACAAGCCCAGGGTCTCATCAATCGTCTGTCCGAAGTCAAGCTAGTTTCGATCCTTGGGGATGTGGAGGAACTGTATAGAACCAATCCAAGAGCCGATGTTACCAATATCCTGACCGACATCCTCGTGTCTACACTTTGCGACCCGTCAGTGTTAACAGATACTTACCACATTCTCCATGGTGGATTTCTGGCGGGATTATACAAGATAATGGGCACGGATGTTGGCGCTAATGTTGTGCAGAGGATCGTGGAGGAATTCATCAGTCATCACGAGAAAGCCAACGGAATTGCGAACCCTTCGACTGCCGGAAAGGAATGTACTAATTTGATGAGCTTTTTGTCTGAGCTCTACAATTTTCAGGTTGTCGGCTGTGTGCTCATTTTTGATTTTATTCGCATGTTCCTGTCTGATCTGACGGAACTACACACCGAGCTTCTACTAAAAATCGTCCGAAGTATGTATCACCGAGTCCCCCCTCTGCATAGCTAATATTTCTCAGATGCTGGACCTCAACTCCGCAGTGATGATCCAACCGCCCTCAAGTCTCTAGTCCTTCTTCTCCAACCCGCCATCGCCAAAGCCGGAGGCCACGACAAACTCAGCGTCCGCACCAAATTCATGATTGAAACCCTCACCAATCTCAAAAACAACCGTCTAAAATCCTCCACCGCCGCTTCCGCCGTAACAACCGAACATACGATCCGCATGAAAAAGCTTCTCGGTACCCTCAACACACGCCAGCTTCGTGCCACCGAACCCCTTCGTGCCTCTCTCGACGACATCAGGAACACAGAAACCAAGGGGAAATGGTGGCTCGTTGGTGCCTCCTGGGCTGGTGTATCTGCACCCGTCAAACCCTCCGTACCTGAAGAACAGTCTGTTCCAGCAGCATATATGTCTGATGACGAAGACGACACTGCCATGCCCGACCTCCTCGCCCTCGCAAGGCAGCATCGAATGAACACCGACATCCGCAGGGCAATTTTCATCACGCTCCTCTCCTCGACTGACTTTACAGATGCCCACACCCGACTTCTGAAGCTGCGTCTAAAACGCTCTCAGGAGCGAGAAATACCACGCGTGCTCCTCCACTGTGCCGCTGCAGAAGCAAACTATAATCCCTACTACACTCTGGTCGCCAAGAAGCTGTGTGCGGGACACGCACTGAAGATGACATTTACCTTCACTCTATGGGACTATTTCCGCCGCTTTGGCGAGGACGATGGAAACGGTGCTGCCCAAGACCCAGATCAGAGTGAGGACGAAGATGATGAAGGGATGGGCACGGATATGGGCTGGAAAAAGCCAGCCGGACTTCGAAAGATTGTTAATCTTGCACGGCTGTACGCCACGCTAGTGGTCAGCGGTAGTCTCACTATCACTATCTTCAAAACACTGAACTGGAGCTATCTGCAGTCGCCAACTAAGAGCTTCCTAGAAGTTTTTTTCACGGCCATCTTCACGGATACAAAAGGCGACAAGTGGCAAATTTCCAGTATTTTTGGAGGGGTTGCAGATAACGTTGAGTTGGTGAGGGGTGTGCTGTACTTTCTGAAAAAGAGGGTAAAAGGTGGTGGCGTTGCTGCGTCAGAGGATGAGGCGAGGATGGTGAAACGAGGAGCGGGGACTGCGATTAAGGTGTTGGAAGATATATTAAAGAAAGATATTGTGGGCAGTGATCTGAGTTGAGTGAGAGCATTGAAAAGGCGTTATGGGGGGGTAAAAAAGTTTTGGATGTTTGTTTTATACCAATGCCACTTCTCTTTTGGCGCCCACCAACGAGATAACACTCATCACCTTCAACTGATTTTGCTCTCGACATTCCACCCCGGTAGTTCGTCACCGGATATCACGCGCATATAACCAATACTATCGCGCACAAAGGTGCTCCCTGGCAGTTCACTACGATAACCCTAACCTGTCTCCCTCACAGGTTAGGGTTGCCACTATCACCGAGTGACTCCCCATGAATGCAAATCCCCCACTAAATCCCGCGCCGTGCCGCGCCATACAATCTTACAATCTAAAAAGCAAAAAAAAACTGGGTGTGGAGTTGATATCACACATCACATCACAATACACATCTCATCGCAAACCCCCTCATCGCATCGGCGAAAGGGCGCCCTTGCGCGCTAAATGAAGCTGCATCGAATCAAAATACCATCAAGCGTGGGGTAGCACAGAAAACCCGCAAATCACAAACCTCCAAAAACAGCGCAAGAAATCTTCGTTAGCCCTGGGGGCTGAAGAAGCCTCATTCTGCAAGAAGTTTTTTGTTTTCTTCGGGTCAGGGAATACGACACGAAAAGATTGGGTGGGTGCTCAATAAACCAAACAAACCTCCGCCGAAAGCGGGTCCTGGGGGAGTAGCCGGGTAAACGTCAAAAGCCCTCCTACCCTCCTCTTTCGGTGCATCAATCTCAACGTCACGTCTCACTACTCGCATGAATTTCACATCATTTCTCAGTTGGTATTGTTTTTTTTAATCGTCTCCATCCAGAAATATCCATACAACATACAGCAAGGAAACCACTCTAACAAAGGAAACCCCAAAACCTCACCATCCATATATCCCATCCAAAGCTTTGGCGATCGATTTGCACGCCGGACTCCTATCCATCCATCCTTCCAACACTGACCTTTCTCCATCATGATCATGCCATAATCCATAATTTCCACATGTGAGCCGTATCATCCACCACTCATCGCCTCCACTGGTAACATGTCCAGATCAAACAGACCGATACAGAACGGAACAACGTCGCTAACAACCCAGACAAGCAAAGTCATAAAGCCTCACCAGACATTTCGTAAAAGCGGAAACGAAACAAAAGCGGAATGAACAAACACGAGCCATAAACCGCCGACTAAAAAACATTGATCGTTAACTTAAAGAAACCCCTATGAAGAAACCATGGAAGGTAGAATCGAAGCAGAAACCAGTCAAATAAACAGAAACAAGATACCTCAGCGAAGAGTCCAAAGGGAACTACTGGAGAGAAAAAACAAAGGAAATCGCTAAATGCAACACCAATCACAGACCTGTTAAAAAAAGGATACCCTTTTATACCGTTCAAACATCCACTGCATACTCGAAGAACCCTGTGAGGAGCTAGCACACCTAATACGAGATCTTCTTAGGTTTCTTCCAGTAATATTGCTAATAGTTTAGTTAGCCAACGCCTTGAACCGAGAATTCTATTTATACGAACCTTGTGTGTCTTTCTGCAATTTCTCATTCCAGCTCTTCCGCCAGCAGCAAGCCTCCGCCCTTCATCCTTATCTTGATCCATAATGTAATAGTACTGGTGTTCTAGCGGCTTTCCGGCAGCATCCTTTCCGACCCTCTTAATCTCGCCGATACACGGAACCTCCGACAGGATCTCCTTGATTCGCTCCTTGGTTACAGATGCCGCGAGAGCAGTTGGAAGATTGGCGAAGAGTTCCGATAATGGCATTGAGTTTACACGAGAAAATGCCAGCTGGTTCGTGAGGTGGTTCTGAAGAGTTATTTGTTTGTTGGGAGAAATAGATGCACTTCTTCTGCGAGCTCCTTTGCTTTGCTGGGAGAGAGGTGATGTCGAAGCGCGAGGCCGGCAGAAAGATGATGGTGGAGTATCTGGTACAGCCCCAAGAGCCTCTGCGGTGGAAAAGAGGGACATGGGAGGCAGTTCAATCTCGCCCTCAAAGCTAAGCGTAACATCATCCTTCGGCACCATCTCAGTCAAAGCCTCCGCAACATCTTTTGTGATAATACGCGATGGCTCTGAAGCAGCATCTGCAATATGCTCTGGCAACTCAATCTGGGTCTCATCAAAAATTTCTGGGACGGGTTCATCCTCATAAATGTCCAAAAAAGTTTCTGCCATAGACGCAGATGGTCGTCGGATCATTGAATTTCCATTCAACCGTCTTGGAGTTGGTGAGATGGGCGTTAGCTTGGTTCTCGCGTTGACACGACGAGCGCTCTCCCAAGGGTCGAGATTCTCATCATTTCCGGCCTCCCAATCAAGTGATGGACTCCTAGCAACTCTGCCCGTCGGAGGTCCAGGGAAAGGAGAACCAGGCAGGAGGTTGCCCGACGCTGGAGACCCAGGCCATGCAAGCACTACACGCGAATCATGGACATCCAGCATAATTTCAGCATGTTCAGTTTCCGACACAAAAACATCGCCCTTCTGAAGATCCCAAGCGCGGCCTTGACAATGAATTTTAACTCCGTTCCATCCTATACATTTGAGTTCAATTTTAGGCTTTGCTGACCCCGTTCCAGCAATATAAGTGGCCTTAATATGGACGCGTGAAATAAGTCTGTTAGCCGAAAGCCTATAATGCGAAGAATTACTCGATCGTCCGAGTAATATCGGTTCACCATTCTCGGGGAGGGTGATTGAAGGCACAGCAGAAAGCGGTGCGCGTTCTGATACTGTGGACTGGGTCCGCTTGAGCACCGGTCTCCGAGCAACCGAGGCAACAACAGGTGGAGGCGAGGACAGTAGGATTCCAATTGAGGACGACGGAACGGGTGTAGGGTATCGGTTTTCGTCCTCAGTAGGAGCGGTGCGAGGTTTTTGGCGTTTAAACCGTGGTGGGGACGATGAGGGCTCAAACGCAGGAAGTAATCGTTTCACGCCCGAGACGCGAAGGAGATTTGGCGAAGACGAGTCCAACATATTTTATAAAATATTTATTCAACAAAATTATGTGGAGGGAGTCGAAATGGATTTTGTCGACGTGGTCTTGTTGAAGGGGATGGTGCTAATATTGTGGTGTCGCGTGAACGGTGGTTCTTTGTGGTAATTGGTGGTGAACAGTATGGGGTATGATACGGCTCGAGGCAATTGATAAACACACGTAACAGAAGCGACTGGAGAGATGGCGTAAAGTAGATCTGTACACGCGTAAAGTGACAAATACCGGATGTGAGGGAAGAGAAAGGGTAGAAAGGGTGAGAACGAGCTGAAGAGAGGAGGCGGCGGAGGAGGAGGAGGTCCAGGACGAGGAGTCTGACAAAGAGATTAGAACGCCCGAGGAATAGGAATACGCAGCGCAGGTGGTTAACACGAAAGCGGCGAAGCAAAGCCCGCTAACTGCCGCAGTACAGCAGCAGAAAAAAAAACCACAGAGGCTTTGGAAGCGCGGAAGAGGGGGTTGGGGGTTGGGAAGCAAACGGCTAGCTAAGCTGATACCGTGGTGATGCCTGTTTCTGCGCTGCGCGTCGGGTGGGTGAGGTAATTCAAGGCGAGCCAGAGGCAGCACCTGTACCCAGTAGTACGTCTGTCTAGCTCCAGTCTGACCTGTGTTCAAGACAGCAAGCACAAAACCGGGGATGCCGTGTTACTTGCACTCGCTGAAGACTCGTTTTTGGCTCTGGCTTTTGGCCGTCTTGTGCCTGTGCGGATGGAAGGGAGCTCGCAGGTAATGGCAGGCTGCAGATTGAGTTAGTTATTGGGGGGTGCATGGGAGGCATCCCCGCGGTAAAGCAAGAACAAAATAAATTTCACTTGCGGAGCGGAGTACACGCGCCCAGGGAGAAAACGCGCGACACGACCACACGTTCACGTGACCGCTGAAACAGGGATCCCTCCCATTTGTGGGCAGGATTCGCGAACAATCTTCCGTTTTTGAGATGAGACCCCGATGCGATGCCAGCCTTGAGGCCAGCGCAGTTCTGCTCTGTTGATATGCACGATATATATCGATACGCACGCACGCAGCGCCGAATACTCTGGTTCTTGTAGCTGGATCGTGAAGCCATTCTAAAGCACGTACTAGCCAGAGTGGAGAAACTGTGTAGCGTCGTGACTCCTTTCTGTGACGCCCGCTCTCCCTAGCTGTATCTCCTAATGCAGTTGCAACTTGCTTTGCTTTGCTGATTGCATTGCTTGCTTGCAAGGTCAGGGAAACCGCGGTCTCGTCTGCAATGTCTCTGTCATACATACTTTCGCAGCTTGCCGACCTTTATTTCGGTCCACCAAAACGTTATTTAGGGTAAGAAGAATACTATTTCGCAACCGTTGGTTTCTTGTCTCTTGTTTATTAGCCCCTTGAGACTATGAAGGGATCCCACGATCAATTTCGCGTACGCGGTTCACTGTGCGCTGCTGGCTGGCTCAAACACAACCGGAATTAGGCGGAAACATTTATCTCCAATTTCAAACCCACACACATGCGCCGATAGGCCGACAATCCAGCTACCAATCACAGGATGATATGCAATGCGCCAAGGACATTGGAATGCGCACCTTCGCTATATATATATATCGAACAAACTTCTCCTGCGTCTTCGAGTCGCAGATATTTTGTCGCAATGCAAATTGCAGAAAAGACGGCAAGGCCAAAAGTCGATTTCGCTCAATTATTCACCTCAAAGCTAACTCTCTAGTTCATTCATATTCGGCCACTACACCGTAGACCAACTTATGCACGGTTGTATCACCAACAGTTCTCCAATACTCCAGTAGAGACAGAATAGACACATCTCCAAACCTAAAGAAACCGCAGAACTAAGAAACCCACGAAGGCAGTGGCATGGTGAATTGTCATGACAAGATCGTCTCTAAATACTTTCGCATGTCATGTGGCCTATCATGTAATAAATCCAAGTATTGAACTTCAAAGTCGGTTTAATCAAACCGCAACCACCGAATTCAACTTGCACCTCCAACACCTCACGACTGAACTCTTCATACCAAACCGCAACCGATGTCCTTTCCCAGCACTTGCTGACGAAAACCCCCGATGGCCATCTCTCTCGATTCTTCCATAACGATCCGTCATCTGAGTGTCGCGCGCGACTATAACCCATATCATCAATGCAACCTTCAATGCCCTTACCGTCAATGCCCATATCGTCAATGCTCCATATCATCAATGCCCAGCCCAGGAAAACCCAAAACACAATCCACTCCCACAGCCGAACCCAGCCCGTCACTTCACCCCGTAGATCGTGTCATCGATGAAGTCGACAACCCATCCAGCCTCATAAACACCCCCTCAGGACGAATTCATCCTAAGCCATAGCATCCATCCTCGAGCGCGCTCATTCCCATTCATGGCCACCAATCCCCACCGTAGCAACAAGGAGCCCGCCGTCCCGTTTACCCATGGGTCATCGAACCCAACCGAAGCGAACCACATCAACTCCCGATAATCAGATGCATACTGGACGTCCCATCGCATCGAGCACAAAATCGCGCGTCGTATTCATGGTAGTTGCCAAAATCCCCCTGGTCACTCGAATAAGTCGTGATCTAGGAGAAGAGGTGACGTTCAGCGATGATCATGTTTCATTGTCATCCGGGTAAGCCTATTATATCCTAATCAGGCCTAGTATAGCACAACTGTTCCAAAATACTTCGAGACTGCGATTCGTATAGTAGTAGTACATATGCACTTGCGCCTTAGTATTTTGAGAAATATACTTTCCCCTTCCCCTCGGAAAAGAACGGTAACCAGGTCCTTGGAAGACTATCGATCCCATCCGCCAAAATGGTGAGCACTTAGGACCTCCCCGAGCGATATATTTTGGGACTCCCTAAAACCCCTTGAGTTTGTAAGGTAGCCTATCTTCAAAATCTCCCTGGAAACCGAAACGCGCCCTTTCCTCACATCAGCTACACCACAGCTACACACCGGTGGTGCCTGGTGCCACTGCATGGTTTTGCCGGCAGGTTTGAGTCACCTAGATAAAAAAGCCGCTTTTCACGGCACCCCCGCATCACCGCAGAAACCCCACAAGTTTTCCCAACCACCCGCGTCCTCTTCCAATGAAAAATTTTGCGATTACTTGCCCAATGGGCCCCACCGCGGCTCCGGCCCAGAAAAATATGTAGCCTTAAACACTCCCAAACCAGCGCCATTCGCCTGCATAGAAGAAAAAAGTCCAAAGATCTAATACAAATACAAACACTTCGCTTGAACCATCTCAGAAATAATATAGAATAAGGGTAGACTAGGTTAGTTACCTCTAGGTGTTGAACATACTCTCCAATGCAACTGCCTCGTCGGGTGTAATCATATTCTCCAGCAACGCAAATGCGCAGTCGATAACGTCCGACTCTAGTCCAGCTTCCTGAGCGATCCCTTCACTAAAGGCAATGCGCGTCATCGAGACAAGGTGCTTATGGTGTGTTGCTAGCTTGCCGTTGGCTTCATCGGGGTAGCTAGTGATTATGCCATGAAGGAGGCGAACAGCGAAGTTTATGAAGTCGAGTCTATTCATACATATTAGATGCGTTTCGATATTATGGGAATGAAACGGCATAGAACCTACCTTGAACCCTCACCCAACCGCCATTCATAGCATTGATCCACTTCCTCGGCAATTCTAATCGCAACTCTCGACACGGCGTTATCATGCTTAGCCATTGCCAACATTCCCGATTCAGTACTGCAAACACATCCCAAAAACTGTAACACTTCCTGTCGTAACTCCAAAACCTGCATTGCAGTATATTTCTTCTCCTTGGGCGATTGTTTCGGTGCCATTTCGAGCGGCTTCGTAGCAGCCTCAAGTAGAAATTTCTCGTTCTCCCGCTGATTACTACTAGTAATTGGACCGAAGGTATCGTTGACAACTGAAGTGCAGAGTATGCTGGCCATACGACGAATCAATTCCAGCGGTTGTCCCGGGTGGAGACACATGATGGGGAAATCAACCCGAATCTGTTTCCAAAATCTCCAGTCGAAGTTAGCCCACCGAATTTCGATATTTCCCATGGCACATACCGTTTAATGTACACCTCCTCCTCAAGGCTTGCCAATGCTATGTCTTCCATGATCTGAAGACAAGCAATTGTAGGAATTCCGGCCGTTCTCTCACAACCATCCCGCTTCATTGCCGCAGGGATCGCATTGATATCGACGGTCTTTTGTATTAGGTTTAATGCTTCATCCATAACTTGGAAGCAATGACCTCCTTGGGTCCAAAGGATACCGAACCGGAACAGCTCTACTACCAAAGATAACGCACAAAACTAACTTCAATATCAGCAATTGCATCTTTTACCGGACAGATTTGACTCACAAATCCCTCCTGCAAACACCGAGACCACATGCCAAGTAAAACATGAGAAACACCAACTGAAAACGCCCCATTTTCCGCTGTTGTCCTCAACGCTGTAATCTTGTCCAGGAAATATGAAGAAAGGGTCGTATGCAGCGACGAAGGAAAGGAGAATTTCATTAACGCGTCGAAGATTCGCTCTTGTGTGAAAGGACATCTATGTAGTATAATAGCCTCAAAAAACTGATATCATCAACATTAGATAGTGCAATGAGTGTAAGTGGAGACGGCCTAACCTCAAGTCGATCATCTTGCGAAAATAGCTTCTCTAACACCTTGTCGTCAATGGTGGGGACCCTTTCCACAATAACTGACGCAATCCGTGATTGGCTTAGTGACAACTGGGGTAATGGACTGCCATGCACAGAGCGTTTTCGTTTCATGCTCGTCTTTGTCGGGGTCCTTGTCTTTCTGCCTTGTCTTGATGGGCTATGCATCAAAACATCGTCGTCCTCGAAGCCATCTCTGTACGCATAACTCCTGTCCTTTCGCTTCGGAGTCATTGTCAAGTTTCTAAGCGGTTCAGCCTGTGTCACTCCCGCTCCACCAATGACTAGTTCCTGGCTCCTTTGAGTCTGCGCAGGAACCTCCTGTTGAGATTGTTGGATCTTTCGACTAGCTACCCTTTCCCGTCTAATCGCATCATCACGCTCCTTTGTAACGAACATCAATTCCGTTTGCGTTCGGTCCCTCGCCGTTTTCAACACCTCCACCTCGGCTTTTAACTTTTCCTTCTCCCCCCCGTGCGCGTTGTTTATTTGTGCAATCTTGCGATCATACTCTCGGATTATTTGCTCTTGCTTATTCCGGACGATTGCGACCTCGCCGTTCTTAGCCAGTAGTGTCTTTTGAAAGTCCTCGTCTTTCTTCAAGTTGAGTTGCTCAAGCTGCAAACTGGGGTATTAGCTCACGATTGGGAGGTGATACACTTCCGACTAGAATATCATACCTGTGTTATCCTAGCCTTCAGTGCTTCGTTCTCCGCATCAGCCGCCGCGTTTACCGGGGGAGCATCGTACTGGCTGTTAGCCATGACCACATCGTCTGCGATCTGGCCAAGCTCTTGCTGTTGCTCGATCCAATCTTGTATTCCAGGTTCCTGGTGATAGATATCTGCACCTCTATTAACAGTTGGATATTCCTGAGCATCTTGGCGCGCTTCAGTTACAGCCGGCGCCGTTGTGTCCCACAGTTCTGCGGTCTCCTCGAATTCATCAATGTCTCCATAATCTGAGGAAGGTTTATCGATTGGGACCGTATTATTGCCATAGGCATAGGTAGTCTCAGGTATGATGGTAGTATGATGCGCGCCTATTGGTAACGTGGGTTCTTCCACAAAGTTTTGATGACTCAGTTCCTGCTGTTGAGGCGGTGCGAACGAACGCTGATTGGGGGCCTCCGTGTACGGGTGTGTATGTTGGTCTAAATTCTGACTTGCTTGCGAGTGTTGAACTTTTTGTTGTTGTTTTTGTTGGGAGTAGGAGATGTAGCTCTGAGGTTTCTGGTATGTTGGCGGTTGTCGTTGCTGTTGCTGCTGGAGCGGGCCTCTGTGGGATTTAAAAGGCGCTTGAACCGACGCATTAGCCCTCGAATGGTTGCTAGGTTGATAATTCTCCTGTCGGGGATTGTGGTACTGGTGTCGAGATTGCTGAACATAGCTAGGACCGTATCGGGCCTCTTGCTGGAGCTGTGTACCCCTCACTGCCTGTTCCTCCAGTGCTCTCAGCTCGCCCTCATCCAATGTGTCGAGTGTAGCATCGTCTGAGAAAAATTCATCGTCGTTCATGCTTCCGTATCAGATGTCCCATCGCAGGGTTGGGTCGAGTCGCGATTGCAAGTGAAAGACTTCGATGTCACATGAAGATGTTGCAATCCTTAATGTAGCTTTAATCGTGTTCACTTTAAAATGATGGGAGCCGAGATGCTGGGCATAGAGTGAGCCTTGTGCAGTTGACTGGGGTGGAAGAGGAACGGTGGATGTTAACTTCAAGAGCGTTCTCGGCAGGTTACCTGAGGTTGAGGCTCCCATGTATGTACCACCCGATACATATCATGTCACCCGGAAATGACAATCGTGAGATAGCCATAGAACAAAGCCACCGAGCGATAAAAATGAATCTTTCCCGCAGCTTATTGAACTGAAGTCATGACATCTAGCCAGGTTTTATTGCAAAGAACAAGATCAAGTGTTGCCTCCAAAGGAAAGTTTACTGAAGCGGGCGGTGAGAATGATACGTCAGGTGTCAGTCATGGTGTTCGTATCTCCAAATATAATATAAGTGTCAGCGTCAGAACCGAAGTGTATCATGGAAAATATCTGTCATGGCAGTGTTGTATCTACAAATAATCAGTCAGAGAAGGGGAGTCCGAAGTCAATTTTTATCTAAAACTTTAGTAGACAACAATTATAAGAGAAAATTAAGTTTTCGCAGAGGCATAAGCCATCAACACTGCTGGGGTACCGTACCTTTTCTGTCCCACGAAAATCACCACCTTTTGGTCATTCTCCACTGTCAACCACCATTTGTATCTCTAGTATAACATGTCAATCTTACTCTGTATCAGCCATAAAATTTGTCAGACAGCTGTTATATCTTAAAAAATTAGTGTCAGGCGCCGACACTGTATCATCCTCACTGCCCGCTACAGTATGGTGAAGCATGCGACATAAATCAAGCCTATCAATGTCCGAGTTAAAAATGGCAGACACGCAACCATTTCATTAAAGACAAGTCTCTTCTTCTAAGTAACACTGGGGCTCACTTCGGGCCATAAAGTTTATTTCATTGATTTGTTAGAACATCACATGAACAGTATATAGGTAAGTATATAATGTATTCACAAATCCATCAGAGCCGACATAGTAGCTGGCTAGGTCACTTGAGTTGAGTGACTGGCCTCTCCAGTTTTTTCATCCCCTTCGCCCAATTCATTCATGGAAATATGAATACATTATCACCAGAGTACACACTGAGCGACCGATCCCTCCAAATCAATCACATGACAGCTGGACTGATTGAAAGAAGGGAGTTTAGTTGCTGTTTCCGGAGTTCGTATACCCCTCCAATCAAATAATCCCACTTCGGTGGACGCAGCGTCAAAAATGGGGTTGAAAAGGAAAAGGTCGGTTGGATTTGTCAAACTATCCAACGGTGGAGGTGGTGTATGGGCGCCCATCCCAGTTTCGACATCTGGAGTTAACAATTGCTCCTAGTCAAACGAAATATCACCGCTGATGCAATCAAAGTCTTCAAAGCCGGGATTAAAATGGTCACATCAGCCGGCCTAGGTACACCGGGTGACGACGGCGGTGGGATAAACTGGTTTCAGCATCTTGCCCTTCCAATTTTTTTTTGGTGTTGAGGCTTAAAATGCACCGGATATAGTTAGGTGTCCCAACTATAATTATGATTTTTAATCTAGCATCACACCATTACTCGTCAAGCTCGCGTTCCTTCCTCCATCATTCTGAAAACGTCTTCGTTATGTCTTCTTATGCCAAAGTTGTTTCAGAGACGGGTATGCTCAGTTCGTAGAGTGTTCTCATTCTGTAAGCTAATTGAAGACTTCAGCTATCACAAGTGCTGCCCCCGGTATGACCGCTCAATTCGATCCCCAAATTTGCTTACTGACATGGGTAGAAAATGTCGTGCTGAAACCATCTCCAAGCGGTCCAAAGCCTTGCTGTACATCACACTGACCACTTAACTAGCTTTCGACGCCGCTTACTCGTGCAGGTGTTTGCAAAGAGGAGAAGTCGGCACGCGACGAATGCTTCCTCTTCAGTGACAAGGGAGGAGAGACAGAGTGCATAGACAAAATTGACGCTTACAAGAAGTGCATGGCTGGGTTTGGGTTCAAGATCTGAGTACTGGCGATTAAAAGGAGCAGTTTCAAAAGCTACGATATTTGTAGCCACGCATACTGGGTGTCAAGACTATAATGTATATTACCGCAGATGTTTGCGAATTCTATAGATAAAAAGCTTTTTTTTTTGTAGATTCAGCAACACCTATTGACGTTCTCCTAGTCGTAGCCTACTCACGCTCACGTCGTATACTCTCTTTCTCGCGTATGGCTAGTATTCTCCTAATTTCTAATGGTTAGCCTGGATCAACATATAGATAGGGTAAACTTACTTCAAGAATCCTATACATTAACTTCACCCAATTGCAACCCCCACCACGCCCAGTCCTGAACTCGTATTCGTCCAGCCTTGTCACCAGAGCTTTGAGTTTTTCCCCTTTGGGATGAGCCTTCGCAGCTCTATCACCATCCAGAGAATTCATAACAGCCTTGACAATGTTTCTTAGACAGTCAGCGAGTCTTTTTGCCAATAACGCCTTCGCCTATAGGCCGGCAATACTATATCCGTTTTTTCCTATAGCTAGCTTTACGATTGAATGAATAATACTCCATTTTCATATTGATCTGGGCTAGACGAGATTTTGAGTAGTGCCCGGGACGTCTCGTCCGCTACCATCTGAAGTTCAAGACCATCCATTTTCCATGGCTCTCGAGGTGTCTTAAGTTATTTTGCTGTGTGATAGCTATAGGCTGAGAACAATTGATTACCACGGTCATACATCATCACTCGCCTTTCTACGACTGTCCCAAAATAGACTCGGGATACCTTGTTTAGCTGAGCCCTGTGGGAGTATCAACCATCGACAAGAGCAATGGGATGAGCACGTAGTTTTACTTCTGTAACTCTGCTACTTAATCTTCCAGCCTACCTCTCCTCCCGACATAACTCCTTTACTACTTCTGTTTCTCCTAAACAGCGGGCTACAGCCTCTCAACTCATCGACCTGGTTGGGAGATATCATGCACCCCCCCGGTTTCATTCGTATAGTTAAATCATCCTGGACCAGGACTCTTGAATATGCTGGAAGCTTTCGTCGAGCAAGTAGAGTTGTAGGCATCTTAAGGATTAGTACATCGATCTTAAACGTGTGGGTAGCTGTGTAGGCTGGAAACAAGATTGTCACCGTTTTGACACTATAGTTCTACAGCTAGTAAAATAGTACAGCGGGGATCGTATTGAAGAGTAAGAATGGATGATGGAGTAACTAACTTACTTCCTGACTTGTGAACAATGAGACGGAAACAAGCGTGCGTATGGAACGAAACAGTACGAAGGGTGTTGAAAACGAAACGTTTGCCACAAGTCCCGTGAGGTCGACTGCATACTTAAGTAGGTATATGACTGGTGATGCCACTTTGGCGAGATATATCGACCGAAGGTGTAAACTTAGGCTCGCGAACAGTATCTAAGTCTTTGATACGTTAGTGAAAGAAACACACAGTAGATTTCTTTCTGTAGCTCCTCCTGCAACATATATATAGGCAAGACCTACGTTAACTCAAGAGATTTAGCCCATCCACCACCACCGTCCATCTCCAACTCATATCAAGGATAACCAAGAGCAAGAGTGGATGATTGTGAGTCTAAGTACCTCACTGGTTGAAGTATCCAAGTAATTTTCTGATCTGTGAGGAATCAACGAAACGAGTGAGAATGACTAGAAATACAAGAGAGGTGGAGTCAATCAAGTGTGTTTATGTTGCGTTGGGGGGGATGAGTGGAACATAGCGGTGCACTCGGTTAATTCATTTATTATGTTCATGTGCCTCCCTCCCAACCACAACCAGTAGACATGTGAACGTACTCAACCGATTGCCCCGCTATGATCCGCCGCACGCTGTGTTGGATCACAAAATATCACCCCCCCAAATTCTTTCCCATATCTAGATTCCAGAGCATTGTGCTCAAACTACCTACCCTCATACCCTAAATATACATTACCTCTCGTATCCCTTTTAGATGGAGCTACTTGCAATCTACTCGTATAGGGTGCTTGTCGATATTAGCCTGACCTACGTAGTATTGAGCCAGCACGCTGCAAACAAGCCAAAAATACCCCAATGAATTCCTAGGTAGTCTCTACTAAAAACCGCCTGAAATATTGCCCCATTGACTCACTAGTCCCTGCTGATAGGAGGTGAAGATTGTGTCTTCTGAAGCAGAAGACGAGACTGATGGATGTGAGGGGATCCCCCGAGAGATTAAAGGGAAGACACCATATAGTAGGACTGTGGGCGTATAAGATAAGTAGGATAGTTTTGAGTTATTGGAAATTCCACAAAATCCAGACGGACACCGACAACGGGAACTCGTGAAGCAAATATCAAGCATTCAAAAAGTAGAGATTTTAAATCTCATCTAACCACCCGACGAGATATAGATAACTATAAAAAGTTTTTCGCCAATCGCTCGCCCCATCATGCTAGTAGATACAATAGAAAACCCAAGACTTTTTATCATATCGAAACACCCCAGATATAACATCCGATCCATTGACCTTTGTAAAGTCTTCTAAAACTCACCAAACGATCCAATTAGAAATCCACCCCTATTCACTGCCGCTGACCTTTATTTACGGGTTCTCCTTGACGAATGCCTGCCCCTTGACAATGTTCTTGGAGAGGTCCTTGAGGCAAGCATCAAGCAAGTTCTTCTCGTACTCGTTAGTAGGGCCGAGAGGGTGAATCTTCTCAACACCCTGGGGACCAAGGGTAACCTTGGAAGAGAAGAAGGTGACACCGTGGTCCTTGTAGAGGGGGGACTCGACGAAGGTGCACTCAACAACGCCCTTCTCACCCTGGGCGGCACGTAGGATAGAGTCGGCCATGCGGGCGCCGGCGAACGCCATGGAAAGAGTCTATAAGTCACATTAATACCAATAAAGTGGAACAAGGACGAGGATTCATACAGCAGATCCAGCACCATCCTTAGCCTTAACAACCTCATCACCACCGAACTGGATGCGGTTCACAAGCTTGTCGCGGACCTCACCATCGATTTTGGGGTGGTTGGACTGGGACAAGAGGGGAACAATGGTGACACCAGAGTGACCACCGATGACGGTGACCTGCTCATTGGCGGGATCGGTGCCCTTGATCTCGGCAATGAAGCGAGAAGCCCGGACGATATCGAGGGTGGTGACACCAAAGAGGCGCTTGGGGTTGTAGACGCCCTTGGACTTGAAGACCTCGGCGGTGATAGGAACAGTGGAGTTTACGGGGTTGGAGATGACGAGGAGGTTGGCATTGGGGGCGTGCTCGGCAGCAGCCTTGGCCAAATCGCGGACAATGGATGCGTTGGTGTTGAACAGGTCATCACGGGTCATTCCAGGCTTCCGGGGAACACCGGCGGGGATGAGGACAACCTCAGCACCCGAAAGCGCAGCCTTCAAGTTCTCAGGAGTGGGATCGTATCCCTTAACCGAGCTCTTGGTGTTGACGTGGGAAATATCGGCAGCAACACCTGATTGAAAAGGTCAGCTTCTCGCCCATAATACGACCGCACTGCCAAAACCGTACCGGGTCCTCCACGGATATCGTAGAGGGCAAGATCAGAGACTCTGTTGTTGAGCTTCAAGAGAAGCGACAGGGGCTGTCCGATACCGCCGGCAGCACCGAGAACGGTGACCTTGGAGTTCTATCCGTCGAGTGTGTGAGCGAGCCATTCAAGCTACGAGCAATTGGATAACGAAACTGAGGGTAGGCATTACCTGCTGAGCAGAGACAGAGAAAGCACGCCTCTGGACGGCGGAGAAAGCAGATCTTGCGGAGAACATCGTGGAAGTATGTGCTAAGGATTGAGAGAGGTAGCGGTGGGGTGAGAAGTTGTCGGAGGAGTTCGGGGGAGTGAAGATCTTTCACAGACGCCAAGCCCAACCCTGGCCATGGGGATGTGTTCCCGGCGACGATATTTCACATTTATAACGAAACTGACAGAATCTTTTTATCAATCCCCACCCCTCAATCCCCAATGCACTGCGGCTGTGGCGGCGACGGTGGTAGCACAGCCTTCCCCAGAGTCAGGATTCAGGAACACAGAGGAAAAAGGAACATCAGCAGACAGTCAGACAGAGACACTCATTCCATCGTCAAACAATCGTATGTAAGATGTAAGAGCTCTCCCGCAATTACAGCGCTAGCGACTGAGCTCCAGTCGCCCGAAAGGCGGGGGTGGCTGCCCGGCATCGACTCGGCAGCCAGCCCACCATGTGTACGCAACAGAGAGAGTGTGTGGTGCGTTTGCTCCAAACGACGTTTCCCGCGGGGTGCGCTATCTACCGTATCGTGTTCGAGCGTTCGATCCCGGGGTTAGCGGGGACTGATTAGATAGAGTATATTAAACACACAAGGGGATGCATGCAGAGATCCTACCGTGCGTGCTTCCTCGAGGAAATGCGGAGAAATGGGACGGTCCAAGCGGCCCAAAAGCTAGAGTAAGCAGAATAGCGGGCAATTGGCCTGCCGATGGGATTGTACACTTTCGCACATACTCTCACTCGATCCCTTGCTACTCCCTCTCTTCCTCCTTCTCCTCCTCCTCCTCCTCCATTACCATTCCACCCCATCCATCAAATCCATCCATCAAATCCACCCACCAAATCCATCCATCAAACCCTCCTACCCTGTTGCAACAATGTTCTTCAGCTACATGGACACACCCTTCCTCCCCATCCCCTCCCCATGGGCAGTCCGCGACTCGGACACCGACATCTCAGCAGACTGTGCAAAATGGTGCTGCAAGCCCCGAAGCAGCCTCGACATCGCTATCCTCGTTTTTCGGATGCTTCTCCTCTTTTTGAGCATCTGGATCATCATCATTGGAATCTGGATCACGCAGATGCCGGTGTCGTCGGGACACACCATGGGGGAGGTTGCAGCCATGCTCTCGCTGGTAGTAATACCCCATCACCAATCTACGACAGTGTTGACAATGGTGGTGGATAGGGTTGTCTAGTGGTCTCTTTGGGACTGATAGAAGTCTGCTGCGGCGCCCCAGTCCAGTTCCCCGTCTACCGTCCATTCATGTTCGTCCCTTCCTTCCCTCTCATCTCACAAAGCTGATGTATGGATAGCATCACCGAAGCCTCCTTCCAATCCGTAAACTTCGTCGCGTCTACGTTTCTTGTAGCCTATTTCGGGTACATGTACGGGGATGCGTGGTTCAGTGATTCGATGTTGATAATAGTAGTAGTAGCATCAAACGGGTATGTACATCTCCTCCCTTAAATCCGCCGACTAACACTACCACAGGTTAAGTGCCCTTCTTCTTGCAGCTCTGGATGTCTACATCCTATTCCAAGACAAAGCTTTGCGGCTCCAAAAAGAAGCTGAGAACGAGAAACAATCCCCGGGGCCAAATCAGACCCCCGCCTGAACATTCCTGCTGGTCAGGAATCTCTATCGTTACGGGAAATTCGAGAGACGAGCGGATGGCTTGTACTTGTATACCCGAGATATCTTCTCCGTGAGATTCTTTTGCAAGGGGTCTCGCTCGCCTGGATGATATTCTTTGGAGTGTGTTGTATGCCACTTGAGGAGAGAGGTTTACCTATATGGGTTTCATTGGAGGAGGTATGGACAGTGGGTATGGACAGTGCTGTTATGTATATATTTGCAGAGCAGAGCCACACAAAGGCTGATTGTACGAATACACAAACACGAATATTCATTCATGAATACAGGATGAAACGTTCAACCGTGCAATAGAAACCATTAACCTTCCATTATTCGAAATGCCCATAATTATGTCTTTAATCTTTGCCCGTGTCTGTACGTTCAATAAAGTCCATCTGCAGCGAAGCCGACCCCGGTGCACTAGTTCTGACTGATACCGCAAATTGCTCGAGTGATTTTGAATGATTCACTGCACCTAGTACTCGCATTTTCAAACATTGCAGGGAGGGACTGACCCTTCGATTAGATATACATCTTAGCCAGGAAATAAAGGCATAATACAAAGAATACTCAAGTCCAACTGATACAATACAAAAGAACAAACTTAAGCTTTACTACACTTCAACAATAATAAAGAAAATCATAACCCGAACAATACACAACCGCAGTCATCAATCAATGTGAGATCCAGAGTCGCAAGAAACATACCATTTACCCAATCCCTTGGATTGGAAGCTTCCAAAAAAAGTAGAAGTCATGATCTTCATTCCTCCTTTTCATCAACACACATTGTCTCACCCAACACATCCACAAACGATTTCCTGCCAAATTCCGGAGCCAAAGAGTCCAAGGAGACCTTGCACTTTTGCGTATCCTTCGTAGCTGTGGTGCTCCGGCTACTAGGGCGTGTAGCAGCTTCCTAGACTGCCTTGGAATCATGGACGGTGGGAGTAACGGGGCGTCCGGTGGGATTAATACTGGGGTCTGTCTCTACCTCGCTGGTGGAAACTGTAACGTCCTTTGGATTAATGGTGTCCATCTCTATATCCTCGAGGGGAATTGTAACTTGTCTTGGAACGCCTAGGTCGAGGCCGTTCCTGCGACGGTTATGAAAGATTACGTTGAGGGCAGCGCTGAGGAGGAGTATCGGCCTGTTCAGAACACGACAACATTAGCATCACCAGTAAACACAGACATAAACCAAAGTACCCGAAACTTACATTTTGGCACACTCCATAGCAAACATGACTGTTGCATATGAGTGTCTCCTCTTGCCTTCCAGTAAATATGAATGACCCCCAAGAATCTCATCCTTGGAGTTATTCATCTCCTTAGAGATATACTGATATCGATGCAAGGGAATCGCAGGCTTGGAGAATTGGACCGTGATAGCAATGTTGACGACTATCAGCATTAGAAAACCACCGTCCACATATGAAAGAGCCATGTTCAGAGCCTTTGGGTAGCCTCGACGGAGTATAAGAAACGTATTGAGGTGGATAATTTGGACCAGTGCATAGATGCCACCGATCAAAGCCTAGAGTTTGAATGGTCCATGGTTAGAAAATTTAACCAAATCATGGAAAGAGAAAGTGAGGGAGAGGACGAGGAGGAGGGAGGCATACAATTGCCAGTACCCATTTGAAGCTCCAAACACCAACGGGTGATTTGTACTTAAACATGGAACCCCACTCATAGCACAGGAGAACAGCTGTAACAGCAGATACAGCTGTGAATGTCAGTAGTTTCTTTATCACCGAGGATCCCTGGGAACCAACCAAACAGCAATACTCGTAGGAAGAGCAGGAATCCGATGAAGTGTCCAGCCTTCTTTAAAGACCAATCACAGTTGTATAAATATCTACATGTTCTCCGGACTCCCATTGCAATTGACGCGAATGGGCATAGAAGTGCCTTGACGACTGGCACACAAATGGCTGGAAATTGCATGGTCGTTAGGAGTGTTTGAAGAAGAAAAACAGAGGAATAGAGCAAGAGATGGAGAGATAAAGAGATGAAGCTAGGTGAGTAAAGAAGTGAGCGGTGGAGCAAGTGGATGATGGATGACAGACGGATGGATAGAGGGAGGGAAAGCAGATGTGAGTGAGTGAAGGCAGAGAATAAATAGGACAAACTGCTTCCGTCTTTTTTCACGTAAGACGTTCTAAACCATGGCTGCTGTTTGGTTATATTCGAGCATGGTCACACCTCCTCCCCCTCCCTCACTCCCGTAGTGCTGTAGCAAGCGGAGAGCACTCCTCCCTAGTCAGAGCTTCCGCGAAGTTACCACTCTAGACAATATTAGAGGTTTATACGGCATAGCTTATCACGCTTGTCTATTTTCTTGGATGCTCGCTCTAGCATTTCGAAATCTTTGATCGAGTTCGAGTGACTAGAATTGATCTTAACGTCTAACGTCTAAGTATTACCCATGCGCCCACTGCCACAGGATGGGAATCATGGACTACCTAGGCTACCTTTATACTTCGAATGTGGATAGATGTTGAGAAGGGCCGACTTATGACTCTGTAAACTACGCAAACGATAGTAATCGATCCTAGGCCGATTAGTGCAGACGTGCTGTAAACAAGCAACCCATGCGTGCGCCTCTCGGTGATACACGTTCCGCTACAGCTCCACTGAGAGATATAGCAATCTTGGGTTTGTAGGTCCCAAAAGACTCCTAGATCTTAAAAGTGAAAAATAAGAAGGGTGTCAGATACATTAAGTACCATTGAGAAAAAAATGGGAGTTGAAAGAACTGTTGTGTTACCGAGGAAAAGCAATAAAGCGTCACCACAACGTTTCCAACTGTTTTTCCTTGCTTGTAAAGTCGCTTTCAGAGCAACAATTGTTACAAAACGGGGCTTGGATGTATCCTGAAGACAGCCTTTTTCTCAACGGTACTTATGTAAGTATTTGTTATCTATCCGTAGCGGAGGTCAAGTCACCGGCTTGCGAGGAAGCAGCTTTACATTCACAAGTCGCAATAAAATACTTTACACTCCTATGCTATTGACTCTCCACTGCCTACATCGTAATATCCCACCATAAACGAATGCTCAAACAGACCTTCAGCCCACAAGAGAACCTGATACCAACCACCAATATAAACTTGTCGCGACTTTTCTTCTACATTTCTATTCCTTCACGTTCACGGCCTGTGGATCTGCTGTAGCTTCCCGTAGCCTCTAGGTCTTCGCCCGAATTTTGGGCTTGATATCCGGTAGTACTAGCACCAAATGGTATGACTACTCCAAATTCCGGTAGCTGCGAAAACTGAATCTGCTTTGGTAGCTGCTGGAATCTTTCCAAGTTCGCAACCAGAATCGTATTGAGAAGAAACGAAACAGTATAGAGGCTCCTAATGGTTTGTATATCAACGTCAATCAGTTTAGTGTAGCCATGGCTGAACTGCTTACCACAGAATCCACCCCATGCAGAACGCATACTGCTGATTCGGTTTAAGTTTGTCGGTGTATATCGACGAGAGCCCCTGCGTGGTATTTATATTTGGTGATTGTTCATGGTGCGTTTCGAAGTGTCGTTGTATCGCCAAGGGGAACACCCCGAGGAGTAGAAATATGATGCTGATGACGAAGTCCATGACGGCACTGTATCTGTAAATTTTCGACAGAGTTTAGCATATCTTCGACGGCCGTCGGTCGAGGATATGCTTACTTGTAGAATCCTATTCCGCTGGGTTCGAGTGCGTGTACAAGAACAGTAATATTATGTCCGATGCCTAGGTAGCCCTGTAATTCTTGATCAGTAGTCTCTCCGTTCTAACGGAGCTTAGCTGAAACAAAACTCACCCCGACTACGACCAGCCAGAAAACATACCGATCAATATGCACCGTCCCAGCCACCCATTCGGGGGTAGTATGTTGAAACGGCCATGAGTCCAACCATCCAACTCTGGTTGCCGCCCATTGCTCTCCATTGCAGCCCCACCTCGCATCTTTTTGACACACATATTTTTCGGACAGCCCTGGTGGCGGCTTCGTTTCATTCCATTCGAACTCTATCACATCATAAACCGACGCAGACCAGTGGTTCTGGAGGTGCTCGGCACGGGTATGCCAAAAATCGCTAGTATTGCGGAAAACCTGCATCGTGTACGGTGGGGTTGCATTCTGGGGCCATACAAAGATGTCGAGGTAGACTTCCGGGCGCGACATGGCAAATGCCAGAGAGAATGCCCCAAGGATGAGGAACTGTGCTACTCGGATGATAATGGATGTAATATTGACACGGGGGATTTGCTTCTCCAGTTTTTTTATGGCAGCAATGCGTCTCAAAGCTGTTGAATTTGATGGAACTGGAGATGCCATCTTTGGTGTTGGGATGGCGGGAGGAGGTAGAGAGCAGCGAGTGAGTGACTGATACGTGCGTGAGAAACGAGAGGGAGGAAGTGCATGTACTCTGTGCCTACAATCGAACCAGGAAGCTCATGTCACAGAAAATAAATGCTTCCATTTCAACATTTTTATCTCTTAATGAATACCTCCTACTCTTCCTGTCCCCGTCTCCGTCTCTATCTCCAAATCCCTATTTCTGACCTTCGATAACAACAAAGTACAACCCCAACCCTGAGTTGTAAGCGAGTGATCGGTGTGATTGCACGGAATGACCATGACCACGACGTTTCACGATGATGCTTTATGGGAAGGCCAATTCTGGATTATGCTCGGTAAAGCACCATAAAATTGCCTATCTAGTTGACATATTTTGCATGGTACATATACTATTTTACATTGATCGCTCCTCGGAAGAGAGTGTAGCCGTCATCGTGGATGAGTGACTTTGCCACAACTTTTTAGCTTTCAACCAACGCCCTGAATGATAACCCAACTACTGCTCATCACCATCACTACCACCAACATCGCGAGTAATGGACTTACACAACGCTCTCGTGCTATTAAATAGCACTGTCGACGAAGTATCAACTCAATTCCGCCGCGTTCCCGGCTCCGCCATTCTCTTGCGCTATGTCAAGAACTCGTACCAAAACGACCCGATCCGTTCTGTGGTGGAGCTGTGTCTCTTCCTCTTCGCCGTACGGTACCTCCTCGCACCGCGATATTCGACAAAAAAGAAGTCTATGGACTTGACTGAAGAGGTACTGGCTCGCCACGGCCCCTGTGGCTGTTCAGGAGCACTGACATTGGTAAATAGGAGATTGATGAACTAGTTGAAGAATGGACTCCAGAACCTCTCGTCGCGCTACCCACCGAGCTCGAAGCATTAGAAGAAGAACGCCGTCCCATCATTGCAGGCCCAACTGGTCCTAAAGTAAAGCTCATGAATGGCAAGACTGTCACGAACCTTGCATCACACAACTACTACAACCTTGTCTCCAACGACTTAATCAAGGAACGCGCCATTCAAATCCTTCGGAACTATGGAGTTGGCGCATGTGGACCTCCAGGATTCTACGGTACCCAGGACGTGCATATGGACACTGAAAAGGAAATCGCGCGATTCCTAGGCGTCAAGGAATGCATTGTCTACGCACATTCATTCTCCACCATTTCTTCTGTCATCCCTTCCTTCTCCAAGAGAGGCGATATCATCGTTGCCGATAGAGCTGTGAACTTTGCCATCCAAAAGGGTCTACAAGTCTCTCGCTCCACCATCCGATGGTTTAACCACAATGACATGGAAGACCTTGAGCGCGTCCTCGCTCAGGTGCAACTGGAACAAAAACACAAACCTCTCACCCGTCGCTTCATCGTGACCGAGGGCCTGTTTGAAGCCACCGGCGACATGCCGGATCTGCCAAAGATAATCGAACTCAAACAGCGCTTCAAATGGCGCCTTATTCTCGACGAAACTTACTCTTTTGGCGTCTTGGGACGTACCGGACGAGGACTGACAGAATATCAAAACGTTGACCCTTCAAACGTTGAAATGTTGGTTGGATCCCTCTCCCACGCTATCTGCGCAGGTGGAGGGTTCTGTGCTGGCAATCCTGAGGTCGTGGAGCACCAACGTATCTCTTCCTCAGCCTACGTCTTCTCCGCTGCTATCCCAGCGATGCTCTCTGTCACTGCCGCCGAAAGTATTAAGATTATCGAATCCAACCCCGACCTCATAGTCGACCTTCGGGAGAAGACTAGACTCTTCCGGCAACAACTCGAAAGGTGTGAGCACATCACAATCACTAGTGCTTCAGAGAGCCCTAGGCTTCTGTTCCATCTCAACCGAGAGATTCTGGAGCAGAAGGTAATCGAGGATGAGGAAAGACTTCTAGCCGATATCGTTGAGGAGTGCATGAACAGCAATATCATGATTGTTCGCGTAAAGAAAGTTATGGACTCGAGTGTGACGGATTATCCAAAGGGTCGAAAATTTGGATGGGATTACCCGCCAATGTTAATGGCAAGTGTTTCGGTGGGCCATTCGAAGAAGGATGTGGAGACTGGTGGCAGCGTTATCCGGAAGACCGTTGGAAAGGTGCTGGGACGTCTGAAAAAGTAAATGTTTGTTTGGATGCCGGCGTTTTTGATTGTGGAGATGAGCCATGATTTCCTGTGAACCATTAATATTAGAGGGATGATCAATCGTACGTAATGATAGAGTATGATATGGAGGAAGTCGACATGATACCGGTAGTTTGCGCATTGTTTTCTTTGGCGGCGAGAAGGCGATGGTATTAGAATTAATTAGAATTATTTTACTGTGTGATTAATACCCCTCCCATAGTGAAAGTAAAAAAACTTTGGTTAAGTCAACTTGCATCCTGCTGCAAGCAAAACATTCTTTCAAGTGATATAAATCAACGACTTCATCCTTCAGGAACAAGTATCATAACCTCAACGCAAAGCACACAAATCACGGATATGCTTCTGGTTACCCACCTCCCCACATTGCAAATCTCAGCGTTAGTTTTCAACTCAACTCGCCAATGAAAGTGGTTAGGGTTAAAGTACGGATTGTCTCGATGCAATGAACACCGCGAAGAAAGCAAGTTGCACTTGTACTGGCCCCGTGTATGGCCTCAGAGCAGCAAGGCCAAAGAAAACCACCCTACGAGTTACGCTTTCACGGAGTATATACAACCATACATCTTCTCGCTCTACGGGGCGTGGGTACAAATATCTAATTGCGAGATTGAACCCTTACATTGCGGTTTGAGGGAAGTAGCACACGTCAGTCCAATCGAGGGGATTCTGTGGAAGATGTTCTTTGTTCTCGATGGAGCATCCAACGAGGAAGGTTGGAACTGCTGCTCAAGACAGTGCCTTGCAATTATAATAGGTGGAATGCTAATTGTTGTCTTTGTTGCCGTTGACGGTAGGACTTGCTGAATACGGCCACCAAACATGGAGTAATCCTGTGCGATCTGAGGGTTTAAACCCCGGAAATCAAGCCACCCATGACGTACATAGCATACAAGAGATTTAGATATGCCGACTTATGGCGTGGGTAAATTTGTGGCTATTATTTGATTATGAGTGATGTCTGGTTTTCTATGTTGATTACTCGGAACTCGAGCTTATTCGAATATAAAATTTATGGTGAGGAAATACGTGTTAGTGGTTTTTGACGACCGGAGTTCCTCTAACGAATCGGATATACTCCAGGCGTCGAAAATCCGACGTATACCTAAGGAAGTATGCATAAAGCTTAGACTACTACCGCAGGTTCGGTACTTATTTCGCGGCTCCCGGTTCAGAATCTGCACTAATCAGGTGTTGTGCCTGAGGAATTGACCTATCGACATTCAGATCTCAGAATATTCCAATTGGCCAAGTGAACTTCACCCCCTCCAGTGTTGCTGTTTGCCGGCAAAGTTTTGCTCTAGTTGCTTGCTTGCTTCTCTGGTAGAATGAACCTATGGGAAGTTGTCAAAGGTGGTGACAATTCACCGTGCCGGCATTCATTTATAGCGCTACTGCAACCTCTGAAATCTCAGACATTAGCGCACGAGGATCACCCGTGGCAAGATCATACCAAGAGGAGCTTCAAAGTAGTCAATTCCATGTACATAGAAACAACCCCGCACTTGCCGGACAAAAAGAGACCCCCGCCCACCAAGTCGAGATACCGAGAAAGAAATAGAAGAGTAGAGAGATAGAGAGTGAAGAAAGAAAACCTCCCACCACAAAGGAAACTCAACTCAACTCAGGAAGATTGATGAAATCATGTATACTTAGTACAGAGAAATTTCGTAATAGACAGCAGATATCCCCATCCATCTGCGCTCCGACTTTGCCCCATCACCCCCAGACGTCCAAACCCCCATCGGGGGTCCACTTATTCTTTCTTCTGTCCGAAAGGATATTTCTTGAAAAGGTAGCTGCTGAGGCAGTAGTCGGCCCCAGCAAACGCAGCCACCGCAAGACCACAAGTCCCCGCCAACTTCCAGTTGAGCTTACCAGCTTGGTGCTTCTTGTACGCTCCCATTCCAAGAACGACGGACATAATTGCGAAGACGAGACCGTTCGCTTGGACAATGGGATGTGAGGCGTACGACTTGGCGGTTTGTTTCTTTTCGGCTTTGCTACTTTCTTTCTTTTCCTGCTCCTTCTCGGCGGCCTGTCGTGCCTTCTTCCCCTCCGCGGCCTTTCTGGCCCGCTCTTCGGCTGCGGCGGCTTCGGCTTCTAGCCGCTGAGCTTGCGTCTCAGTCTTGACCTGTTGATATGAAACGGTTAGCGTAAGAGCTAGTTGAATAAGGTTGTCGAGAGATCATACCTCCTGCTCCTTAAAGTCTGAGGGTACAACGGCGACACCGGTGTGAACGTCGATGAGGGAGTCGATGGATTGGTCGGTAGGAATGACTTCATCCACGGGGTTCGCACGTCTACTTCTACATTAGCAACCGATAAGGAAATCGATTGTAGGATGTTTTCACATACGCCTAGTGATCGCAACTCTGTTAGCTTCTGCGCTGTACATGTACGGACTAGGGAGGGAAAAACTTACTTCTTCGGCTGACTGCGTGGGACCGCTGGCGGCGATATCGGCATAGGAACGTTCAGGGCTAGACATGATGATAACGGTGATGGTAGCAGGTTATTGAGGTGAGGGTATTTGGAAAGGAGGAATGTCGTGCTGCGATGTTTCAGGAACAAGAAGAAGGGTGGTGACTCTGCAAGAGGGTGGTGATGTCCTTTTTGACGGCGGCTCTTCACTCGTCTGTACTTCCTGGGTCAATCAATCCAATGACGTAGGCGCTAAATATTTCACTCTATGAGTCCCCACGATCTCTATGTCACCTCGGCCCGACATCCACGAACCAAAAATAACAGGCGTAGGGGAATTTATTCAGGCATCAGCAAGTATATGTAATTGTGCCCTATTCTATATTTTCTACATGACTCCAGCGGAAGTCTCATACAAATACATTTGGTTCGTATATATGTAGCACGTGCTACCTTCAACTCTTCGTCTGTTCAGTATCGACACCCTCACTGGTCTCTGCAACCTTGTCCTCCGGCTTGTCGGCATCTACGGGCTCCGTGTCTGGTTTTGCTACTCCAGGATCAACGACCGTTTCAGTAGGGACATTCGACGAGGTTGCAGGCGATCGGGTTTCCTCTACATTATCGAGGTCGAGGGGTTTTAGGGTCTCCGATTGTTGGGCTTCTTCATCGTCAAGCTCGGCACCATAGATCTCAGGGTGCTGGTGGAGTTCATTAGCACAGGTTTTCGGACTGTAAGATCTTATCCACCTCAGAAACTGTGAAGGCTTTACGATCATTCGTCACAGACACAAGTGAAGGGGTGCATACTGCCTGGAAACATGTCTGCATGTCCTTAAACTTGTCGATGCAGTCAACTCCCTTGGGGTCGGCGGTCGAATACACAAAGCAACTGAAGGCAGTTTTGAACTGCTCTCCACTGCGGTGACTATTAGCATCCGAATCGATGGCCATTCCGTCGCGCACCAATAAACATACCATGGACCATGCGCCATACCACCCAAGCAAGGACAATCCCAATTGATCTCTCCGGTCTCAGGATTGAATGCACCCTCCTGCCCAGCCTCTTCTGCCAGGCCCTCGGGCCCTCCTTCGGCCTCCAAACTATGCCCTGCTGCCGAACTATCGTCTTCACTACTCTTTTCTGGCGATTCACCGTGCTTTTTAGGGTCGTTGTGTTCCGTAGAGTTTTTTCGCGAGGCTTGAAGGACTTCGTCGATGAGTGACGGCGGGCGTTCATCGTCAATTGTAGATAGTGGCGGTCGTTCTTCGATGACTGTAGTTCTTCCACGTCAGAGCTCGGAGGTGGCTGAGGGTGTTGAAGGTGTACATTTGGGTTCGTCGGCGAAAACACTAGACGTGCTGTAGTAGTATACAATTCCGCCCACCGCTGCCCATCTCAGAAAAGTAGATTTGAAGCTCGACTTTTTTTCTGCTGCGCCGAAGGTGAACGATCGGGATTGTCGGTATGTTGTGCGGAGAGGAGCGGAGACGGGATTCCGCCGCAAAACGGATCTAGCTGCCGGGCGAAACATAGCGCCGTATGGGGAAAAAGATGGAAGAAGGAGAGGGTGAAAGAAGTGGTGTCGACGTCAATTGATTCTCGGACTTTTGTATTCGGAAGTCTTCATGCATTTCTAAGCGTGCTAGCCGAAACAGGATGGGATGTAGGTCAGGTGAAACCAGATTAGATTAGATTAGATCAAATGAGGCTCAGCGGGCCCGTAAAAACACGGAATAGTCACGTATCAGAGAGGCTCGGGGTAAGTTACTTTGATGTCACTCAGCTCAGACCAACACAATCTACATTCATTTTCATTTCACCTCTTCATATGGTTCCTCATGCTGACTACGTCTGCACCTAATAAGTAGATTTGGTATTAGTTTATCATGCTCGTGCACTCAAACGTACCACCTCCAAACGGAGTCAAGATTGCGGTGGGTCTTCTTAGGGTTTGAATGGGGATACTACGATTCTTTACACAGGTATGTACTACCTGAAAAGTGGGGTACTTTTTTGACTGAGTAATCTCGTTTATCCTATAGAATGGTTGTCAAATTATCTGAGAAGCATTTGGAAAATTTGGGAACGGTTTCCTGATGGTTAGTAACTTCAAACTGTTGCAATCCGCTTTATAAAATACCCCATTTTTTCATGTAGTTAAAAATCGTGAGAAGTATACCTTGGATCTAATCATAAGAGGTCCTCACGATACTTGATTTTAGACTTGCTGTGAAATTTTGACTTTCACAATTGCAATGTCGAAATCATTAGGGGTAATCAAGGCCCGTTGAAAGGGTTGAGTTGAGAGATCTAGTGCACGCGCTTTTACTGGTTTAGGCAATAGTTTCTGGTTGAAAAAATTCCACCGACCTGTTTTGCCATATGAAAAGGTTTCAGCTGGCCCCACCACCAATCACGATGACTTGTCGACACTAATAAGGACAACGTGAAGATGGCGTAAAACTAATTTTTTCAACTCAACTCTTTCAACGGGCCTTGAGTACCCCTATTAGGCCAGTTGAAAGGTTGAGTTGAAGAATATAGTGCCCACGCTTTTACTGGTTTGGGCGATAGTTTCTAGTTGAAAAAAGCTCATCGACATGTTTTGCTAGTTGAAATGGTTTTAATTGGCTTCACCACTAATCAGTGATGACCTTGCGGACGCTAAGAGAGACGGTGCAGAGATGGCGTAAAACTAATTTTTTCAACTCAACTCTTTCAATTGGCCTTGATTGTAGCGGCGTCCGAACCACTTCAGGAGTTGGTTCGCAGAACCGTTCTTCTAGTACAACTAGCTCCAGTTCGGAAACGAGTTATAATGGAGCCGGCGAAACGGACTCGCACACCAATGCAGCAAACCTTCCGCGAGAATGATATCCTGATCGATGTCGTAGTTGTTCTACGCGCTTATCGCGTTTCGATCAAGACGGAGATTGGCGTGCTGAGCGCCTATATCCCAGAAAATATAAAGTTGGTATTGCGAGCTGGTGAGTTCGTCAACCGGCCAGAATCCTAGCTTATACACCCGAATTGAGCAGTGCGATGATAAGCAATTGTTTTCCCATTCTCGCCATTTCGAATTTGCTGGATGGAGTCCTCAATGTGCTGTTAGGTTTACTCCGTGCTTCAGTGAAGCCTTTTCGGCGCCTGATTGCCCAAAAAGCTGTACCAGTGATCCCATCAGTGGAATCTTCGTGATTGAACGTGAAGGGTCGCTATGAGTGCACACAACACATAGAAACTGGGCCAACAGGAAGTGCATGATTCAGCGCTGGAGAAATACATAAAAGACCCGGAATGACGTCGCACACGAGGAGGACAGGAGCCAATGCGTGGACTAGAGTTCTTCAAGAGGCGAAGGTGTACTGGTAGCAGCAGCGAACGGGTCAGTGGGAAGCGTGAACTTTGCATGAAGAACCCGCCAACGACAGTGAGTATCGTCTAATGCGAGGATGATTTATCACGACAATTACGACTAGAGATGGGAGCCGCATTAACGACGCCTTCTCAGTAGCCGGCAGTTCTGGGATCGGTCGTAGTCACGAAGCCGCAGTCTGGGAACGAAGCTGCAATTGTTGGTTTAATGTTTGGCGGAGGCGACCACTACCACCCTGATAACGGGAAACAAGGGTCATGAATTTGTTCGCTATTCGATTCAGAACGAGAGCTGTCAGCTAATTAACTTCAGCTCCACCGGACAGAAAGATTCAAATGAATGTACCAGCTAGTCTTAGTGAAAAGCAGGCGTCTGACAAGAGTAAATTGAATGTATGCTGGTATAATCATGCCGCATGTAGACCCACTTTCTCCCCTACCATAATGATCTAGAGAGCTCCAGCCAGCAAGATCATGCCCAATTACTCCCTGATGGATTCCTGCTTATCGACTTCCGGGCTATCCGTATAAGGGCTGCCCCAAACTCAGATCAGCTTTCTTCGATCCCGAGGATGGAAGGTGCAACATTAATATTAGGGAGAGTTCGTACCGAATGATCTTGTCGACCGCCAAGATTAATTCACTCTCGCCGTCAACCTCCCAGTCGAGTTTCGCAAACCTGCCTTCGAAATACTTCTTTACCTCAATGTATTTCCTCTGTTTCCGGTCGGTGGTAGTCATGTTGGTGAAAATGCTATCCATGACCTCGAAGTCTGTCAAACGCTCCCGGTGCTTCGCTTTTACACCAGTGATGTCAACGCAATACAATATCAATGCCGTGAGACCGGCAGCAACCGCAGTTGCGAACGAACTTCCACTAGCTAGCTCCATGATCCCTTCTGCCGAACTGCCAGTGGAGCCCCGCACTGAACCGACACCAACACTGCCGCCCGGGAACACATATTGTGCCTGGCTACTGCCAGCACTATCGGCAGTGCCACTGTCCGTTGCTGCCCCGATGCAAAACACACCGTGGCCTTTGGCTGGATAGGGAAGATCGGTATCGTTGCCGCCCTGATCGTTGGCCGCGCCAAACATCAGGATCTTCTTATTGCGTGCTTCCTTTATTGCGTTATCCAGCGCCTCAATACCATCCTTGTTATTTTCGGTCTTTGCGATCGTCCAACTCATAGATATAATGCTAACCTTCTTCCGGATAGCCCATTTTATTGCCTAGCGCATATTTAAAGTGAGTGATCAGTCTCTCGGACAATTGCGGTGGTCATCTTACCTTCGCTGCAGAGTCAGCGGTTAGCTGTATCCTGTTTCCCTCTTGGGAATTGCCTTGGTTGAGTCTGGCAATGTAAAGTTCCGCCTTTGGACAGACTCGCCGAATGAGCAAGGCCATCAGTGTTCCATGGCCTCGCGAAGAGAAGTAGTAAGGCCCCACATTGCACGTTGTGCGGTTGGTGGGCGCAAAGAACGAGATACCTTCTTTGACGCTCTCGCGGAATTCAGGTCGCAGCATATCGATTCCATCGTCGAGCACGGCCACTTTGATACCCTTTCCTTGGTCGGTCTTTATGTTCCTGATAAATGTCGCGAATTTATCCATGTTTTTCAACCAGGCGTTAACGTTTCTCCACGACGCCAGAATTAGTGTGACTTGTCAGTGAGGGGCGGAGGGGATAGGGAGTTTCAAATCTCACTTTGATACTTTCTCTGCTTGGAACCAAGGCTGGCCTGCTGACTCTTTGTTGCCGGTGTAGTTTTCAATAGTAGCCTCGATAAGCACCGTACTAGGGAAGTGCTTCTCCATTCTTTGTTTAAATATTTTCACATACTCGCGGATTCTCAATTCGGATTCCAGACGCTGTTCATCAGTTAGCTACTATGAACTAGTTCTTGGTGTGTCTATTGAGCCTATACCTGACGGACGTAAACGCGGATTTCTTTCAGCTAAGCGGCGAGTATATCAGTATGGAGATGACAGATAGGCTGTAACAGTAAGGGTCCTGACCCTTTCCAACTTCTTGAGGCCATCTTCAGCAGACCAGCTTCGGAGAATAGCGTTGTTTCCACTGCAGTATAGGGTAATCTTCTCCGCATTTGGGGCAGCCTTAAGAAGCACTTCGCTACATAAATCTACCTTTTTCCAATCCCAATCTTCGATCCCGAAACGCTTAAGAGATTCGATGACTTCGTCGCTGTGAGGGGTGTCCTCATCATCATCCACGATGACCCTGATAATTTTCCTCACGCCTTTCTTCCAGAGCAGGTCGAAGATGAGTTTGAAAGCCGTGAGACCAATCCCAACCCGGCCGGAGGATCCATCGAACGATGAGGTGATGACATCATTTGCACGTCTCGATATCTTGCATCGGGGTATCCTGACATATTGCAGAATGTCTTCGAACTTTAGACCATTCACAAGTTTTTCTAAGTTGTCTTCAGCAACTGCGAAGTCTGAAGTTGAAATCTCGGTGAGATCGAGGTGAATTTCGTATTCTGTAAAATGAAGTTCAGCTCTTGACTTTGGTCTGGACATGAGTCTCGGCTGCACTTGCCTTGCGAGTCACCGTGTAGGTACTTTATAGTCTCGTCGCGGTTGTCGAGGTGCATGTACTTGTCCTTTAAGAGCATGGCAACCGGATCGTCTTGCAGAGGCACTTTTCGGCAGTCTTCTTGCTTCTTATTTAGTTTCTTATCGTCACATTCTTGGAATGTTGCGACTCGGTGTTGATATGGGGACAGCGACTTCTTGTTCGTTTCCTTTAGAGGGTCGGGGCACTTGCAATCGTTCTTGCCTTTGAGCTCATCGGGGCACTTGCAATTGCTCAGCATGACTCCAATAAGTTCTTTCATTCGCTCCTTCGACACGGATTTTTCGTTGCACATGTACTCGTACTCGACAGCACGATGCAACACCGTATTTCCTTCCTTGTCGTCTTTGAGCATCACCGTATCTCTATCGAGATGGCGCAAGAGTTTCAGACAATTGTCGTTGCCCTTGATCATCGGCAGCAATTGGTGAACAAGGCCCGGTTCCTTCCTTAGAAGTTTTGATGTTTCCGCCGGGAATTCCCCCGCGAAAAAGTTGACGAAATACAAGTTTGCTTGCTGGATTTCCTTTTGCCTCAACAACGGCTTCTCATTGACTCGCCGAGGCTCTGGCTGCTGACCAGACAAAACATCCTCCTTGATTCCCTTCTTATCGCTTTCCTGGGGTTTTCTATTGGCTCGCTGGATAGCCCAACTCAGAACCGTCATGCCGCTTTCGTCTTCCTCGTTGTAGAGTTCCTGATCTCGTTCCATAAGCCATCTGAACAAATCGCGACGTTTTGTCATGGCGCTCTGTGATTTTGCCGTGAGTATTGTGTGCAGGAGCGTTCGCCCGTCATTGCCAGATTTGTTCAAGCTATTAGTGACCTTTTTGTCGCATTTGTTTATTACTGCCAGGACTGCATCTTTCGCATCTTTTGGGTCCACATTCTCCTCCAGCAGTTTCCATCCCTTCCCATCAAACAACTTTAAAATTTCCTTGTGGTAATCCGTAATGGTGTCCTCGTCATCTTTCTCTGAGCCACTCTGGTTGTCCCCGGTGCTCGTATTTTTGTCTCCAGAATCTGATATTATTGTCAGGCGTGAGACTTAGCGCTTTCGCCACCAAATCATAACTAGAAAGCACAGTGAGAGAACTGCCTAACTCACCTTGAGACTCGGAATGCGCCCTTAACGTTGAGCGTCTCGGGAGGAGTTGTGGTGGGCCAAACCTGAATTCATCTATGTCCGGTATCGATTGCTCCAGATCTGGATGTGTCCGGGACCCAGCTACGGCCATCGTGAGTAGCTACGGCTCAAAATGAGGGAACACTTCAGTGAGATAGTTGGAGTCAGGGTACCCTTTTCTCAAGTCTACTGGTCTGAGGCTGTAGTTTCCACCAGCAGCCTTCATGTTTATTTTTTCCTGACCCCGCACATATAGCGCTTGTGCGATCCTGCCACCCCTCGCTTTTCCAACTGACTGCATACGCGCCCACAAAAATCCTAGATCGTGAACTCAGAGGGTGTGCTCAGTCGGGCATACTTCCATATTGTTGGGACTGTGCACTCTGGCCCGGCAATTGTGCGAGAGGCAGACAGCCTTTAGATTTAGTATAGCGGTAGGAATGATATTTTCTTTCTTTCCTTCCTTCTATTTATTTATCTATCTATCTATCTATTCTATCTAATCTTCTAAAATATATAAGTAGATAATTGAAGCCTGGAATGGTTCTGGTTGGCAAACATTTAACCTATTTGACATTCCCTCTATATACTCTATTACAGCAATTCTTGCATAGACACGCTATTGATCTGATGTATAAAGTATGATACCTATTATAGGCAGAATTGTGAGGATTGGAGGTCATGCAAACTCTCTATTCTCTCAAATTTTGCAAGCTCGGTCCGACATATGAAGTTCCCATCACCTCCTGAAAATGACTTGCATACTGCTTTGAGCTGACGAATATTAAGTAATGTATCAGTGACTCGCTTTTTCTCCTATAACTGACAGGCCTCAGTGCAGTACAGAGCATCATGATGGTAAAGACGCCACACACCACGAGGCAGAGGTGCGAGGCCCGGAGGCCGCGCAGCCCCGAGCACTGGAGCCTCGTGGCAATTGGGCCATTAACTGACTTTGAAGGCGCGGTTGATCTACCATGCTTCTTCATTCAGGTAAATTGTTAACTTCTTCCACTCATGCACCCCCACTCCGTTGTCATCCGCCAGACCGGCTGTTGGCCGGCACATTTCTTGTTTAAGGATAAAGCTCTAAAAGCACAACTCCCTATCTCCAGCCAGGATGTTTCGTTAGTCGATTGATTCACGGAATGCTTGCTGACGGTGCCTAAAGCCCCATATTTTCACACATGACAAGATATCGATTTTACTATTTGCGTGGCACGCCATCGCTGGACACCATTATGCTTGATACTTAAAACGACGGAGACTGTAGACAGCCAAACTGACAAAATATAAAGAAACATTCTCCTCGTATGCTGGTGTCTGTGGTAATATTTGTCTATGCATCGATCATCAGTGCCCCTCACTATGTCTGAAGCTTCTCAATTCGTCATTCCTATCTTCCCTGTAGGAGATGACGATTCGGCATTTCGTCTCAGAAACACACCGGGTGGCGAAATGCAGCGCCCACATGTGATCCAGTACGGCACCGACCTCGCAGTTCATGCGGATATCTTCAACATCAAACATGGAACGTTCACGCCCGGTGGGGACCCGGCAACTCTTATAGTGATCGACTTTCAATTTGTCGGTTCCGAATCCCACGGCCGGAGAATTCGCAAGGCTCTCATCGATGTTAGATTCGCGCCTTGGGATCAGCCTGTCGGAAGTGAGAACGACCCCGAAGTGTCGAGCATCGCCCCGTTTGGGTTCTTTGCCTGGAATCCATTAACTGGGGAGGAAGAAAAGAAGCTCTCGTTCAATGTATCAGCAAGTACCGGTGGACTGGGGAACTTCGGGATTGGCTTGGGTTGGGAAACGACAAAAAAGGTGAAGAAGGAGAAACGAACAACTTTATTTGGCACTATGAGGATCGAAGGTGAACGAGACTACGGCGCCCAAAACACGGCGAAGTGGACGGTCAGTGAAAATGAAATAGAAAGCCACGGTATACCAAGTCATCTTCGGACGGCCATTCTTGTGAAGCCCAAGGGTAAAGAGAAATTCCGGGCTGTAATCGAGGTCGATGCCGAAGTTGATATCCTCTATGGAGCGAAAAAGCGCATCGACAAATTCTTTGGGAAGCACGTCGTCGATCCGGTGTATTTTGATGCGGAGGGTAAAAGGAAACCTTTTGGACCGGAAATCGCGGACATCGACACGACAAACCTCTCAAAGTGTGATTTAAAAGCGACTGGCTCTCAGCTGGTAAGTCTGCACACTTCCCCCCAGAACTGGTTGCTCGTGGTTGTTGAGCCTTGATTTGATAATATGGGATAGCCGACGGCCAGTTGAAGGTGACGTACTCTAGCTCGTAGGGACCGGGGTAGCGGGATGGGTACAGGGCTGGAGGGGTGGAAATGGTGGGGGCGGATCAGTGCGATACCTTCTAAGTTTGTATTTCTTAGTGGCTTACGAACCGAACCAGGGCATTATTGCCCAACCAGAGGAAATCGCGTTCGAATTGTTTGATCCCTGCAGAGGACCAGGTGGGGTTTTCGTAAAATAAGACATGGCAAGGCGTATCTGTGCAGGGTGCTGTTCTTTCATCAAAGCTGAACGCTGCCCGCTTGTCTTGCTCTGTCATCAGTTCTACTTGGGGTTGCAGCGTCCCAAATCATCGGCACAATACTGCAGTTGAACCTCCCTTAACCACACGCGACCCATTCCAATAAGCCGAGTAGCAGTCATGCCCGAAAGTGAAGATATCGGATTGCATGTGCTGGCCCCAGAAGAAAATCCAGGAGAACAAGTGGTTTCTTTTAATGTGGAGTAAGTAAAACTGTCTCTCGCGTTTGATGGGGAAGCAAGGCCAACGCTGCCAGCATTGTGGCGGTTCATGGCATCAACGGTCATCGAACGAAATCATGGGCTCCCGGGAACGTCGAAACGTCTCAAAAGACATGGTTGGAGGACATCGTGGCCGCTCGCATTCCAAAGGCTCGGGTAATGACCTATGGTTATGACTCGGGTGCTACAACGGCTGGGGATTTGATGTCTGCCTCTGGTCTTCGAAAGGTTGCCTTTGAACTACTGAATGCACTATGCGCAAAGAGGGCGGGCAAGGTAGCCAAATAGTCCCATTGCATCGCTAAGTTAATTAGTCTGATGTCCATTAGAACAACCTACCTCTGATTTTTCTCTGCCACAGTCTCGGAGGCTTAATAGTCAAGGAAGTATGCATTGGAGGCAGAATCGTAGGCCATCAGTCGACTAATTTCCTGTCAGCTGATGTGTATTGCAAATGACGATAGTTCCTACTTCTCCATTGCAGCACGAACAGAGCACCTGGTAAAGCGTTAATCAAATATGGAAGATTGTCTCTAATAAGTGCCAGATTTTCTTTGGGACGCCACACCAAAGCACAGTTTCATCTTCGTGGGACGCATTGCTGTTCGATATTGCTCTGGCTTGCACGGAAGGAGCTCCACACGACCGAAGGAGGATACTGACCTCGATTATACAAATTGGACCAGCTGCCCTGATAGAGGTTTCAAAACGGTTCTCGAACTTACCATGGCACTACAAGATTCTCAGCTTTTATGAAGAGAAAGCCAGTCAGTCAGTAGGTTTGGTGGTTCGTCACCCCTTTTGTTATATTTCTGTCTGCAATGGATCCAAAACTTGACGATTGCTCTTTTGGGTTTGATGGGTTAGGTCGTCGAGAAATCATCTGCTATACTTGAGTTACTACAGGAGGAAGCAATTGGGCGTGAGGAAGACCACTTGAGAATTTGCCAGTTCCCGGTGGGTGCAGATAGTCGTGAGCAACACATCAACATTATATGCGAAAGGATTGAGAACACGGCGGCTATTTCCGCAAAGGGTCAGCGACCATCCACTCCCTAATTCTTGCGAGTTCCTTAACTTACACCATTCTGACTCCAGGCGCTTATGACGAATACATCCAGTGTCGCAGGCAATTTCATTTGCTCTACCCAGAGGTTTGTCTTCATGATACGCCGCAACCGTATCCTGGTACCCTAGACTGGCTAGAGCGCCACGAAAACTATCGCCTGTGGTTAGATTGTCGATCATCCGCAGTGCTCCATATCCATGGAAGCACAGGGTGCGGCAAATCGGTTTTATCGACATATTTAGCCAGGAAGCTGCGGAGAAAAGTGCCAGGTATCGAACTAGTAGCTGTGATCTCATACTCTTTCGACCGAGCAGACAATCGCCGAGATTCCCTTCGATCCTTACTCCTATCGTTTATCCAACAACTGTTGGGCCAAGGACAATCTGTTTATGATCATGTCAAGAATATTTACAAGTCGATGGAAGAGCGGTCGAACTGGACTACTGTGGACCTTTGGGCTCTCTTCCGGTCGATAATCTCTTACCATCGAAAGAAGCCAATTGTATGCATCGTGGATGCCGTCGATCAGTGCGAGCATGCGAGGATAGAACTCCTGAGCAATATCGCTAGGCTTCAACAGCAAACAGAAGCACCTTTCAAATTTGTGATCACAAGTCAAGCAGAAAATATCTGTTCGCGACTGAATTCCCTCTTCGTCATAAACTTGGACGGCGAAGAACATTCGAAGGCTAAAAGTCTGGCAATGAACGACCGACTGAGCGCGCTTCTGGACACATCCTCAAGCATCGAAAGAGCAGTGGCACAGCTTTCTAGTGCAAGCTTCCTCGAGGCTGACATGACGTTGACTAGCGTTGAGCAGTCGATATCTACGGCGACCCCAGCATCAATAAGAATAGATCCGGTATTAGGATTACAGCCCCAACCACTTAGCTTATCAGACATATGCGAGTTGCAAATTTGCCAGATTCTCGCACTGCCGGATCAGAAATGGGCTTCCAAGGCTCTTTCTTGGCTTCTTTTCTCCGTTCGCCCTTTAACCGTAGATCAGCTTGCGGTAGCTGTTGCACTAGACTGCGGAGCGGACACGATCGTCGAAATTCAGAAGTTTCCAGATCTGCGATCCCACGACTCCGCGGAGGTTCTTCGGCATAACCTGGGAGCACTCATCAGAATCGAAGACAACGAAGTCCACTTCGCCCACCACTCTGTGCGAGACTTCCTTACACGTCAGGAAAATCGGAGTAGGGATTCAGCCCTCGACTTTGAAGATTCCAGCGAATGGCACTCCCATCTCGCAAAAGTTTGTCTCAGATATCTTTGCCTCGAAGATCTCAAAGATGCCACATCCTTTTCCGAGCCACAAGTCCACTTACTGGCTTTAACCCCTGGATGCTACGCGTTTTTAAAGTATGCGGCATATTACTGGCCCCAGCACTTTCGGGAAGCTTTTGGCGATGATGTTCTCCTCGCCGACGCAAAACTTCTCACGAGCACTCTACAATTTCTCGAGGATAAGAACCAAGTACGGCGATGGTTTGAACTCTATAACCTTCCGGAAACCCGTTTTCGCAACTCTCTTGCCGATACACAGGACTCCCGTATCCAAGATTTTGATGGCAAAAACTCGGTCAACGAGATGAGCACTGTTCCTAATTCTCCCTTACTCATCGCCTCTCAGTTAGGACTTGCCAGAGCTCTCACGGACATCCTGCACACCGGGAATTACAATACCAGTCATAAGACAGAGGCACTCGAAACCGCAGCAGCAGCTGGATATGCAGAGGCAGTAGAAGCGATCATGGAAGCTGGAGGCATGGAGCAGCACAGCTTTTCAGCGTTGAAGAAGGCCTGCTCAAAAGGACATATGGCGGTATTGAAGAAGCTACTCAACTACCAGCCTGATGATCAGAATAATTTGAATGAGTGCCTGTGCACAGCGGCTAAGAACGGCCATGCAGATGTGGTTTCTACCCTCATTGAATCGAATCCAAAATTAGAAGGTTGCGAACCACTTGTTCTGTCTGCCAAAAACGGATATGAATCGGTCATTCTCGTGCTTCTCGAACTAAAGGCAGATAAGTCAGATACCTGGAAAGATGCATGTAGTAGGGCATTGGGGGGGGCTGCAGAGAATGGGCACCTTGCCGCAGTACAGACCCTTCTTTCGGACGTTTCCAGTGGGCTAAACGCCAGCGACAAAAAGCCGTCTGATAGACTAGTGAATACGCGCACTGGGTACAACGAACTCACTCCGCTGCACTGGGCGGCCACGCGCGGGCATGCTTCAATAGTCAAGGAATTGTTGAGAAAGGAAGCAGACGTCAACGCCAAGGATTGGTCAGGCCGAACGGCGTTGCATAGAGCAGCACTCGAAGGTCACACTCTGGTCGTCACTGAGCTTCTTGACATGCGAGCCAATGTTTCGCCGACAGATAAATACACTCAGTTCACTCCTCTTCACTTCGCCGCTTACAATGGTTACCTTGAAGTAGTAACTGAGTTACTTGATCGAGGAGGAGCTGACCCCGATGTTTCCAACCATAACAGATGCAGGCCCCTGCATCTTGCTGCACAGAATGGACACAATGCCGTCGTTCGAAAGTTGCTAGAGAGTGGCGTTGACGAGGACCCTGCCATCGAGGACTCAAAGACGACACCATTACACCTGGCTTGTCTTCGAAGCCACGCGCAGGTTGTGCAGAGCCTGCTAGAGTATGGTGCGGATACCACAAGAAAGATTAAGGGAGCGCCTAGGGATGGGTACAGTCCATTACATCTTGCAGTGGGAAATGTTGAAATAACTAGAATGCTTTTGGAAGCCGGGGCACAAGTTTTAGCGGTCGACGAGGACGGAAATACGCCAATGCATCTTGCTGTAAAGGCTGGCACGAAAGATGTTTCAAACCTCCTGGAGCGACACACCGGCTATTCTTCTATGTCGAAGTTCAATAAAGCTGGGCTCACTGCATTGCATATTGCCCTAGAGGGAGGCTTCGAAGAAATTGGAACGTTCCTCGTCAATGGCGGCGCAGATGTGAATGCAATAGATGAGAATAGGAAGCCAGTGTTGTTTTGGTTCGGAGGCTGTGGAGATGAAAAGGCAATAAAATTCCTACTAGACCACAGTGCCAACAAAAACAGTACAGACCAGTTTGGAAGATCACCTCTAGACGTTACACTATGGCTTTCTTCCCGGGCCTTACTGTTGGATGACTCCCAGCCAACTCCTCCCGACGAGAAGTCTGGACTGAAATGCCGGCTTTTGGATGAGACGAGGAACGTGAATCGTAGATGTACCTGCAAAATTTGCTCTCAAAGTCTCCAAGGAAAATTCTATTTCCGTATGTTTGCAACCGTGTTCCATCGTCCCATGCAGTTCGACTGATAGGCTTAGATTGCTGCGAATGCTTCAATGACAGCTTTGATGTCTGCTTGGACTGCTTCAACAACGGAAAGCGGTGTGAGGTGCAAGACCATAGGCTAAAAAAGCGCTTTTTCGGAGATGGCCATATATCGTGTGAGGAATTTTCATCATGGGTTGGGGTGCTGAAGCTGCCATTACTTGCGGCTGCAGCCGCTGGCTCCGAGGAAACTGTGGGAGTTCTCCTGGATAGAGGCACAAGTATTTCCATTACCGACGAGAATGGTCGTACGGCTTTGCATTTTGCCGCGGAAGCCGGATCCGAAGGAGTTGTGAAGATTCTCATACAACGGGGTGCTGACAAAGACGCTGTGGACAAAGACGGATGCACAGCTCTGCACGTTGCTTCAAAAGCCGGTCTTACAAATGTTATAAAGCTTCTTTTGGAAAGCGGAGCGGATATGTGGAAACTCAATAAGGATGGGCAGTCAGCATTATGTCTCGCTTCGACCTCACGCTCTGAAGGTATTAAAGAGCTCCTTCTCGACCACGCCGGGCTTTCGAAAGCCGACGAAAACGGCTGTACACCATTGCACCGGTACGCCATTTCCGGGGCTGCGGGCTCTCTGGAGGCTATTCTCAAACATGGCGCAGATACCTCAGCAGTCGACAAATCCGGACGCTCCGCACTATTTCTGGCCGCCAGCGCCGGGACTGGGGCCTGTGTGGAGGTTCTACTAAATCATGGCTTGGACAAAGATCACCGAGACAGCTTTGGCAGAGTTGCTCTTGATGTGGCGTTGGAGCTGAAAGTGCGAGTTTTGCTGAAACCTGACGACGAAATTTCAGACCAAGAGGCTGTGTTTAGTTGCAATACTATCACCTTCAGGGAGTGCAATGGCATCAAGAAAAACTATTCCCTCGGGAATTGGAGATGTGACGAATGCTCGAAGACCATTCTCAATGAATTCTTCTACCGTAAGCTACCAAGCGATTGAAGGAACCCTCTGGTGTTGGACCATACTAATAGATACAGATTGTTGCAGATGCAGAGGGGATAATTACGACATATGCACTGACTGCTTCGCCGTGAAAGATGGCTGCAAAGGGGTGGATCACGGTTCATTGAAGGTCAGGTTTTGGGGAGACGGTATGCTTTCCTTGTCAGAGCTTTCACTATGGGTTGGACAATTGAAGCTCCCGATTGCGGATGAGTGATGATTTGGCGAGGCGATAACCCATATCCAGTGATCAGTAAGACGCCCGAATTCCAGAGGCGTACTTAAACTAACGGACAATCTCTTTTAAACCGTTCATTTTGGTTCTTTCTTTCTGTCTTGTCGTTATTTGTGAATTTAAGATATTTTGAATTTATATCTATGAATATTTACTGTGTTCATCATGTGGAAATAAAGCTTTATCGCCAGCATAATTTCTTGGGTGTTTCGGTGATCACTCTCGAAAGCAGGTTTCTTAAAGAGGGTGGAGATGGTATGGAATCAACGCTTGCGTGGCGTATGCTATATTATAGACTAAGCACATTGTTCTAAATTCGGATGTAAAAAAGTGAGGAGAATAGACGAGGGGTACTAGGCAGCTTTCGGCGTAGAGCCTTTATTTCAATCTCCAATACCAAACCAATTTCAACCTCCAACATGGGATGCGATGAATCGAGAGTCACCACCAGCACTGCAGTCGCCACCGAATGGGCGCCTTACAGTTTCTGCGATGCAAATATTGACTGGGAGGGTGAGGGAAGGCTGCCCTTCGCTTTGTTGATATTAAACCAGCGTATCTCAAACAAAGTGCTGTTTAATGCTCTGTGGAAGAATTGTAAGTATCTTCATTTTCGCAATTTTCTACAAGCTAACAGAGGTAATAGCGGCTTTACAGGTTTGCGCGGACGGTGGTGCAAATCGTTTGTACGATTCCTTAAGCCCAGACGAGAGAGGGAAATTTGTACAATTATCTACACTACGAACTTAGCAGGATGTAACTAATAGTGACTAGCTCCCAGATTGCATCATTGGTGATCTCGATTCGCTTCGGGACAATGTCAGAGGCTTCTATGAGTCTCAAGGCATCAAAATCATCAAGGACCCCGATCAGGACTCGACCGACTTCGGAAAATGCATGAACTACATTGCTACCCACGATCCTCCAGACTCCTTTGTCACTGCCCCGAACATAAATGCCTCACTTTCTGCAAAGCCCACCAGAATTGAGAACCCAAAGATGACAGTCGTTGCTCTTGGAGGATTCGGCGGTAGGGTAGACCAGAGCTTCCATTCCGTGAGCATTCGCGTGTCGGGATCTCGTCATGGTGGGATGTTAATGGCTATTCCAGGTTCACGCTCTCTATGTCGCTCAGCAGGGTCCTGGACTGCTCCGCCAGATCTATCTAGTCAGTGAGGAAAACATCACATTTTTGCTTGCGCCAGGTTTCAATATATTGCATACCCCTCGATCAGCTTTGGGACCGTGCTGTGGTATTATTCCCGTCGGATGTGCTTCGACGATTTCTACGGCTGGGTTTGAGTGGAACCTAACCGATGCCGAAACAAAGTTTGGAGGCTTGGTCAGTACAAGCAACCATACCGTTGAAGATGTTGTGAACGTCGAGACCACGGAACAGATTTTGTTTACCATAGAGTTTCGAAAGGACCATGAATAAAGACGTTTGGGGGGAGCTGTGAAAGGTCACCTCCGGAGTGTAAGCCGTAAAAATTAGAAGTTGTATGCGTAATAAAAGCGTGTGTGGTTTGTCTGGCTCCGGTTGTGGAGTGTTTCGTCGCCCAGGGTTAGGTGTGTGCGCGTTCGGGGAACTTCGTCGGCATCTCGTTGTGTGAACATCGACGGCAAGAATGTTAGAAAGTACCGTTTTTGACGGCCCGCTCCCATTCGGCATAGACACACTAACGGCTTACCGCTCGATATTCGCATTGGCCATTTTATCCATCAGCCCTTCAGACGCCAGAGCACATGGGGTTCTGGTTACGGAGGTAAACCTCGGCTCACCGATAACCGATTCCACAGCATAAAAACAACTGCTCTTCGCGCGCAATCTCACACAAACCAACCATAAGCCGGTCTTCTTCTCACCATCCATAGCCATGTCAACACAACGTCTCTCCAACATTCTAGGCCATTTAACAAGTAGCGCCACCAACATCAATACTGTGTAAGCAAGCAGCTTCCCACTGCTCACCTTTTGAAGGAAGCTCACAAATCCCACCAGGACCTCAAAAAATGCCAACGATGTCGTCTTGACCGCTGCAGTACGGTCGCCTTTAACCAAAGCGTTCAAGGTATGTCTTTCCACTACAAATTCTCTCCTGGACTTGGTTGATATACCCCTAGGGCGGTCTCAAAGACACTCCCGTCGACCTCATGCTGCTACAGATCTTCCAGCACCTCCTCAAAAGATCTAACATCGACCCAGCGCTTGTTGAGGACATCTGCGTCGGCAATGTCAACGAGACAGGGGTACCCTACAAAGCACGCGCGGCATCCCTAGCCGCTGGCTTCCCCAACACAACATCAGTCTACTCTACGAACCGCTTCTGCTCCTCAGGTCTCGTCGCCATCCACAACATTGCAAACCAGATTGTGGCGGGTTCGATTGATATCGGTATTGCCGCCGGTATCGAGATGATGAGCATCAATGTAGATAAGCAAGGCGCTACATTCTCTGAGGTGATAACGACCTTGAATCAGGATGCGGCCGATTGCCAGATGGTTATGGGACAGACGTCGGAGAATGTTGGACACGACTTCAACGTTATGCGCGAGAAGCAGGATCGATACGCGGCGGAGTCATTCCAGCGCGCAGAGAGAGCGCAGAAGGCGGGTTTGTTTGATGAAGAGATTGTGCCCATCATCACAAAGTGGAAGGACCCCAAGACTGGGGAGGAGAAGGAGGTGACGGTGACGAGGGACGATGGTATCCGGTACGGAACTACATACGAGGCGCTCAGCAAGATCCGCCCGGCGTTCACGCAGTGGGGTGACAAGAGTACCGGTGGAAACTCGAGTCAGGTTACAGATGGCGCTGCTGCCGTGCTACTGATGAAACGCTCGACAGCCGAGAAGCTGGGACAGCCAATTTTGGCGAAGTTTGTGGGCGCTGCGGTTGCCGGGTTGGCACCGAGGTCTGTTCACCTCCATCGCACCCCCCCCCCCCTAATCTCCACTTAGGCTAACTGTAACTAGGATTATGGGAATTGGCCCCTCTATAGCTGTCCCTAAGCTCCTCAACAAACACGGCCTGGCGGTTAGCGACATCGATGTGTTTGAGATTAATGAGGCTTTCGCCAGTATGGCGGTGTATTGCGTCGAAAAGCTCGGAATCGACCCAGCAAAGGTTAACCCCCGAGGAGGAGCCATTGCTTTGGGACATCCTTTGGGAGCCACTGGGACTCGACAGGTTGTCACAGGTTTGGCAGAGATGAGACGGCAGAAGAAGAAGCTGCTGGTCACAACTATGTGTATTGGTACCGGCATGGGAATGGCGGGGTTGTGGGTGAATGAGGTTTTGTAGATGGAGTGTACATAGCGTTATTAGAGTTTTATGATTATCATATAAAACAAACCGATGGTTCTTTTGTTACTAACACGGACCATTAATAATACGGGTCAGTTTTTCTCTATTCAATAATGATGTGATAGCTCTTACTCTACTTTATGTCTAGAAGAAAAACTGTCCCAAGTGATGCAGCATGATGACAATCACTAACGGGTCACTCGTGGCTAGTTTTGAAAGCAATCATTTAACAAAAGACCTAGTTTCAGCCACTGTTAAGGGTAGGCCCCGGACTAGACAGACAGCGCCGGCACAACCAGGTAGACCGACGTGGGCTTACACAGGCTTCTCTGTAGGGGTTTGGCCTCGTCCAACCCAACCCAAAACTGTCTAGCCAGTATGATTGGTACCTTCTGAGAGCAAAGAATAGGTTTCGGACCTTGGTGTTTACAGCACCGACCTTGGGTTTTGGACTCTGGTGTTTATAGCACCTGCGCCCGCTAAACTAGACACCATTTCTTATTTTGGAAGGGTTTAGCCTGTCTGTGGCAGCAGTGATTGATGACGAGAAAATTTTTTGCCTTGCCATCCAAGCCATACGGGCGACACTCACAAACTGTTCCTGCAGGATAAAAGAGAGCAAAGGTTTCAAACCTTAGTGTTTACTTAGGGTTTCGAACCCAGTATTTACAGTACCACTACCAGATAAGCTAGGTATCAGTTCTTATTTACTGGAAGGCTCGGGATCCAACATGGGCCCAACATTCAACCCGACCAGCTCAACGGTATCAATCAGTTGTACCTTACTATCTAGTGTATGTACAGTTTCGCCCCCTCCCCAATCTTCCGTTCTTCACACCCAGTCGCACCCACATATCAAGGGTTGAATTCGGCGATCTCAAGAAGTGCTCGAGGACTTGGCAGGTGTAGGCTTGGGACTTCGGGTCTAGGGATTCGTGTATCTAGGAGAGAGGGGTGGTTGGCAGCTCGCAAGCTGAACGGTGATAATGGTTGCGGGCTTGTGAAGTACGCACTTAACCCTTAATTCGTGACGAATTTAGTTGAGAGTGTAACTGTATTTCTGCGAAGCTGCTGGGCATAAGGTGGGCTGGTGTAAAGAAGCAAAGATTCTTGTATGTAATCGCGTCTAGCAGTACAGGTATTGATATCTGAGAGCTGGCTTTTTGCCTAAATGCTTCCCGGTTAACATTCGGTACTACGACTATGCCGAATATCCCTACCATCTCAATCTAGTTTTTTAGACGTATTCGAGTGCGGTCTCAAGCCTGAGAAAGAAAAACGCGAGTGATGGTACATGACAGCCTCAACCAAATCAATTCCATCCACGGTCTAATCAAGCAAGTATCAATCAAGTATAGGTATCAGATTATCGGCCCCAGCTAAAAAGCGATGACACCCCACATTATATCTATATCGGGAGTTGGCCACTTCCTCTTGCCACCCATCACCGAGTGACCACAAATGATCACCAGCATACCGCCAACAACCGGTAGACTGCGGTATTCAAGTTTCTAACTCAGGCATCCAGCCAGCTTGGGGAACGCGCGGTATCACACACCAACATCAATCTCACCGCCCCCTTCCAACCTCAAACATGCCATGGGCCACTTCGTATCAAGAATTTTGCACTCACTCGCGCCTGCAGTACCGTACATAAAAAGTACGGCCGAGTTTTAGAAGTATCCAAGTGTTGCAATGGAAATAAATTATGTGAGACACTGGGGAGCCACTAGACGCAACACGCCGGGCGGGGTTGACTCGTCCGTCGGAGACGGAGATGTGAACGATTCTGTTCTCTCTCTCGGTTATCTACTATCTTAGCCTACCGGTACCTAGCTCTACCTGCCCACTTAGCGCGGTGTGTCCGTCACCGAAGTGAAGGAAGCAAGGAGGTGAGGTAAATAATACGTAGAAGAGGGGGTACAAAAGAAGGCTTGTGCTTGAGGCGACGCTAAACGGATTTTGAGGCGTTCGCCGTCCGCGCCCCCGAGTGATTGCCACTGATCCGCGCAATTGTTCGCAGTGCCCGAACATAATGCATACTCAAAGAAAAGTGTACATATATATTATAAGCGGTGTAGCCCTCCTGCGAAAGTTGTGGCAATGGGCTAACGCCTTATTCAAACTCCTCCTTTGCCTTGGAGACAAATTGGGCGGTGGGAGCAGCAGCAAGTGTCGATGATCCAACTGAAGTCTTGTTTGCAGTGGCGGTATGTAGTTGGGATAGAATCAAAGCTGAAAAAGTAGATCAACCATGTTCTCGCTGAATTACTGACACTGGGTTGGAGCGAAGACCGTTCCGGTAAATTGTCCGCTGCTCCAACTAATCCAGCGCATATTACTGCATACCCGCTGTCAAAGATGGTTTCTATTTGTCTGGAGGAACTGCAGCAAAACCTGGGCATTTAACGGGAGTGGCGGTCGCTGGACGTTTGATCTGATCGGGTCGTACGGCCTAATGGACGATACGAAGCCAAACGAGTTCCGTTTGGTGGAAACTCCCATTAGATATCACACAAATGTGCTCACCCACCGAGCATTGGCGTCGACATGATTCCTACCCAGCGCGCGCGAAGCCCGGAGCTCCATCACTTTTTCAAAACTCTTGCATGGGGCAGTATGCAAGAGTTTTGGGCGTCAGTGTGTATAATTCCCCTGGTTGCATTCGAAATGGGTGTGAGGGTATACGTCCAATTTGATACCGATCTCTTTCCAGTATCGTGATATGACCGCAGTGATACACGTACCGCGCCATTGCTGGGTACGGAGACTCCGGATCATCACCCCACGATTCAAGTATAGAACCTCTTCTATCAGTTATCATGCAAAGACTCTACAGGTGGGTGCTCTAGAAGCACATATATTCCCATCGAATCATCGTCCACAGCTCCAATAGCTGTCAGATTAAGTACAAGAGCGGGGATAACTGAGTCGCTCAGGGGAGGCATGTGCATGTCTCTCCTATAGCGTCAAATCCTCCGGTCCACAGCGCTGGTTGGCTGGTACCCCTCCTACCATGTTCTTCATTAGACAATGTCGTTATCAATAAAGAACAAAGTCCATGTATTTTCGTGATTGCAGTTGTTGGATGAGCTGGCCGCCTAGTGGAACCAGCATTGATTCAAAGTGCCGAATTTAAGTGTCATCTTTCGAACGACGACGAGACCACCACCCAAAGCAGATGGTGGGGCTTGTGATCTTGTGGCAGAAACCATATGGAGCAATACCAGCAGCAGCCCAAAACGCTATCCAGACTTAACTCATGCAGCTCGATTTTCAGTTTTAGGGCTTGCTGCTACATCTGACAAGGTCATAAGATCAGGAATTCCTTAGCATCCTCTAGAATGGCAGAACTTGTAATCTGCGGGCTATGGAGATCGATAATACCGCCGAGCTACCAAGCAAATCCTCACATTGTCCGTATGAAGTGGTATCTTTTTGTTAAAGATGATGCAGAGACTTATTGACCACCCAATAAGCTGGGATGTTCCAAGTACCCAGCCCCGGTGAAAAAGTACACGTAGTTCCCCGCTAACTAGAGGAAATCACCCGTGAGACACACATGAGCACGATGTCTTGAACCGGCGCTTGAAACATGAAGTTGATGAGGTGTAGAGCCTCAAAGTAATGAGGAATCTGCCGCAAAAACCAATGCATAGAAGAAGCGGATTTTTCGATTATTGCTCAGACGGAAAGAGGGCGGGTGAGGTTAATACCGGTTTTTTGTCGCCAGGTTGCAGATTTTGCAAAGCCTCCAAACTACATGTAACAAGTTTTGCAAAGAAAGATGCAAGTCTAGAGTTCGTTTGTTCAAACCTCAGTGGTTGTTTCCTTATTTTTTTATCTCGTCCTTAAAGAAGTCGACTGGTCGTCACGCTGTGCATCAACTGGGAAATAGAGGCTGAGCTATCGCGTTGGTGCTACACCCACACGAACTTTTGTCGCATGGTTCAACATCTTTGGAGCGCGCCGATTGTCATGTCCTCATCCTGATAGAGCCGCCAGCCCGGGATGGGCTGCATGAGTGTGAAGTATGTAATAAAGTGTCTTATCTCCATCCTAACACAAGGTCTTAGTTCGGAGAATTCAGCGAAGAATGAAACTCACCAGTCAGGGCTCAAGATATTCACCTCAACCAGACTCCATGTAGATTGGAGGGAGAAGAAAGAGGTTCACAGTGCCTAACAGTGCCGAATATCCATAGCGAGTGACGAACAGTGAGGTATGTACAATGGCGCGGGTTAGGACTGCTAGCACCGGAGGTAAGATATCAAAGTGGGTCAACAGGAAGGCATTGGCTACACTGGAGGATATTACCTAGGTGTGAATTGGGGGGGGCACGGAGAATCTAAGTGGGTAGCTGAGAGGAAGGGGAGAAGGAAAGCCGGTTCGTTCGTTCGTTCGTCCGTTCGTCCCTCCTTGTCGGACGTTGTGATATCTCGGCGCATTGTCCCATCTCCAGCCGCGTCTGCCGTAGCTAAGTGATGCTAAGTGATGCTCGCAAGGTTGGCTGGAAACGGCAATTCTTGACCGCCGGTGATTCGGAAGTTGGCAAGACAGATGGGTTGAAGGGTCCGAAGAGGCGCCGGCGGTTCACCAGCCACACCGGAGACAACGCCAGAAGACGATCAGCTGTTCGAGATGCCTTTCCGGCTTCACGCAAGCTGCACGACAGAAACAGGGTAGCCCTGGTCCCCTGTCTCCTGTCTCCGCACCACCCACCACCCCATCGTCACTCGCCGGTGATCACCTCACTCGAAATCACCTCATTCTCAACGCTGTCTCTCGCCCCGACGGTTCCCATAAAAGTCTCATTCTCCAACACCTCTCTCCCAGAATTGTTCCGCACGCATACAAACAGCAACAAACACACAACAAGCTACGAGCAAAAAAGGAAGAACGCTTCGAAAATCGTCGCATAGCACTCAACGTAAGTATCGCAGCTCCCATTTCCCCACTTTCCCGATGCGCGACGGAGTATTTTGATTACTTACTTAAGTACTTCCTTCGAAAAAGAAAAGAAAAGAGAAAAAAGCACAGAAAGAGAGAACCAACCATTCTCCATCATGAGTCAATCCACGGCATCATTTCCATCCACTACTGCTGCTACTGCTGCTGCGAGCAAATCTACGTCCTCAATGGTTCCGCAATCTAAGCTGGCTTCCGCAGCTGCCATCACCGAATCAGCGCCCGAGGCTAAGGATACCAACACCACTTCCACCACCGAAGACTTTGTACCGCTACAGCTCGCTCGTAGGTCTAGTCACAATTACGAGCATGACTCAGCAGAATTCTTTAGTGGGCCTCGTCACACAGCCGAAAATCGCGACGAAGTAGCCATCCCGAAGTTTCATACTCGACGAGAGAGTTTCAATCGTGAGGACCAGAAGAGGATGGGATATGCCCACCTCTACCTGTCGAATGAGGAGAAGAAGAAGAAAGGGTTTTCTGAAGTTGCTTGAAGGAAATCGTTTTTCATGAAGTATGCAATAATCCCAAGTATATGCATACCCCCAACGTGAAGTTAAAAGTTGCAGATATCCAGAAGTAACGGATCGGAGGCTTTAAGTCAATCTGTCCGAGATGTCATTGTTTAGGACTGTTTTAGCTACTGCTTAACCGTGTTTGGGTTTGACAGTTATGGCATTTTTTGTTGATAGTTGATGTCCCTTTTTGTTTTGTTTATCGCAACGGCAGTGCTAAAATTGAATTGTATTGGTTTTCTTTCTTTTGAAAGCTCGGATCTCAAGTGCACAAATCGAATCGCTGGCTGCCCCGGCCATATATGTACGATGAATGAATCATGACAGGCGATTGGTATCTGAGTATCATATGCAAGGTACTTCAACCCGTCTCTCGACCATTTCTATCACTGCACTACTGCAAGTCAGGTGAAATTTTTGCTTGCCTTGCATCCCTCCAACCCCCCTTCCACCATCGTTTCATAGCCGCTCTTTCCGAAGAAGGATTTCCAGCCTACCGATTCGCGAGCATCTTGAATCTGAAGATTTGTTATGCTGCGCCATCAGCTGGAGCTTGGAGGAGGTGCATGCGTATTTATGTAGGTATGTGTATGCACGCACACTCTCTTCTGAGACAGCTACTCGACTTACTTATTGGTGCTTGCGTCTGCCTAAAGGATATGTATGGGACAGCCGCAAGTCGGTCAGGTGTTGGAGGGAGGGGCAAATGTCTTTTGCCAACTGTCCTCACATGCAATTGCTTATGTGCTCTCGGTTGAGGCCATCTCGTTCACGATGCGCATCTATTGTACTGATCAGGCGCATATAAGAGTAGAGTAGCATTCTCTAGCAGTGGAAGCTAGTCACAATTGCATCGCTCAGCTTGGTGGATCAAAGCCAACCCGATGGACTCCTCACAAATGGTGCTGTCGTAGTGACGCAATCAGAACCCCGTCACATCTCCCGGGTTGACCGTTGCAATTACAAACCAACCCTTTCAACTGCTTCAACCCCGCAATTGTAGACATGTACTATCAGGCGAAGTATGATACCCTAAAGGCACGTACCTAAAATGTACTCTCTCGTTCTTATTCTGACCCCCCGCGGTACTCAAAGAAAGCCCACCAACCGTACGCTACTGGCGATACACATCTCACGGAAAACCTGCCAATGGTTTCTGGGAACGGAATCTTCGGCTGGGCGGCTGGCTGGCTGGGGCCTCGAGGCAGAATTCCACCGGACCCTCCAAGTAAACCCTGGGATTGGAAAAAATGCAAAGGTCCTCTACGAGCTGAAGCCAAGGACAGACACGAACTAACATTTCTCTCGGCGATCGGGGTTGGACCGATTATGGAAAGGTATCCATCCTACCGGGAAGTCGGTGTTCAGTCTAGGATATCAAATCGGATATCACGGGCTAGCTTCATCATCCTGGGTCATATTAGATTTGGGGCGGACACCCAACCTAACCATGATGTTGATCATATGAGCGACTCAACTTTGATGTCTTGGACTAAAGATCTTGGTTCGGATGCGATGCATGCTCCCGACATATGCAGACGGCGAGACCTCACTTCCGGCCATAACCCATAGACCTTTTTACTATCACAACGATTTGCCGGGGTTGCCTTATCAATAGGGAATGGGCTCGAGATTTTCGGAACTGAGCTTTGTTATTTTCGGTACCATAGATACCGGGAAAATCCCTGTAGAGTTGTTACTAGGCAGCGAACAAAGAGCTTCAGAACGAATCACTCCTATTCTGTGGATATTTTAGTCTTTTTTGTTGGGAGGCTGCTTTTGCCGCGAGAATGAACGGAAAACTATATATGGAATTGACTGAATTCGCGTGTGATTGTTGGTATGCGTATTCTGGTACTGGTTGCTGTTGCTGTTGTGATGGTTGAAAAGAGTTGTAAGCTGTGCAACCCGGGCACACTGTCAGGAAAGGGCAAGGGCCAAAGCGGGGATCCGCTGTCAATCGAGGCACTCCTCCCGCTCTCGTCCATGATTGGCCTTCTGTCCCAGCAAATCAGTAGATTGACTTCGAAATACAGATTGAGGCAAGCCCCCGCTTGAGATTTCCTGCACAGCCTCCACCCAGCTGCCCCAATGTTAGGAAGGTGCCTATCCTGGCTGCACGGCTTGGGATGGGATAGGATGTGCATTTGTGATGGATGGATGATGTGCGAACCGCCCCCCCCACATCGGTCGGTAATCGTGTTTTCGGCAAAATGACGATCTGAGGGCGGTGAAAGGGGATCTCTCTCAGTTTAGGCGTGCGGCAAACTTGCCAACCCCAACCAGCACTCCTTCCCTGAAGGGCATGCCAAGGAACAGGCATTGGCTGCAGCGTCCGCCGATCATTTTGTAGCCGGCCTTCTTTGACAGATGTGGTTGAAACAAATCCTTAGTGCTGTCTGCGATGCTTCTTGCAAGATCTGACACTTGTTTAGGGTCAACGACGGTGGGCAGAGTGCTAGGTGGCCGATTAGCCTTAACCCGTCCCCTATCTCATCGCAAAGAGGGTTTTAGCAGCTGTAGGAAGTGTCTGAGATGGAAGATGCTTTCAAGTCAACTAATACTGTAGTCTCATAGTAATAGTATAATAGCAGCAATACTTAGTAGCAAATGCCCGAGAGACAGATCACATTCCTCCCATCCTACTCACGATCCTTGGTAGGGATGTCTACCAGATAGATAGAGATACCTAGATTTCCCCGCCGCGCCCGAGCCGTGATTTCGAACCCCTGGTAACTGCAGCAGAGAGGTCTACCAGGTGATGCAAGTGACCAAACAAATTACCGAGCATCTTGGTAACCAATCCACGGCGCCCTCACTACTCTTTAGGCCCGCAAATTGACGATATATTGGGTGGAGATGTTGCCTATCAGGTCAGTAGCCATCGGGGGATCGAACAAATGCCCGATGAATTGGCCTAGGCGGGCGTGTAATTGGCCCGTTCTGAATGTAGTTGCCGGTTGACAAGTCGGGCGTATTTCCAATTCTCGATTTCACGCATACAGATAGTTTAGCAATATACCATCACCTACCCTTTCTCTGCCCACATCAACTCAACGCATCTCGGAGTAACTGTGGTGGGCAAGTGCTACGTGCGGTGCGTCGACAGCTCTGCGTTCTGCTGTCGCGGGACCTCGTGATGCTGGGAGCATCCAGAACCGTGCATGAATTTGTCGCCCAAACCGCATTCGAGGGGTGAAACGCACTTGGGGAGGCAACCACTAGCGAAAAGCAAGCACACTCGACGAATCTGACGCACGCTTTCCTCCTTTCGCTCCATGTCTCACAGGCTGCCATCAAAGGGGCTAGCATCACCTCAGTAGCCGCACTTACAGCCTCCCAAAAGCAACGGCAGATTGATCATACCGGCAGAGCGGTGGGGTCCGAGAGGGGTGCTGATTGGAGATGTGGGAGGAGAGTGTGAATGCGACCACAGGAGAATAACCACCGTGCGGCTCTGCGCTCTGCACTCACCGTCTTATCAGTGCTGTGCCAGCTGGGCGAGCTGTGGAATATAGTGGTGGAGATGGTGTGGCAAAGTGTGGTCGTAATGTTTGCGGTTGTTTGTACACACTTAAGCTTTGCCGCAGGGTTCAGGCTTAGCCTTCCCTCGACGCACGTCTTGTACTACCCGCAATCGTTAACCCTTTTATTGAACTCTTGTTCGCGTCGCGGGCTGCCCAGTCACGATGTGTTCTGACAGGTCGAGGAAGCCACTGTTGCCGATTGTTGTTTTGGGTCACAGATACAGCCCACGGCATCCAGTGTTACAGGCGGACTGATAGGGTCAGAGGACGGTTAGAGTTCTTCGGGTTTTGATGTTTGACAAGATCGACTGCTACTACCCCTGTACGCTATTTTGGGCGCTCCCTCGACAAGCATCAACAAACTCACACCGACAAGCAAGGGGCGCTCTGCTGTTGCGAGCGAAGTAGATCCACAGGGAAGGAGGGATGAGCTCTCTGTCGCCCTAAAATTTGGAGTGCGTGCCATCGTATACCAAGTAGCCGTAGGTATGTTAGAGATTGTCAAGCATCAGTATTCACAACATCTCCCATTTGTGAGGGTGTGTTATGTACAGTAAAAGTTAGAGTGTACGGCGTTCGGCATGGTAATACTCAAAGAAGCGGGCGTCTGCAGCAGGCATCTTCACTCGAGTCCGTAGCTCTGGTTACTCGCTTCCACCGCCAACCATCTTGCATTTCCTAGACGACATCTCGTCTCTCAGCCCACCAAAGCGAGATGGCTCTTCCTATTGCTGTTTATTGGCAAGCGAAGCGCGTTCTGTGTGCTTGGTCTGCTTCTTCAACTCCCAAGTTCGCCTATTATCGATAGGTAAGCCATTAATCTATGTGTAAGCCGTAGAGCCTAGTGTAGGGGCTGCATCGTCCATCCCATTGCGATGCTGATAACCGGCGGACCACTTACGCTCGGAACCGAATTCACAAATCGACCATTTAGTTAAGCACTTGGATTTTGGGTTGGATTGTATTGGATTGGATTCCGGTACCTAGATGTAGTTCGAGTTCGAGCCATGTAACGGTTGATCAATTTCTTTAGCTCACATTTCCCTCTGGAGTTCAGCTCGTTTTGTCCACCCCAACACGCCACTGGACTACTGGTTCTTCTGACGCCGCCACTGTTGACGTTTCTGAGAGGAGATGCGGATGGGATGCATGGAAGCCGTACTGCGGGAAGTCTGTTTGTCTCTCTTCTTTTTTCTGCTGGCTGTCTTTGGTCTTTCCTGGTCCCGCCGACGGTATGTAACGTAGGCAGAATATGTGTGGGACTTAGATGATTACATGGAGATCTCTCCTTGTCCGACCCCCCCCGACAGGACCTTTTTCTTTTCTTTTCTTTTGTTATCTTTTCTTTTCTCATCCGCACCTATTCCTCTTCGCACTTCCTTCATCAACAACAACAACAGCAACACGCAAGCAAAAGCCGGGAAGGGGGCGAAGGGGTAGTACTTTCTTGGGTAGGATAATATTCAGCTTGTGTGTAATAATAGCCTTGGGGGAGTGGGAGTGGAAGTTGCCCTCGTTCCAAAGGCAGGCAGGCAGATGGGCATTTCCCTCCTCGTTTTTTCCCTTCTTCGTGTGTCGTCGTCTCTCGACTCCATTTCCCTGGGCTGCACTGCACTTTCGGATCCATCTTCACTTTCTGGCAGGAGCAGCAGGAGCAGGCAGCGGCGCACATAAACCACATCGCACTTTTAACATAGACCCGGCAGTACGGTTATACCCTACATATTCTCGTACCCCAGCCCTGGACCTTGCGCTGCCGCCTTTTTCGAGGTTGTCCCACTAGACTAGCAGCTAGTCAGCTCTCTTCCCGCCCGCAGCAGCTCCCGGTAGGACCTTCAATTCACTCTCACGGAGCAAGTACTTAGTGCCAGTCGGTCCCTCTAACCACTCACGCTGTTCCCCCCCTCCCCCCCCACCATTCTCCATCTCCGGCTTGTTGCTCCCATATACATACCCATACCCATACCCCCAGCGAGGATCTTCGGCGTACTACCTGCCTCTATCTCCTTGTCCGACTCCTTCTGGCACTTGTCCGCCTTATACAGAACTCCACCTCCGTGCCAGCATAATTTTCCAACACCCCATCATCAACCCCTACTAGGTAAGTAGATATAGAGTTGATAAGTAGCCTTATTCTCTCTTACCTGCATTCCCGCACCTGCAGCCCATTCTTCAGCTTCACGCCAGGACAGTCAACATTCGTCAGTTCCGGGTCCAAACAAGCCACCAAACAACTGCTATCCCGTGCAGTTCCTCACGACTTCCTTCAACCCCCCAAAGTTTCAATCGTGGCGGCTCTCAGCACTCTTTCTTACCCGTTTCATCAAGTACGATACACCGTTCTTCGTCAGGGTGTATACCGGAAAGCACGGGGAAACTGACGAACAACGCTAGCAGACCGTAAAATCCCCTGTGGGAATTTCAGATTATACGCATTTCAACCCAGCGTATAGAGCTAGCCCGGTATTTGAGGAAGGCCTATTGGCCAAGCCTAGCAGCCTTCGGGCGTTGACCCAGTCAATGTCGGGCTACGGGAAGACTCCGCAGGCTCCTGGTGAAGACCAAAATTTCTCGGCTAGGGGTTGGTGATTTTGGTTAACTTTTGAGTAGAATACGACCCGAGATCTCCACAAGCACAGCAACAACACTATTCCGGTCTGCAGCACGCTTCTTATGGTACCTACACATCTGCATCTCACTATTCTGCTCCAACAGTTGCACAGGCGGCCAGTCATCGAACACTCGCTCCCGAACAGTCCGCGCAGCATACACCACCATCCTTGACTGAACCACTCTATGCAGCCCGACAGTTTACTGAGTTTCCTGATATTGTAGAGTCTGAGCCACGTCAAGGTACAGAGGGAACGGTGTTCACTGTTCATCTGCATTCCGTGTCTGATCTGACCAACCCTCCACGGTCATTTCGACTCGTGTTCGGTACACATCGATGCAGCGTCATTCCCAAGCACGCAAGCCGAGCCAATGAATATCAGCTTTCTGTTAAAGTCCCAGCATTTCGGAGCATTGGACGGAGATCTCCACAAGTGAAGGTTACCCTTGAGATGGAAGATGAAGGGCCTCATTTAGGGGAGGGAGAAGTGGGTGTATTCACTTATACGGATGTGCCGGCGGCACAACCATCATTTGCCTCACCGCCGCGTGCTACTTTGAAGCGGAAAGTTTCAACTGATTCGGCTGATATGAGAAGTCCAGCAAAGCGCGCAGTTACTCAACCTTTACGCCCAAAGAGCGAGGATTACGGAGCTTATAGTTTTCCAACACCCGCTAGTGCCCAGTACGCATCTTACGGGTCCAGCGCAAGCAACGAACGGACTTATGGGGTCTACTCGAACTACGATCATGAACCTAGTCATCAAGGATCATATCACCCGCCCCAGACTTCTCCCCGCAATTTTCCATATTCTTATGCTGGGGCTTCGGAAATCTCGCATCCTTCAGCTGGTCCCTCGGCACAAGCATGGACGACGCCTCAATTCACATCAGCAGCAGCCGACAATGCAGGACTTTTGCCATCACCCTCCGAAGTGCCGAATCCCACTCTGATTCGAACTTCAACGCTACAGTCAGTCGATAAAGGCGGGGATGGAAATTCCAACCGTGCTCCCGGGTTCAACCCGTATTCAATTTACCCCAACAAGGCAGTGTTGGAGATTCAGGGTGACTTGGCCGGTATGGCGAGGCGTTGGACTGAGGAGGAGTGGGCAAGTAAGCGGAGATTGGTTCAGTTCTGGCGGCAGCAAAAGGGAAGCACTATTCACGCCACATTCCGCCCCATTCCTCAGAGCGATCGGCCGACGAGTGCTGTATGTGTGAGCTGTATTTGGTGGGCAGAGAGGAACGAGTGCTTCGTTACAAGCGTTGATTGCATCTATTTGTTGGAATCCTTGATTGCAGTGCGGTTTACAGTTGAGGAAAAAAACAGGATACGGCGGAATCTGGAAGGATTCAGGCCTTTGACGGTTTCAAAGGGGAAGAAGGAGTGCGAGAGCTTCTTCAAGCTCATTATGCAATTCCCGAGTCCTAAGCCCAGAAACATTGAAAAGGATGTAAAGGTTTTTGCTTGGAGCATACTTCCGCATGCTCTTAAGAAGATCATTGGAAAATATGTATGTATATTCATTATGCTCATGATAGACACGACTAACATCCTATAGTCTGCAAGTTACAGCTCCACGGCATCGATCATACCGCCTACTCCCGGGGCATCACCATATCCTGGAGCCCCACCACACGAATCTTCCCACCCGAGACCCTCTGAGAACATGCCTCCGAGAGCTACATCTTCACCCGGTGTTGCGGAATCAATTGCACCGACTGCATCCTCTGGAAATGCGCCTACAATAATCGCTGCCGCAGCTCCTTTGACTGTGAATACGACTTCCGCCACTATTGAATCTCCGGTGAATCGGGCAAGCGCGATTTCTGATACGCACATATCGCTGCCTGGTATGCAAGTGGGTGGTTGGCAGCAATCACAGACTCTTCCAGCTACACCGCATCCTATTGCACCGGCACCGGCACATCGGGGGTCATGGGATGTGTCCCCATTTCTAGAAGCTGCACCTTCCAGAACGTATTATCAGTCTGAGCACGCTGTGTCCACAGAGGAAAGGGTCTCTGTATCAGGAGGAACCCACCCGTCTCCACAATCTACGAGCAATGTCCATGTCCCATAAGTTATATCTTAATGTTTTTCCTTTGTTCCTCCCGATATCATCATACATGTCTCTTTACTTGCGTCTTTTACGGCCAGTAATGCATGCTAGTTCTATAACTTACACCTTTTCTTATTTATGGTCAGCATCTCTTCTTACAATTCACAGGTTTGTCGGCGCAAGAGATGTAACAACAGGAGCACAAGCGGAGTATTCATTTGGTTGATTTGGCTTATTCTTCTGCTTTTCTTTGGCAGGTTACTTGGGAACTTCATCTGGGCGGAACCAGGGTCACCACGAACCAGGAGGGACGGGAGTGGTGGGAGGTAATAAATGAATGATACGGATGATTTCGATTCGCTCACTTTGGATGGTATGATTTGGCCTGCCTGCGAATCGGCATATCCCTGGGGCCTCCCTATGTTGGTTTTTTTGTTTGGCTCTTTTATTTGTTTTGCATTCTACACGGAAAAGGGCTGGCTTTGGTTGATTTGACGGTGTTCAGACGCATTGATATCTTCTGTACATTAGATGATTTTTTATTTTCTTTGATTTATCTTTTTTTTGGGTTTTCTTTTGATCTTACTGGGGGGGTTTTTACTTGGGTTTATAACGACTGCTAGGATAGTACCATGAACGACTTTACACTGTACACACTTTATTATACGTAATTGACGAAACAATTTTCAATTCACCGCTTCTGTCTATCTTCCTTCTTAATCTTTCCTTTGGTGATACAGTGACAGTGCCGGCTGTCGCCTAGCTAGGTTGTTATGTATGGATAAGCACATTACGAGGTAAGCCTTTTTACCAGGCTGTCGAACCCGGGCGTATGTGTACAACGTCAGCTTTTTTGGAATCCTGGATTAGTTTTCGCGCGTTTCAGGTTCTTCTCGAAGGGCTGATGATGTGTGCTTATTTTTACTTGCATCGTAATCGGGAACGCTCTCAACCAACCATTCTAGTGATGCGAGCAACCGATTTGACATGTTGCAGCAAAAGGACCGAGGGAATGAAGGGAAGTACCAAACAAAGAATGCAGGTACTAACTACTACGAACTACTATACCTACCCACCAACCCTTCTCGCTCTTCCATTAGAACGCGTCAAAGGTTGTCAGCATATTATGCAATAGCATACCCATTCGCCGCCACCCTATCCACCCTACCCACCCCCTCGTTCCTGCATCGTTTCTAACGGCCGAGTTGAAACCGCTTTGGCTTTGCCTGGCTGGTTGGCATCGTATAAGGCTGGGGCTGTATTTAACATGAGTATATACCCGAGTCTCAAAGTCCGAGATCCTGATTGTGGGGAGCGAGAGAAAGAGCCCGAGAGTGGAGATGTGGATCTGTCATTTATCATTTGTCATTTGGGAGGAGGGGGGGAACTGGGAGTTTTTTTTTCTTTTTTCCTGGCTCCTGTACTCCTGCTGGCAAATCCCTGGTTTGAGGCTTGAACCACTGGGCAAACGCTACCATACCTAGTCATCGCCGTTGTTGGTGGGTTAATGCAGCAGCTCCAGATGCAGATTGTAATTTGGTCGATCGGGGAATTATGTGCGAGAAGCACCATGGAATGGACGGTGTCCTATCAAAAGGAAGAAAAAAAAGGCTCGTTCCCATCCCATCAATAATGCCCCCATCTACCGTTGGGTGGATCAAAGGGTAAAAGAAAACGCGCGCGCCTGAGGGGGAGAAAGGGAAGGGCTCTTGGGAAAAATTTCCCCGTAATTTCCCCGTCCTTCAAGTGCGCAGTGTTCCTGCGCCGAAATCTAGAACAAACCTGCGTACCGTTCGGTACCTACATAGACGAGCAGGGCGTTTCCAAAAAAATAAAAACACATCCTGCGCTCTTGCTATTGTTTCAAGTTCTGCATATAGGAGTAAAAAAAGTTTTCTCGGAAGGCTAACGACAATGCCGTTGTTCCCGGTAGCCCGGCCCGATGAATGGAGTATAGTAAAGCGGTAAAAGGGCTTTTTTTTCGGCGCGCGCGATCCTGTGATGTTGGAGTACATGCTTCGAAGTAGGATAGCGGAGACTGGTTGAAGGTGATAAGCAACAGCAGGCAACGGTAACTGCTACCTGGCTAGGATATCAAACCCGGAGAAGAGAGCGAGCGAGGGAGGGATGGAGGCTTGAAGGTTGAAACTGACCAGTTCGTGGCGCTGTGATCATCTCCACACAGTGGGGGAGGTGCCGGAGGGATTCAACCCTAACCCTATATTAGGTACTCTACATTTCCGTCGACTACTATCAGCATTGATCATTCTCCAAGAGCGGTTTGGTACAAATAAGTTCTGACCCTAAGTCTAATGTAAATATCCCGCTAGCCGTTCAAATAAGGTATTGCCTGCGGCTGGGGACGTGTGACCTGGCTGAGCTTTTGGGAAACAGCCCTGTTGTTTGGTGCGCGAAGGTTTAGGGAATTATGGTTATGTTTGTTTGTAAACACGGCGAGTGATAGTGAGGCTAGAAGTCCAATGTTTAGAAGGCGGCGCTGAATAGAAAGCTGAAAACTAGAATATGTGATTGTGCGGGTGAGGGTTCGCCGTCCTCGTTGGTCAAATAGCCGCTGGCGGCGGAGATCACCAGGGGGGTGGAGGGGGAGGAGGGAGCGAAGGTGGGTCTGCGGTTAATATTTTGACTTCATTGCGGTCCTTGTGTGATGATAAACTGCCGTGGAAGGACGGCGACACCTCTGGGAGTCTACGGATCTAGCCTTCTGAATTGGTAAGAGGTGGAGCTCCCAGAGAGTGAGCCACGTTTGGAATGTTGGTGAATTATTTCTAGCGACAGTGCCCGTAGCGGTATGGTAGCTCTCCCCCAATAAGTGAACAGCCCTCTACATGTTGCCTATGTGACTCTCGTCTTTTGTGCCAACTTGGCAGGACGAGGTCCAAAAATAATAGGTAGAAGTCACTGGAGGACTAGCAACTTGTTGCAAACACACAAAAGGCGAAATGTGTACCAATCCGTGCCCCAAGGCCCGAAGTGCGCTTCCGCAGCAATCGTATTCCTTTTCTTCTCGGAGTCATCGCCGGCCCACTCAAGCTTGGGGGCTTCCGTACGTATGAGGATTGTTTGGATCAAAGCTCTCTTGTAACAGCAAACGGGACGCCTCGAATCTGATGAAGCCTGAAGGCCGAGTAGACCCTGTTAGCCTTTACTTCCTTCGAACTGTATCTGATTGTGTAAATCCCTCAGGAACAGTGCGCAGTAGCCTACCTGGCGAGATTGAGCCAATTTCTTCTGGATGGCTCTGTAGTTGGCGAGGCGGGAGATAATGATCGATGTGAAGCCACATCGTTTTCATCTCCTGCGTTTGATTTTCTGTTTGCCTTATCGAAGACTACTCGAGTATCGTGTAGCTGATATCGATAGCGTTTTGTCAGTCGTGCTTTTCGATAGGGTTGATGACGTATGAAAGAGAGATGAAGACACAGAGTGTGCGCAAGCAGCCTCGATGCCTTATGGAATTAACCCTCTGGAACGCCACGGAAGTTGGATAATCTTAACAAGGTGAAACATAATTTTGAGATGTTTCACTGATAGTGTTTTTTGCCACTGGCTACGTACTTATCGATGTAACTGCAAATGACCCGCTACTGTCCGTTGGGAGACCTAGCGAGCCATATTCACAAATTACTAATTTTCACCTTGAGCACTCGCTTGAACTCCAGTCATAGAGAGCTGAGGAAGTAGGTGTCGGTGGGTGCCGGTATCGTCATTAAAGATCACTCACTTGGGTGTAAAGCAGTGTTTATGGTGAGTCAAGTTTGACCATTGCGCCCAACCGCTGTTTGGAAATAGTCCACACTAAATATTCCTCTCCTCTTTCTTGCCACATACTGTCACTAGCTCATCGATGGTTTCGGTTTCGTCGTCTTTGTCGAGTATTTGTTACTGATTTTTGAGTCTTCTCTAGAATACATATTCGTCGCAGCAAGGGCTCTTAACATCTGCCTAAGTAGCACTCATTATGAGATCTCTCGGAGGATGATAAAGAGCCGTGAGGGGCCGCACGACTGAGCGCACTTCCTTCAAAATGAACTTCTCAGTTTTATGGGCGTAGTAGCTTCTCTGAAAAGAGTTGGTTGCCGCGATTTGTCCGTCAGAATTGGCTATCCAGAAGCACTTCGAAGATGGGGAAAGAGTCGGCCGTCTACTTCGGGTCGACTGCTCAACTGCAGCTATTCCTCTCTTCCTCTTCCTCTGAATAACTCCACATACCAACCAATCACCAAACCCCTCGCTACTCAAATTGAGTCACACATGCCATTGTAGTCGTATCAGCGAATTCTGCTGTTACCGCCACTTACGTGCGCCTCTCTTCAAATTGATTTGGCCCTCTTCTCATAGTCTGACTGCTTGCTCTGACTGCTTCGTATAGTAACTAGGACCAATATATCGACACATTCAACTGGTACATCAGTACTGACCGTAGATTACGAGAAGAAACGCTGAAGGAAATTTATAGGTTGGTAAAACTTGTCCTAATCTTTGGTCGCTATTAGTTGATAGAAGGGCTGACGATAAGCTAGCCAAATATTAGTGGTGTAGGTGGACACAATCGGACTACTAGAATGAGTGTCACCAGCACGAGGGGCTACGTCAAACGACGAATTCGATGATCCCAAGAGGTGCAAATATGGACGCCGTAATTGTCGCATACAAGGCAGGAAACTCGATTATCCACTGGCACGGGATGAAGGAATGAAGAGGGGTCTGCGAGTATTCTTGCCCGATGTCTAGGAGCTTACCCTATTTTCTCACTGAGCACTCTCGTGGGGCGAGATTGAAGGAAGCCCATCACTCATATCCGACTCACTGATCGAGCTAGCAGCAAAAGATACGGGGTGATATTCTGGAGTTAGGATCCACGGAAAGCAGCCCCACTGGAGATGTACCGGCCCCCTGACCTGATTTTTGTTATCTCTTGCACTGATATTCTGCACTGAATATGCATACAACGGGAATGTCATGTGGCCCGGTTGGCAGATGTTCCACGGTGATGTTGAGCCAACCAATAGAGTCAGTGCACCGTGCTTCATAGGTAATGCTTTCTCCGTCGTAAACGTAAAGCACTCAAATAGGTATATTTTTGGTACAGAACACCAGTACAAGCAATATCCAGTATGCACCCACAAAGTGTCCGTTTCCTATAAACCCGCATCATGCCGAACACCACATCGGATTAAGACCTCTTATTAGTGATTAGTGAGATGAAGTTCAACAGTCAAGTACCATCGCTCCTATATACCTATGGTGTCTATTAGTGATCAACTCGTGGGTTGTGGATACAGTATCCTTGAGGATATTAAAAAGTCAGTGAGTATGTAGTAGCAGCGTATTCATAAAGTAGGCTCAAGATGGTTATGAATATGTACACATACGTGACCATATGTCTGTGTATGCTGCTACATTGGGTCTTGAAAACAAATGACCAAAATGGCCCGAGACCAAGTTGAAAACCCATATCCCATCTCAGTCACCAATTTGTAATCAAAGGTGTTCCTTCTTCTCTGATGCCAGAACTGCGATGCCGGGGGTGGTCGGAGGAACGACAATCGGTTTTTGAAGCGACATCCTTAGGCTCTCTGGAATTATAGCTAAATGGTGAACTTGGTTAGCTTTGGTTAGTGTAGTAGAAGGCTAAACAGGGAGGGAACTGTATATAGTACCTGAACAGGCAGATTATAACGTCCGATTCAATATAATGGTGTGTGGGTTGATTAAATATATCCCGAGAGCTGTAGGTAGACCCATGAGAAGCGGTTCTAACGTATATGAAAGCCATACTTTGATGTCTCCTCTCCGGTCGACTAACGCCATCGAACGCCCCAGTTGTCAACCGATATGGCTCCATCCCCTCTAAATCAGCCTCTCAAACGGCCCGGAAAGTTGTTTCTTCGGTAGCTGGCTGGTGGGTCGTGGAGGCGATTGTGGGAGTGTCACTCGGGTTTTCGATCCGAACCGGAAAACGAGACAAAGAAAGGGAAGAAGGGCGAAAAACGTTGGTTGGATAATCACGGTTGGTGGAAGGCGATTATTGTAGAATGAGAAAGGATTGCTTGTTCGGCTTTTCCAGCCCTGGAACGATTCTTTTCGGTGGTACGAGTTTCGGCGGCATTGTTGAGAAGGAGTGATGAGGTTGGCAGACTGATGTGTGCGCAAAGGTCACCCACTGACGGATCGTTATTCAGGCCAGAAAAGACGCCATACATGTCTGAATAGAATATAACGGGGTCTCTCGGGAATTTCTTCTCCCTTCGATTAATTTGCTCCCAAATTGCCTCAAGTGATTGACAGGGCGCCTCGAGTGATCAAATATGCAACGCCTTTTCTGGCGATGATCATCATATACACCTAGATCAACGTGCTGGGGTAACGAATCCTTTCACCACAGCAATTAAACCACCATCCATACAAATTACAAAACAATAATCCACAACCCCATTCACTGAAACAAAACTAGAAGTGTCTATCACCGTCCGTACTACTCGTAATAATCATCACCCCCACTCTCATCTTCATCCTCATCCTCCTCACCCTCATCTTCCTCACTGCTGCTCCCAATTTCAATCGCCTCCACAACCCCTTTCTCAAAACACTTCTTCCCAGCACAAAATACCCCGTACACCTTAAACTCCTCCCACCATTTAACGCCATTAATCGGCCTCAGCTCCCCATCCTTAACGCCAAGGACAATCGGGGGTGCAAAGTTGAGCATTTTGGAGATCTAGATGGCGAGGACGATATACAACAATTCGGCTGTTGCGGATAGGAGGTTGATTATGTTGATTATGATGAGCGATGTCACGCTCCCCCAGAGGACGAGATTCCATACTGCTACATTGGTTCCCACCACGCAAGGCATCACGCAAGGCCTGTCAAAGGTTTTGTGGTAGTAAAACGCAGTGCTGCAGATCTGATACTACCTGTTGGAATGGGGTTAGTAATCTGCATAGCTTGGAAATGCCCGGTATGTTTACCTCAGGAAATGCTGCGCGCAGTAAGAATCCTTCGACGTGTGTTTTATCGAGCCTTTTGAGATACGCTGTTAACTGGGCAGAGGTTGGATATTTTGCGGTAAGCTCTGCAATGACAACGTTTTCCCCGGACAGATTCTGTCGCTTGTTTTGTGTGGGAGCTACGGAAGTAGGGGTTTTGCGCTTGGGTGGCATTGTATCGTGTTGCTGAAGAGTTGATGTATGATGGGTGAGGGGTTTCAGACAACGACGCCCTGGGAGACGTGTTGGTTTGAATTTTTCATACGTAATAAGGCTGAGTTGACCCATGAACGTTTGATATCTGGTGATACTTCCCAATTCCTGGGGATTGGACGTATCACGTACCTGAATGTCTGTAACTCCGAGGAGTCTAATTTAAACAAGCTCATTGACCAAATTGGTGTTCTCATTATCAGTATCACTTGCTTCCTTTTCCATAGTAGATTCAAGCTATACCAGAGCACCTCTTGATACTGAATATTCATTTAAATGCTTATGGGCTATTGGCTCTACGCTTCCATGATCATTACTATTAGATAGCGATGCAGGAACAGCTTTGCACATGCTCATGGATTCGCACTCGCCTCTACGCTTTAATACCCGCCAAGCCACGCTTGTCACACCTCGAAAACTCCAATCCGACCTCACCTTCACCTCCGAACTGACGCACCAGCACACAATGTTCTCACGGCCTCTCCGCCAGGCCAGCCTCCGGGCGCCACAGATCCGCACCTTCACCGCATCGTCCCAATACAGCAGCAAAATTGGACGGATGGGCATTTCCCTCCCACCCTCGGTCAAGCTTACCCAGATTGCACCTCCGCCGCGAAAAGGCCGAACACAGGAGATGGGAACACTGTACGTAGGTTCCCTACCTCCGTCCCTCGCCACTGCGCTCACAGCAGCATCATCAGTAACGTCACGGGGCCGCTGGGTTCGCTCTCACTTCCGGTCCCGGACTTTTTAACGGTCGATATCGATGAGGCGACTAGAAAGGTTACTGTGACGCCCAAGGACCAATTTGAACGGAGGCAGCGCGCAATGTGGGGTACGACTCGCGCGAGGATCCAGAACCACGTGACGGGGGTATCAGAGGGTCATGTAGCGATCCTGCGATTAGTCGGTGTCGGATACCGTGCGAGTATTGAGGATGATGGGAAGATTGTGAATCTGAAGGTGCAGTATGCGCACCCGGTTGAGCTGAAGGTTCCGGAGGGCGTCAAGGCGAGTACACCGCAGCCGACACGAATCCTATTGGAGGGGCCCGACAAGGAGGTGGTAAAGCAGTTTGCTGCGGAGATTAGGGTGTGGAGGAAACCGGAGCCGTATAAGGGCAAGGTCGGTTTCTTTGGGGATCAGGAGGGTGAGAGAAGTGCTAACAAGGTTGTAGGGTATTTTTGTCAACGACGAGACTATCAAGCTGAAGGCGAGGAAGATCAAGTAGATGTTGGGCTATGTGCTGGTGGAGCATGTCTTTGTAATATTATATCTATAGGGTTGCCTTGGGTGGAAAAACATCGGATCTGTACATCTATGGTACTGGTTTCAGGCAGCCAGTCTGTGCTTGGACTCATAGCAGATATGGTAGATGCCTGCCGACGCGATGATTGTCATGTTCAAGCCGGAAATACAGACCTAAACCTCATACATCCATCTTAACACTAATACAGGGAATCATAATCGTGTATCTATCCCATTCATACAAGGAGAGAACAGATCCCTCCATCTCACCACTTATTTCTTCTCCGCCTCAAGCTTTTCCGTCAGCTCTGGCACGACCGTGAATAAATCCGCAACCAACCCCACATCCGCCACCTGAAATATAGGTGCATCAGCATCCTTGTTGATCGCCGCAATAACTTTACTATCTTTCATTCCAGCAAGATGCTGAATTGCGCCACTAATCCCCACCGCCAAATATAACTGCGGTGCCACCACCTTCCCCGTCTGTCCCACCTGTAAACTATTATCCGCAAACCCTGCATCTACTGCAGCTCTGGAAGCTCCAATTGCAGCACCCAACGCATCTGCAAGTGGTGGCATGTACTTGTCAAAGTTCTCCTTATCCTTCAGACCTCGTCCTCCAGAAACAACCTTTGATGCGGTGGCAAGATCGGGGCGCTCAGACTTTGCAAGATTCTCTTGCACCCACTCCATTAGCTGCGGCGCATTGGGATCGACTGGAGCCTTCTCGATGGAGGCGGCGGAGGACCCTTCAGCTACTGGTGGGAATGCAGTGCCTCGGACTGTAATGATGTTGGTGGGTTGCGTAGTCTTGACGGTCGCGATTGCGTTGCCGGCGTAGATGGGCCGCACAAACGTCTGCGCGTCTTTTACCCCAGTGATGTCGGAGATCTGCTGGATATCAAGCAGGGCGGCCACGCGAGGCATGATGTTCTTTCCGAATGCAGAGTGGGCGCAGACAACGTGAGTAAAGCCTCCAGCTTTGATGTTTTCGGCGAGGAGAGGGGCAAAGTTTTCTGGCATGCCCTAGCTGTGTTTTAACAACAATGTAAGGGCAAGAGAAGCCGGGGGAGGTGGACAGACCTTATCGTAAGCTCCGTTGGGAACATGAAGCACCTTTTCTACACCTTCCAGCTTTGCCGCCTGCTCTGCAATGCTTGCCGAATCTGATCCGGCAATGAATGCAGTTACCGAACCTCCGATTTTCGAAGCTGCGGTGACGCAGGGAAGGGAGGCGGAGGAGACTTTGCCGCCACGATGCTCGAGTACTGCCAGTGTGCTGAGGAGGCGGGAGGCGGAGATAGGGCGGGCGTTGAGAATTGGTGGCCGAAGCGCTCGGAAGGCTATACTGGTGGTGATGAACATGGCGGGAATGAGGAGGAGGAAGAGTGTTGCACGGGTGGTGGGGGAAGCCTTGAGGTGACCATAGCCATACTTTAGTTCCATGTATTACCTTGGCGCCGACGACAACCGAACAGGTGGTGGTTTGCGTCATGGGCCATCACCACCAACTCAAGTTTTGAGGATATATATGGAAGTATAACACCAGCCTCTTTATCGTACATGCCCTGCGTCTATCAGATCTTACTAGTTCATCTAACACCAGTATTGATACAGAAATCTACACACTACGGCAATGGTCTAATGTTGCCGTTATTATCATATTTTGCCTCTGTTTCCGCAAGTTAGAAACCCCCCAATTACCGTGGACGACGCAACTTACTAAAGAAAGTATAGCTCAACGTCACGGTATCAATCCCTTTCATCGCGGGGTCATCGCAAAATTCGGGATCTATAAAGAAGAAAACCGGCATATCAACGGTCTCACCGGCATTGAGCTTCTGCTCCTCGAAGCAAAAGCACTGAATCTTGCTAAAGTACGGTGCCACCTGTCCGGGGGTAACCGAGTACGTGGCTACGCCGATGATATCACCCTTGCTCATATTTGTCGCCGTATAAAACGCCAGCGCCGTCTCGCCGGGCAGCACCCGAACCTCCCGTTGTTGCGGCGTAAACTTCCATTCCAGGACGTCCGAAACTGACGAGCTAAAGGTGACACGGATCCGTTTGGTGCCTTCAACCGGAATCAGCTTGTCCGGTGTGAACCGTGTGGCGTCTGTAATCGGGGTGCCACCGTAGCCGGTGCGCTGGCAGATTGCACGGTAGAGTGGGACGGAGGCGTATGCGAGAGTAAGGGTTGCGATTCCGAGACTGTAGGCAGCTCTGGTTAGCTGGTTGCAGAGGAAGGAGGGACAGGACGAGCAACCTTAATGCGTAGTACCCAAGGTCTCGATTATTTTGCTTGTATTGTGTTCTGTAGTTCGGCCGTGTAAATTGTCCTTGCGACTGTTTCCGCAGCGGTGTATTCGAAAAGAACTGTTTTGTTGGTGCCTTGTGAAACACATTTGTCGTAATTGGTCGTTCAATGCTCTTTGTACATTGCGCACAAGTCCACGATGCTGCTTTTGTGGTCAAAGTTCTCCAGGAAGCCCAAAAGACAGACGGTGGCATGTTGAAATCGGAACACTAGGACTTTGAATTCCCCGCGATGGAATGTCATGCATGCGTCTATCGATTCGAATTCGCCGGGTAAGTATTCTTTCTGTGATGCTGTGTCCGGCAGCTCACCCGACTTTTCATCGTGCCATCTTCAGCCACCCCAATCTCCACTCAGTCAAACACTCGAAGACATACAACAGCCGCAGCCATGTCCGATAGTGAAGAAAGAGAGACCAAGCCCTTCAAGTTCGTCACTGCAGGTACGGATCCTCCGCAATTCCCTTCACATCCGCTTCTCCGCCGGTCATCGCTTCGCTGGGTCATCCTTGGCGCCATCATACATCATGACCTGACCACGACCACAACCACGAAAGACACGGATTGAGGGAGTAATTGAACTAACCACTATATAGGTTTTGACGCCCGCTTTCCGAACCAGAACCAGACCAAGCATGTCAGTATTCACACCCGATCAAGCTTCACCGTCCCGCCGATACTGCGACATCAACTTGAACTGATGCCCCGTCAATAGTGCTGGCAGAACTATGTTGACTACCATAAATGTATCAACGTTAAGGGTGAGGACTTTGCTCCGTGCAAGCAGTTCTACTATGCCTACCGGTCCCTGTGCCCTAACTCCTGGTTGGAGAGGTGGGACACTCAACGCGGTGAGTTTCCCCTCCTTCCCTCCAAACTGGAATGCTGCTTATTCCAAACAGAGAACGACAACTTTCCTGCTAGATTGGATGCTTAGATAGAGATTCAAAATAACTATCACATGTACATTTTGAAATGAACGAGGCCTTTGCTGTAACGGAGGGCTAAGGGTTTTAAAGGTGGTGCGCTCTTGCGTCTTTGGCAGGCAAAAGGGTGTTGTAGCTAAAGCTAGTCTATGATTGTAACTGTGCAAATAGTAGAACAATTCTGATTCCATGGACACCACCAGTTAAATGAAATGCAATGTATCACCCTCAATTGACCAACTCCCTTATTTTTAATTGCATGCATGTTTCCGTAACCAAAATGCGCTGTATATATGCAAAATGAACTATACAAATTTAAGAAACAATCCGCAGCTACACCTTATATAATGTATCAATGAACCCCGCAGCCATACTCTTGATAACACTCTTATTCGGTAAGCTTCCAGCAATACCGTAGAGCGCCGCAGTATCGCCCTGTGCCTTCTTGGTCGCATCACCGCCCTTCAACTTGACACTCTGAATTGCTGTTTCCAAGTCATTGAGCAAACGATCGACAGCCTCAACGGTTGGCTTGGTACACGCGATATGAATTGCTGGCGGATTCTGAAGAGGATTCAAGTGCCAGCCTAGCGAATTCATCTCGTCTGCGATTTCGTAGATATTCAAAGTCTTGCTGGAGAAAGCAACTACGCTGACCAAGGGCTCTCCCATGACGTAGAGATCAGGCATGAATCGCTCCTTGATTCTAGCCTCGATCGCTTTGGCGGCACCAACAATGTCGCGGCAGGAGGAAATGTAGCCTGCCTCACCAATTTTCATGAGCGAAGCCCAGGTACCAGCAATTAGAGAACCGGCTCGAGAGCCAGCAAGTGAAGGGGAGGCATAGACTCCTCCCGGCCAGTTTGCGGTGATGAAGTAACCATAAGCGCGTAATTTCTTGCTACGGAAAAGGAGTACTGAGTTGCCCTTAGGAGCGAAACCATCTGTGTTTGGTGTTAGATATCATCCAGGCATCGCAAAGCGTTGAGGACCCACACTTGTGAGTATCGCAGGAAATGGACGTTACACCCTTAATCCTGAAGTCGAAGGGCTGAGTCTCGAAACCTGCCTTCTCCAAAAAGGGAACCAAGAAAGATCCCAAGCAAGCGTCAACATGAAGTGGAATTCTCTTCCTAAGCGCAATCTTGCTCAATCCGGCGATATCATCAATGATTCCATGAGGAAAGTTCGGCGCAGATCCGACAATCATGATCGTATTGTAGTTCACGAGACGGCCGACGGCCTTGAGGTTGACTTTGAGAGTAACTGGATCAACAGCGACATGGTGGACCTTGATTCCAAAGTAATGACCAGCTATTAAACGTGCTATCAGTAATGTACTCTATTAAATATCATGTTGCAAAGGCCTACCTTTATCGAACGCTGCATGTGCAGTAACGGGAATAACTCTGCAACAATCAGGCTTCACGAGCAATAGTAGGACCGTGGGATGCTTACATCTCCGGCTCGGTGACTCTGCGTTCACTATAAGCTTTTACTCTGGCGGCAAGACAAGCCAACAAAATACTCTCAGTTCCTCCGCTGGTAGTGATCCCACCTGCGCCGACGGGAGCATTATACATTGCAAGAACCTATGATGCTTTAGCTACCGACAAGGAACTCATCAATATGGCCCGTACTTACCATAGCTACAATTTCTGCCTCCATCTTCCTCACGCCAGGAAATACATCAGGATGCAAGGGGTTACTGACGGCAAACATGCGATACGCTTCACCTTGTAGGTCCAACATTTCCTTACCACCATGATAGACTGCCCCTGATACTTGTCCCTTCTCCCACTGGGTATGTTGCAGCTCACTCAGCCTAGCAAAATCAGCATTGACCTTCCGCGCATCAGAGACATGGGCATACCCTGTCAATATCTCCTTGATTTTTTCATCTGTAAGCCCTTCCTTTGGTAGCGTCGTGTATCTTGTTACCCCCGGACCCTTCTGCACCAACTTATCTTCCAGCTTCATGAGAGCTTCGTCAACCTGGAGCTGAACTCTTGACTTGATACCCGGGAGGTTCAAAAAGATTCCGTACGCAAGGTGTTGTATGTATCTGTAGAAGCTTCCGATTGTGCCAAGGATGCCGCGGCCTCGGAGCTGGCGCAGAGCTTTGCGGAAGTGTCGGAGGATGAAAAAGGCGAAGACTATATTTCGAAGCCTACAGTGACGTTAGAGGAACTATCACATACTCACGTCATATCTGGGAAAACCTACAAATCAAAGTTGAAGGCCAATATTGGGTTCCTTTGAACTGCTGCATTCTTGTAGGATGAGAGGTTCCGCAGCGAGACGGGAACACGACTTGAGCCAGGCATTTCGACTGGGAGAGCTGTAGCTTCCTAAGTTCAACGCGCTGGGGGTCGTTGCTGCTGATATAAGTTGAAGGAGGCAAGTTATTCTAAGATAGTGTTAGAGTAGCTGCACCTAGTGTCATCGACGTGTAAAGTGAGTGGTGTGAAAAATTCCTGAAATCACACATCACAAGGAAAACAAATGGAAAGAGTACCGAGGCAACGCAACGACAACGGTAATTGGAGTAGTCTTGCACAGGTATCACCACCAAGTGCAATCCTATCGATTAGTGAATGCCGAGTATATTGTACTTGAGTATTGTGTGTGTTCTCCTAGCAATTAGACAAGCCCGATGATGATTTGCTGGCCCTTTTCCTCACTCCTAGCTCTTGGATCCTTCGAAGTCTCCACTGGCATGTCGTCGTCACGGGCCGTGCTTCGGTTATGCCGGTAATGTTAGGGTTCTGGGCTCCTACATGGGTGGCATTATTGAGGTGCTTGTCTGAATTGTTCGGCATCTTCCGACATGGTTGCACAAACTTAGAGCCACTTTTTCTGCATCTTTCCCCGCAAGCCACTCCATCGTCAACTTCTAGAAATATGCCTCGCACAAGCCCCAATATCGTCATAACCGGCACTCCTGGCGTCGGTATGACAATTCGTTCCAAGTACACAGCGCCGGTTGTTAACCACCTTCACCGAACAGGGAAATCCAGCCACTGCGAATTACTTGCAGAGTCAACTGGTCTACGACATTTGTCAGTCAACCAGATTGTCAAGGACAAGAGTTGCCATGAAGGCTATGACGATGAGCTAAAGACCTGGATTGTTGATGAGGATAAGCTTCTGGATGAGATTGAACCCCAGCTTGAGGAGGGCGGGAACATCATCGACTGGCATGTGTGTGAAGTCTTTCCTGAGAGGTTGATTGACCTTGTCGTGGTGCTGCGCGTCGATTCACAGCTGCTCTATGACCGGCTAAAAGCAAGGTATTGAGGCGTTAAGTGATACCCATTGAGGACTCACTTTGCTAACGCCGAGAACGCAGAAACTATCCAGGTTCGTACCTACCACCGAGCGAGCGTCCCTCCGTCGAATACAGTCTAACTGAAAGTACAGAAAAAAAGTTGCAGGAGAATCTCGACTCAGAGATCATGCAGGTGATTCTCGAAGAAGCGCGGGAGTCATATAACGAGAACATTGTGATTGAGCTTCGCAGCAACAACTCTGAGGAGATTGACAGCAACGTGGAACGGATAGCAGTGTGGGTAAAACGCTGGCTATCAGATCATCCTGACGGTGTATGATGTCGCAATACAATAATAATCCCTCAATTCCAACCTGTGCGCCCCGTCTAAAGCAACGCAATTCGTGCCGTCGCGTCTATCATCCGTTTCCCCCGCGCCTCTCCTGCTCGTCTAATTGTTCCCCGCTCTATTTGTGATTCTCGGCCAACCATTCCTTCAGTTTCGCCAAAGCCTTGCTGCGGTGTGAAATTTTGTTCTTCTCGGATTTATCCATCTCTGCGTACCTGCGGCACTATTAGCGTCCCAATCACTCCATGCCAAAGACTCACATACGTCTGTCCTTCATACTCAAACACCGCATCCCACCCGAAGTGTGTTGGTCCCCTGGAAGGAACAATCTTGCCGTCCGTTCTTCCCTCAAACAAGAGAGCCTCCTTACCTGGACCCGCACAATATGCAAATGTGCACACTGCCTGCGCGCTCTTATCCTCGTACGCTGCCAGCATCTTGTTCAACCCATCGCGTCCAAGCTCCTTCAAAAACCATTTGACATAAGGACCTGGAAGTCCATTCAGAGCGTTAAAACATAGACATGTATCCTCGACGATAACGGGGCCACCAATCTGTATCCACCGGTCCATTCAACTCTCCTTCCGAGCAACAGCTAAGAGGAAATCGTACCTCCTCGGCGGCTCTCCGCGCCTTATCGAGTGTAATTTCTTCAATGGTACCCTGAAGCTCTGGGAGATCGAGGGCTTTGTTTTCGAGACAGGGAACCGAGTCGGCGAGGATTGCTTTCACTTCTGCGAGCTTGTTGGCGTTGCCGGTGACGAAGATTAGGGTTTGAGGCATAGTTAGTTAGTTGAGGGCGCGGACTTTTGTTTATGGGATTGTTGCGACGAGGTTGGGCTGATCAGTTGAGGGATTTGAAATAGCAGTGTTTGGTGTGTTGCCTGAAGGATTAAGGATTGGAAGTGAATCTTCGACGACCTTCTGTTCGTTACTAGCATTTGCCCCACCACTACCCCTCCATGATACGTCAACCCTGAAAAAAAGGTTTCGATAAATCTTCTGAACGACATTAACGTCACCACCTTCTTGGACTTTACTATAAACACACGCCTACACGAGAATACGGCAAGCAAAGCACCACAACATGCCTCACGCTGAGGAGGAAAAGAAAGACAACATGTTCCGGCCTATTGGTGAAGCCGTCGAGGCGGTGGGCGATGAGAGTGGCAACGATGAACCTCAGGTCATGGACAACATTGGTGAATACTTTCGTCTCCTCGCGCTCTTCAGCACGATACTAATCTACGGTAGAGTCGCTGTGTATGAATTGTCATGAACAAGGAAACACTCGCCTCCTCCTCACCCGAATCCCCTTCTTCCGCGAAGTGGTTCTCATGTCCTTCGAATGCCCTCACTGCTACTTTAAAAATTGCGAGATCCAGTCCGCGTCTGAAATCCAGGAGCGTGGTTGCAGCTATACCCTCCGCGTAAATTCAAAAGAAGACATGGATCGCCAAGTTGTTAAGTCGGAAACCTGTGTCACCAGGTTCCCTGAGCTCGACCTCGAGATCCCTCCCCAGCGCGGCCAACTCACCACCATTGAAGGACTTCTTACAACTGTATTGGAGGACCTCTCTGCCGGCCAGGATCAACGAAAAGAACAGCAGCCTGAGGCATGGGCACAGATCGAGGAGTTTTTGTCGAAGGAGAGGGATATGCTCGAGGGTCGCGCTTTCCCATTTACTCTCGTCGTTGATGACGTAGCTGGAAACTCGTGGATTGAGCCCCGCCCTGGAGACCCACGCGGGAAATGGGTACGCAAAGACTATGAGCGCACAAAAGAGCAAAACGAACATCTTGGACTCACTGACACCAGCGGAGAGGCCCAGCCCGTCGATGACGACCCCATCCGTCCCGACGAGGTCCATACCTTCCCCGCCACCTGCCCCAGCTGTGTACGCCCCTGCAACACGCACATGAAGCTTGTCGAAATACCTCATTTCAAAGAGGTCGTAATCATGAGCACTGTCTGCGACTCCTGTGGCTACAAGAGCAACGAAGTAAAGACTGGTGGCGCCGTTCCTGCTAAGGGTCGAATCATCACCCTACAAGTCGAGGATGAAGAGGACCTGAAGCGCGATATCCTCAAGTCCGAGACCTGCGGTCTTACATGTCCCGAACTCAACCTCGACCTTACGCCTGGTACTCTTGGTGGCCGCTTCACGACTATTGAAGGTCTTTTGGCCCAGGTACATGATGAGTTGCATCAGCGCATTTTTTCAGAAAAGGGCGAAGTTTCCGATTCGATTGAAGCCGCGACAAGAGATAGATGGGAAAAATTCTTTCAGGGACTTAGGGATGCGAAGGACGGAAAGATGAAGTTTACCTGTATCCTGGATGATCCGCTGGCTGCAAGTTATGTGCAGAACCTTTGCGCACCGGATCCCGATCCTCAATTGACGATTGAGGATGTGGAGAGAACGAAGGAGCAGGAGGAAGATTTGGGTATTAGTGATATGGTGACTGAGGGGTATGAGGGACTTGAGGAAGAGAGAGTAAAGACTGAAAAGACTGAAAAGGCCGCAATGGAGGCAGCGGCGGTGGCGAGTGAAGCTCGGTGATTGAGCGGTGATGTAGATATTGACAAGGAATAAATGTGCGCCATGGGTGCTGTAGCGTCTGTGATGAAATAATAGCTGCTGTTGGAGTGCGCTTCTTTGAGTGCAGTTTTCGCGGCCTCATGCGCATAATGTGACGGTAGGTATGATACTTCACGATAGGGATGAAACGCCATGAATAAACGGAGGATCGGAGCGATCGCCGATAAAGTGGGTCGTCGGTGTTATTAAGAGTTGTCTCCACCAGGGGCCTGCCTCCACGACATCAACGTCGGCATACATATGCAGACAGGGTAAAGCCACTTGAGCACCGGCAGTAAGGCTGAGGCTCCATTTGAGGACACCTTGCTGCTGCGCAAAGCCAAAACCAACGTCGATTGACTTACTTCTTAGTGCTTAAGTACTTACCTACCCACCCACGAGTTCGTTGTTTGCGACTTTGATCCATATCCCTTCCGCAACAGCTGTGCCAGTTATATCGGTGCTAGCTCTCTATTGAGGCGGTTATATATACCTTCCACAATGAAGTTTCTCTGGAGCTTGCTTAGTGTCGCAGCTTCACTTTCGTTCGCCGAAGCTGCTGTGCAATACAATGCCGTCAAAGAGTTCTCGATAGGAACTCGGTATCCGTATGCTTGATCCCTTCCTTTGCTATGCCGTGTCACAATTTGTCAGGTACTGATTTCGCATTGTCGTTTGTTGTCAGGATATCGGATGACCACAAGACTATCCCAGGATTCCAAATCTCCGGCACCCCACAATTACTTAGCGACAGAATCATCCTTACCCCTCCAACACCCGGAAATCAGCGAGTTGGAATATGGGCCACACAAGCGAATCCCCATGACGAATGGTCGGTGACCATCGAGTTTAGGGCGTCCGGAGGTGAGCGCGCTGGTGGAAGTCTTCATCTGTGGTACACATCACGGGGTAAGAATGGCGGCTCTGGTACGGGACAGGATACTATATACACAAGCAAACCATGGGACGGATTGGCCTTAGTTATTGATTCTCACAGTGGAACGAGCGGTATTAGAGCTTACCTGAATGACGCCACGAAGGATTACTCGCAACATCACAACCCTGTGTCGTTGGCATTTGCGCATTGCGATTTTGACTACCGGAATAAGGGAGCTCTTTCCAAGGTCACTCTCACCCAGGATTCCAAGGTATTTAAAGCCGAAGTGGACGGGAAGCTGTGCTTCCAGACGGATAAGGGGCGAGTTCCTAAAGGCTACTTCTTCGGTATCACGGCAGCAACTTCAGAGAACCCCGACAGCTTCGAATTGTTCAAATTTACGGTTGGCGCAGCCCCGAATGATGGATCCAAGGCACATGAGGAGCCCAAGGCCCAACAACAAGGGGGAAAACAGCAGCATCAGCACCAGCACCAGCAAAACCTAAACCAAAAGCCAAAGCATCAGCAACAAGATCAACTTTATGAACGGACATCGGGAAAGCTGCCCCACGAAGAAGATTTTGAAGAATGGCACAATGAAGCTGGAGAAGAGGAGCATGACGCTTCATATTACGGAAACCAGGAAGAGCAGTTTACAGATCTGCACAATCGATTGCAAGCTCTAGTATGTCTTGGAACGCTGGTTCTTGGCAATACTACAGCGCGCTGATTCTCTGTACAGACCCATCACCTTGCCGCTATCCAGAACCAACTCGGGATGGTTTACGACAGAGTCGACAGTCTCCATCACAAAGACGATGAGTTCCGCGCAGAATGGAGAAACACCCGCATTCCTCGTGAACAAATCGACAACATGGACCGTCGACTGTACGTTTTTCGCATTGTGCTACGGGTATTTAAGTGCTGAATAGCTTCTGCAGAAACGCGATCGAACATCTGAGTACCGAAATTGCGGGCGCTATGACATCGAAAGACTATACTTCACATTTTGAAGAGCTCCGAAAGACCCTGAATGAGCACCATTCAAACCTTCTTTATACAGTTCCAGACACTATGCACCAAGGTTTGTTGTTTTATGTTAATATTTTGTCCAGCGTGTCTCTTTGTGATTGGAAGCTAATTCCAGCTCGTAGTCTTGGCCCATGGTGGACCTCGTATAGGGATGATGGTCACAATTGTAGTGCTGGTTCAGGTGGCTTTGGCTGTGGCGTATGTGATTTACAAAAGGCGAAGGAACAGTTCGCCAAAAAAGTATTTATGAGGGAGGAAGGAGGAGCCGCCGTTTATGTCAAGGTTGAAACTGGGAGGAGTCCAAGTTCGCATAAACTAATGCTAGGAAACGAAGATATGGTTGATTGATGGTGGCAGATTGAATTTTTTGGATGAGATTTTTTCATTGTCTCTTTTGCTTGTCTCTTTGTGTTTACTTTGCGCTTTTGTCTGGCATACTTGCTTACCTGCTTACCTGCTTACCTGCTTCTTCAGTTTCATGGTTTTGGGTATGGTTTTTTCACAAAGACTCGGTTTTCACTGGCTGCGTGTACTATTACTTAGAAACTAAGTTGTGTATTGGTTAGAACGGGTGGTTTCTGGAAGTGCTCAACGTATAGAAAAGCCACGATAGTTCTAGGTATAGACGCTCGCAGAGTCTCAGACGCTCTCCAACTGCGGCTAAACGATATAAGTACACCTACCACCCCTGTCCAATATGCGCGGCGACGTTTCTCCACTCAACGCCAGCCCACTCCGAGTAACTGCTAGTCAACACTAACAACGCACTACAACCTCAACCAACAAAGCCCTGCATACTGCATCAACCATGGTAGGAGTTCTTTTCACTCCCGCCTCTTCCTCCTCCTCCCATACCTTCTCCTCCTTCTACTCTCCCCCTCGATCAGATCCGTGTCCGTTTTGTCAATTCTGCGCCGCAGACGACTACGCACTCATCATCCACGTCGACACCGCACATCCTGAAGACGGCTCATTCATCCCCGACCATGTCGCGGTAAACGACGCAGAAGAAGAATACGTCTATGTTCTCTGTCCCGAACCTGGCTGCGAGGAACACATTCTACTGCTAGAACTCCAGACGCATATGGACTTTCATTCCGCGGAGAATATGGGTATGGAGCAGTCACTAATCCAACAGCAACAGCCAGTCAGACGGGAGCATAGGCGGAGGGAACATGGCGAGAGTAGGGGCGAGCGCCGGGGAGAGAAAGGGGAACGCCTTAGACGAGAAAGGAAGGATGGTGAGGACGGGAAACATCATCACCATCACGACCGCTATCATCACCACAAAACAAGAGAACGCGGGTCAACTCGCGGGGGGAAGGATGCTGCCATAGTGCCATTTGTTGGGCCGTCCTCGCGATCCAGAAGTCCTGTTCGCAGTGGCTTGAATTGGTTTGAAAGAGCGGCGCTAGCGATAGCGCCACATAACGCCCTTGGGCCGTCGCCAGAGCAGCGGCACGAGGAGCGGAGGAGGTCAGAGAGTAAGAGGAGAGAGAGGAGTAATAGTTTGCGGAGAAGCGACAGCAAAAGATCTGAACCCAACGTCCTTAGGAGGTCTGATAGCAAAGCCCGGAGAAGCGAGTCTAGGAAATCTGCGGTCGCCGCACCCTTAGAACTAACAGCACCGCCGGCAAAATTAAAGCGTAACAGTAGCAGCAGAAAACCTGTTGGAACAATCAAGAAACTGGGTGTATGTTGAATCCATCTACATCCTACAAGGCGGCATTGGCTTACCTAATCCCGCAGAAATCAGACCTTGGTCCGTACGCGCATGAGGCACAAATGCCGGATTGGCTCTGCGCGCAGCTTGAAAAAGGCGGGAAAACAATTACCGTTCAAAAGATCGATCCTCTCACAGGACGCCTCGTGAACGAAGTCCAAATTGCAAACGAAACACCAGATCTCATCCCAACTCTTGCGCTTCTCTGCGAGCGCGATCCAGAAATTGTAAAGGCGTATCTATGCCACGCAAAAGTAAAACATGTCGGGAAGCAGATTCCCAGAGAAGGAGGGTTCTGTGGGTATAGAAACATACAGATGATTATATCCTATATCCAGGCCGCCCTTCCACGAGGCTCGCACCCGTTTGAGGGACGTATTCCGACTATTTTGAAGTTGCAGGATATTATTGAGGATGGGTGGGCGAAGGGGATCAATTCTAGCGCACGATTAGAGACAGGAGGCATCAAGGGAACGAGGAAGTATATCGGCACCTCTGAGGTTTCTGCCCAATCCTTTCCTTGACCAGGGACATTTCACTAACCAGAAATAGGCGCAAACTCTCCTCACCTCTGTCGGTCTCCGCTCCCGCGCTAGAGCCTTCGTCAAATCGTCAGAAGGTACCCTCCAAACCCAAGAATCTCTCCTTTCATATATCGAAGAATACTTCGAATCTGGTCTCCTCCCTGGCGACGCAAGCAGAAACGCACAAAAAGTCATGGGCACAAATAAACCGCCCATTTATCTCCAGCACAGTGGTCATTCCATGACAATCGTCGGACTCGAGAAATGGAGAGATGGATCTAGAAGTTTACTAGTGTTTGATCCATTTTTCTCCCCCAGTGAGATGATCCGGAATTTGGCTGGCGCTAGAAGACTTGGGAGTAGGGTACGCCCCGAGGTTTTGCTCAAAGTTTACAGAAGGAAAATGAATTACTTGGCGAAGTACAAAGAATTTGAGGCGATCGTGTTTGTACCCTCCGAAATGCCGTTTGAAGAGAGATGATGGGCTGATGATAGTAGATTGGAGCTGTGAGCTAGCTCAGTGTGTATACCGGCATTGTTGGGTTGTTTCGGATACCATTCTTTAAGCGGGAATTCTTTGGATGCACATCTAGGCGTCTGATTGGCGAGATATTGATTGGGATCAACATATCCTTGCGATTGAACATGCTTTGATGATGTGGGATATTGATAGTTTTTGCGTCCTATCGTTGGATTTGTTACGCTTTTTGGTGTAGGACATCACAATCTGGCCTGCATTTGGCATCATCTTTGAGCATTTAACCCTCCATCTACTCGTTTATATGGCAAATAAGCTAGTTGTTGGAATACAGTCTGTATGACCAGACACTAAGTATAATTTAAATTAGCTAGACACCGGTTGCTGCTGATGACTGAAAGGCATCTTCAGACGAAATCACTGCTTTTGGGGATGTTAAGGATCGACCAGTGTCAAATCTGTCAAATGTTCATGTTAGAAAAGGTTTGTAGCCCAAATTTTCTTCAAACCGCACAAGCTCGTTTCAGCCCTGCGAGGTTGAGGAAACCCAACCTAGGGGTTTTGATACTCAGACGCAGTAAAACTTCCCCAAAACCTTGATTCAACTGCTAGCGCGTTTGCCTTATAAACGAGTATCTCAAGGGATATAATACAAGCCTCCAAACACCATAGAGAATGGTAAAAGAAATTAGGATTCGTTCCTCAGATACCGTACTCGTACAAAAAGTAACAGGATGAGCCACCAACTTTTTCTATCAAAGCCAGTCACCACCAAGCACAAATACGCCAAAAGCCAACGACGATTCCTGAAGACATAGGAGAATTATGTGTTTAAAACGCCCATAGCATGAGGAATGTAGAATACAACCGCCCTCTAAGAATGCAACCCACAAAGAAAAGGAAAAAGAATCCCAAAAAAGAGCTGTATGCATTGTGTCGACGACATTCACTCCTCCTCCTCTTGATACAAATCCTCGTCCTCGTCGTCTTCGTCATCCACACCCTCCGCAACCACCGCTTCCACATCACTCACCGCATCAACAGTGGAGACGAATCCCGGGACAGCAGTACTCTGCCTTCTATTTCTCTGTTTACGCGGAGACCTCGGAAGAGGCTGCTCCTGCGTCTGCTTCCGTTTCTGTTCCTGCTTGACTTTGCCAGCGACGGACTTCCGCTTGGCCTCTGTGTTCAGTTTGACAGCCTTCCTAGGGGCATTGGCGATCTTTCTTCGTTTCGTGATTGATTCCATTGCTGCTTGCATGTTGTGACTCAAAGCGTCACCAACATTGTTATCAGCGTCACCATCCTCCCGCTGTCTTTTCTCAAGTTCCTGTTCCCACGGCGCGCGATATCTCACATCTGACCGCCAATTAGGAATTCGCCGTTCTCGACGTCCTTCTCGGCGAGGAGCTTTCGGGTCTTCACTATCTTCAGAAAGGGCACCGTACTCCTCCTCTGCGTGCTCAAGTTCTCCGAAACCCATTATTCGCCAAAGCTCTTTTTCGGCCTTGATGGCGTGTTTGCGGTCGAGGCGCTCCAAGTACTTGTCCTCCTCGGCTTCCATCGTCCGTTGCCGCTCGTCGTGGCGGCGCTCGGCAACGCCGATTTTGCTGTGGGTGGAGACAGGGCCGGAGAGGTCGTCTTGGGAGTCGTCATTGATAAGGGAAATTTCGGTGTCACTTACTTCCTGGCTGTCCTCATCTGTCTCTCCCTCTTCTGCCTTCTCCCCTTCTGCCTTCTCCCTCACTCCTGTCTTCCATTCCTCTGTCTCCTCCTCTTCTGTCTCCTCTCCTCCTTTCTCATCCTCCGTTTCCTCGCCTTTATTTTGACTGGAGGTATTACATTCTGCAGATATCCCTGAAAATTGGCTTCGGTCCCATTTGAAACGCCTCATATACCTCACAGGGACATGGGATAATTTCTCTTCAACCTTATCCAGGCTCATCGGTTCAGGGTCTGTTGTATACTCAAGCACCTTAACCCCGGCCCTTCGAGGGGCTTTGACCCAATAATCAAACGAGTTTGTTGGCATATTGAGGGCGTCTACAGCCGCCTGAGCATCATCGAGACGCACAATTGGTTTCGATGAGAACATCGGGAGTTCCAAAACATGTTGTCTTGATTCTGACATCCATATCGCAGTCTGCACCAGACGACGGGTAATTGCCATCACCAAGTCATGGAGGTCCACGAGAGCAGTGTAGCGTATTGATGGCTTTTCATCCCTTTCAGTAATTCGACGGTAGTTTTGCTTGCCAGGACGATTCATGAATATTCTTCCTTTGTGTCAATAGGGAAAGAGCACATGAACTGGGGGAATTGCGCTATATTGACGGCGGAAACATACCGTTCGGAGAGCTCGAGCACTTTAGGCACATTCAGCAACTCGGCCTCTGGGGCAACGTCAAGAATACTGTCTATATTGCCGGAATTATAAAACCCATCAATTCGAGAGGCCCATTCAGAGTCAAGGAGCCAAAAATCAACGCCCCAGCGTCGCTTTTCCGTCTTCTCTTCATCTCTCCTCTGCCGATCCGCGACAAAAGCTGCTTGTTGGTCGAGTGCTTTTATACATTCCCCCGACAGCTCTACAGCAGCAGGTATCTCTCCTAGACCAATAGTATCACGAGATCGCGAGCCCACCGAATTCTGCGACCCTAGCCGTCCCTCATGGAGTGCGTCAATATACGATTGACACTCTAGTACCGACTTTATTCCTACTGCTTTCGCGATAGCGTCAACACGATCTTTCCCGAGAACTGCGAGATGATTAAAGAACACTTCCTTGTCCTTCACAGTCCAATATGAGCCCATCACAAAGGACCCACTTTTCACTGGGAGCTTGCTAGAATCACTATAGACCTTCCTCCCTGTTGCTTGGTGTATATCGTCGTTTAAGAGATCAACATATCCACTTGTAAACTTATTGATCTGTTCACCTCGGCGACGACCTCTCACTTTGGGTGGCCTTTCCTTCGGTAGAGTGCTCTCCTTGAATTGACGGGAGGCCGAATGTATGAACCGGGACTTTGCGGCATAGTCAGTGACAGAGTCGTGTTCCGAGGTTTCGGGGGTAGGGAGTTTGGAGACCAATTGGGTTGTCCTTGATCCATCACTCGGCGGATGGGGTGGCACTGCATTCTCATCCTCTGGTTCATCTTCGAACTCAGACTCAGATTCAAACTCAGACTCGGGTTCAACGGGCGAGATATTTGGCGGTACTATATCTTCGCCTTCATCCTCTGCCTCCGCCTCATAGCCACCGTCTCCAGGTATTTCTCCGCTTGAGTCTAGAGTAACCCTAGCCCCGTTCTCATCGTCAATTCTCTCTCCCGGTGCATTGTCCTCGTCATCAGAGGCAGCCTCAACGCTTCCCCAGTCGACGACGTCATCTATCCCCGGCCCAGCATTATCACCTACCTCCTCTTCATCGCTCGCAGCCTCAACACTTCCCCAATCTTCACCCATTTCCTCCGCATCAACGGCACCCCTGTTCTCGTCATCCTCTGAAGCCGCCTCGACACTACCCCAATCCCACTCGTCGGCAGTGGCATTCCCAGGGCCACTCCTCTGGCTCCGCCCACTCTCACTTGCAGCAGCAGAAGAAACCGTGCGCGGCCACCCAGGCGAATACTTTACTACGTCTGTCCCACTGGCTCCAGAATCAGAACCATAGCTACCTTGACCCGGCAGTCTAGACGACCGCTCTGGTTGAGAAAAAAGCGGGGCAGTATTTGAAGCGCCCAAACCTGGTTGTAGTGATTCCACCCTTTCCTCTCTTTCCAAAGAGAGACGTCTGCGTTTCTGCGGGCTCTCGTAGTAGTGAGTAGGTGCGCGTTTTGCTGGTGATTCCACTTCCGGCTCTGATTCGCTCTCCTCGTCGGAGTCGGAGGATACGACTGGTACGGGTCTTTTCGGTTTCCTAGGCGAGGATGAAGTGGACGAAGAATCGGAGTCGGAGTCAAAGTCGCTATCGTCTGCGCCGGTTGCTGTTGAGAAGCCTTTCCATTCGCTTTCGTATCCCGTCGTGGCCCCCTCTTCCTCTTCCTCCTCGTCACTCGAACTTCCAGAGGCGGCCTTGCGTGCAAACATTGCCACGACCTCCCCTCCGTTATATAGGTGACAATTGCTCAGAAGCCGTGTTTATAGTAATCTGTCGAACGTGGGAGTAGAGTAGTGAGTGGTGAGTGTAGTGTGGTTGCCCCTGTGGCGTTGACACAACAGGGGCTTCCGGCAACTAAAACACCACACCCATCACTCAACTCGACCCAGGATAATGCTAAGGACCGCCCGTCTCCGTAATACTAAATCGAAATACTTAATAGAATCCATTTAGAATACACTCAAAAACCAAGCAACATGTTATGAAAGAAAAAAACCACAGTCCCCACAAGGCCGTAGGTATATGAACGGATAATCATAGGAAAACGGAAATCGTTACACGCCATATAAACCCCCCCAAATTCTTTTAACCCTCGAGTAATGCCTGCCCCCACAACACGAAAACCACTAAACATCCAGACCTGACCTACAGAACAGCAACAAGTGATTACTAGGCTTCAAACGGAACATAAGACCCGGGATTCTCCAGACTAGGTGGGCGAGCGCCAACCTGTGGGATGCCTCCCGCACTTGCTCCCGCACCGCCCTGGCCCTCAAATGCCAACTTCTGACCCTGGCTTCCCATCCGCGAGGCTTCCATAGCCATCATATATCCCTCTTGACCACCCGCTGCCAAAGCTCGCTTCAGCTGTTCCTGTACCTGCAAGCACTGTGTCTTCATCGCCAACCTCTCTAAAAACAACTGTTGCCGAGCTTTCTCAATCTCTCGCCGTTCTGCCTGGAGGACTTGCTCCAACTCGTTGAACTGGTCTAACTTTAACTTTAGTTTTTGAAGGTTGCAGTTGACGACGGCGTTGACAAGCTTGGTCATTTCGCGTTCTTCGTGAGACGCCAGGGCGGCGGCGCGAGCAGCAGAGGCACCCAAAGCAATCGAGGCAGCCTTGGAGATGACTGATTCCTGGTCATCGGCAGCTTCGGGAGAGGTTGCCTTGGAAGTGCTCGTTGCTGGTTCCTTACTGGTAGAGGGTTCAGGTGCATCGACGTCCATCGAATTCTCGGGGTCTGTGGTGCCTTCCGATTTGACGCCGGGGGTGGCGGAGGTATCCTTTTCCACGCCTTCCGCCGCGGGCGAGGCGGATTTTAGCGAAGTAGATTTGTCTTGCCCCTGTGACTTCTTCTTTATTGCTTGGGAAGATACCTGAAGACTAAGATTTTTGGTCATCTCTTCAATAGAGCTCTTTGCTGCAGCTGCAGCAACTTTGGGGTCGACAATACTGGCTAGGAATGCAACGACGCTCATAACAGGGTTATCGGCTTGGGTGAAAGGAGTACGGTTGTACTGTAGGGCTCCTAGCTGCTCAGGCTTCTCCTCCAGGTAGTTCTCCTCGATTGGCAACTGCAAGAATCGGATAACGCACTGTTCCCGAGTTTTGGTGCCTACATGATCTGCAATTGCGTTCCAGTCCTCGCCGTGCAATTCTAGACCTTCAAGTAACAATAGAGTTTCCTGATCTGTCCATACAGCCTCGCGATCAACAGTAGAGTAGGCAGGGTCCTCCATTCTTGTGAACTCGGCGTTAACGTATGTATTAGGGAATCGCCCTTCGAGATAACAGTTGGGGCACAATTCGATCTGCTTCGTGTTGCGAGCACTACGTCCATTGTGGTAACGCACACGCGTGCAGTCCACACTACATGAAAAGCAGTTGTATGTCCTCTTCTCCATGCCCTCTTCGTCCTTAGCGTCGCCATTCATTGAGGCGATCTTATTTCCGAATGAGTCATATATGTTCTTTCGGAGCTCCAGGTTAGAATCAAGCTTGGCCAGTGTGCCACTGCTAGCACGCTCAGTAACAGGATGAGGTTTGCCGGCCGTTGGAAGAGCGCCGAGTGGAGGCTGGAAAGGTTGCAAACCGCGGGGAGTGTCAGCCGTAATCCTGAAGTGACCAGTGTATGGCGGACCAATGTTAGAGGGCCGTGTCTCAGGATCAATCTACACTTTTGTTAGCCAATTACCAGGCACCTAAGCAATGAAAACAGCATACCTGGTAGTTGATTAAACCCCACTGCTCCAAAAACGCGTGCACACGCATAATTGAGCAGACATCGCCAGCCAAATTCCGTCTGCAGGCTGTGACTGTAAGATACTCAGATGGATTCAACCTGTAGGTGTTGATCATGAAATCTCGGTAGTCCTTATAGACAAGTGGCGTCTTGCTGCGATTGCGGTTGTTGAAAAATTCGGGTAAGCTCTTCTTCTCGATGTCCTTGATTTTTTTCATATCAAACCAGGTGGAGTAACTCGGCACAACAACAGTATGCGTCTGTTCGATGAGATAACTCCTGGCCTGATCCTCCATCTTTTTCTTTTCCGATCCTGGACTCGCTGGGGCAGCACCTGTCGCTTGACTGTCGTTTAATGATGAACCTTCTCCACCCTTGACACCATCTCCGTTTGCAGTCTCATCCGTATTTTTATGATCACTGGGATGCGGCTTGGAACCGTCGGCACCTTGCATGATCTGATCCTCAGTATCAAGGGGCTTTGTCTGCACACCAGGCAGAAGTCAATGCGGGAGAACCAGCGAATACGATGACAGGAAACTCTGCTACGTACCTGCAAGCTACTGTTATCATTGAGGCTACCGTCGTCACCGCTCATTGCGACATCTGCTGACTCGTCCATTCTGGGAGTACCTGCGGATGAGCTCCCCATCCCACCTTGATACTGTTGCTGAGACAGTGCGCCTGTGAGAGGTGTACCATTACTGCCCGACATAGGCGAGTTGGCGAAACCAAGCGCGTCATTGTGGTGACCGTGGTCCATGGGGTGCTTTACGCCGTGCCGGATTTTAGGAGAGGATACGTTTTGTACTAATTTGTGCGTCGTGGTGGTCTTTACGTCGGGCGACGAGACTAAATGGGTACAGATAAGAATTGTCAAGTTGTCGCAAAGGAGTGGGTTCAGCGAAAGGATGGCGCTCCAAACGTTTGAGGCAGGGCTACTGTCGAGGGCGTTTACTCAACTGCTCTAGCCAAGACATCTTACTCACTAGCTGCTAAATGTCTTGGCACATATTTTCTGTGTATCCTCCATTTTTCTGCATCCAATACCACTAACATTAACTTTCTCACTTGCTTCACCACCGCGCACACACATCCAAAGGGCGAGCTCTCTGCAAGGAACCCTTAAATAAGCTACCACAATATCCTCACTAACGTCAAATCCACAATGTCCGCTCCCAACCCCAAAGGTGCGAAAGAAATTTTCCCTCGTGTGCGCTATGCGACGATAGCCAGCGTCACTAACATGGCTTTCCACAACAGCCTTCCCCCTCGCCGATGACACCTTGTCGCAGCAGATTCTCGACATCGTTCAACAGGCGTCCCACTACCGCCAGCTGAAGAAGGGGGCCAATGAAGCCACCAAGACCCTCAATCGTGGTATCAGCGAATTCATTGTGCTCGCCGCCGACACTGAGCCCATCGAGATTCTCCTCCACCTGCCTCTTCTTTGTGAGGATAAGAACGTCCCCTACGTTTTTGTTCCTTCCAAGATCGCGCTTGGCCGCGCTTGTGGTGTCAGCCGTAGCGTTATCTCCGCCAGTGTCACCTCTAACGAGGCCTCCGAGCTGCAAGGCCAGATTAGGTCCATCAAGGATAAGATTGAGAGATTGTTGATTTAAGGGTTGGATTTTGGACTGGGTCATGACAAGAACATTTAGAAGGGAGACAGGTTATTCAAGAATACTGTGGGGACGTTCTTTTGTGGCTAAAGCCTCAACGAATAGGAAAATGGGAAACTATTGACTGTTTTCGGTTGTACGAATCAACTAAGATAATTATCCAGTGAATTGGATTGAACACAGAACTTAGAACTCTTTTTTTTTTGTCTATTCGAAGGACTCGCGTAACATCTAATTCTACCGCTGGATCCCATCTACACCTGTTGTACAGATGGTATTACAAGAATAAAGTAAAAACATGACTATTCAAAAGCAATAATAATACAACCGCAAACAAATACGCGCCTTATGAACCAACCAAACGGCATATACTGACGAATACCACCCGTCAAACTCCATAGCACCAATAAAAAACTTTATACGACTCTCACAGCCGCCTTTCCGTCGCCACTGCCACCAACACTCTTTTTTGCGAATGCTTCAGGACTCCGGTCTAACAATGCCTCGAGTTCCTCGTCGGTGAGTAACTGCTGTCCCTTCTCAACCACATTCACCTTCTCGAAATCCTCTTTGAGAAGAAGACTACTCAGCTCCTCATCCTTACTGTCTTCCGGGCCGTCCTTCAAACTCTTGAATTTCCCTTTCTGGATAATGAGCTTTTCCAACCGCCGCTTCCCATCCGCTTTATCAAGTAAGGTCTGTTCGACGGTGTTTGCAGTGGCAAAACGGTAGATCACAACTGGTTTGGTCTGCCCAATTCTGTGGGCCCGGTCTTGAGCTTGCAGATCCATCTGGGGATTCCAATCACTATCAAAAATAATTACCGTGTCGGATGAAGTGAGCTGGAACAATATATTTAGTGCTAGCCCAGAATAGAAATCATTACGGGAACGTACATTAATACCCAAGCCACCGGCTCGAGTAGTCAACAAAAAGATCCTGGCCTTATCTTCATTGTTGAACTTCCGAATCTGCTCCCGTCTGATATCCTGGGAAATTCCACCATCAAGACGACAGACCTCCCATTTGTGAAGATGCTCAGCCCAATCCTCAATGATATCCAACATTTTCTTGAACTGACTGAATATGAGAATCTTGTGGCCGCGCTTTATCAACTCCGGCACAAGACGCTCCAAGAGCATCATCTTTCCACTCTCGGTAACAATGCTTTCGTCAGGGAGCTCGCCCTTTTCTTCTTCCCAGGGCCAATAGAACAAATGGGGACTATTACAAGCCTGTCTCAGTTGCATCAAAAGATTTTGGAGCTTTTTGTTACCGATCTGCCTTACTACTCTAGCCGTCAGTAGGGGATATACAGTAAAGTAATGTAGACGCCGCAAGGTTTCTTACAGGCTTGCATAACACCCTTCTCGTACTCAGTCAGTGCTTCCACGATCTCCTCCGGCTCTGAACCCAGTTCTCCTTCGAGCTTATCAAAATACTCATCATCGCTCATCTCTCGGTACGAAGAGACGGCATTTTTCCGCTTAGTTAAGACGGTTTCCGGTTCCGGAGTGATCTTCGCCTTCTTTGGGGTTGACATATCAACAATATCCAACTTTCGCTTCTTCGATGAAGGGTGTCTGCGCATCACCTGATCGTGCAACCACTGTGGTGCTTTATGGTCCAATAGTGCACCATACAGATCTTTTTGGGTTTGAGATAGTGGTGCATAGAGCACGTACTCCTTTTTAGGCGGCAAGTTCGTCTCCACATCACTCTTAACTCTCCGCAATAAAAATGGCTTGAGCAAAGCATGCAAACTCCCGACAATATTGTTCTTCTTTTCCTCCTCCAAGAATGCCGCGTGGCTCTCCTTATCTTTACCCTGAAGCTTCGAAAAGTCGAAATAGTCCTCAAAGTATGCATAGTCATCAAATATTTCTGGCAAAAGGAAGTTGAGCAATGACCAAAGTTCAGCTAAGTTGTTTTGGAGTGGCGTTCCAGTTAGGAGTAATCGGTTTGCCGAGTCGTATGACTTTAACTCCCGAACGAGTTTGCAGTTCATATTCTTCAATCTGTGACCCTCATCGATAATGATAAACTTCCATCCATACTTCGAGAGGAACTTCTTGTCATTCATGACCATTTCATAGTTCGTGCATACAATCGGGAATTCGGGACCGAGCTTGCCCATCTTTGTCCTGCGGATTTCCGCACGTTCAGGGGGTGTACCATGGTAAAGAATCCTGGGCATGTCCGGCGCCCACCGCCCAATCTCATCAACCCAGCTGGACAACACTGAGACCGGACCTACAACCAAGAAAGGTCCCCAAACCCCTTTTTCCCTTAGAAACGCAAGAAAACTAATGGTCTGGAGGGTTTTTCCCAATCCCATCTCGTCGGCAAGAATACCATTGAGTCCATTCTCGTACAACGAAACCAGCCATTCCAGTCCCTCGAGCTGATAATCCTTCATCACCCCGCCAGTGATAGTCCCTGGCTGTCTTGCAGATCGCAAATTCTTGTGTTCACCAAGCTTGGAGTCCTCGTTGGCAGCCTCCGCCAGCGCCTGCGCCGTGGTCGTTGGTACAGCATCTAGATCTTCCTTATTGAAATAATCCGAAATATCCGCACCCTTTTTGGCTCTTGTAGTTCGTCCTTGTTTCTTAACCCCTTTAGTTAGTGGGATTGTTGACACAGCTGCTGCTCCGCGGGTACTTCTTCTGGTGGTGGCGGTGGTGGTAGAGGCAGATTGTCCAGGTTGTTTAGTTCCTGCTTTCGCAGCCGCTTTTTCGCTCGATTTACGCTGTGCAGCTTGTTGCTGTCGCACCCTCTCCGAGAGGAGGTTAACATAGACAGAGCTTTGCTGGATCAAATACTGTAGCTTTAGATGTTTTGAAGTTCTGTCTCCTGCAGTGCCTTGCAAAGCAGCTGATGCGTCAAAACGGGGTGCTACAATTTCCAGAAGAAGACACTTACTGGAAGGCCCGATCTGGGCAACCCCATCTGCCAAAGAATCTACATCTTCGAAAGAAGTGGCAGGAGTATTTGCACCATGGCTAGAAGAAGTTGAAGAAGTTGAGGAAGTTGATTCCGAATTGAGCTGCTCCATGGCGAAGACTTAGTGGGTGGAATTGTAGCCTTTAGGTGATTTTGTGGACAAGTGGGAGTAACGCGCTCGGACGCGTTAAATATATCTGCTCGTGTTTGCCACCCCTTTAAGCATTGAATGCCAAGACACATTAAACAACTTAAAATCCACCAACTTTGAATTGACAAAGAAACCCAACGACAAGAGAGTCGAATAAACATGTGGCCCTACAAAGCGGAACCACGACAAGTTTCATTGAGATTGGCAATTGCTAGGAGGAGAAAGAATGCTTGAAAGCTAAGGGCTAGTGGACCGAGTGAACTCTTATGATCGGATGGTAATGCGAAGGCCGAGCAGAACTCCGGCCCAGTAGAGAATTAATGCTTCATGTCATAATTATGGTTCTAATGCGTTTGCTAGGGCGGAAGAAGCCCCAGTTTCGAAACTCGATCAACAACCATATCGGCGACTTTAACCGATAAATATTACAGAGAACCGATACCTCGTCTTTATCCCAACCTCTAAAATTCATTGGCACTTTCCAGTCAATCAATCAATAATGGTAGAATAAATGAATTTTCATATCAAAACGTCACTGTCTAACTATTATCTACACAAAGAGCCTTTATTGCATGGCTAGAACCTATCATTTCCTGTCCCGCAAAACGAAATAAACCGTTGCCTATCCTTTACGCCAAACACTCAACTAAACCTTTATATCAACCTGTATCAAGAATCGCAATCGTGCATAAGCTTATTCTTTGGCCAAGGGTACCCTGTATCATCCCAAGACTACTTTCGTGAGCTTAACCCACCAAACTTCTGAAACGACATACCGTAACATTGAAATTCTTGTATGCTTTAGGATGCCTATTGATGTACTCAGTGGTATCATATCCAGCTGTTTAGCCATCAGCACACGTCTCATACACCTTGGGATGACAGTGGCCTACGTGGGTCGCAGGTAATCGATGCTTCCCCTTCCTTCTGGTATATGCGCACGTAGTCGATATACATTGTTGTTCCTTCTGAAAGTCGAGGCCTTCTATCGTTAACACACTGATACAAGCAACGGTTTTACCGATCTTACCCAAGCTCAGCCCAATCTATCCATGTCCACGATGGGCTAATCCCAAGATTCAATACTATTGACATTGGCTCGCGGGAGATGTCTCTTTGTCCAATATTACCATTTGATGCAATTGCTTTCCCTGATAAATTAGCAGCTTTCATGAAGAGCTAGTCTGGGATATTTACCTGACATTCGGAATGTCTCCTCATCCCCAACAAACCATGCAATGGCTCCATCTTCTTGACCAGGTATGTATTCGAATGCATATTTTTGAAACTGGAGCGAGCAATGAGATACCACTGCTAAGCCCAAATGATCGGGCGTCATCTCACCTGCTTGCGGTCGTACCAGTTGTTGTTGAGCATTGTAACACCTGCGAGCCATAAGAATGCAGTTCCGATGAAAACTTACAGCATAACCTCACCACTTATTGCTTGTTGATAAGGTCCACCCATCCAGCCATTCATCTGCGTAATTTTGTAGTCTCGGATGGCAAGGAATTCATGATTAACTTGATACCAGATATCAAATGGTGCCTACCGATTGAAGATGAGTTTATAATCTACAAGTATTCCTTCGTCAATCTTACCACTTGACTGGATTGAGTCACAACACCAACCCGCATATTATACTCGGCTGTACCCTCCAGAGCATCTATCTCGGGTGCCCCTCTCCCCCTTCCTGGGGTCGGATGTTCTTCACCACTGCAAACGCATTTTGCGAGTTTTTGTCCAGGCAGAAAGGAAATGCCATCAGAGCTCGATTGATTAGGCGTGATTCCGACATCACAGTTGTCATATGAGTATGGCCATACACCATCACTCGTCGCTCGGTATCCCGGGCGAGCTAGATTTCCCAACGTCCATATTCCTGGCCACAATCCAGGAACACCGGCGGGCCCTGCAAGGGACGCAGAGACCTCCATAACACCTCCCTTGAAGCATATTTTATTCCAACTCTGAAGCATACCGGAACGATAGTCCAAGTTGTGACTCGGCAGGGCGTCCATGCGTATTTGCAAAGTTCCGTCCTGTGTGGTGACGGCATCTGGATCGTACCACTCCAAGTCATTCGTTGCAGCGTAATGAAAATCGGCTGCTTGCCAAAATTGATCGTCGTTTTCGTAAAATGATCTGCCCTCCTGGTTGAATTCGTCACTGAAGACCAATTTAAGCTTGCCTTGTCCGAGGACAGATTCCCTTATCATAGCATAGTCTGGTGTATCGGGATCTATCAACGTAGTCCTCACAGCACCCAGGATAGGATATGAATACGATGATAACTCTGATTCGGAGTCCCCCTGTCTACCAATGCGAGAATATGATAAGATAGGCCACACAATGAATAGGATAGCTGGTCCGATCATAAGCAATATAAAGCACATAAACGTAAGAAGAAACCGAGGGCTACAATGGCTACAACATTCTCTCAAACTAGGTGCAACGTCCTCGTTTGTATCCGGATTATGTAGACTATCGTCGTCCTCCAATTCATCTATGGTCGGATAGACAATCGGTACGCTTCGTTGTTTCACGTATGGAGAAAATCCGCGTTCCGGATCAACTGTGTCGAAGGCTTGTCCAAGGCTAGTAAAGGTATCGTTAAAATGTGTACCCATTGGTGTCCGTGGAGGAGTAGATGATCCAATGAGACTTTCTGACGGGTGACGGGATGAATATCGCGAGAAACCACGCCCTATTGACTGCAGTGAAACGGATGGTGAAGGGTTCGAGCTAGAAGATGGTTGTGATGGACCATCATGACCTACGTAATCGCCGGATTTTTCGTCCAATATCTTTGGGAGAGTTGTTGAAGCATCTACAACTTGGATATGCAGACTTCTGCGTGGTGCGAGGCGGGCCGATCTCATTAATGGTGGCTCCTGAGGTCTGATATCACTCCCCTCGCTGCCTTCGCTTCCCTCACTGCTGTTTCCATCCGTTTTCAAGGGCGAAGAAACCACAGGAGCATAGCTATTTCTTCGTGATGAATGAAGCAGTGTAGAGACAGAATTTTCGGATATTGGCCGCTTGCTTCCTCGAGACCTGCATGACCGAGGACCAGCTCCTGTATATACCGGCGGTTCCGTAACCAAGGATTTCCTCCCTCCTTCAGTAGTATTCTGCTCCGGCCTAGCATTCAAATCCTTGATGGGAGTCTTTTTAGCCATTTCAAATCGAGCAACGGGGCTTCTTCTGCTGGATGCTGCGTCTAATAGAGGATATCGTGAGACAAAGACGGTACCACAAAACTGCACAACATGAATGGGTTCGAGTGCCAAAAGCTTTGGATATAATGGGACTGATACCTCTTCTAGCAGGCCAATTGAAGGCAACTTTTCTGAAGCAATATCGACCTGGGAAACGTACCAGCAGGGGGTGCATTCCACCAATTAGAGAGCCGAGGAACAAAATGTGGATACTGGGTTAGAAACCAAAGGTCCGATTAAATATTAGTGGACGAAGAAGAAAAAAGGTCGTAGAAACTGGCACCTGATGCTAACATGTTATGTTCGAGTATTAAGACCGAACTTGCGGAGACTGCTAAGTATGATATAGAAGTAGCACCACCGCCACCTGTATACCCATTTCCATTGGTCCTGCTGCTAGGGAATATGTTTAAATACAAAAAATTGTTATTTGCGGGAGTATGGTGATTGAGAGTTGAATTCATACCAGACTCTTGATGAAAGAGCTCATTTCTCAATTGCTATCACTCGTACAGTCCACTGCGTAATTCAGCTAACTTTCCACTCCACCATTACATCACCAGCTCCCTCCAAAGACTACATACTGTGTCCTCCTCATCACCATCTTACAACTAGCTCGGAACAACCATGGCATCAAGAGTAATCCCACGAAGTAAATGCCCCATAAAACGAAGCTGTCTTTAAGCTAACCTCCACAGAACTATCTTCCCATCCTCGAATCTCTAGAGCAATTAGCTCTCAAATCTGGTACATCTTTCCGCCCATTGCCATCAAAAACGGATAAAGTCTAATTTGTCAGGCTCTCCACTCCGGTGCCCACCTCGAGATCAACGGTTAACACCACCGATACCGAAGCCTACAAGCTTCTCGTTGCTCAGCGAAAAAAGCGACCCATTGCTCCTCATCTGAGCATCTACCAGCCGCAATTGACCTGGTACAGTTCTGCAGCAAACCGAATCACTGGCGTCGCCCTTTCGGGGGCCATTTATACATATTTCGCCGCATATGCTGCTGCGCCCCTTGTTGGGTGGCAAGGACTTGACACTGCAAGCCTTGTAGAGGTATTTGGATCGTTTCCGGAACCTGTCAAGGTCAGTATCAAGGGTGCAATTGCGCTGCCGTTCACTTATCATTCATGGAATTCGTTGAGACATTTGATCTGGGATACTACAACGGCTTTGGACATTAAGGTATGCCAGAGTGTGTATACTTTAGGATGTTACGTGTCTTAACTTGAATATAGAATGTTTATCGTACTGGGTATGCATGTTTAGCTGTAACGGCTATTACCACTGTGTGGTTGGCGGTGCTCTGAAGCCAGAACGGCGATAATTTGTACATATCTATTGACTGCAGAGTTGTGAATTCTAACGCCTACCACTGACACTTTCAACGCAGACCGAATCACTGTGACTATTGTACAAAGAGATGAGAAAACCCAAAACAATAAAATAGACCGAGCCATTGTGACTATTGTACAAAGAGATGAGAAAATCATAAGCAATAACACATCATACCCTCATCACTCGTCAGCACATCCTATCAGATTGTAACTAAATACCTAGGTAAATCTATGGTCATTTTTTAGTATCATCTTCTTCCGCCTGATCAGCCTTCTCTGTCCGTAATTTTTGTGTATCTTTCTCGGCGTGAAACTTCATTTGATCTGCAACTTGCTTACAAGCCCGCTCACATTCGACTGCAAGAGCGGGAAAATCCGCGACTTTGGCAATCTGTGACAGTCAGTATGCTCGTAGGCAGAAATTGATGAGAACTGAAAACTGACAGCCTGCGCATCTTGCACTCCGATTAATAAAACATCCATTTCACCGCGCTCGAAGGCTTTTTCTTCTCCTTTCCGTATTAGGTTTTTCACATCTGTCCACTCGACTTTTGTTTCCTTGGCTAGTGCGTCACAGTCTATAGTGGTTGCGGTGACATGTCTTGTGTACATCGCATCCAGTGCACTTGACTTCACCGGTTGAAAGAGGTTCTTTTCAACGAGGAACTCGAGGTGCTTCGCCCCAGAAAGTGCTAGTAATATAGTTAGAATTTGTGCCAGTACCGCATGATCTGAAATCTTATACCTTTCCAATGCGAAAATGCTGGTGTTGCACGTGAGCTTCAATCCTAAAAACCATTCCGATTGGGGGACTCACCTCTGTATGCCAGGTAAAAGAATGGAAGGTTTGGAATCACTGGGATCAAGCCGAAGGGAGCCATTATTGGCATCCCTACGATTGACCATATCAGTCGTTTCCGGTGCAGCGTATTCCTCTCAGTAGCCAGCTGTTGCAGAACCTTTGGTACGCTCTTCTCATCGATTACTGAAGGCGGGTAAATAACTTCAATCTTCTTACCTTCAATCTCTCGCTGCTGACGGCGCGCCGAGAGTGGTGGAATCGATTTGAGGCCCCTGAGATAATCATTAACCCTTCGTCTTAGATACAAGCTCCAAGCCCAACCAACCATTCTTCAAACGGTATCCGATTGAACAGCTTATTACCATACTCGGTGACTTTCTTTTGCCAGCCTTTATCCCCGGATTCCTAAGGCACCTACACATCAGCCATGTATTGGGCGGGATTGGATATTCCACAAATAGCGAGCGAGGTACCCATTGTAGCCATAACTTTGCGGCCCGGCTGGTGATGGTAATAAAAAGTGAACAAAGTCAGAGCTTGCGCGTAGGTGATGCCGAGGTGGAGGAAGAGCTCACGCAGAGGCCTTGTCTGCCATCGAAGGAGTCGGATGTGTGACTTTGTTGAGGCGCTGACCATATATCAAAGTCCGGCGGGTGGATATTGGAACAAGAAAGAGTTTCATAGTGGATGCCGTGGTTAGGGCAAATGAATGTGGAAGAGATGGAAAAGTGCTGCAATATAGCCTGGCAAACATATCGGTAAGCTGTTGTCGCAAAGCGGGGTAGTATTCTTACCTGTCAAGGTTCTGCTGGCGGTAAAGGCGCGGAAGAGTACGAAGCGTAGCGGAGGGTATGTTTTGATCGGTTTGTGTGCGCAGATGACGGCGAGTAGAGTATGTACAAGAAACTGTGGGACGAAAGATATTGATTGATATTGATCCTCGACGTCATACGGAGAATACACTAGAGTAGGGGAGTGATACTAAAGAACCTAGCGTGACAAAGGGATGCCTCGCGCAAATGCGCAGATCCAAGCTCCAAGCTCCAGGCCAGCCACCCCCCCTGCCCCATCTCAATTACAGTTCCCTGTTCGCTGTTGATTCTCAACCGCCCGACCAACTAAGCGGAACTATTCTTCACAATTTACGACGTATCTACGGCCTACATTCATCGGTAGAGCTTGCTCCTATACCGCAACAGCTCAGCTTTTGCGCACACTCGTACTCGCACTGCCTCGTTCGGTGGCCGCAGCAAAAACTACTTACGTACATACAATATTTCCAGCAACAGCAACAGCAACAAACACCAACATCAGCAGATTGAAGTCGTCGTCCAATCTTCGCAGGCGTCGGGCCCTGTGAGGTAGGCGCGATGGCTACTGCTGTAGGCCATCCCATCGAGTTGCCGTTTGGAACCAATGGCTTGCCTCCAAATTTGCAGTCCACCGATCCGTCTGGAATGTCCTCGTCACAACAAAGGCGGCAGGATGGACTTGGCGCTACTACTACTACTGCTGTCCGCGCAACCTCCTCCGCCGGGAATTCCATTTCTTCACGATCTTTAACAGGGAACGGGAACGGGAACGGAAGCGGTGGCAAAGAGCTTGCGATTCGAGAAGCTATGTTGCCGGAACGAACTCAACATATCCGAACGCTACCTAGTTCGTTTCTCCCTATTGCGAAGGACATATCTAAGGGTTCTGTGAGTTAACTTGTGGATTTGTTAGCTTGGGTTCAGCGGCGAGAAGAAGAGGACGAGAATAATACTGTGCGGTTGCCGCCAATGGTCCACCGAAGACCTCCAGAACGATCTATCCACGATGCGCAGAGAGAGAATACACCAGTTACACCGTCACACCCGGGTCAGCATGCTAGCAGATGGCGGAATTTCGTGGAAGGCACTGCTGCGTACCCGCCGAATACATCACATTCAGAGAAGGCTGGCACAGATTGGTTGGCAGAGCAGCCGGATTTGAATAGCCCATGGCTCGCAAACCATCAAGGTCCTGAAAATGAAGGGGAGGGTTCTGGCGACGATCAACGGGAACTGTTTGGGAAGAAAAAGCATCGCATATGGTATAAACAAATTCATGTTGGGTCTCCCGCCGACTTTTTCTCCGCACATGCGCTGAGTATATTGGCTGTAGATCATGCTGTTGAACAGCCCAATGGTTCCTCTGACATTTCGCTCCATCGTATGGATATTTTCACTCCTGGCACTCTCGCTTGCCGGCAGTATCTTTCATATGAGCAGTGTTTACAGTGTCGAGCAGAAAGCATCGACCGTAATGGCTATCGTTGTCGACGCTATTGCTCTTTTGTATTTGATATACATCACTTATGATGAATATTCTGGAAAACCATTGGGTCTTCGATCGCCCACCGCAAAAATACGGCTACGTATGCCACTCTGATGTTCTGTGAATTGGAACCAAGACTGACTGACAAGTCATGTTTGATCTCGTATTCATTGTATTCGACTCTGCAAACCTTTCTCTAGCTTTTGATACTCTTTTTGATGTACGCTGGAGCTGTCGTAGTACAAAATCCACCGGCGAGTTTCAAGCAAATTCCACTGTAAGTTTTTCTGGTGCTTTCACACGAAAAGCTTTACTAACTAAGACAGGCTGCTCATACTGTTGGGCCAATCTGTGATCGCCAGAGGGCTCTTGCGGCGTTTCTTTTCCTTGCGTTGTGTGCCTGGATCGCCACATTCACTTTGAGTGTGTTCAGGTAAGGGTTTGCCAATATTTGATCAAAACCACTACTAATCAATACCATAGGGTCGTCGAACGAGTGGCTAACAATCGATAGTGTTTTTTGTTTATGTTGGCGTGGCCATATATCACTCGTTCAAAGTTGTTGGGCGGATATTTCCTTTGTTGGAGCTGCAGAGCAAGCAGCATTGCATATTTGGGAGGGAACTGGAGGGGAACTGGCGGTTTGAGAGGGGTTATGGCGTTGCATATTTGGGGCGGGGTTGTTCTTTTGGTGATGGCAGATTCATTTATTGTCTACTAAGCAGAGTAGAGAGTACGTAGTAGGTACAGTGTATGTAAATACAAGTAGGTACTACCATAACTGGCTGGCTGGCTGCGTTTTCCTATGTTTTGCACTGTATGGTAGAGCAGGTTGAGGGTGGATCCAGGTACCTATGGTATATACAGAGCCATAATTTATATGGAATCTATCGACGACTTTCTTTTTTCCATTTGACCTGGGAACCGGATTATAATCTCTTGCCTAATAATTAACCACCCTGTTATTACCTGGCTGTAGGGGGCAGCACCTCAGCCAGAGTCTCAGACTCAGCAAGCTTGGTGCCATGACATCGCAGGGATTCGTGGATGAGTGGGAGTGGGGCTTAAACTACTGACTGATCTTGAGTAACCAACCCTCCAATCCTCCGCACACTTGCCACCATCTTCAACCCCTCAACCCTCAACCCTCACCAAATTACAACTTCCATCTCGAGTTTGTCAAACTTCTCGTGAAGCTCCTTGCCCTCACAAGCAATCACCCCCGACCTTCCCCGTACAGACCGCGCGCCTATTCTGTTCCTCTACATCCGTCACCGTCTGCTTCTACACGCACTTCTCTCCGGGGATCTAAGCGGCAGCAACAGTCGAAGCTTGCCGAACACATCACTGAAAGTTCCAATTTTCACCCACGGAGCTTGAAACCGAAATCAACGTTGCTGCTACAGCACTCGCGATGAATACTCCGAATCGAGAGGATCTAAATGCAACGTGAGAGGTTTGCTCGTAAGCACCAAGGCGAGCCACTAACAGATCGCGTACAGATGGGCATACCTAGAAAAAGGTGTCGAGAAGATCATGCGGGATCTAAACAGTGGCATGGACATGAACACGGTACGACAGAACGTCCTCCTTCCAACTTGCTGGCTGTTGCTGACTTCAGGGGGTGTAGTACATGGGAGTTTATACGTATGACTTCTATCCTTTGTCTTTTTGACGTTATGGGAAAGTATTGACGGTATTTTGGTAGAGCTGTCCACAACTTCTGTACATCACAGCGGGCAGTTAGCGCGAGTCCGACCCTCCAGCAGGCCGCGGGAGTGCACCGAGGCGGTCTGTCAACTTCCAGTAGTCTCCCAATGTAGTTTTGCATGAAACTGCTAATACTTCTGATAGCTCATCTTCTCGGAGAGGATCTTTACAATAACCTTATCGGCTACTTGACTAGGCATCTTTCTGGTTTGAAACAGGAATCACAAGGACATGCAGATGAGGCGTTACTGGGATTCTACATTAAGGAGTGGGATCGATACACTACGGCTGCTAAGTACATCAACCATCTCTTTCGATACTTGAATCGGCACTGGGTCAAAAGAGAAATGGATGAGGGTAAAAAGAACATTTACGACGTCTACACGGTGCGTATTCCTTCTGTATGTCCCTCAGGGTTGATTGCTGAGCGCTTGTAGCTTCATTTGGTGCGATGGAAGGTGGACCTCTTCGATGATGTGCAGAAACACGTTATGGATGGAGTGCTCAAGCTCGTGGAGAAGCAGAGGAACGGGGAAACCATCGAGACAGCCATGGTAAAGAGCATCGTGGATTCGTTTGTGTCACTTGGCCTGGATGAGAACGACTCTACCAAATCTACTCTTGATGTGTACAGGAAATTTTTCGAGTTGCCCTTTCTCGAGGCGACGACTGCATACTACCAGATTGAGTCCAAGCAGTTTGTGGCCGAGAATAGTGTTGTCGAGTACATGAAGAAGGTGAGGGTGCAACTTCATCAGCACCAGACAAACCTCAGACTAATACGTTGTAGGCCGAAACCCGCCTCGGCGAAGAGCAAAACAGAGTCCAGATGTATCTTCATCCCGATATCAGCGGACCTCTAATGAAGACGTGCGAGAGGGTGCTCATTCAAGAGCATGCGCCACTGCTGCGGGAAGAATTCCAAGTTTTGCTGGACAGCGATCGACAGAGTGATCTGCAGCGCATGTACAATTTACTCTCCCGTATACCAGACGGGCTTGAGCCACTACGCACTAAGTTCGAGGCGCACGTTAGAAGAGCAGGCTTGTCCGCCGTTGACAAGATTGCCGATGATGGGGGAGACAGCTTAGAGCCTAAGGTGTACGTTGATGCACTGCTTGAGGTTCATACGCAGTATCAGAGCCTTGTCAATACCGCCTTCAAGGGAGAAGCTGAATTTGTGCGGTCTTTGGATAATGCGTGTCGTGAATTCGTGAATCGCAACAAAGTATGCAAATCGGCGTCGACCAAGTCGCCTGAGTTGTTGGCAAAATATGCGGACTCTCTTCTTCGCAAAAGTGCAAAGAGCGCGGAGGAGTCGGATCTGGAGAACAAGCTTACTGCGATCATGACAGTGTTCAAATACGTTGAAGACAAGGATGTGTTTCAGAAATTTTACTCGAAGATGTTGGCCAAGAGGTTGGTGAACTTTACTTCTGCCTCTGATGACGCCGAGACGAGCATGATCGGAAAGCTTAAGGAAGCTTGTGGATTTGAATACACCAATAAGTTGCAGCGCATGTTCCAGGATATGCAGATTTCCAAGGATCTGAACGATGCTTATAAGACGTGGCTCGAAGCAAAACCGGATGGTGGAACTGGTGTGGACTTTTCCTGCCAGGTTTTAGGAACATCGTTCTGGCCGCTTAATCCGCCCGGTACACCATTCAATATCCCCGAAGTCATTGTACAGACGTACTCCCGTTTTGTCGAGTTTTACAACGAGAAGCACACTGGTCGAAAACTCACATGGCTGTGGCACCTTTGCAAGGGTGATCTCAAGGCAAATTATTGCAAGAACGCCAAAGTGCCATACACTTTCCAGGTCTCGACTTACCAAATGGCTATCCTATTACTTTTCAATGATCAAACAACAGTCTCTTATGATGACATCGAGAAGATTGTTGGCCTGACGAGAGAATACTTGGACCCTTCCCTGGGTGTCTTCTTGAAGGCTAAAGTTTTGACGATTTCCCCCAGTGGCTCAAAGGTTGGGCCAGGGACTCAGTTGACGTTGAACTCCGACTTTAAGAGCAAGAAGATCAGGGTGAACTTGAACATGGCTGTCAGGGCTGAGCAAAAGCAAGAGGTGGAAGAGACGCACAAGACCATCGAAGAAGACAGGAAACTGCTGATGCAGGTAAATATTCGCAGTGTTCTCTGAGTTTAGTCATTGACATTGACATGTTTCATAGTCTGCAATTGTGCGCATCATGAAGGCTCGCAAGGTCATGAAGCATGTTGTCTTGGTTCAGGAAACGATTGCGCAAATAAAGTCGCGGTTTACGCCCAAGATTCCGGATATTAAAAAGTGTATAGATATTCTTTTGGAGAAGGAATATCTAGAACGGCTGGACGGAGAGCGTTTAGGTATAATTATATCATCCATTGGCAACACAAACGATGACTGACGGCTTGGCAGGTTACTTGGCTTGAATAATGAGGGTTGGCTAATAGAGTTCACGACTATCGGTGTCCGAAAGTTTCGGTACTTTGGTGGGTTTCTTCATCTGGACCTCATGAGGACGATTCCACGATGCTTTTTTCTTTTTCTTTTTTGTGTGGGCATAGGAGGGCCGTTAGGTAACATCCTTTCTTCTGAGGAGGGTGGTTGGATTTGGCAAAACTCGGTTTATTTCCTTTCAATCGGCAGTTAAACGTTTGGTTACTCTTACTACTCCCATTTTTGTTTGATTTACCCTTGGTTTAATTGGGTTGTTTTCTGTATTTGGTTTTTGTTCTGGACGGGGCTCGGTGTATCTTTGGGAATTGAAGGAAGGCATCATGTCGATTAGTCTAGTAATTAGACGGTGTACTGGCAGCTTCTGATGACAGTTATGATAAATGTTTCGTACTCTGAGCTAAGGTAGTAGCAGAAGTAACGGCGGGAATCATAGTATATCACTCGTAACCCCCTCCCTCATAAGATACCTGTAATGCTCTTAACCTTAGACATTGTGACACTGTCAACTTAAAGCCAAGCCATTACTCCCTCTCCCATTCTTACAGATATGCTTGTGATTTAAGGATCTAAGATAGAGATGAGGCTAGAAGTGGGGTCGTTTTAATCTCTAAAATATTGTTCACAACTGCGTGCACTATACGACTGCTTGAGTGTATGGTATTGCTGTTGTCTATGGATCTTATGTGGTTGATAGTGTGTCAGGAATAGAAATAAATAAATAGATAACATATTCTTCAAAGCATCAGGATCTCAACGTTGTGACAGGTGGGGTGCGAAAAAGACACGGTTTACCTGCCAAGCACATACCACCCTCGTCAAGTAACTACGCTATCAACTCCACACCAATCCGCAGCTTCCCCATCGCCATCGCCGCTACCTCCTCCACACATACAGACTGCCTCTTTGACGGCCGATTTAGTTCAGCACCCTCATACTTCTAGCCATCAGTATCGTGCTATTCCTTCATCCCTCTCCCTTGGAACTCCAACTGGCCGTACTATTGCAATAGGCAGCGGCATAACCTAGCTTTACAACAATACATTCAGTCGATCGCCGTACGAAACTCGCAACAAGATGGATATGGAGGCACTGAAAGACCAGTGGCTGGTACAGGAAGAGCAGGATGGTGTCCGTCTAAGGTTACTACTATCGGACTCTTTGAACCATGGGCATGATATGCTGAGCCCAGTGCAGTTGGAACGTCTTCCCCAGCAATCGTCTAGAATCAAGCCGCCTCGTTGTTCCGATGGGTGTGCTATATACGCCTCTAAAGGAAAAAGAGCAGGCCCCCGTTCAATATGAACCGGTCACTTGCAAATCTCCATGCAGAGCTGTCCTTAACCCCTACTGGTCCGTCATCATGATTCCCGTTGCTTCACCTCCGGCCTCCGGTTAAGTTCATAGGGAAGGAGGCGGAGGAGACCACAAGCTGTTCCATGATGTGGTGCTAATTTTGAGGTTGTAATTAGTCAGGTCGATGCTCGTGCGAAGCTATGGATATGCCCGTTTTGTCTCCAGAGGAATCAGTTGCCTCCACACTACAAAGATATCGGGCCAAACGCATGGCCACTAGAGCTGTCACCGGGGTACTCTACGATTGAGTACAAGCTTGCACGCCCAGCTCCGGCCCCACCTATCTTCTTGTTTGTGGTGGACACATGCCAGGAAGAGGACTCTTTGAAGGCTTTGAAGGACTCTTTAATCATGAGCTTGAGCTTGCTTCCACCACATGCTCTCGTTGGGCTAATTACATACGGAACCATGGTATGTAGGAGAGAATAGTTGAAAGTGTCGAAGCCTGACTGATCTAAAATAGACTCACATTCACGAACTCGGATACACAGAATGTGCAAAATCTTATGTCTTTCGCGGAAATAAGGAATACACTGCAAAGCAGGTGCAGGAGATGCTTGGACTTCTTGCCCCCGGACTTCGTCCTCAGCAACCGATGGTGCCTGGTCGCCCGCAAGCGCACCTGCCGCCGTCCTCCCGCTTCCTCCTTCCAGTTCAGAACTGCGAATTCCAGTTGACGAATGCACTCGAGCAGCTCCAGAAGGACCCTTGGCCGGTTGCAAATGATAAACGTCCGCTGAGATGTACTGGTGTGGCTTTGAGCGTTGCTGTTGGACTTCTCGAAACATCCTTCGCAAACACAGGAGCTAGGATCATGCTCTTTGCTGGTGGTCCTAGTACTGAAGGTCCTGGAATGGTAGTTGGTGCGGAGCTTAGAGAACCAATTCGTTCTCATCATGACATTGAGAGGGATAATATCAAATATTATAAGAAAGCGACGAAGGTATGACCATCATAATTTTATCTTGGAAGTGCCACTGATTTGTCTAGTTCTACGACAATATGGCAAAGAGGACGGCACATAACGGACACATCATCGATATCTTCGCAGGGTGTTTGGACCAAGTCGGTCTGCTCGAGATGAAATCTCTTGCCAACTTTACCGGAGGTCATATGATCCTCACCGACAGTTTCACATCGTCCATGTTCAGGCAGAGTTTCGTTAAAATCTTCGACAAAGACGTTAACGACTGCCTGATGATGGGATTCAACGCTTCTTTGGAGGTTTTGACTACGAAGGAATTGAAGGTCACTGGCTTGATTGGCCATGCCGTTTCCATGAATAAGAAGTCAACCTCTGTGGGTGAGACCGAAGTCGGCATTGGAAATACTTGTTCCTGGAAGTTGTGTGGAATTACCCCCACTACATCTGTCGGAACCTACTTCGAGATTGCCTCCCAGGCCGGGCCGACACAGCCTCAACAGGGTTCTCAGAAGGGCCTTATTCAGTTTTTGACCTACTACCAACACGCCTCTGGACAGTTCCACCTTCGCGTAACTACCATTGGACGAGATATCACAACACCGACTGGCGACCCATCGCTTGCACATTCATTCGACCAAGAGACGGCAGCTGTCTTGATGACTCGGATTGCCGTCTTCAAAGCTGAGGTTGATGACGGTCCGGATGTATTGCGGTGGGTGGATCGTATGCTTATCCGGCTATGCTCGAGATTTGCGGATTACCGAAAAGATGACCCAACCTCGTTCCGCTTGGACAAGAACTTTACCCTCTACCCACAATTCATGTTCCATCTCCGGCGCAGTCAGTTCTTGCAAGTCTTCAACAATTCTCCGGATGAGACCGCTTTCTATAGGCATGTCTTGAACCGCGAAGATGTGAGCAACTCCTTGATCATGATTCAGCCTACCCTGGATTCCTACACCTTTGATGAGCAGCCCCGTCCCGTTCTGCTGGACTCGACATCGATTCAACCCAGCACTATCCTCCTCCTTGACACTTTCTTCCACATCCTTATCTTCCACGGTGAGACAATTGCGGAATGGAAGAAGATTGGATACCAAGACCAAGAGGGCTATGAAAATTTCAAAGAGTTGTTAGAGCTTCCGAAGGAGGATGCAAAGGAGCTTATTGCGGATCGTTTCCCACTGCCACGATTCATTATTTGTGATGCCGGTGGATCTCAGGCTCGATTTTTGCTCTCGAAGTTGAACCCTAGCACAACGCACACGACCGGTGGATATGGCGGTGTTCCACAGAATGCGCAGACCATCTTCACGGATGACGTCTCACTTCAGACATTTATGGAGTCTTTGATGAAGTATGTCTCCTTGCTCGGATATGTCTAATTTTATTCTTGCTGACTTTTATTCCTAGACTTGCCGTAACCGGGACGCATTAGATAATGGAACGATAATAATAAAAAGGGTGTTGGCGTGTACTACGTGGTCTGATTTGGCTGGTGTAGAAGAGTGGAGGCTGAGGGTAAAAATATTTTCGTTTGAGTGACATGTTTTCATCTCGAGCTGTGATATGAATTTTATTGTGGTTTTCTCTTTTCCACTCTGCTCCCCCGTATGAACTACAGATCACTGGGTTCGGTTGTTGTGCTCTAGCGTTTGTAGTTTAAATTGACATGCGGTTTTCCGTAAAAATGACTAAATGTTACCACATAGAGAATGTGATTCTACAAAGGGCAATGGGATGGGTGGGCCTTAGATGAGAGTTGGCATCCAGTATAACAGAGCTGGAGTGTTAATAACACCGTGGCAAGCATAAATTCCGCTCTGGCAGCCCTGGAGCTGACGGCAAGTACTTGTATCGAATACATCTGATGCTTCCCAGGGATACGCACTGATGGATATTCGTGGATGTAGCATGATAATGGGAAGAGAGTAATCAAATTGGCAGCTGGATTCGGTATTATCACAATACTGGTACATATCTAGAATGCTCATATATTCTATGCCAATGCCGTAACCTAGCTCAAAGCGTCATCTATATGCAGAACAGCCCAGGTCACTACTCTTCTAAAATATCTCTGGGAACAGCACTCTCAACTCCTCCAAGCTTCTAATGTGATATTTTGTGGCCGGATTTGTTGGGTTAGGGTCCTCGGGCTCCAGCTTGTGGACAACTTTCTCCCAGCCAAATTTGATGGCAGCTTCACAGTTGAGGTACGAGTCGTCTATGAAATAGCATTTCTTCCGATCCATGATCCCAGCATCTCGCATTGCTGAGGGGGTTTTGTGAGCTACACAGTGCAAGACACCAGTCAAGATTTAGGTATTTACCTCTCTCAAATGCTTTAACCTTTGGCTTGCATATCAATTCTTCTTCGGCATAATCACAATATGTCATACCTTTAGGGCGCAACTTAGATTGGCTTATCTACTAGAAATGGAAGACCATAACAGGGAGGAGGGGGAGGGGGGGGAAAGGAACTTGCCGTCGAAAAGATCATCGATACCCAACATTCGAATGACGCGCTGCCCATGAGTTTTATACGCATTTGTAAACAGCCACAGCTTCACCTTGCTTCTGTTAATGTCGGAAATTAACTTCCTCAGGTCGGCGTCAGGGTGCAAGATATCCTCTAATGGTAGCGCATCGTCCACTTTCCGGTTGTACTCCAGCGGGTCGATCTTATGGTGCCGTACAAGACCCTCTATCGCCAGACCGTATATTTGGTAGTATGTCTCTTGTAGCTTCAGGGCGTCGGCCTCAGTGAGTTCTGAGCGATTGTGAGCTACTGAGCGCTAGCTATCAGCTGGGAGCATTCATACCAAGATGCTCGCGGAAGTATTTGCGAATCGATGCTCTCATCATATCTTGGACCTAGTAGAGCATCAGTTCAGAGGAATTCTTCTGAAGCTTGGGAAAGGGATGGTGAAAAACCTTCTTGCTCCGAGAATACAGCTATTCAAGAGCACCATATCACCAGTCAGCTAGCTGTGGTGGCAAGTGCCGGGCACTCAATCAAGATAGCAGACGGGGAAGCTGACGCAGTTGTCTATATCAAAGAAGAAAACGGGCCGTTCATTGCTTTCGGTCGCCATGTTGGGTATCAATGTCAGTGTGTTGGGAACGAGTGAAAGGTGGGTGAAGCTGTGATGTGGGGCTGATTGATTTAATCTAATCCGTCATATCAGTCCAATCTGATCTGATAACTCTGCTTACGACCAACAGCTTTCACCACTTCTCCTCTTGACTTGTTACTACCTACAACCTTCTATCTACTATCTACTATCCACTGTCATATTTCTACGAATGGCGTCAGATGTCGCCCAACCCACCCCGCCCATGTTCGCTGGCGTTTCGCTGAAGGGCACAGTGTATATCGAAGACACTCCCGAGGAGAGTAGAGATTTTCAGAAGATAATCAACTTGCGAAATGAAATCTACACATGGAAACACCCTCGTTTCAAGCCTTCAAGCATCTCGCGTCCCACGCACTCGGAGTCGCCTGCTACCACAAACAATGTACCAAACCAAACATTAGAGAAAAACAAAGCCCCGCCCGCCACGCCCTGGACCCGCAATAAGACACCTGTCGGGCCTTCTACTGGCAAGAGTCAGATTGATGATGTGTTGCTTACAAAATCAGAGGTTCTCATTAAGGCCGAGACCTCTTTGAAACGGCAACGAATCGAGCAAGAGTTGAAACATCAGCTGGAGCAGCGGAAGCATGAAACGAAAACGGGGATAGATATCAAGGACGGACACGCGGTCGTCGAGGAGGATGTCGACATAGAGGCGGTCATGTCTAAGGCTGGCATTCGTATGAAACCGGTAGAGCGCCCAGAAGATCTCCCTTCAGCCAGCAGGCTTAAATCCTTCTTTGGGGACAAGACGAATGAAGCTGAGATTCGCACGGAGATTGTCCCTAACCCGGGTGCGGCGGGTGCTGAAAGTTTACATACAACAACCGGATCCTCAAGACCTTCTGAGGCTCGGCCTGCTGAGATTCGGCCTGTTGAGACTCAACTGGCTATTTCGTTAACGAGGACAGTGGAAACGCTTCGTGAACGTGACAGACGACCGCCTGGGGCCTCGTCGTTCAGGCGTGACAATGTACCGCCACCACCACCACCACCTCCTCAACCACAGGCTCCTCAACCAGAGAGAATTCATTCTCCGCAGCCCAGATATTCGGCTACTAGCCAAGTGAAGTCTCCTGCTGCTCCTCAGCCAGTGAGACCCGCGAATATGGCACGAGTTGAGTCTCAAGATCACATCAGGGAGATTGAAAATGGGTCCAATGGAGGCTATACAGGGCCCGCGGAACGAGCGTCCCCTCACCCTCCAATTTACCCTACACAGGTACCAACGAAACGGACCAGACAGTCTCCAGAGCCTTACATCAAGCAGGAGCCAATTCCATCCCCATTCCCTCGAGATGATTATGCCAGAAGACAGCCATCACCAGGCATGCGTCCTCCAAGCAGGGGAAGTGTGTATCATAACAGACCGCCCTATGACTACCCGGTTGGAGCAGTTCATGACTACCGGTACCAGCAACCTCAACCTCCACCTGCGCCTCCACCACCTCAGCACCGCCACCAATTTGATCCATATCCCTATCGGGAAGATCCTTATGCATACCCACCACCACCCCCTATTGAATACCGAAGGCCGGCTTATCCTCCTGCGTATCCCCCGCCTTCCGCAGCTGCTCCTTACTACCCACCCCGACCGATATATGATGATTATCCTCCTCCCGCTCGTTATTCTTCCCGGCCTCCTGTCCTTGCTCGCCAGCCACCCATCCGCAGATCTGCTTCTCCACCAGTCACGTATAAACGCCAACGTCGAGATAGCCGATCCATCTCGCCAGATAGAAGGGAGAGGAGATTATCACCAGGGGAGTCAAACAGTCCTGGTCCAATGAATATGAGACAACCAGGCGGGTCACCCACCCCAACAAACACCCGGAGAGCTCGACCTGTTACTACAGCAGCTCGTGCCTTGAATGATGAAGAGCGTGGAGAATCGACCCCTCAGAGGGGCGAGCCTATGGTTATGGAATACGCTTGTCCACCGCCACCACGAGAACGTGCCTACTATGATGGCCGAGATCCCTATTATGGGCTACCCCCGCCACCCCCTCCAGCTCGATATGATGAGCCGTTCTTAACTCGGCCCGAAAGTGGTATGCTTCGGAGAGACGGCGATTGGAGAAGTTACAGAGAGCGTGACTATCCGTTCCCGCCACAAGCACGACCGGCAGTTCCTCTTGGTGCTCCTCCATACCCCCCACCTTCTGAATATGCTAGAGCACCTTCTATGGCACCGCCTTCTGATGCGCTCGAGTACTCTGCCAGAGCTGAATACTATGGTAGACCTGAAGGGAGGGATGCTGATGGACGCGGGAGTGTACGACCAGAAGAACGGGCATACCCGCCGCCGCGGCAGCAGAGTGTCCGACCTGATGCACCAGACTTTTACGGTGAACGGAGCTACAGATCTGCGAGCGTGCGTCCTGATTTGGAGAGAGAGCGTTACAGCATACCACCACCGATGCCGCCTCCACCCCCAGGATACTATGGACGTCCTCCATACGACGAAGGGGGGTATCGGAGGTAGTAGTTGGCGAGGCTGATTTGAAGGGAGTTGATGGAATCAAGTGAATATGTGGAGCCAGGTTAGGGTTTTTGTAAAGTGTTGTTTCTTTTTACCCAATACCCAGCGATGTGAAACGAGATTGTCAGCTTGCCAAATCGTTGGGCACTAGTAAATCGATGACATTAAATTAAATACCTGCCCTAATGGCAGAAGGGATGAGAAAATGATGGGATGATGGTATTGTCGGCATTTAGGCCAAGGCGTTTAGAGTACTATGCATATGTATATAAGTTCCTAGACTGAGTTTTGTATACGGAACTTGTTATTTAGGAGTCCAACCAACTTTATTCGCTCAAACGATTGTCGAATCGAACACCGACCTTGAATGTTAAAGTAAGCTTCTAGACGGGCCGTATTATGGCTAAAGCCCAAATATAGTAGAACCGGAGAGCCCACGATCTCAGAGGGTTCATAGTCACGTCACTCTCCGAGCCCGGTGTCACCTAGCAGTAAATACTAAGTTTCTGATGTCAATCCTATCTCACAAAACGTTATTCCTCAATTCTTCACTTGTCCCGTGCGAAGTTTATTCGGGTGGGATTACTCTTTTCTCTCCTTTTGTTACCCATTGACGAGCCGACGACTATGGCTCTGACATTAGTTCTTTAGCCAACTAGAAGCACTGCCGTGGTGCAGATGTGGTCAGTCTATGCAGGAGACTACAACTGGAAATTTTGGTGTCCATTTTGTTATCTTCTCGAAAAATGCAATGCAATGCGGGTCTTTTGTTACGCAGAGTCCAAGAGCAATTGTAATTCGGCCCCGAAGCCTAAGTAAATAGACTCACTCCACAGCCCTCCACTACTACCTACACTACTGGTACCGCTATTCCGTGGAACAGTTGACTGCTGAGAGACCTGTGACGACTTGAGTGATTTCATCAGTTTCCCAACCGAACGTTCTTGTTCTTAACCTTCTGTCCAGCCATCGACGTACCCGCCACTCCCCCACCGTCATCCTAAACACCACTTGAGCAGTTCCAATTCAAAATCAAAGAAATCTGCTGCGGGGTCCTTCCAGTGTCGTGTTTCCCAGCCTCCTCTTCATCCTACCAACGCGTTCTGTCCTCCCGAAGGCTTATCCCCTGGCTCGCATCTCTAAGACCGTTGTTGGTTTCTTTCGCCTTGCAGCGTTGTCTTGGGGCATCTCCCGCTTTCAGCCAAGCGTTTTCTCTTCCCAGGATAAATCCCGATAAATCATAAGAGCCGCACCCCCCCCCACGCCTTCTCTTCACACTTGCCGACACTCTCGACGCTCACACACCGACACCCAATACAACCCTCACAACGCCATCTGGGCTTTGCCGGCTGGAAGCAGAAAGGGATCACAGGGAAACCGCCATCCACATTTGCGGCCATTTCAAACACATCTGAATGTACCTTTAAACCGCTCGTCTGGACGAAACGAACACGCTACAACGCCAAAACGAAAAGCGAAGTCCACAACAAATCCTTTGACGTATGATGTACGCCACGCCACCAGCAATCCACGCTCTCCCCCCGAAGCCCGTTTTCGACCACTTTTCACATACCCACGCGCCGTCGCCCGTGTCAATTTCCCCAAGACCGATTCTCGAACCTGTTCCTGCTATTCCTGGTTTCCACTATTCGTTTTGCATTCAGCTCTCGATTGCGCCACCGCCTCGCCGGGAGGATATACTGTATGCCAGCGAAGATGCTGAGGCCATCTGGCTGCATCCGGAGGGATGTCCGCCCGAACAGCAGCTGCCACGGAGATTACCATTTTACAACAAAGTAGTTCGCAAACTGGAAAACCTTTGTGACGAAGTCCGTGAACGGGGCCCCGGCTCCCAAGCATCTATCGCGGTTTCGGAATCGCAAAGTTCACTGGAGTCTAGAAGACCCTCAAACCATAGTTTTGAAACGAATAGACCAAAGAGCGATATCGTGATTGGGATATGGATGGCCGGACCAGATAGTAATACGATTATCAAACTGAGATCCATGTTTTTGGGACAGTGTCCAGTTGCGCTGGTAACTACACCGCTTAACTACTGCACTTGGCACAAAAGCTAATTTTCACTACAGAAAACGGCATGCATCGATCTTGACCCTGACCACTATTACGACTCTGATGGAAAGCCTCGCGATGCCATTCACCAGCATTTGTCCCACATTGCCGCGTTTACTGGAACAGGCATCTTCATTTTGAAGCCGGGAGAGTCGAAGGTGAGCGCGGCTGGTGATCCAGAAGTGGATGCCAGTCAGGGAAAAAGGCTCAGAATCAAGATATACGGCGACTATGAGAGTGTTGAGCATGCAAAGACTCGCACTCTCGTTATGGTTGACGACCTAGTGCGTTTACCTCATGATGCATCCTCGTTGTGTGGTTATAATGTCTGACTTTCCTATCTCTAGCTTGGTCAACAGGTTCATGCGATATATATCGAGGTTTCCTCGCATACGTTGTTGAGCGGCCGCTCGCGCAAGAACGTGAAGGCCGTCGAGTCTGCAACAGGAACAGCAATCTATTTCCCTCCTCCCTTCCCTTGGGTGTATGGCTACACACCAGCTGGTGCCCAGCGACGACATCCCGATGAAATTTTTATTACTGGCAAGAATAAGGAGGACATTGCTAAGGCCGAGATGATGTTGACAGCATTGGTAAATTGACTTACCATATTTCCTATTATTGAACTAACTTACACTTTACAGTCCATACAAGCCCATGCGTATGTTAAACAGACACAAATCTCATACCGTAAGATGGATTTCCTACTTCTTGATCGCCTTGATGAGATCAAGAAGATCATGGAATCCAATGGCACACATGTAGCGATGCCATCACTTGGATCGGCCACTGCGTTCTTACGCGTGCAGGGGATCGAAACCTTGCATATCGAGAGGACCGTTCGAGCGGTCATGGCACTCGCAGGACAGTATTATGATTCTACTTGGTGGATAATGAATGACCAGACAGCGTTGAACGGACTTCGCGCACCCACCCCGTCTGACTTCCAGCAAATATTGATGGACGTGTCGTCCAAAAGCGGTGCCGACCTAGCTTTCAACAAAAACTATTTTGAGATCTGCGGTTCTGATTGGGCTGTACGACGGTGTCTTGAGCTCCTTCACGAGATTGATTATATTCGATGCAGTCAATACCAGTTGCGCGTCAAAATCGAACTTGCTAACGAGCACAAAGAGTTTGTGGCTGGCAAGAAGAATGGGAAAATTAACAAGATTATGGGACAGTCGAATATCCACATACTGTTTGACGGTTTCAGCGAATACAACTTCTACATCGATGTCGTCGGAAATAAATACGATAACGTTAAGGTCGGTTTGGAACTGGTAGAACAAGAACTTCCCGCTGCTATGTCTTTCCATGTTCCAGATTCGTACCACAAGCGGATAATCGGAGTAGGAGGACAACATATCCAGACGATTATGAAAAAATACTCCGTTTTTGTCAAGTTTTCTAATGCGATGGAGAGAGGGACTGCTGGAAAGGTAGAGAACGAAGATCTGAAGGTAGATAACGTCATCTGTCGGACACCAGCTAGGAACGCTGCAAACTTGGAGCTGGTCAAGGCAGAAATTATGGAAATGGTACAGCAGGTTGATGCTGACATTGTGTCGGAAATGGTGGAAATTCCTCGACTTCACCACCGCAACATGATTGCTCAACGTCATATCATCGAAGAGCTTGAAAAGAAGTGGAGCTGTACTGTTTCATTCCCCAGCACCGAGATGGCGAGTGACACGGTCACTCTCAAGGGACCCGAGTGGCAGGTCCCGCATTTTAAGGAAGGACTCTTGGTGAGGCATCATTTGACACTTAAATTCCCACAATCTAACAAGTCTCATAGGCTCTTGTGCCCGAATCTCACGAGATTAGGTTGAAGTGGTCACCAGAACTGGCTGCAGCCATTACTGACGAGCGATTCGCAAATGATGTGGTTGAACCAATGAAGGCTCGGATGTGCATCGAAATGCAGATTGAAAAGCGACCTGCGGATTCTGCTTCAAAGGAGCAAACAATTACGTTTTGCTATACACGAAATGACGCTGGTGGACTCCAAGACGCCATTGAATTACTGATGAATCACCTCGCATTGCGGGGAGTCAAAGCGGAGGTAGTCCAAGGACGCCTTTCCAGGCCAAAGTCGGATTCTTTTGAGGACTTTGCCCCTTTCTTTGATAATGCTTTGCTCCAGAGATCAAGTGGCTCGCAGGAAGGCATTAACAGACCAGGCAGCAGGCTTTCTCTTTCGGGAGATGTTGCCAGTATTCTTGGGGACAAAATGCAGGTCGAGCCTGGACGAGTCATGAGTGATATGGAGGTCGCATTTTACAACGGAGACCGGAGAAGGGGATCGGGTCAGGATTCAGTAATCGGAGTTCCCCCAGGAAGTGCGGGGTCGGTCTCCAGCCGGGGATCTTTCCACAGCAGAGCCGGTTCTTTGGACTCGGACTGGGAGAAGATATCACAAACTTCACGGTAATAACCGATTTTGATTGGTAAATACCACCATCGCAACCCGTGTTTTGCGTACAGCAACCAATTGCGATCTTGTTCCACCCTTGTTTTCGAGTTGATATTCATATTTACCAGCTTATTGCAGCATAGGCCGGTATTGAGAAATAGCTTTCGTTTCTTGTTCATACCTTAAATACCTTGTTCGGCTTTTTTTTGGTTGCTGCTTGTGGGATTCCTCTTGCGACTCGGCGGTTTTACCTAATGTTCCTTTGGATAAGGGTTAATACTTGAGTGGCTCGGTTGTGTCTTACAGATTTTATCACTTGCCTGCATTGAAGTTAAGGAGGATGGCGTGGGTTTTGACTTTACTGGCGAAGAAGGTTCTCTCATTGTGGATATCCTGCTTTTGGTTCGCCCTGTAAATCCCTCCCCCCTTGGTTACGCTGCTCTGGTTTGAGATTCATTTTCGTAACAAATCATTCTCTTGTCGACTGACTGTTGATTCAATGGATTTCAGCTTTTGTCTTGAGTTTTTTGGCGTTTTTTGTTTTCCAATGTTTTCGAGTTGTTCAATTAGTTGTGTTTCCTTTGGAGTTCTTATAAAATGGAAGGGGGCATTGAATATTTCGGGCGAATTGAATTGTAAAGACAAAGATCTTGTCTTCGGGTGCTGGAAGTTGTTGGTGAAGTTGAAATTGTATTAAAAACTACAGTCGTTAACTTGGATGTTTCACTCTGCTAAGCTAACACCGAATCCCATTTCGTCTAGACGCTCGAACGCCTACGATAAATACTGGGGCTCACTTCAGGCCATAAAGTTCATTTCATTGATTCGTCAGGACATCACATGAACGGTATATAAGTATATAGTGTATTCACAAATCTATTAGAGCTAACATAGTGGCTAGCTAGGTGACTTGTCAGTGAGTGACTGGCCTCTCTAGTTTCTTTATACCCTTTGCCAAATTCATTATGGGAATATGAATACATTATCACTTAGAGTACACACTGAGTGACCAATCCCTCCAAATCAATTACATGACAGCTTAGTTAGCCTAGTGTCCTAATTGAGCCTAATTAACAATGAGGAAATTTCGACCTTACCATAAAGTAAACTTTATGGCATTCTCTGGACTGTAGTCTGTCAGCCGGCTGACAGACTATCTGGACTGTTCTGTGCAGGCATATGAAACAAGCACTTATGTTGAGCTTTTTGGGGCTGGTCTGGAAATTGAGGGCTCTATCTAATCTAATCACATCAATCTAATCAAAACTGCACTTTGTACTATACAAGACGCGACCCCACAACACCAAGAAAAAACATCTAACATTCATCAGACATTATCCCTCGCCATGGCGCAACCACCTCAATTATCGCTAACTGCAGAGCTTGAAAAGCTTGAGCAAAAAATAACCTTAACACTTCAAGGTACGCTTTGTTCTTCCATTGCTAGCCTTCCGCATTGTTGACTGACAGACTCTATCTAGAAATCGACCATAATTTTGCGCGTGCCCACAGGATCGTTACTGCTTCTATCTTGCCTGTGGTAGAACGGTATCAGAAGGAATCAGATGCGGTGTGGGAAGGATCAAAGGTCCGTATAACAATTCTTACGTTCCTAATTAAAGATTACCAGCTGACAACCTAGGAATAGTTCTGGAGACAATTCTTCGAGGCCAGCGCAAACGTTTCGTTGACAAGCTATCAGGAAGAAGATGTGACATGCGATGAGAAAACACAAGGGGATATGACGCAGCACACAGAACAAACGTATGTTGAGGAGTCGATGGCGTCGTCACCGGGACACTACACCGCCGACGAACAGACGGTGAATGAATTCACATACGATCAAAACAAGCAGCATACTATCGGTGAGGACGATGACGATGACGATCTGCTTGAGGACGACTCGATGCTGGAATCTCTCAACCTTACCATTGGAGGGGCGATACAATCAACGCCTAAGCCGCAAAAGAACGCAGAATGGGTGAACATTGAAAGTCCATTCGAAACCCTGGCGAAGGAACTCACGGGGAAAAACTACGGCGGCAGTTCTGAGAAGGAGGTTCCACAACGCCCACGCTACAACCCCCCCTCCCTTGATTCCTCCACGCTCCCGCCTCCTACAACTCCACGCACTATTCGAGTCGGGCAGCATCTACATCACGCTGCCGACACCCCCGAGTCTTCACCATTCCGTGGACCCCCAGCCCGTACCCCTGGCGTAAAGGAAGACCAAATCCTCCACCGTGTTCTCGATAAAACCTGGCGTCTCCAAGCAACGCCACTGGGAAAGCCCGCGCCCTCACGCTACCGTACTGTTGCGACCCCAAAGCAACCCATCTTCTCTAACAGCAACCACGATAACTCCTCCCCCTTCTCGTCGCCCGCAGAGCCACAGCTACAAACACAAATCTTTACACCCAAGACTCTTCGCACCCCCGGTGCGGAGAAATTCGCAACCGCGACTGGCGGTGGTGCGAGTCGGTATATGTACGACGATGACGACAGCGACGACGATTTTCTCCTGCCGCCGGGTTTCAGTCCGCCAAAGACAATACAGTTTTCTTTACCGCCTTCCAAGCTGTTGGCGACACCGGCGAGAGAGGCGAGTAGGCGGATTGTGCACGATATCTTGCAGACGGCGGGAGCGAGTGTGGATGAGACCATGACTACGGATGCGAGTAGTCCTCCTCGCGGCATGATTGATGACGATGACGATCCGTTTTAGATAGCATGGATGCGTTCTGGAGAGGCTTGGATAGTTATGGTGCTCATGTTCGTTATGGGGGTTCGATTATATTATAGGTATATCAAAGGGAGATGACATAGAAACCTCGACTTAGCGCACGCTATGGTTGGCTAAACTTTTAATCGGGACATTGCATGTTGTCTCGGTCGATAACCGGCGGCGGCTTGTACGATTAGCGAAAGTTAAGCCGTTGGATAAGTTTCACGCAAATTGGCGGGCCCTTTTACCGGTGTATAGTCGTTCAAGGGGTCATCCCCACAGCCCGAAGATGGCAAGCCACAAGAGCGGGCCGTGATCAGTGTAGCGTAAGATATTATTTGAAAATATAACTGCATACCATCCTACATGAAGTGCCCCTCATAACATGGACAGAAATGAGCTGCCAAATCAAAGACATTAAACCCATACTCCCGGTAAACGGGGCCAAACGACCGTGCGCATTACAGTTACCATGGTTCGTTCACACAACACTCCAGACAGACCTACACCTACAACTCCAGCCCATCCCACATATATAACAATTGAGATGAAACAAGAAAGCAAGACGAATCCAAATGAATTTTACATAAGAAAAAGGTACTAAACAGGATAAAAAATACCTCCCAAAATCAACCTAGCTCAAATATTTTTCTTATCCTCATCACCACTACCTCCCACCGACACCGGATCATCTTCCCAATCCCTATCCTCCTCGGGGACAACCTTCCTCCTCCGCCTCTCCTTCATCGCATCCGCAATCTTTTTCGCAACCGTGTCGAAACCCGCCTGCGTCGATATTCCGCCCATGCCGCTGAGAGCCTTGATTGGGAACCCCCCGCTATTACTCCTCGACCTCGCCCGCGACACGGGACGACTGGCAAACAGGCCGATGCTGCCCAGGTTCGCAAACGACTCGCTCTGTGGAATGTTGTGCCTGACAGGCCCGCCGTCAGTTTGTGGGTGTTCCCCATCAGACGAAACCTCCGAATCTCTCCTCTGAAACGTGATTACGGGTGTGGAGCCATCGTTCCGTGTGAAGGGGTCCGCCACGATACGTCCAGCCTCAAAGTCTGGGAAGAGTTCGGGTCCCAGATCGTTGATAAGCTTTGTGACATCCTCCGAGAGTTGAGCACGTCTTTCTCTCAGCTTGACGAGAGTGTTGGCGCTAGTCGGGTTCAGGGACAAAATGAGGGGGCGCAGAGATTTCGCGATATCCATTCCAATCTCTCCGAACCGTAGTGCTGCGAAGGTGATGGCGGGGAATAGAATCCATCCCACAATTGCGACTCCTATGGTGGGCATCCAGTCCGGCATCAGGCCGTAGAATCTGTGTTTAGCTGTCCACCAACAGAAGAGAACAACGTAGAAGTTATAACACACAGGCGCAAACGCTAAGGCTACCAGCAATTTCCAAGTAGCTATCACATCTCTGCCTTGAATCTTAACGGTTGATCCTTTCAGTGCCTCTTTTGCTTTGCGGATTGAGATGATCTTGGTAGCCACAAAGACGGGAAGGAATAAGATGAACCCGGGTAATGCTCCGAGACCGAGAACAATCAGTTTAGCAGTGCGGTAGATGAGAGTTATGATGACTTTGATGATGGAGAATTTGGCGTATTCCACTTGGTGATCGCGAAGGCCGAGCAAACGCAACTGACGGTTGTATTCCGTGACAGAGGCGCGCAATTTGATGATACGGGGATCGTCCTTGTAGTGGGTGTATCCTGTCACGAGACGACGGTTCAGTTCCACTACTGCAGGGAGTGGAAGCTTCTTGTGAGTGGGCTTGTACAGCCGTCGAACAGCTTGAATAACCTGGAGCGTCGTCAGCATTGTTCTCAACGCCAAAATACACCATTATGGGCTGATACACACCATTAATGTATCGTAATCCGGAGAAGTGACGGTAACAGCCAAGAGTCCGTTATAGATAAGTTCCAGCAGCGACTTGACAGCCTCTCTCTTTTCACCGGCTCGATACTGCTCTACTAACTCCTTCGGCACTTCGATCGGAGTACCAAACTCGATCACGGCCCTAGACCTGAACTTGTGGGCATGAAAGTAATTCATCCCAACTGGCACAATCCTTAGATCGCAATTGGGGTTTGCTGCCAGAGCTCCGAGTGCCATGATAGCCACACCAGCCTTTAAAGGCAGTAATTCCGTTCGATCGTGACTTCCTCCCTCTGGAAAGATGCCCACACACCCACCCTCGTTCAACCGATGAAACACCGCATCATAAACCATTGTCTGGTCAACCTTCGGCGCTTTCTTGAATGTGGTTCCCTTCCCCTCCGCTGCCTCCGCTGTCAACTGCTGCAAGGCAGTCGTAGCCTTAAACTCCTTCTTTAAAAGAATCTCATCGTCGCTCAAGACCTCCGCAATCTCTGAGCTTGCCGCGCTCCTCCCGCCGACTGACGGCAGAACCAACAGCCCTCCAACCATACACTCCTCTGTGAACTGTGTCCCAATTCCTCTAATCTTCAAGGGCTGCTCTAGATCAGGTAGGTAGATACGTCCAGTACCAGGGGTCGTCATGTCCTGGGCTCTAGCGACGGGGACGGCCCCGACCTGTCGCGAAAGCCAACCGATGAATTTCCGACGCATAGACTTCTCCGCAACTAGAATCGCAAGTCTCCGGCGGGCCTCGAGGCGAACGGCCCGCATCAGGATAAGGGGATCGACAAACTACAGGAACATCTGCCGTCAGCATGTCTGCCCAATCGTGTACGGCGACAAAGAAGCGCATAAACCTGGTTTGCATGAGGGGCAGCAACAAATATCACTGCACCCCGTCTTGGGATTCTGAAAGCTCCTCGAGGGTGAACTTCGCGGAAGAAAAGGTCGACAAGAACTATCTTTCGTCAGCCTCACACCTAACAAAGAATTACAAGACTCACGCGAGAAAGACCAGATGATAAGATCGTACGACCAATTTACCATCGGCGCAAAATCTTTTTGTGACGGAACCACGGGCGGGGGCGGCATTGCTGCAGCGGTGGCGGGGGTGGTGGTAGTGGGCAGAAGATGGACAGTATTTGATGAGGGGTGAAGGTTGCTCGACGATGAGGTTTAGGTGGAAGTGCGCGGGTAAAGGGATGGCGATAGGGATGGCGATAAGAATGACGGTGTTTTCAATTTGTGTGACAATTGAACATACATATATTGAGTGCTACTATTTTATTGCAGACAGATTGAATGCCCCAACATCATCTCATCGGTACCAAAGTAGAGTATCTACTCTGTAAACGCCGGAAAAGGCGATTCCGCACCCTAACTATATTACGGGACCTTGGCACCCTCAACACCAACACCCAACACAGGAAGCTAGAGTGACCCATCATGCAGGATAGTGGGGCTTGTCTTGTCAACTGTAGATGCTCGCCTGGCACCATTTGTTGGAGTTAACCTTGTGGAATGGGCCGAGTAGTCCTTCGAAGAAACCACCGCCACTACCACCACGACAGTGAGACCTGCTGGGAGCGCCTGCGGAGAAGTGAAGATCCCATATCTGTATGTTATCGGCCCAACCTCCATCTACAGTCGTGATCTTACAAGTCTGCCGAAGAGGTTTGATGGGTCCTAAGAGCAATGCAGATACCCTTCACTCCTCAAGGCACCACTCAGGAGCTCCCTCTTCAAGGCCCCCGCACAATGAGAAGAAAGCTCAACCGACCTTGCAGACGTTTGAAGAGTGGAAACGTGTCTACCGGCAGGTTTGAGAGATGGCAGCACATGGAAATATGTGTTCAGTCCGGTTGGTGGACTGGCTACTTTTTGCGAATCGAGCGTCGGTCGGATGGAACGGTCTCGTCCCGTGGCCGCTCTGGTCCCGCCGCCTCAAGACTACAGAATGGTCTTTCCCGGAACCCTGGGAGTTTTGTAATGTACTTGGAGTTAAGACACAGTCGCAGCTTCGAGTTTATGGGTTCCTGGTGGCCTCCGGTGGCTTGAGAGATTGTCAACAGCTTTTACGATCAGCCCTTTCCATACCCACTCTACCACACCTCCATACTTACTGTATCTCGGCCAACTGCTTCATGTCCTCCATTCAAGATTCTCTGCTTCCCGTGGATTCTCCCAACAGTCCAGCCACGCATATACATACAAATGCAGGTTCCAGCGTAGCGAGTTCACATATCGGCCATCCAGTTCGTGAAACAGACGGAACATGTGTTTTACAAAGTTGAAAGCTTGCTCGGGCTATAGTATGATCACATTCAGATGGACAGCAGTGATCTGAGCTGGGGAAAGAAAAGGGAAAGAAAATCGGATTCAGCTCACCCCAGAAAACTATCGAAAATGGCTGGAGCTGCTGAGATGGTAGAATTCAAACAAGCTTGATAGCATAGCGCGGAAGCCAGCGGCCAGGTTTTGAAAGCGCACGATACGTCTATCTAGCTATGTGCCAGTACGCGCATCGTCATCCGGGAGTTCGTTATGAGCTCGTCTGCATTGATAACGCCAGCGTAATACAGGACCAAAAAACTCGATACTAGAGACAAGGCGGACCTTGAGGCTGTTTATAACTGGATCATCTCGCAGCTAGAAGGTGTAGCCAGTATACATACCCCCTCGCTGACCACTACACCAATCATGAATAATGAGAAAGGGGACAACGACAACTTCTCGTGCTTTTTCAGCCGTCCAACCGTTTGCGTCACTGAAGAACCAAGAGATCAACCACAGGTGTCGATGTGCAACATCATACGGCAAAAGAGGGAGTCTGGACTTGAGCCGGAGGGAGGTTCGGAGTAGATGGGGTGGTTTACGGTGGAGTTGATAATCGTGTGTGCGGTGGTCAATCAATGTGGTGTTTTATCTGGATGACGAAGTTTACCGGCGTGAGGACCGACATTCTAATAGGGACATGGTTTCGTTGTACCATACTCAGTAACACTGAAGGGAGCTACTCTAATCGAGCAGAGATTTTTAGACCATGGACACACACCCGTTCATGATTTAGGGGACGAGGGTAATAGGTGGAAAGCTACGACTTGTAGTGGTACTTGTATCAGGAGCAGCGAGGATAGTAGATAGTAGAGATGTGTATTTACCTGGGCCAAATGCAATATGATTACAACAACTCGCTCATTATAACGGTCTCTCCATCCCGACTATTGCGGCCCCGCTAACCCCGCAGCAACGCAGCCCTCACGCCAATATCGAGATGACCGAGGCAGATGTGAGGATGACAAAAACACCCAAAGACCTCTGAGAAGGCAAGTAGGCAAATCTAGACAGACCAACCACTACCTAATATTTCTGCGTGTGGTGATTTTGATCGTCATTAGCCTCAAAATCATCATCTCTTTCTCTCCCTGCTCTTCCAGAAGGACCACAATAATATGCCCCTTTCCCATCTGATTCCGGTGCAAGGGAAAATGTTGGGTATGCGCCATCCGGGAGTGCGGGAACCATAATAAAGGCCATCCGTTTTGAGAATGATGAAGCTTGCAGACCAAGCACAAATTCATCCAGAACAAGGGTACACAACCAGGGAATACGGTCATTCAATCCAATGTGCCGAGGCTTTCGGCTGTCCACCTCAAGGCGTTCTTTATTTCAGTCAAAGGAAGACACAAACGGTCAATCGCAGCCTTACACTCAAGGAATGGGATAGTTGGAGCCAGGAGCCAGATGATTCACGCAATCAAAATAAACGTGTGGGGTTATGGCCAAATCATGATCAATGGTAAATACCTGGTATTGATAAACCCCGTCCGCAGGGACCCGGTTCAATACCAAATCACCTAAGTACTCTACTCAAGTCAAGCAGCGAACCTGCACTTTTAAAAATAAGAAAAGCCCTTTCACCACTAATTTGCCTCCCTTCCAAAAAGAACCCATGATGACAAAAATTAGTTCATCATTGAGTGGCTGGCGGCAGTGGTTCAACGTTCCAGATCATATCGGCATATCTAAAAGATTCCGCCAGTAAGCTCAGTGCTACATGAGTTAACGTAGAAAGCACTCACTCGTTTATGCACCGATCTGCGCTGAAGAAACCCATACTAGCCACGCTGTTAATGCACTTCGTTGCCCACTCGTCCTTGTCACGGAATGCTTCATCCACCAAATCTTGAGTTGCGAGATAACTCGAGAAGTCGTCGCTAACTAGATAGTAGTCACATCCAGTTGTAAGAGCGGAAATAAGACCTCCGTAGGTACTCATGTCACCAAAAGTTCCCTTCTCTATCTCATCGCAGACTTTTCGTAGCTTAGGGTCCATCTCTACTTCGCCGTAGCGGTGACGGTGACGAAGCTCATCAACGTCCTAAAAAGTTGTTAGACACTGGAAAACGATGAAGGATGGGCCTAGTGATGACTTACCTCTGCTAGATTTCCGAGCAAAAAAATATTTTCCTCACCAATTTCCCGGGTGATTTCGATATTTGCACCATCCATAGTTCCAATGATTAAGCCACCGTTAAGCACAAACTTCATGTTGCTAGTTCCGCTAGCTTCAGTTCCTGCAGTAGAAATATGCTCACTGATATCAGACGCTGGGACGATCATTTCCGCTTTGCTGACGTTGTAATCTTCAATGAAGACAACCTTAAGCAGGTCGCCAATATCCCTATCTTTGTTTACTACCTCACCAACGGCATTGATAAGTCGAATCACGGTTTTAGCCTGGAGTATGTCAATGAGTGCCATCTAGCTTTAGAAGTAATAGAGGTACTACCATCCAGTACCCTGGGGCAGCTTTGCCGCCAAAGATTGAAGCTCTTGGGACTTGCTTCTTGCGTTCTCCAGGCGTCATTTCTTTGAGCGTAAGATAGCGGTGGATAACACCAAAGATGTTCATTTGTTGCCGTTTGTACTGATAAGAGTTAATGAGACGTTCATAGAGTGCTCATGGTTAGGGGTGGTACCTCGTGAATGCGCTTGACCTGAATATCAAACAGGGAGTGTGGATTAATCGCGATAGAAGTGGTATCTCTGATGTACTTTGCCAATTTAATTTTGTTCGCTAGTTTGATTTCGTTCCACTGTAACATGTGTCAGTCAGTGCTTTTAGAGAGGTAATATTTATCTCACTTCACGGCGGAATTCCTTATCATTGACGAACCCCCTCAGCCCTTCCAACAGGCTCAAATTCTTCAAGAATTCGTAGCCCCCAAGCTTGCTAGCGATTAAGTCTGAAAGTTTTGGATTCGCTTGGTGCAACCATCTTCGAGGCGTGATTCCATTGGTGACATTCGTAAATTTGTCAGGACCATAAATGTCAACGAAATCTTTGAAAATTGTAGCTTTAATCAGGTCCGAATGAAGCTCAGCGACACCATTCACTTTGTGGGACCCAATAATTGCAAGGTATGCCATGCGAATCACCTGAGGTTGCGTTTCTTCAATGATAGACACCCTGCTGAGCATCTCACGATCTTTAGGGAACTTGCGCTCAACCTGCTGAAGGAAAAGCAGATTGATGTCGTAGATGATCTGGAGATGGCGGGGCAAAAGGTGTTGCACGAGTGGAACCGGCCACTTTTCCAAGGCCTCGGGGAGAACTGTGTGGTTGGTATAACCAAAGGTACGCACAACAATCTCCCAAGCCACATCCCAAGGAAGATGCTCTACGTCGCAAAAGATTCTTTGCAGCTCCACAATTGCAAGTGTTGGATGCGTGTCGTTCAGCTGGATTGCCACCTGATCAGGAAATTGAGACCAGGGACGGTGGGTCTTCTTGAATCTCCGGATAATATCGTGCAAAGATGCAGCAACCCAAAAGTACTGTTGCTTCAACCTAAGTTCTTTTCCGGCAGAGATGTTGTCATTAGGATACAGGACTGCTGAGATTGTTTCCGCCCTCTGTTGGTCCCTGATGGATCCTTCATAATCGCCGGAGTTGAACTTTTGAAAATCAAATTCTCCGCTCGCGGGTTTGGAGGACCAGAGGCGCAAATTGTTGCATGTCGCGGTATCGTAACCAGGGACCGGAACATCGTATGCAATGGCCTGCACAACCTCCCCGCCTTCCCACAGGTTGATTGTTTTACCGTCAGCGTTCCTATTGAAGGAATAAGTGCATGCATAACTAGAGATTCTGGACAGTACTCACGTATCCTTCTTCACATAACCGTAAAACATAACATCAACGGCAACGTCATGTCTAGGAAACTCCCATGGGTTGAAGTCGAGCCAATAGTCGGGTACCTCGACCTGATAACCGTCGACAATCTCTTGTTTGAAGATACCATATCTGTATCTCAATCCGTAGCCCCAGCCAGGATAGTTGAGTGTGGCAAGACCGTCCAGAAAGCATGCAGCCAATCTTCCAAGACCACCGTTACCAAGGGCCGCATCATGCTCCTGATCGATGATATCCTCAATTCTGAAACCCAGTTCAGAAATACCATCCCGAGCAGTGTCCTTCACCTGTGTGTTGAGCATAGCATTGTCCAGCGCCCTCCCCATCAAGAACTCCAGTGAAAGATAGTAAATGCGCTTTTGGTCTTGCAGTGTCTGATTCTGTTGGGTTTTATTCCATCCAATCACAAGGTTGTCTCGGAGAGCAAGCGACGTTCCTGCATATGCAGCAGCGTCATCGCAATTGTACATCGAACGGGCCAATGTAGTCTCGACATGGCGGACCACCGCTTTCTGTGGTGTTTTACCCGGAAGATTAACAATTGTGCATGCAGCTATAGTTTGGGGGATGGTATATGCAAACCTGGAATTCTTCCTTTCCTTTGAATTCGGACGCAGCCTGTGATGGGGGTGAAGGTCAATGCAAAGATCGGCGAATGGATCGAAACTAGGAGCTGGTTACGAACAAGTTTACGCCATCTTGTTTACATTAGTTAACCGCAATGGAACTATTCTACTGATTACCCACATTTCTCTCAACTGCACTGGAATGCTAGCTTCAACAGCCTTGATTTCACGAATTCCAAATCCTGTGTGTGTTCTCTTATGCTTCGGCCTAAGAGGTGGCTCGACAATGCTGGGAGGAGGCGGAGTGGCTACGGGAGGGTTCGACATGTTTTGAGGAGCTGGAATGCAGCTGAAGTGTAAAGATGGAATGAAAGCAAGGGCAGGAGGATAGAGCGGGACGAACTGGAGGGGAGCTCAAACTGCGGGGAATACTGAGTGGTGGGGTAGCTGAGGGAAGATTGGCAGGAGGAGCGGACGGAGGGCAAACTTAAAGAACGCAGAACACGGAAATCAACTCCATGAATTATTGAAAAGGTGTGGTGAAAAAAACCAAGTCGGACCACAAACGGGGAAAAGAAAATAGAACTCGCCCGTTTGCTACATAGGACGAATGTGAGTGAGTACTTTCTTTACACGAGCACCCCACTTCGACTTTTGATATCAACTGTCTGTCGATCTCTACATCCATCTGCCCGCGCATGGCGTCTCAATTCTTCGGCTTCCCTCCAAGGTGCGAAGGTTCTGCCAGTGCTGCTCTGGTCGTGCTTGTTTGTTGGCAGGACGTAGCAGTAGCAGTAGTCCTCGGCGGAAGATGGGCCGGTGGTTCAGGCAAGCAGGCAAGCAAGCAAGCAAGCAGGCAAGCAAGCAAAGCAAGCATAGGGCTAGAGAAGATCTCTCTGTACCCCGCCGCCCCTCAGCAACCGAACGCGGGGTATTCGGATAAACTACACTAACAGAGCTTATCGGAAGTCCATGCAGGCAAGGAAGGAGTTTTTCCCTCAGCAAAAGGCTGCGGATAAGAATATTATACATACAATCAATCGCCCAAAACCCTTCAGCCCATTCCGTTTCCCCGTATCTCTTCCAGAATCCAGTGAATATGCACCTCAGAGGCTGACACTTTAAAATGCACGGCGTCGGCGGAAGAAGCGGTTAACGATGCGTGCTGCTTAGCCCATACCATTCCGCACTCAGAATCCAGCTTCTCCTCTAACCAACCACCAACACCACGCCCATACTTATTATATAGATACTTGTATATGCCATCAGGTACATGAAAAGATACGTAACAACCCCCATGGCTGACTGAGAGCAAACCACCAACCAAACAACTGAACAACCGATGACCATCCACCCTTATGGTCGCGTGGAGAGTCCCACGAAAGCAAACCAAAGCCGAGAAAAAAGCCAAACCAACCTGCACCCCAAGAAAACAGGAAATACAAACAGGAAATAGAGGGGTGTAGGGAGGGAAGAGAGAGGAAGAGGTGGGAGGGAGGGAGGGAGGGAGATAGAAGCGGAAAAAAAAAGCGAAATAAAGTGAGTACTTGTAGAAATTTAGGGTAGAAATGGCAATAATATGAAGATAACATTGACGAACTGCCACCCAGGCAAGAAAATACTTTAAAACAAAAAATATAAAACCTAAGCAATAAACCCTTTTGTGGTCCCATATTGGACTCCCGAAAAAGAACCTGTACACAGCTGTTGCGAGTGCACTCGCCAAAACTCCGATGCTCGACAACCCAAGCCAAGAATAAAATCAAAAAGAAAAAAGGGGACGATGATGAAGACGGAAATCGAAAACGCTACTATGCAATTCTGGCCATAAACAGTAATACAAGAAGAAGCAATCATTACACCGAAGCCAACTTTACACCAAAACTTAGCCATTACTTTGCCAGTCGATGGTATGCACCTCTTCATCTGCGTCCCGTGTGAACTGAGCAGAGCCGTTTCTCGTCCAATAGCAATGCCTCTCATACACAACGAGAAGCCATGCGAATTATAGGATGCCCGAATCTTTTAGGGCATTTTGTAGTATCGTCTCTTTTACTGCCGCAAAAACCAGCCGGATATTAGATGTATCAGTTGCTTGTGTGAGACTAAACCACAATAATTAGCAAAACGCATGGGCGTGGACAGAGAACAGAGCAACATACTGCGGGTAGAGATTGAGGTGAGCCCGGTTGACTTGATTGAATCGCCATAGGAGATATTTGGCGGCTCGGTTGACATCATTCCCACCGGAATAGTCAGGAAAGTAATTGGAAAGTGGACTCCGGGCAAGTTTCACTTTGAACAAATCTACCTTATTCAGGAACAAGATTATGCTCGTGCGCACAAACCAACGGCTATTCACCACAGAGTCGAACAAAACCAGACTCTCCATCATTCGGTTCTAAAATGGATTAGTACTCTACAGTATTTGCCCATACTATCGGACAGACATACCTGGTTCTTCTCCTCAAGAAGCACCTGATCATACTCGCTGAGTGCCACGCAGAAGATGATCGATGTTACTGCCTCAAAACAATGAATCCATTTTTTCCGTTCACTTCGTTGGCCGCCCACGTCAAACATGCTGGAGTAATGTTAGGACAGGGGCATTCACTAGTTGGCGATGCTGTCTACTAACTGTATGCTTAACTGGCCCATTGAAAATCGAGTTTCGTAGATACCAGTGGTTTTTGTTCTTGCGCGCAAGACATCCGACTCTGTTGGTATATAATCCCGGTGACCTATTCGAGGTGTTTGCTCAAAGAAACTACGCAAAACGGTAAATTAAGGTGCGCAAAGCTAGAAACGACATAAACTTACTATGGTGCAGAGTCCATCAGATAGAATTCATTTTGATGCTCCATGACCTTGGGAATGCAAGGATCTTGCCAAAGCGCCACTACTGCCGTCGATAACTTTGGGTCGAGTGGAAGTGTAGGGTCTGGATCGACTTGGAATTCTAGAATGAAATCCGCGTGGTCCTATACCGGTTCTCAGCTATCGTGGCGATACCCTGTCTAGAATCTACACAAACCTTGTTGGCTGAACCCTCTGGTTCTATGTTAAACTGTCGGAGCGCCTGAACGAGAGCCTTCGCACAATCAACCAAATTCTTGTATATCGTCAGACGATACATCGCGAGTTCATCGACTGAATAACCATTCTGATGGATTATTTTCATTTGCTTGACAATTGTCGACTTTCCACTTTCGCCAGAACCTATAGGCAGTTAGACATCTGTCGTGAACCCAGGTAGTCCTTATTGGATTCCCACCCAAGAGCAGAATCTTGCATTCCCGTCGAGTCCTCTTCGCGTCATCTTCAATTCTCTTGTCGATAAGGGCGCTTTTCCGACTCTCTTCATTCTCCGTAGACATGCATGTACCCATGCTGACGGTATTCAGAACGGGGGCCGTTACTACACGATCGGAAAACTAGAAGCTCGTACGATATTGCCTTTCGTACGAGGCACCGAATAGAAACTATGCGAGGAATAGTGAATACTGGTGCAAAAATGACAACTGCAGTCGTAAAGCTCAAATTCGGGTGAAACGGCGAACTATCAAAAGCTATCTTGGTACCACGGTCCAGCCGGCGGGAAAGGAACTCGTGTTGAAGCCTTGCTCAGTCTCTAACCGCTACGGCTATCCGAGAAACGGGGCGCGTGACGATACTGGGAGGGGCAAAGCCGTTACTTTCGTTGAAATGTCGTCGCTGTCGTGTGCAAAGACAAACGCCACAGTGTATAGTAACGGTGACAGTGATGGCGGTGGTGGTAGTGGTGGTGGTGGTGGGTGGTGTGCAGGTGTTGGTACAAACGGGTAGATTAAAACGGGATTCTGGGGTCGAGACTGGGATGATCGACGGAGGGTCGAGCGCTCGCAAGCCGTTTTGGGGATGGGCTTTCGTGGGGTTGGGGTCGCAAAATATGAAAGCTTCGTCGTCTCTTCGTATATCCAGAGGTTTCTTTCCCTTTCAAGTACTGTACGGGTGGGTGAGTGGACGGTGTTGGTCTTCCACAGGCGGGCGACACCTGTTCCGTGCTGAAGACGATCGATAGCGAGGGGATAGGGGCGGCGGTGCAGCTGGAGTACGTATGTAAGGTCGGATGACTGTTCAACTAATGCGTGCCCAGGACAGTATGTGCACCCTACTCTCCGCACGCAAATAATAACAAGCGAGTGATTCGAGTTCGTGGTTGCTGCTCGCACTTCGCAAGGCTGAGCTGGATTTTGGTTGGTTTAGGTAGGCAAGTTCGTTTCGCTTCGTTTCAGTTGGGACGGACACTGGGATTATTATATTTGGACAGACGAGAATCGATATCGGGATTCGGAACGGTGGGATCAGGTGCAAAACACAAGCCCGATCGCAGGAGGACGTAAGATTAAAGAAATGGTCGACGGACTGAGAAAGAAGTCTAAGGGAGTTAGAGCTGGTACGTAGGCAGTAGGTAAGCAGGCAGGCAGGCAGTAGGCAGCAGGCAGCAGGCAGTAATAAGATTAAGAAAGTTGATGCTGGCGGCGGGCGGCGGCACTTGCTGCTGCTTGGTCACTCTCTCGTACACACCCTCACTGTCACTCACTCCAGAGTTCAGAGATTTGGTGGAATATCAGCAGGTGAGGTGAGTAAAGAAGGTCCGTGCTGAGCACCATCAAACGAGGCACTAACTGGCGGCTCTTCTCCAAAACATCGGCCGCTCGAGCTGACTGGAGTAACCAACAACGAATGTCAGCACAAAGAGTTGCACTCGTAGATAGACTGCGGTCTTTGGTCTAAAAACGGAGTGAGTGGTCGTGGGTACTCCCTGTAACCTTTATTGTGAAGGAAACATTTTCGCTTCGAGACTCGCATTAGCCATCGTAAATACTACTAAGTACCAGTAGCTACCACCAGATGCGCCATACAAAGTACTAACCTTGCTTTTCTTGTAGGTGGGATAAGATCCGTAATGAACGCCTTGTAAGCCAGAATCTGACACATTTCCTCCTTGCAACCCAACTCCCTGAGACTGCCTTGCACGTCACGATACATGATAACCGACAATGATTCTCCTTCGTTTCTTGAACATCAGTACATAGTATTCACTGAAGAATAGAAGATATTGTTGCGATGAGATCTGACAACAAATAAAGAACAAGATAGCTAGCAACATAACTGCATATCCGACCTGAGCATCAGCAGGTCCTAGCATTCTAAGCTAATGCGCCCAGGCCGTTTGACTGACAGCAAAGACCAGAAAAGTAGTTGATAATGTAGTTAATAAACGCAATGAACTACATTCAGAAAAGCTGGTCCACTGACAGCTGAAAACAGGCCGTGAGTGGCGTCACCGGGTCACGATAAAGTCATCTTCGGGAGTCACAGTGCTCAATAGGTGAATTTTACCCCACATTCTCTCCTAAATCCGCAGACAGACCGAGTTTATCTAGGATACTCCTTGCAATAGTATCGAATGTGATTGAGAAGACCGTTCTGGCCAAGTAGTGCCCCCGAAAAGCCGTTGGGAAGATGCTGGGACAACTGTGGCCGGGAGTAGCGTTCGGCACGGGACGAGGCGAGAAGATATCTCAGTAGAGCCCGGTGTGGCTCGTCTCGCGGTGCTGTGGGCCTAGAACTTAGAGGGAAGTCCCGGCGGTAGCCCTGGGAGGGTTCGTGGCTATATCAATAAACAAATTCACAACGGAAGAGGTTTTTATTGCCCTATAAGTTGCATTCAAAATCACATTTCTTAGTATTTGAGGCTACCCTAATGGGAGATATATGGATAGTTAGAAATGCAGCACCAAGAACCACACTGTCGTTTTCTTTCGGCCGAATCATTAGTGTAATCGATCATAGATCATGACTCTTGGAGTCCCGAGATATCCCCGAACATTTCAAAAATCGGCTCGATATATCTCGTACCATCGTAATTAAAGTCTCACCGGCCAAGGCCCAAATCCCGAGATGGAGTCCTGGAACATATTGCTTCGACCCTAACAATACCGGGAAGCAAGTTTCTTTGTCTTCATCAGAGAAATGGATATTAGCATCTACCTCTATCTTGGTGCCATCCATACTATGACAAGCGTACCGGGTAGGAAAGGAACGTATCGGGCAGCCGGTCATACATGATATAAGTGGTATGAGCGCATGTGTCGGAATATACGTTCTCGGGGTGATGACTAGAGACATTCCTGTCAATGCCGATGGCTGAGCACGCAACCTATTAGGCTCAGAAGGTATCCCAGTGATATGCATAGGAATCACGACCGCGTAGGGCTGACGGTTGCCAACATTTTCTAACGCCAGTCCACGAATTGCTTTTCGCATATTGTCCGAAGGTGGGGTTGTTGGCTCAGCGATACCTGGTGTGGAGAGCTATACTCTATCACCGGCGTTGACAACTAACTTTCGAATGACGTTTGTACGGGCTTTCATCTGGTGATGAGTAGTAGCAGATTTGTGTTCGGATATAGAACCATTGGCCTCGGCAGGTGTCGTCAACCTACGGAAGTCGTGCTCAGCTTCGGAATCGGAGACAGTCGGCGAGGCTTGGCGGTGCCTCAAACAGTTTCAGGGCGATCGCATCCCTCACCCAGTTCTTTGATGCAGAGAACAAATGTTGTGAGTTGTGTACGGAATCAGCAACAAAATACATTTTACTCCCGTGCTAAGTTGTCACCCACGTCGTTCTTGGCGGTCTTTGATGAACTGCCTTGTTTGGGAGTTACATGCAACCCTAACCTTGATCTACTCTTTCCCGAAAAATGAAAATGGGTTTAAGATAACACGAGCGCTCACTCGGCGCCACTTTTGACGCAGCGAAAGCGAAGCCGCAGATGCCAGCCCATTTAGGCGAAGTTAAACTATACACGGGGAGACTTCCTTCAGTCAACAAATTCACCTTCCATGCCACGTTAGCAGACTGCACTGAGGGTATCAGAGCCACATATCTTTTGCCGTCAGGCTGTGTCGGCGACCTGCTCTGCTTGTTGCATGTGAAAACAGGCTGAATTGAGTGCTCCTTTGGTAGTATATATCAAGCTTCCAACAAGCTGCCATAGAGTGCGTACATGAGTGTCCGGATCGATATGTAAAGTTGGCAGTTTTCATCGACAGGGACGAAATGAACAGAGGACAGATTATGGATAGCGGAAGTTTCTTCCAGCCAATAATGAGGCCGGTAGTAGCGCATATCGAGGAGTTTACCCTGCTTCTGGTGCACAGAGAAAGAGGCGCCGCATTCTGCTGGTTTCTGCATCATACTAGGATCGGTTACCCCACCCTTGGTGACGTTCGTCACCGTGCATCTTCAAGTGCCATTCAACTCCTACTCTGCCGCAAGTACAAACAACTGCAAGCTCTACTTAAATTCGGAACAGAGGGACAACCTGGAAATCATCGAGTCTGCCTGCTCGGTTTAAGTGCTCTCCACCATCAGATCCTTTCCACTTCGCCGCGTTCCGCTCCTTTCCATCCCAGTAGCCCCGCCCCGCGCACGTCCCTGACAACCCACTTCAACCACATTGCTCTCAGTAAATCCCCGACCCCCTTCCTCACATCCACCCCATCCCATCCCATCCCATCCCATCATTGTCGTCATTTTCATCCTGTTATACGGACCTTCCAAGCTCACCAATAACTAAAGAGACCTTCGGCCAGGCACCTGTTATTCTTCCAGCACTCAGTCCAGTCTACTCCATCCATCTGCTACTATTGTTGGTTAGACGGGACGATCGCCAACGCTTTGAAGCGTTATATCAATCCGATACAGCAGAACATCGCCGACCCATATCGAAGCATAAAGAATTTACCGACAATCTACATTCATCATGGCGGAGTTTGTTCGTGCCCAGATTTTCGGAACTACTTTCGAGATAACCAGCCGGTACCCATCCTTTTCCGTAATGATTCTTTCGTGCGCTCATGAAACTATTGTAGATACACCGATCTTCAACCTGTCGGGATGGGAGCTTTCGGTCTAGTCTGGTAATTCTCGAGATTCAAAGATACATGTCTACCTTTTCTGACCGATTTTTGTGGTACAGCTCTGCCAAGGACCAGTTGACAGGACAATCTGTTGCTGTCAAGAAGATCATGAAGCCCTTCAGCACCCCGGTATTGTCAAAGCGGACATACCGCGAATTGAAGCTGCTGAAGCATCTACGACATGAAAATGTAAGTTGCACCAATTTCATGCTGCTTGCTTTTCTTCCGTATGGAATTGCTGACCTTATTGCAGATAATTAGTCTGAGTGATATCTTTATTTCGCCACTAGAGGACATGTGAACGCTCCATTCTACCTCCCCTCGCCTATCCAATGGGACTAATGTTACGTTTTTTGGTTGCAGATATTTTGTCACCGAGTTACTCGGCACCGATCTGCACCGACTGTTAACATCTCGACCACTGGAGAAGCAGTTCATCCAGTATTTCCTATACCAGATTCTAGTAAGTAAATGTTAAACAAACTTGATTGCGATCCACTAACGATTTCTAGCGAGGACTCAAATATGTCCATTCTGCAGGTGTTGTTCATCGTGACTTGAAACCCAGTAATATCCTAGTCAACGAGAACTGCGATCTCAAGATTTGCGATTTCGGGCTAGCCAGAATTCAAGATCCGCAGATGACGGGATATGTTTCTACACGATATTACCGAGCCCCAGAGATTATGCTCACATGGCAGAAGTATGATGTCGAGGTTGATATCTGGAGTGCGGGGTGCATTTTTGCAGAGATGCTCGAGGGAAAGCCGTTGTTTCCTGGGAAGGATCACGTCAACCAATTCTCCATCATTACTGAGCTGCTTGGGACGCCGCCAGATGACGTCATTCAAACCATCTGCAGCGAGAATGCAAGGACCAAATTACAATATCCTTCTGAGAGCCAGCCGCTAATTTTCTGTAGACGTTACGATTCGTACAATCACTACCGAAGCGAGCGCGCCAACCTCTGACCAACAAATTCAAAAATGCCGACCCGCTTGGTGAGAATTTCATCAAATGTTTGAAAGAAAATGTCTGACAAACCATAGCGATTGATCTTCTCGAGAGAATGCTTGTCTTTGATCCTAAGAAACGGATTTCGGCGGAATCTGGTCTGGCACATGAGTATCTGGCGCCTTATCACGACCCTACAGATGAGCCAGCAGCAGAGGAGAAGTTCGACTGGTCGTTTAACGATGCGGACTTGCCAGTTGACACCTGGAAAATCATGATGTATGTACCAAATCTCCAAACTGATGTCCGGATATACGATCTGACAGCCGCAGGTACTCGGAGATCCTCGACTATCATAACGTCGACAACCAACAACAGGCATAATTGGCTTCTCCACAGTCTCGCCTGCTTTTGTTTCTTGTAACTTTTATCCATCAAAGCTATACCTTCTTGGCGCAGATCTTTGTTATCCAGTGTTTGAATTTCTTAAGGGTGTCAATCGTGATTGGTTGGGCGTGAGGTGTGCCGGGTTTTTGTTGGCGCTCAGGATAGATAGAAGCAAGGCATGTTTACCACGATTATGAAAACCTAACCAATAATAATGTGGTTTCCTACCAACTATTTGCTACACTTCGCCGTATGATAAGGGCGCTATGCGAATCAACCTATTCTAATTCTGGAGTAGACCAATGTGCAAGAACAGATCTGAATCTGAAAAACGAAAGCACAGGCAGTGAGTGAGATTTTGTGATTATTGATTGATTGAATTTCGACTGTTACCCGGAGCCAGCTGTTTTGTCAAATTAGCGAGATTCCCTACTCTAATTAAGTGCTTTATTTTATTGCAAGCAACCCTTTAGAAGAGCCGTTGCTGCATTACAACGCCATACAACACAGTTACTGTCCTAAACCAAGCTCAACGTCCAACCTTCAACAAGCAAGGGTTTAAGCCTTCGTTTTGCTGTTCAAAGTCCTCATGAGCCAACAAACCTGTAGCAGCTATCCTGTTGTTAGCATCATAGCCTTCAATCACGCGAGGCAAGTACACAATTAGGTCCCATCGAATTTGGCCGTCGAAATTGGCTTGTATATTCAGGCTCTAACGCTTGTGGGAATTATAGGGGACCCGAAGTCGAGCAGTGGATTGGCGTTGAGAACGAGAGCGACATCTCCGAGTGGCCTCTGCTCCCGTTCCTCGCCCTCACCGACGGCGCCCACACCTTCTCCGAAGACTTCTCGTATTTTACACTCAAGCATACCAATGGCAACAGCAATTCCACGTTGTTTGGAATCTCGTGCACGAGGCAATTAGATAGCAGAGAGCTCATAGAACGGCCAGCCGATGTTACCAGAAGTACGGTGCAGAAGGCAGTAGTTGTTATTGCCGACAACCCAACGGTTTTTTTTGGGCACTTGAAGCAGCAATTGTCAGCAGTCACTCAGGCGTGGTTTGCGCAGAGGTATGCGTTGAAACAATCCCATGGAGCCGTTTGTCGGTAACTCATAGGTTGCTATTTATAGAAACTTTGAAGATCTGGATATCATAAAGGTAGATTTACTATGTAGCTTCGGGCTGCACCGTTACCTAACCAGCATATAGCGATTCCAAGAAAGCTTGAAAGCGAACCTAAAACTCAGTCTGGAAAATGAGATTGAACGAGACCACTTTGTTGGTTTGTGGGAACTATGTGGGGCTCCCATTGAAGAAACGCGCTCACTTTCCGTAGGATTACCCCTAAGAGAGCTCGTATACGAATTCAAGCATCAGGCTTTAGTATTATTCAAGTGTATGCTTCTGCAGCCAAAGGTTGGAAGTGCAAATCATAAATTATCACCCAATTAATTGACTAATTACGGTCGTCCAGATGCTTTTCTTTGGCAGCCGAGGTGAAACTTTGTGCATGACACAATTTTCCTTACTCTCCCTTATCCCTGGATTACTTCGAAATTTGCAGGATTGTAGCGATCCGGATCTAGATAGTTATGAATCTACACTAGTAAAACCGACATCTGTACGGACGAGTGACAGGTCAGCTCCCTCCTTCAATATCCGGTTTGAAGCCTATGCTGACGTCTAATAGGAAATCTCGTCAGTAGTTGCATTCCCTTCAAGTTCTACACTAAGGCATACTAATGCCTAACGTGTAGTATTGGCGTTCATGGGCCTTCCACTTCAGATATTTAGCAGGGTTGGTAGTTCGATTGTGATTTTAGAGATTTGTTCTGACAAACGCAATGTTAAGGGCAGTTTGTTCGGACCATACACACCTTTACAGCAGTTGGATGTTCTGGCGGATGTCGGCACGAAATCCTACATAGTTGGAAGCACCAACTCATTATTGCTACAACAGAGGGATAGATATTCGGATATTCTAATAAACGTAAGTCGACCTTTCACTTTCTGATAAGGCCCCCAGCTAACAACCAAACTATAGCTTGAGGAAAAGACTGTCAACATCACTTCGTCGTCACTAAGAATAGCATTGGCCCTCTCTGCAGCCGACAGACGATGGATTGATAGCTTAGTCCAGTCTGTGACAGAATCCTGGGATGAAGGTATTAACGCTGCAGCTTCAGAAGGCGTAGTGGATAATCATTGACTGGTGTAAAGCCGATCCGTCGCGCCCGAAGACTATGGGCTTTGTCGGAAGCGAGGAGTACATTCGGCTTCAGTTCGAAGAGTATATCCTTTCCATGATATCTACTGTGAAGTATCACATATTCTTGGAAAAACATACTGGAGCAACCCATGTGACCTTGCCTAATATTGGTAGGTATTAAATCCCAGGTTGGTATTCAGTTATTAATCCATGATTAGAGGGAGATCCATCGATCGACTTTAATCCTGATTTTGTAGACTACTGGAAGAAAACAGAGAACTTCAGGATATTTCAAAAGTTTACGGGTCTGCTATACCCACCCTATCCTCTTCCGGGGAATATAACGGCTGATGTTAACAAGACCCTGAAATACCGTTCGATTTGGTTCCTCCAAAACACTTGATGGCTGGCGGCTTAACTGTAGAAGATGTTCAAAGACGAATCGCACAGTATGTAACATTGCATTTTGTAACAAGCGCATATTGACTTTGTTGTAGGCAAGTGCACGAGCTTGGACTGGACGAGAAAGTCAGCGCCGGCAAAGAGGCTGTAGCGAAGACGTGGGCTACTGGGCGTAATAATCTGTCTTTGGCTTTTACTAATCTCAGTAAGAATGTTGAGCACTACCGGGAACAACGGAAGCTACAGGCCCTGCAATCCCAACAGCAAACTTCTGAAAATGCTGCACCGGAAAAGCTGTCGACTCCGAGTAAGTCCTTGAATTGAATTTAATGCACAGTTTTTAACATTCTTAAGCTGCACCAACATCTCCAGTTTTGGGCGATGCACCCTCAAAAGCAACGGCATATATTTCATCTTGGACACAATGGGCAGGGGATAAGAGGAAGAAAGCATTCTCCGGAACAGCAACACCGCCTTCAGAAGGACCTGCATCTCCAGATCTACCTGCCGATAAACCCTCTGCAAGATCTTCAATCTTCAGTCGATGGTCTAAAAGCTCTTGGGACCTGGGAAATAAGACCGACGAAGGGACAAGAGATAGGGATACCGCGTCGACGGAAATTGCCAGGGATACTGTTTGGGAAGACAACGAGGCTGCTAGGCATCGGTTGGATGAGAAGGAGCTACCCGAGGTTCGTAAGAGCCTACCATCGCCTCCAGAACCCACAAAAATCGACCCTCCCATTATTACCGAAATGGTGGAGGAGAAAGAGAAGGAAAAGGAAAAGGAAAAGGAAAAGGAGAAGGAGAGTGCGGAACCAACTATAGACAGTCTTACAACGGAGACGCCATCACATCAAGAGAAGCCTGACCCGAGTCCTGCCCAATGGCCACTCTCTGACGACAGCCCGGTTATCGACACGGTTAAAGAGGTGACCGACATTCCAACTGCTAATGCCCCCACAGAATCAGTGCCAGCTATTATTGCGCCTGAACACTACAAATCACCAATTGCCGCCACCAAACCGCCACCGCCTGAAGCACAACTAACAGCGAAGCGTGTCGAGGAAACGAATGTCCAGATCACGCGCGGGCCCACGCCCGAGCCCAAATCCACTCCATTCCAGAATGAGCTAAAGGAACCAAAGATAGAGTCGATAGTGAAGAGATTTTCTCTGAAGCTAGGCGCGGAAGAGAATCCTAGCAGCGCACCACCGCGTCCTGTGTCTCCCACAAAAAGAGACATTCCAAAACGCACAAATGTGACGAGCTCACTTGCAGCAAGGAGAGCGATGTTTGAGAAAAAATAAATCTTAGTAATTCGGAGATATAGTTTTCTTTTTTTGTTCTTTCCCTTATTTTCTGGCCGATGTAGTAATACACTCGAGTAGGAGTTGTCTTTTGTTTGTGCAATTTTGGAGTGCCTCGAAGAGAGGATGTTTTGGAAATTCTCTGCAAAGGGTTATACAGTTTGGTTCTTGCATCATGATATATACCTTTTCCTAAACTATCATCGCAATGTTATGTAGAAATGACATTAATGGATGGATACCGTATAAATTTGGCTGGCTGCAAGAGAAAAGATGGCGTTGAGCTTATTATGGTTCTACTAGACGAAGTTGTTCGAGACGTGAAGTGGTCTAAGCGAAGCTGATTAGTGTAATAATGAGCTCATAATGCCAATTGAGCGTTTATAGCCAGTGGAGTCTAATTGTCTTTTCTTGCACTAGGTTTTATATTATGGGTATAATCTAGAGTTAAAGCTCGTCCTTGGTGTTGGGGTTAGGGATACATCTGCTACCGAAACATTGGTGATTACCAGTCATTCCAATAACTGGAAATGTCTGGGAATACATATGCATGCAAATCTTCAATCCCAAACGTTGGTATAGAGTGAATAAACGTCAATCCCTTTAACCAAACCATAAAGTATCCCGTCCGGTCTGTAACAACAGACAACAGACGTGTTAATAAAACCAGCAACTCGGAGTAGAAATCCAAGTCCCGGCAAAGCCGGTTTTCATAAACCTCCCGCCATGCCGTTGAGCTAGATGTTTCAGTCAAACTCCTCACCCCACCGGCATCCGCATTTCCAGCCCCGCATAGCTTTCGCAATTCCATAGATTGTCGTTGGTGGTGGTGCATATGTCTGATCTAGTTGAAGCTCTGTTTTTGGGGATTGTGAATCTGAAGACTCCGGTGGGAAGTGTGGGATAATCCTTTAGGTTTAAGTCACTGTGGTTAAATAACCCATCAGCTTCTACCAATGGTATGTACAGTACAAGGTTCGGAACCATACGACTCATCATTAGTAGAAGCATTCCGATTCTTGAGTTTCGTACGCGTAGCAACTATAGAGGCGATGATAACAACTGCTATAAGAATCACGATAGTGGCACATATCTGAGGTCGTTTCCTCCTGCTTCTGCGTTTATCTGGTAGTCAATTCTAGGTCCTACCAGCGACGGAAACGTCAGGTGGTGACCCTTCGACACTTATACTGATGCCAATGTAGACACTTACGGGTAGGGCTGGGATATTTCCGTCTCTCGGTGTACTGCTCTCCCCTGACACAGTTTGGAATAAGGTGGAAGATCCTTAGGTCTACCTAGGACTAATAGATTAACTCGGTTATACGGCGGTGGCCATTCTGGAGCGTCCAGTGCTTATAAAGTTTTCATGTTTATCACCGCCTCGCCGCAGTTTCGGTTGCATTGTAAAGCTGTCACTGCCGGTATGGTGTTGTCCTTTTGGGTTACTTCCAGTCCTTCTGCCGGAACATCGACACTGCCAATCCCAACTATCGTGTCACCGCTGCTACTGCTGTTGGTGAGGATATAGGTAGCGGAGATGGAACGCTGGGGGAAGATCAATAATTTCGTTGAGGAAGACGGAGCATAAATTATCGTGATAGCTCAAAGACGATGGTGATGTAGAAAGGGAAATATTGCGCTTTGTAGGTTTATTTGGTGGAAGCCCTAATCCGGTCAATTAGTTTCGAGCAATGAAGTCTATTGCGCAGTATGGGTTAGGGTTCGTGGATTCATTTCTATCTGCTATTAGCTACTAAGATAATTTTTAGTTCTTGAAAGTTCGCAGTCGCCATCGTTACACGTAAGAATCGCAAACAGATACATAGGTGTCACTCGAGCCAAACAAGGCGTTCATTCACTGGCAGAACGTAAAAGAACCCATGCAAGATCGAGTTTCCATGTGGGGATGTCGCAATATGCGGTGATCACTGGGGAAGCGTTTCCAAGTAGAACGCCAGACTATGATAGGTGCAATAAAACGTAAGTCGTATAGAGCATGAGGTTGTAGTGTTATGCCTTGTCCATAGCAGGGTTAGGGATCCCAGAATGAGCGTTTTCCCTTGGCGTTGTGACGCAGCGTTTCAGGTATGTGGTACATCTTAACGCGATTGGTCGGTGATGCTGAATACCGGCAGCAAAGGGCTCGGCACCAGAATTTAGTCTTGAGGCCCACTATCGAGATCTCGTCCTAAATCCTATCTAATGTACCTCCTGTAGAGTAGTAATCACATCCTCAAGGTACTCCACAACATGAACAACACAGCCCATGCACGCACTCTATCCAAAGCACTTCACCTCACAATTGAAATGACCCAACACAAAAAGAGATGACTCCAGTGCACGCTTTGATCAATCAGACAGAACAGAAAATCAATCCAGCCGACAAACATCGCCCAAAACCCAACACCTACAACCCGAACTCAGAAACAGAAGTAGGAGCAACCAAAACTTGAAATTAAAGAGTAATGGTATCTCAAAGCAAACTGAAGACTAAAGGAGAAGCAACCAAAAAAAAACTAGATAAACAGACGCAAAATTTCAATTAACGCCCCCAAAAATAAGACCACTGACAAAAAGAAACGCAAGGTATAGAAGGATCATGGGGCTTCGTTAGAAGATAGCTTGGTTGTTGTCGATCAAGAACTGGATAGCGTTGTTCTTGGTGTGCATGTCGGACATTTCTCGTTCGTTCGAGAGATGTCGGAGGAGACTGGGGGCAAAAACGACTGCTAGATTCCTTGTATTCATAAGGTTTTGCTTTTTTCTTGCGGCCACTCTGTTGAGACAATCAGTACGCAGCTCGATGATCGGAAGTTGAATGAATAACCTAGCGAGATGAAATATTATAAATTGTAGCACATCTCGATGTGCCTGAGGAAGTTCTTCAGTAAGTGCCTTCAAGGTTTCAACTCGTTTCTCCTCGTCGTAGATATCTGGCGAAAATTAGTAAATGGGCAAATACCAACACCAATGTTCCACATACTAGTCGTATCAACAAATCGGTCGTATAGTTCGTACGTAATCAGAGGGTTTGGTAAGTTTCTGAAATACTGCTTCAGGATGCTGGTGACGCTGCAAATATCAAGATCTGGTCCGAGTTGTACATCGTCTCCCCGCTCGAACTCGTCTTGAATTTGGCGCATTTGGAGCGCGCCTCCAGATTTTCGATATATGCCCTCATAGTCCATTCCGCGCATTTCCACCTCCTGTATGCATTTCTGGACAATCATAGGTATTTTAGCTCCTTCAAAAGCGGTACGAAGCTCCAAGTCGCCTCCAAACATAGGAACTATATCGCGTTAGTACGGTGATTTAATCCATAATACGCTCACGACGCGTACCATATCCGCCATTATCTGAAGACAAACCTCCGCTAGTTCCATTTGCACCGCCCTTATGGTTCTTCCCCCATTTCTTCTGAGTACCACCAAACAACTTACCACCACCGGAAGTGTCTGGTGCTCCCACTTGATTACGGAAGTTCAGCGTATCGACACCGTTTGGACCATCCATCTGATTCTCATTCGCAAAGACTCTGTTGCTGAGTTTCCCAGCATTTTTCATGATAGAAGCACCAGGTTTCTTCCAAAAGAACTTCTTCTGCTGCGCCCCATTCTTAAATGTGGAAACCTTTTGCGCCACAAGCACTTCTGTCCCATCAGACGTCTCGTTGTATGGCATGCCGATAGTTGCCAAAGAACTCGATGTGTCTACTCTTGAACGTTTATCCAAGTCCTTGATATCCAACAAATCCGTACTACCATCATATATCCCAAGACCGGGAACTTGATGTTTGTTGGCCTTGAATTGACCTTGAATACGTCGAGTGAGCTCGTTATTCAAATCAGCCAATTGTGCGTTCTTTATGTTCAGCTGCTCGGTTTCTTGGATGGCTTGTTCTCGTAGACGTCCAAAATTTTCTGCATCTTCCATTAATTGGTCTCGCTGTGCTACCAAAGCCTGAATATCGGCCTTCAAGGTTGCCTTCAGATCCTCCAATTCTCGGGTTAATCCGCGGATAAGGTCGGACTTCAGTTCACCCGGATTCAACGACTTTCTAATTGAGCTGTTAGTCAAGTATATGTCGTTAGGCCGCTGAAAAACTACATACCCATCCTTTGATGCGTCTAGTCGTTCTTTTATTACCATTAGCTCACGCAAAAATGCCTCCCTTTCTGTCTCTAGGAGCGCGACGGTATTTCTCTTCTCCTGAATGTTGTGCTCCAGTGCTTTTGCAGAGGCGGAGCTCTACACGGCTATTAGTGAACCCAAATAAACAAAGGCGGTCAGATTTCAACCAACATTAAGTTTAGCCTCCAATTCAACGATTCGTTGGGTCGATCTTCGGAGCTCCTGTCTAAGAGTGACTGCCTCATCTTTAGTATCTGGCGACATAGGACTGGTTAAGTCGCCAAAAGGTTGAATATAAGCTCCAGGCCCATGCGATCGTCTTGTAGCTTCACTAAGACTTCTCCCATGCTTGACAGGGCTCGATATCCTTCTATGCATCGGGACCCCGCTACTGCCACTGCCACTGCCACTGCTACTGTCACTCACAAATACCCTTTTGATTTCTTCATCATCTCCTAATGGCGGTGATTTGGTAGAAACCTCCGATGCGTTCGATTCCGATATTGGACTGAAACTACTTTCTTGTGCAGTTGAAGGACGGCGTGGAGATGATATTGTGGTGGGGGATAACCCATTATTCTTCTCGGAATACTTGCTAGTGGTGATCTCGGGAGACTCGATCTTTCCTATAGACATATTCGATGCGCTTGATGCTGCGTGTGAGTGTTGTGAACGACTCGAAGACGACGTCGATGTGATGGGATATTCGAACGACTTATTTCTCGCGGACACTCCAGACACAGGACTATCTGCGCGCGACTGCGGCGGCCTGAAGGAGTCCGCACGAGGGGGTGGATTGGCACCGACTGTAGTCCAGGAGACGTCTATTCGACTACTGCTAGGCGACAGAGATCTCGATTTCTCGCTCGATTCGTCGACTTCAGGGGACTTAAGCATGCTCACGGATCTCTTTCTCTCTCTCGGCACGTCCTTCAACTTAAACCCGCCAGAACCTGCGTCAGCAGCGAAATTCTTACTAAGTCGTGAACCTAATTCAGCCTCCCGAGAACGAAGATTGTCCTTTGCAACTTGTACTTCCGTCTTATATATCGAAGAGTCTGCACTGTTAACCGATTTCTCCACAAGCCGCTCTGAATCATGGGATTTCCGAGGAATGTCATTCTTATCAATCCCAATCTGTAATTCATAGCTTCTGTCCTGTGTAGCGATATGGGGTCGTGCACTGCGCTCCCTCTCCGCGTCATAGTGAGACGAAACGTTCAAAATCTTCCGGTCATATGATGGCCTAGGGTCGGTTCGTTCCCATTCCGCCCTGTCGTGCGAGCTCTGCTGTCCGCGCTCTGCAACAGGTTTGCTGGGAGGGGGGGTAGGTCCAGGGTAGGTATCAAGAACCACTGGGATGAAGGCGGCATACGGCTCTTGTGCGCCCGAAGTCAGAGACGGATCAAGGGATAATTGTGATACCTGAGAATGACGTTTGTTAATCCTTGGCGTACGAAGATGATCTATATATATGCAGTTAGAAACAACCCCTAGTCTATAAAGCTCACTAGGAATAGAAAATCATACCGGATGAAGGCTGGAAAGCCACTGGCGACAGTTGGTCAGGCGTAGTGTTAGATTTTAACGAATTCGGCTTAGTTTGGGGACGAGGCCGTGCAGACAGTTCTGTGGGTGTGGTCGAATTGCTTCCCAAACGCACAGCCTCATTGTCTACTGGCAACGAGGGAAGCGATTTATCCAACATCGGCGATGCAGAATTGCTCGTTGATGTAGGTATTCTCTGATTCTGTTTGGGCCGTTTTTTGCGCCGCGTCATCAGAGTCTCATGACAACTCATACAGAAAATTCCTTGCGACGTTCTCGCATACTTCAAGTTCTCAATCTTGCGCTTGCAGTTCCGACATCGGAAGCACCCAGCGCAAAAGGCCTGATCCCCAGTAAGAATCGCAAGATCCTCAATTTTGTTGCCGCAAGCCGTACAGCTGTAAGTACAGCTATTACAAATAAGCGATCCATCTCCGAGTAGCAGTAGATTGGCATCCGAATCAAGTAGAGTACCGCATGAATTGCATCGGAAACAATCGATGTGCCAGCGATTTCCCGCTACACTTCAGTCAGTACCGTTGTACGATAAGACGCGGGGAGCGAGAGCTGAGATGAAAGTTGGCCTAGGGAACTGACCTAGCTCAAACGCCTTTCCTTCCTCCAAGATCTATAATCTTCCGTTAGTATCAAGATACCAGTGTACAGAACAGCTTGCTGGCACATACTTCACCACATCCTTTGCACGGAATGGCATCCTCATCGCCCAGCAATGGTGAACCAGGTGGGGAATCCATCACAAGAACTTGATGTCGAGACTGCCCTCAATACCTCACAAACCCGGAGTCAAGCACGAGTCGAACCAATTTGGATACAAAGTTGTTGCAAAGCTAGAAAAGATGTCTGGTAGCTGATGATGGAGTGCGAGGCAAGTAGGAGTAGGTTCGATGGGTGGAGGGATAAAGGAAGTCCAAGCAAGTTGGTGTTGAAAAAAGCGGCGGCGATCAGTTGTAGAAGGAGCAATGTGTCCACGGCCAGGAACAGGAACGGGGTAAGGAGTTGTAGTGGGTGGACAGCGGCCGAGAGCGGATTGGTGTACAGTCCTGGTCCCCAGGGAGTTGGGGCCGTTGGAGTTGGAGGGGCAGTCTCACGTTGACAGACGCAATGTAAAAGCGAGGACTCGCTCGAATGCGGCCAAGGTTAGTAGGGAGGCAAGTAGGAGGTACTTAAGGGACGGATGTAGGCCCTAAGAAATCACAGCCAATATTTAAGTACCGGCTACTTCTTTTAGTACTACTTCTCAATAAACTAAGAGTTGGGAAATCGAGAAGCTGTGTAGGCGGAGAAGGCGGAGGAGGAGGGTTGAGTGCGCCGAATCACAGGTGCGTTTCGTTCGGGATGCGGCGTGGTTTGTGGGAGTGTCGAGTTGGTGATGAATTAGTTGATGGCAAGAAAGTTTGCGCGGCTCTTTCTCTCTTTTTCTCCTTTCTCTCTTATTCGTCCGGTTCTTCGCCGTTGCTTTTTCTCGTCAACATTCAAAAGTTGATGATTGGAATATACTGGACGTACGTATGCAGACTGGGACCTCAACCGATGAAAAATTCAAGCACATACCAGGTAACAGACATGTCAGGAGTAAGTCCTCCCTCGCACCTGTCAGCCACTCTATTAACGTCCTGCAACTATTCAACGCCAAATGGTACTAAGAGTACACCTGCTTCCTCAACCTAAATGAAGCGGAGTTGGGCAAGCGACAGACGACATGTCGGATTCAGGGGGCACGGGGCTATTCAGCAATAACCAGGTTTACCGTCAGAACCATTGAATCCTATGAGCACAGGCGCATAGAGTATTAAGTACTTATCATTAAAACACCAGCTTACTATTACCAAAGCCATTACGGGCTCAATTCTGAGAAGAGCTGGTATGTGTTTAATCGAAAGTTGATAGTGGAACCGAAAGCAGTCCCTGCATTTCAAACCACGGGGTTTTTACTGCAGTCTCGCATCGAATGGGTTGGTTTTACGAGCCCAAGACCGTCCATGTGGAAGTCCTGCACTCTTAGCTGACTGGTCATAGTTTTCTTCACATGGCTAGTTCCCCTGATCCACAACCATGCTACACAACAGGTATGCAGAGTGCTACGCCCATCCTACATGATCCATCAGGATCTTAAACCAGATTGATGTTCGAAAATTTCAAAAATTCTCAAACGTGATCGACAGGCCAGGACGCGGGGTAAGGTCTTACTTAAGTCGTCATGATCACCGATGTCTGCGTGCCCAGTTTCATTAATATTAAACACCCATCCAAACGCAAAACACTCGTCGTGGTTGCCCTGTTTCACCTAAACAAGCTCCGCATCAAAAAACGTCAAACGTCCAACTCCACCCCAGAAAGGATCGACTTGGGCTGCACTCTGCATACTTTCTCGTGTAACGAAGGACATGACTTGACAATGATTGGCGGAAGAATATCGGTGATGGAGTCACAATTCGTCACTCTTTAGTGATTGTGGCGGCACAACCGCCGCAGACCTCCAATTGACAACAGCACTGACTAACCAACTCCCTGAGCGTGAATTCCAAGCACAATTTTACCTTTCAGAAGGCTTAAATGCAGGTGAAACAATGAATTGATTTGCCAAACCCATGGCTATCCGAGTGGAGAGACCGCGACAAGTTCTCTTGTTTCAACACCCCACGCTCGACGGTAGTACCTTACGGCTGATCCCGCCTGCCGGAGTCCGAGGGGTTTCTCTGTGTTCCCGGAGCGGGGTACTTACGGTAAATGGCTCAGCTTCAAACAGCAAAACACAGTGGGTTTCTCACTGACAACTCTAGAGTACACTAGTGGCAGGGATAATGGAGAACTCCTTCAGTGAAGTCACTGAGTGATATACTTCTGCAGCGGCCCTTGCTTCTGCTGTCAAACTGGCAGAGGTCGGGGTGCAGAAGATGGGGTGCAGGAGGTGGGGTAATCATACTTGCTGTGAAAGCGGGTATTGACCAGGGAACAGTCAGCTTCTCGGTAAGTATATATGGTGCGTCTGGCCTTACCTGGAAGTCGGGCGGCCTTATACCTACAACTCAGAGGTTCACGGGGCATACGCTTCCCGGCCGGAATTTGAGGGAATCCGAAGTAACACTTGCGCACCACGGTTCATTTGTGTGTAGCGAATCATAGCGCTATAGTTTTCAGGTAGCTCTGGAACTCTATGATGTTTTATAGCACCGGGAGGGGCACCGTATTACTGTTATAGGAATAAAATTGAGAGGTTGGAATAGAGTTTGCTCTGATGGAAAGTGGGATCCTGCGTCCAGATATCATCTCCATTGACGTAATGACACAGTTCAATAAACAAAGACATCTCATGATCTTGCGGCAAGAAAAAGCAATATGAATATCACGATTAGAAAAGAGGCGGAGCCAGTAATGGAATGCTTGGACACGGGACAGGGAACCGCACAGAGGAGCCGGAAGGGGGAAAGAGGGTGGAAAATACGGAAGGGAATGGAGATTTGGGCCAGTAACAAGGAACCCAGAGTGGGGGTCCCTGGAAGAAATGGATGAACGGGTGGGGTAAAGATAGTGAGCAAGATAGAACCCGATTCCGAATGTGGGGGGGAGGTGAAGATGAACTTTGACTCGGGCTGCAGTTGAGGAATCGTAAGTAGTAGACAAAGAAGCACAAGAAGAGACGGGTTAAGCCAGGCGAAGGAGACTGCCAGGCGAGGCTACGGAGTGAGGGGACTCCGCGTGAAATACAACCAAGCGAGACAGCCGAGGATTTTCACCCATTTCCAGGTTTAGCGGCCAGCAAGCCTTAAAATCAAGGGCAATCTCCCGGATGTGGTACAAGGCGAGTATCCACTGCTTGTGCACCATCTGTTATAAGATAAGTGTCTCGTGCTCACCAGTGACAGACTCTAGGTTGGGTAATTGGGTATGTAGTTGATTGTGTTCGAGCACACCCGATCACTCACAAACCTCGAGTGTGATCGCATGATTAAGCTCGCTTGAGTCCATCATTGAGCTTAGCCGGGAAGGCAGCGTATTCTGCATCCGGCTTTTGGATGACATCACCGGTGCATCGGAGCCTTCATGCAGCACAGGTTTTATGAAAGTTTCAAATGTAAGGTGAGTTTGTACCTGGACTGCGCTGCCTAGCAATTGGCTAGACCCAGCGCTCGGTAAGTAATAAATCTCTATCCATAACCCCTCTTAACCGATAAGCCATTCCCGCAATGCCCTACAGATACAGTATGAGAAGGCGGCTGCGGTTAGATTAAGTTGGCTACACCCTAATGTGCCGCCCGTTTCCCTCACCAGTTTCCAGTTAGAGCATCCATACTCATGGCCGTCATCCACAGCCAGTGCTAGACCTTCAGATTATTGAAGCCAGGAGCTCGAAGGCAGGAAGGTACAGCATATACAGCAAAATATGTACTTTCGTCGACCGCAGTGCTGTAGGATATAAGATTGTATAAAGGCGGCTCTGCCCTCGTCAATAGAATGCCTATTAGTCGACCTGAATGCCACTTCACATAGTATATGGATTCCGAAACGTCATGTATAAACCAAACAGCGTGGCACAGGGCTCATACTTACACCCTGGTATTGGGGTTACCGATTAATTTGTTCGATACATCGATCCGGAGGTAGGTCTGATTTGTGCAGCGTAACACGAATATACACACAATCTTGTGTACATCGCAAGCCTGCATACCAAGTACCTTCCGGAGAATAAGTAGTGTCTCATGTAGAGGCTAGTGCCTATGTGAGTGATAGCGTATGAACCATCGCCTTCACATTCTACCAAACAAAGCAAGCAATTTAATTCCGCAAGATCAAAGAACAATCGAAAAATTGGAACCCAAAAATAAGAAAAGAGAGAAGAGAAACGAAAGCCCATCCATAACGATCGTCTTCTAATACAACCAAACAAGTCCAGAAAAAACATTGAGCAGACAACTCTCCGAAACAGAAAAATCAGGCATTGGTTCTCCATAATCAGACAGAATGTACCTTCAAACTGTATCCCCATTTCTCTAGCCTGCCCAATCCATCAAAACCTAGATTCAGGGGTAAGTACCCTCTGTATCTAGGCTTGAAATCTTCGTTCTGTTCGAATGGTTCTCTGTGACCATGGAAGTACCATGCCTGCTTGTATCAAATTTTTCGATTTTCTCTCGCGCCCCCTCTCACCACACTCACTCAGTATCTGTGACTGGGGCTTAAGATTTCTACAAGAAGTAGTCGTAGCAGGATGTCGTGACATCTGAGAATTCGGCCGGTAGCTCTCGGGCCATATGAGTAAAAAGTGTAACGTTGGGGGATGATCGCACATATAACCCCATCATTAAGTCCTATGGGTTAGAATTGACCGTTTCAGCATTCATATAAAGATTGAAGGGAATCATCATCATCACCACCCATCACGAGCAGGCCAGGTGCATTTGGGGTCTCCATTTTTCTCTTATTGGCTTTTGTGATTCTTCCATTATTCTTAACGTTCTTGCCACCTTCCTTGGGAGAACCCTTGAACCTAGTCCTATCGGGAATTGGGTGGTGACGAGACTTTTTGTTGTCATCATACCAATTAACATCACTCATGGAGAGCTTCCTGCTTCTGGGTTGACCCCGCGAAGACTTGGTGTCCGTTTTGACGTGATACCCGTTAAGGGAAGCATGTGTTCCAAGCGCTGTCACAGGTGTCAGTTTTCTCAATTAATCAGTAGTAGGGAAGGGATGCATACTGTCAATTTCGACAGGCTCCTCCATTCTGTCATAGCTCATGACCAATTCCTTGATCTTTTGCTTTTCTTCTCGCTCCTTTTCGCGTTTGTCCTTCATAGCTACAGCAAAGCCGCTGTCACTAGGTAGCGCAACCATTTTCGTTTGCTGTCTGTTGCCTCTCTTCGTCAATAGACTGAACATCATGGTTCCCTTCTCTTCCGGCTCAGCGTCGCCCGTTTCGCTTTCGATGGTATTTTCCCTTGAGAGCATGCTACTAGTGCCCCTGCGGATCGGTAGAGGCACATCAAAAACAGGCTTCCTATCGAATTTGCGGCTCTCAAGAGATTCCGACATCATCTTGGCAAACTCCCGATCAAAATCTGCTTCCGCTTCAGGGTCCAACTGCTGCTCCCTTGTGACAATGATCTCATCGTCTTCGTCTGACGATGCTGCTGATGGGTCGGTGCGTGGTCCAGTGCCGACTGTCCCCTCTTCGCCATCGGAAACTGGTCCTTCGCCGTCTGCATCCTCATCCCCATCTACTTCGGCATCGTCAGAGTCAGATTCGTCTTCAGCTTCGGCTTCGGTTTCGGCTTCGACTTCATCGTGTTCCAAGGTTGTGCTTTTGTCGCTCTCAATTGGATGCTTGTAGGTCTTCGTCACTGCCTCTTGGAACGCCTTTCCAGCCTCTTCGAGGGTAGAATGCAACTTCCACGTAGGTCTCAAAGCGGCAAGAGTATCCTGCAGCAAAAAGTCGATATCCATCGGCGCGGGCTCCTTAGTATGATAGTAGTACTGAAGAAATGTGAGGAAAAAGTCTAGCTTCTTTTTGGCGCTGCCTCGGTCAAAGCAACCACCACATACGTCAAGCAACGTACATACAAGTCTGATCCTGAAGAAATCATCCGGGGGATCCAAGTGGCAGTACACTCCTGGTTTTGGCATACCCGCTTCGTGTCCGAATGTGACAATGCGGTACAATGCGTCAAAGATGACGGGAGAATCTACCATCTTGTAGTTGTACAGTTCACCGAGGTACTTGACTTGCGCAACACGTCTCTGATTGTGTTTGAAGTTGTTGTCTTCGAGTCCGACTGATATCTGTTCCAAAAGCTCATCGATAACTCCATAGGCGAAATCTTGGTGGTATCGGCTCAAGGCACCCACAATGATGGCAAGGATGTGAATATTATTATAACGAACTTTCCAGACCTTGGTAAATATTTTCATCAACATTTTCACAATAGTCTCATCTTCCCAATGAAGCTTCCGTAGCTGCTTCAAGATTTTGACATAATTGCGTTTCGTCAGGTCCAAATAGATTAGCTTGCGGACAAAAAGCTCCATAACTGAACGTTGCTTCTGAGCAATGGCTGGTCTTTCGGGTGGGTTGACGTAATAAAAGGCATTCTCAATGGCAATGCGCTCCTGTTGCCCGAGGTGATGCACACCATCTTTTTTCTTCTTTAACGTTTCTAAGAACGTGATCATCCGCGGACCAGTCTCGGGCATTCGAAGGAGGTACCGGCCACAGCTTTCAAGAATGTGACAGATAATTTCGATATTGATTCGATGAAAGTCTTCAAGAGCCACTTTGAGACAATGGAAAATAACGTACTCGGGAACGACACCAAATTTAGTTAATTCAGAAAGGTAGCGAGCGTTGCGGGCACGAGACTCGGACAAGTCCTTTTCTTTGCGTCGTTGAAGAGAGCGGAATTCCTTGTCAAGATACTCAACCAGAGCTTTACCGATATCCGGAAGGTATTTATTGAGGGTTGCTGTGAGACGGGAATAGGTAGGAAGCAAGTCCTGCCGACTGCGGGGTACTTCCTGCAAGACTCTGATAAGCCGGTTTCTGGAAGCCTTCGAGTTAAGGAAGCAAAAGTCGATGGCTGCTTGGTCAATCATGTCTTTGTTGTTGAGATCCGGGAGTCTTAGGAGTAGCGCATCCACCTGTGCACCAATCGTTTTATTCACGATGACAGTGCTAGCAGACTCATCTGTAGCTTTTTTTTCTTCGTCTGTGTCGTCTCTTGAGGCAGTATCTTGTGTGGAACCATCTTCTTTGGCTTTGTTCTCCTCTTCTATAGTTCTGATTTCATCCTCGGACTTGCCATCTCCATCCTTCTTTTTCTTCTTCCCATCATCAAGGAGAATTGCGGGAACCCTGCCTTTCAGATCGATCAATTCCTCATAAAATCTCCTCTGATCCTCATCTTCCCATATTCCACTTTTACCTTCTTCACCCTTGGTAGTAAACATACTACTTCCTTCCCGGATAATGCTATCTTTTGCTCCTTCGTCGTTTCGTTCATCAGGTAAATCAGGCATCTCAACACCTAGAATATCCGCAACAATTTGGGCATTAGCGATCAGTTTTTCCTGGAGCTTGACGAGTTTTTCGTAGCTTGCTTGTCGATCCTCGAAAATCTCGCCAGATTTGATGTAAGCCTCGGCATTGCGAGCAGACTGTGTTCGAAGGCGTTCATGATCACGCACAATATGACTCTTGACAGACTCCAGATACCGATTCAGAACATTCCGGAACCTCTGCTGAAGCTCAGATAGAACGAGTGGCGGGTCCTTGGGATCAATATCACTCTTGTCTGTAACACCGCCCCCCGATGCCTTCCCATTGGTTTCGGGGGCAGTCGTGTTCGTAGCACCATCTTCCTCCACCGTCTTTCTTATGTTGTTCCTAGCCTTCAGACCCAAGACATCGTATGAAAACTGCTTGACAAATAGAACGACCAGTGGTAAGTTGATATGTTCCCTATCTTTGCCGAGTAGTTCTTTTAGAACTTCCAATGGAAAGGGCTCAATATCACTAGAATCCTTCTTGGCAGTTGGGGTAGGTACAGCAGTTTTCGGGGTTCCATTTTTAACCGAAGAATCCTCCGCGTCCTGAACAGTCCTCACAACATCGACTAGCCAAAGCTCGACACCGACCCTAAGGAGGGACCTTTGTCTAGCCAACCTCTCTTTCTCTTCTCTTTCCCTTTGTTCCGGGGATAATCCTTTGAGAACTTCCGGTCTTGGATTGGCCAGTCCCCTTGCAAGATTGAACGTGAGCCTTGGCGTGAAATCTCCCTGAAAGCGCTGGTGAAGTGCAGACACAACCTCAATAACAGAACCGGTATCGGATATTTTCGATTTTTGTAACCCTTCAGCTACAGCCGAGATGACTTCTGGGAGATATTTCTCGAGTGATGTGGTTTGGATATCCTTAAGGAGCGCGGCTTGAGACTCGGAGTTGAGGGACGTGCGCAGTCGCTTGATAACCGCCGTGTTTTTCTTAAGGGATGAATCGAGAGATCCCGAGACCTTGAACACACCTGAAGAAACAATAATCGACATTAGTAAATCAGCCGGGTATCAAGATCAGTCTGAGGAAGTAATACCTTTGTCCCCTTCCCAGGCAGCTTGGTTGAGGGTTCGTAGTTCCCCTGTGGCGTCAAGTTAACAACTGCCCCACCAGCCTGAACCTCTACGTGATGACAACATACGCTTGCGAGCACGGGTGATTTGACTAGACATAGTAATGTAGTATTGCTTATGATGAAGAAAAAGGGAGAGTGGAGCAGATTTGCCAGTCGATTTCAAACGGTATCTCTGTCGATGAGGCCGTCCAAGAAGAGAGCAGCAGGTTTAACGTCCATATGTTCGATACCACGGAAAGGGAAACTCGCGCGGCGTTGGAGTTTTAAGTTGGATTGAGGGTGAAGGTGAAAGAGCAATGGTAATGAATACCTAGGTGTCTAGTATTATGTTATTGTGTTGTGTTGGAGTGCGATGAAGTCTCAAAGAAGAGTGTTGGAATGGGATGGGGGATAGATTTGTGGGGTTGGTGGGTTTGCAGTCAGTTGCTGGCGTTGCTTTGGGCCACAGTTGATACTTGGACCACTTGCTTCTAGCCGCAATTAACGAATGATTCTGATAGGTATAACACCAACAGCAGGCAGTGGGAAGAAGAACTCACTTTCTCGCGTTAGACCTACTCGTCCTCTAGTGATAATGTAGTGGAGTGATGATGTCTGCTGTTTCATGGATCTACCAAAACCTAGAGCAAGTGATTATCTTATCGCACTAGAGTACTTTTTTTAATCTTATCGCATCTCGTCACCTTGCCACATTTTACTCTACGAGTCACACTGTTTAAGAATGACGAAGAGCTCAAACGCCAGACACCCGCAGTAATGAGTATGAGTACTTAAATGTACTTTCTCGTTGGGGGAATGAAGTTGGTGAATACCCTTTCTTCCTTACTCAGGCCCTCACCTCCATCCCTATACTCTCGCCTTAACATTGCATCGATTCGAATGCTCTCCGCATCAGCGCTTGAACATAAGGAATCACCCCCCGCCAAACGTCGTCGCCTCGACCCCGCCATGTCCCTCCAGACTCCCACTCCCACTCCTATCCCCACCATCTCTCTCACTCCTGAAGAAGAAACCGTCCGCAAGCTACTGGTTGATGTCGCAGCTGAGATCGATTCTACTTCTAGAAGAGATGACAAAGAATCCCTCACACTGCGCTTCACCGGTGGGTGGGTGCGCGACAAACTTCTCGGGGAGCAATGCCATGATATAGACGTCGGAATCAACAAGATGACTGGCTTTGACTTTGCAACTCGACTCGGGAAGTTTCTTGCGGAAAGGCAGGTGGATTACAACATTCCCACACGGAGCATTCACAAGATTGAGAGCAATCCCGAGAAGTCAAAGCATTTGGAAACTGCTACCACCAAGATCCTGGGGTTAGACATTGACTTTGTCAACCTGAGAAGCGAGACCTATTCTGAAGATAGTCGGATTCCACAGATGGTTTGTATGATGTCCAGTCATCCTGCATCGAGGTATGGCTGACACTGGACTAGGAGTTCGGCACCCCCGTTCAAGATGCTCTACGCCGCGATGCTTGCGTTAATGCACTCTTCTACAATATCCACACCCAGCAAGTTGAGGATTTCACGGAAAGGGGCTTGGACGATATGAAGAACAAGCTAATACGAACACCTCTTCCTCCATTCGAGACTTTTAACGACGATCCCTTGCGCGTTTTGCGGTTAATCCGATTCTCTAGCAGGCTTAACTTCACCATAGTTGATGAAGCTAAGCAAGCAATGCAAAACAACGAGATAAAGGTAACTTGTCATTAGCACCAGTTATCACTCGGTCCAGATTTTTGTGCGATAGCTAATGATGCAAAGCAAGCTCTCCGCATGAAAATATCGCGCGAACGAGTTGGTATTGAGATTGAGAAGATGCTTCAAGGTGTGCCTTGCTATTGCCTGAAAGTGATGTCGTAACTTATTTTTGTAGGACCGAATCCTCAAATGGCACTTTCCCTTATTTATTCACTTACGCTCTTCGATGCAATCTTCACGCCACCTATAGACACGCTCCCATTTCTTCTAACAGGGCACATGTCAACTGCCACTGCTATCATCTGGCACGTTATTTCGGCTTCGGATGGCCTCACCTATACTAATCTTAAGTCGCTTGTCGACAGTAAAGCTGAACAATACATAGCATGGCTCTTGGCCTCTCTAAGCCCGTGGAAGGGGCACATGTTTCCTGGAGGCGACACAAAGAAAAACACTCCCGCTGCAGCTACCGCCGCAAGGGAAGGTCTGAAGATGAACACTAAGGTCTATAATACGATCATTCACTCATATCGGAACTATGAATTCATCCAAGATGTTGTTAGGAAAGATCTCGGTAGCGATAGGATGACCAGGAGTAAAACTGGAATGTTCATTCGCAAGCTGGGGGCAGATTGGAAGAGCCAGTATCTCTGCGCAATGCTGTTAGAGGTGATACCGCATTGGAAAGGAAATGATGCAACCCCAGCAGACCAAGCCGAGGAGATAATCCAGAAATACAGTACCTTTCTCACTCGAATTGGGGAACTAGGATTAGAAGAAGCTCACGCTTTCAAACCAATCTTAAATGTAAGAATTTGTGTCGTATGCTGCCGAGCTGTATTGCTAAGTCGTTGTTACTGGATAGGGTAAAGAAGTGATGGCTGCACTGGGGCAAAAGAAAGCGGGACCATGGATGATGGGCGCTTTGAATAAGTTGATGGAATGGCAGCTCGAGAATTCTGAGAAGGGGAGGGATGCTGCAGAGCAATGGGTGAAGGAGAATATAGCGATGCTTTTAAGCTCGTGAAGCTTTCAGAATTTCATTCCTCATAAAGAGTACTGGGCGTTGATTAAACTGGAGCTTAGGCGTCAAAAATCGGATTGGGTTTAGACATGTCCTCTGAACTGAATTCTCAAATTCTCACAAATAATATTCCTGTGTTCTTTCCTCCCCTATTCGCGACCTGAGGCTATTCAGCCCATAAATTTATTGTTGTGTTCCGTTTAGTCGCGTTATGGTTTCCCGTTTGAACTTCAACCATATCTGCAACTTAATCCCTGCCTTAAGGTTTAGTGTTGGCCCAAGCGGCTCAACTCTACTTCCCTTGACCTCCCTCACCTCCGAAACATTCATCTTCATCTCGACTCAGCATCAACCACATCATTATCTCCTACATCTAACCGCACACTTACACTCGGAGTATGGTCACAATCAGCGAAGTCAAGTCGGGCTCCTCCCGTGAAAACCGTACCGCAGCCCACACGCACATTAAAGGCCTAGGGCTACGTGCGGATGGAACGGCGGAAAAGGTTCTCAATGGATTTGTCGGGCAGGAGAGCGCGCGCGAGGTATTATACCCCCCGCTCTCTTTCCTCTCTATTTAACAGGTAATTTCTTAGGCATGCGGAGTGATCGTCGACCTCATCAAAGCGAAAAAGATGTCTGGGCGCGCCGTAATGTTGGCTGGAGGTCCAGGAACGGGAAAGACGGCGCTCGCGCTTGCAGTTAGCCAGGAGTTGGGGACGAAGGTGCCATTTCGCCCGATTGTGGGCAGTGAGATATATTCTACCGAGGTGAAGAAGACAGAGGCATTGATGGAGAACTTTCGGAGGTCTATTGGTTTGTTCCCTGCGAGAACGAGTGGGTCAAAGTGAGAGGGTGAGGACTAATCAATGCAAAACAGGTCTCCGTGTAAAGGAGACGAAAGAAGTCTACGAAGGCGAAGTAACAGATCTCACTCCCGAAGAAGCCGAAAACCCTCTTGGTGGCTACGGAAAAACTATCTCGCATGTCATTGTCGGCCTTAAATCTGGAAAAGGTACGAAGAAGCTACGACTCGACCCAAGCATCTACGAGAGCATACAAAAAGAGCGGGTCGCGGTCGGAGACGTAATCTACATTGAAGCCAATACCGGCGCCGTGAAACGCGTTGGCCGATCGGACGCCTACGCCACCGAATTCGATCTCGAGGCAGAGGAGTATGTTCCGATTCCTAAGGGGGAGGTACACAAGAAGAAAGAGATAGTCCAGGATGTCACTCTCCACGACCTCGATATCGCGAATGCGAGGCCACAGGGCGGCCAGGACATCATGAGTATGATGGGTCAGCTCACCAAGCCCAAGAAAACGGAGATCACGGATAAGCTGAGAGCGGAAATCAACAAAGTGGTGGAGAAATATATCGATCAGGGAGTGGCGGAATTGGTGCCTGGTGTGCTTTTCATCGACGAAGTTCACATGCTTGATATCGAGTGCTTCACCTACCTCAACCGTGCTCTTGAGTCGAAGATCTCACCAATCGTTATCCTAGCCTCAAATCGCGGCGTCTGCACAATCCGAGGAACCGACGATATCACCTCCGCCCATGGTGTTCCCTCCGATCTGCTAAGTCGACTGCTCATCATCCCCACATACCCATACGGCGAAGAGGACATTAAGACGATTGTCAGGATACGCGCAAAGACGGAGAGTCTGGACCTGGACGAAGGGGCGATTGCGGCGATTGCGACGATCGGAGTCCAGAGTAGTCTCAGGTACGCGCTGCAGTTGATGACACCTGCTAGCGTAGTTGCAAAGAGCGTGGGAAGGACCAAGATCGAAGTCGGCGATGTGAAGGAGTGCCAAGAGCTTTTTATCGATGCTTCGACTAGTGCTGGGCTGGTTGAGAAAGGACGTGGAGCTGGGGGTTATATTTCATAGTGTGGATAAACGAGAGAAATGACAAAAGGTTCGAAGTTTGTATTTGTATGACCTGATTTATCGGTTCGAGGAGTTTCTCCATGTTTTTTTTACAGGCACCTATATTAGGCTACTTGCGTTTTATTTTCTATTAGTTGCTACCATTATTGTGAACCTGTCCACCAGATGAATGCATTCGCAGAGGAATTTGGAACTTCGAGTGACTTCGAAGTGGTGGGGTTAGGGTTACGAACATCGTGACTCGCGGGTACCCAAGTAATCAGGTTAACAGCAAACAGCCATTGACTGGGCTTTAAGTAACTGAATATCTACTTGTTATTTATTCCTCCAATCAATCCAACTATATACATGATCACTAGTATCTAAGAAGAAGCAATCATCAACAAAATACAAGTGGAACGAGAAACTAAACCATACAAGCAACGGAATAAACCTTCATCCCCATTGTACCAAATGCGCCTTACTCCGTTCAAATGATAAAAGGAAACATAACTCCTTCGAACCACACCACTACCACAAACAACACACTATACAAGGCCTACGAAAAGAGAAACAGGTATTATTAAGCTGCTGTAACTATGACACTTTTCAAATTGCGCAAGCTCCTCCTCTTGGTAATCGCCTCTTGCGATTTGCTAGAGTTGGGCTTGGGCTCACTCTCCACATTCTCACTCCGAGCCGCGACGTCTAATCCGTCACTATCTTCATAGATCTGGATTTCATTCTGAAGCTGCCTCTCCGGACCACTAACGATAACTTCTATTCTTACCGCTCGCCCTCCTTTGACTGTAGGTGTAGGGGGCGGTGATATAGGGGAAGAGTCGACGATAATATTCTTCGTTATCTTTCTTCGTTTGGTCGGGGTACGATGTGCTTCGGATTCTGACTCAGTTGAAGGAATGCGGAGAATGTTGTGCTTTTTCGAGCCGCGTTTCCGGGACGATGGAGGCGGCGTTTGCTGTAGTGTGCTATTCATTCCAAGTGTTTTCCGTGCCCGCCCTCCTGGCGTTTTAGGCTCAAGAATCTTCCTTTTCTTGGCTCCCGCATTCTCTTTGTCTCCGAGGGGGATCTTTTTCTCTGCCACAGCCCCAGTTTTAGTGAGTTTCTGAACTGGCAGCTTGATCTGCCTCTCCCAGATTCCAGCACGCCGTGCCTTCACATCTGTAACCCATGCATCGCAATCCATCTCAAGGAAGTAATCAATTACATCGCTCCAGACGCTGTCAGTTGGTGGTGTGTTGTTGACAAATAGGACCTTTCCACCTTTGGCGTGTACGGCTTTTGAAAATTCCTTCACCACAACCTTCAATCCATGGACCTTTAACGACGTGCCAAGTATAATCATGAGATCTGGTGCCGCTTTGATATCCGCCTCCGCCAGAATTCCCACCATCTCCGCATCGGGGTGTTCCTCCCCATAGAGCACAACATTCGGTCTCAGAAGACCCACTTTCGTAGCGCGCTTTCCGGCAGCTTGGCGACACTCTGAGGCTATCTGGCAAGCCTCACAATTCGGTGCCGCACCTGAAATCAGGATTCTGACTGCCGATGGGGTGTATGTCGCAAGCATTTGGCAGTTTGTACATCGAAGAGACTTGAGATTCCCATGCAATTGCACAACTTGGCAACCCTTCTCTAGGTCCGTTCTATTATCGTCCACTGTAATTGGCGAAGGTCGCTTCCGCTTTCCTTTTCCATGGGATAGATTCATAACCAATCCTTCCCGCTCCTCCAAACCATCGATATTTTGTGTGTAGCAGCGTTGTAAGCGACCTGTTTCAGCAAGTGTTCGGATAAATTTATGTACTGAAGTCGTTTCTTTAACCTTAAGGACCTCGTTGCGGAGGTTGGCAAGGAAGGTGTAGAAAAGGGACGTGGAGGTTGGATCAGCCCATAAAACGGCGTCGAAAAGATCTCGTCCCTTCACGACAGCATTTGGATATTGTGCTTTAACAAGGTTGTAAAGACCATCTGTGGATCGGAAATCCTACAGAAAAGTTTCATGTTAGTCTAATTTTCCCATATTAATTGGAAGCGGGTGTAAATACAGGAATACCACAATTGGTAGAAATGCCAGCTCCGGTCACAATGATTATCTTTTTTGAACGAGCAACTGAGTCTGCAACTGATTGAAGCTGCCGTGAACAGGACGGAGTGACTGTAATTATTGGCATTGCTGGTGTTCGTTCGTTGGTTGGGTTTTTGAACGCGTGTTTGACTGGATCCAAGTCGGGGGTCTTGGCACTTGTTTATGGAGACGACGAGGTGGTGAAGAGTGGGAGAGCAACCGAATAAGCGAGAGGAGAGGGCAGAGGAGTGATTGTAAGGAAATGGTTCATATGCAGTAGGATTTACAGTGAGAGAGGTAAGGGAGAGAGGAAAGTGAAAGTGTCTGACTTGATTGAAAGAGAGTGTGAAGTGGTCGGGTTGAAAGGCGATGGGAATTCGAGGTTAAACTTGTAGCAATGCTGAAAAAGTGGGAGGCCGGAGCGGCGCGTTTTTAGATCCATCAAACGTCACTCGAAGCGCGGAAACGCGACCTTGGACACGCGAACTATGACGCGCCTAGCCATCCAATCCCCGAACCGTAAAAAGAACCCATCCGCCGTCACCAACACCATCACTACAACACCATCACTATCATCACAAAATGATTTCAGGCGGATCACAATAGTCCTTATTTCAACCTGGGGATAACTAGTCCATAGTATACTACTAGAACCATTATTTATATTGAGAGTTGAGGGTGAGTTCATTACCCGCTCGATGGATTGCGGCCGTTGATCCTGGGATTATCAACTGATGATGCCATAGGTACCTGAACCGGATGCCCTAATTGTGCCACGAAGCAACTCTGGTTTATCTAAATAACTACCCGCCGTAACTAGAGATAAGATGCTCTAAAATATTCCCCGCCTCTCAATCCTAGGCTCGACATGAACGAACATATACTCTCAATACGATGGATATTCCCGCCGGAAACCCAGCAAATGACTTGAGAGATTCGGGAGAAAGTGGTTGGCAGAGAGTCCGCCAATAATGTGGCACAGCGCAGAGCGAAAGCAATATCATCATCACTCAACAACATGAGTAGTTAACTCCTTGCAAGAATCAGCACTTACAATGGCTCAAACCATGTAGATCCTCAGAAAGCTCATGAGAGGAAACAGTATGTACGACGTACGTCGCGCGATCGCAAAATGTACCGTCGTCTGTTCGGCAGCCTGAGAAAGTGATCCGGCCCTCGATTAGCCGGGTTTCGGATATAGCAGAACATCTGATTGCATTTCTCATGACTTGTAGTTGCGGAATAGCGAGGACTGCATAAACATCTGCACACCATATCATGCTTCAACCGCCTCGCATAGTCAGGCACCAATTATGCGGTTTGGACGTCATTTGATTGTGGGACGTTGACCACCGATAACTCAATTTTGAAACGGAGAATCTGGCGAGCAAACGGCTCTACTGGAGTATGAAACAAAGCAGCGCTCTATACCTCTATAGGATCGGATTTCAATCCTAAAGCGAAGTGATCAGGCTTCAAGGGATTGATTACTTTCATGGCAGCTGGGTTTAAAGTACAGATCAGTTGATTAGACCATTGGCAGAGCACTGGACTGGTATTGTCAACTGAATACGCATATGACTAAACAGGAGCCATGGATTTTGGTGTACTGAACTCATTGGTCGGTTGAACTTCACCTCGGAGACGCCAATTAGCCAGATTGTTAATATCCTGTATGCGTATTCGGTACAAAATACCAGTACAAGGGATAACCTAGACGTCGAATGCTTAGTTTTTAGATATACATAGATGCATAGGTGGAGTATATACGGCAGGGGATGAGTTCCCACGACCATGAACCACACCACGCATAGAGCCCTACAACCCCATAGACGTTCTAAAATTTGTTAGTACGTAGGTAAGATACCTAGATTTTTTGTATTCACACGAATAGAGTTTCACAGCAGCCCGATTTAGTGTATCAAGAAGTACAAAAAGGCCGGAAAGCATCATCAGTGTTGATAGAGCCATAAGGTTCGTGACTGCTCTTTTAGACTTCACACTTACTCTTCCCTTCCCTACGCATCTTGGACCTTTAGACCTGTACCTAGACAGTCATCGTACCACAGCCAATACACGGTTCTCCCCTTCATAGTCGCAACAATCAGTCCACCAACCGGTTTGCTCGGGTCTGTTCACAGTACAAATACGCAGAGCAAATAGGAATAAAAGGTTTAAAACGCCATCATCTAGGATATAAGCCGGCGGCACCATAATTCATCTCGTGCGGAAGGCAGGCACGCTAGTAATTGGAATGCAGTTAGAACAATCGAACCGTGGTACCTTTTCTTGATGTTGATTGAGCGTCAGCCAATGCTAATTAGCTAAAAAAGGCATCTCCGGTAACGAAAACATGGTTACCAGAGACTGAAAGGTCCTCAGAGTGGCCAAGCCAATAAATGCCCTTAAATCAAGGGGTTCTGGTATTCAGATACTATTTAGCCTCTTGTTTACTCGGTTTCACTGGCCTGTACCGAGCGCCGAGGTTCCAATGTGCTGCGTCCAGGCATCCTAATAGTCTGTCCGATCCGAGCAAAGCACTGTCTGAGCTTGGACTGTAACCCCCAAGCTCGCTTGAATCTAAGGCACATTTTCCTTAGACTATTACCTACAAGGCCCCATTTAAAGAACATACAGAAGTGAAGTCTAGAAGATGGCGTAAACCACAGTATTTTATATCGTGCTAGCCTCTTGCAACAATTTTTAGTGGCGATTAGAGTTCAGGCACATCAATACCTACTTCCCTATAGGGGGTTCGATAAAACTTAAAACCCTTATAAAACTAAAATCTGTGTATATGGCTTATGAAAGCGTTAGTGAATGATTCTGTGTGGCATATGAGATGCTTCTCTAAGGATGATAGCCAGATTCTAGTTTAATAAGGCTCAGCACTTTTATCGTACCCCAATAAAGCAAGCACTATAGCAAAAAAACACCGGAAATTGATACTGTACTATACTAATACCATTGTTAGCTATAGTGTGAAGAATAGCGAGTTAAGTCGGAAGGTTTATTTCACTCGGCACTGCTACTGGTATTATTCTTGGATTTTGAATTCTTTAATACAACTGAAGTAGCACTACCTAGTGAAATAAACCTTCCGATTTAATTTGGTATACTACGATATCTATTTTCCGTGGTTTTTTACCATAGTAGTTCGGGCACACCATGATTCTTTTCAAACCCAACATGCAGAATTTTTAAGATGTCAAATCCTAGCAAATCTCCACCTTCCATACGCAGTTGCCACTGATGGTACTTACATAAGGCCCTACCATAAAACAGCAGAATAGACAACCTATATAGTTCATGTCATACCCGAGACAAGATGGCAGTAGGTAATAGCAGATCATATGCAGTAAGATAAGAGAGTAGTCAAGACTATCTACCGACGAGCCTCCTCCTGCCTACCCAATCCTCGCCCTAAAACCCTACAACTGCGATATCGGGTCCTGAATGCTGGCATTGCCCTAGACCGATGAGATGCCTGACCACGTTACAGAGGGTCCGTACGATAGGTAGAAACACTGCTTTCATCACGGTGACAGCGGGCTTGTACCAGTACGGTATTGCGGAGATCCATTGAAAGAAACTAGTGAGACTGTCATAATACTTAGGTAGTACTTAGGTAAGTACGAAAAGAAGTCAACCACCCGCTAGACTGGGGCATTGTCTAAAGTAAAAGGTATCACGCTGAGGTGGCTGTTTGAACCTCAACGCCCCTAGAGTGTGTTACACAATCATAGTTATTCATCCCCGTAGAGTAGGTGATTAGTTTGCTGCGGTTTAACTACTATATCGCGTACATAATAAGCTAAACGCTTACTGGCGAGATTTTCAACAGATACCACTGGTGACTACAAGACCAACACAGGAGAACCGAGCTAGTATATGTCTAGCTGAACATATGCCGGCAGTAATGGACGTCAAATCTACGGATCACAGCTGCCTGGACTGATCTTCCGAGGGACATGCCCAGAAGGCTCTAGTCAACACCCCGCCGCAACCATAGCGGCATTCGTAGAGATCTAACATTCATAACGCCCACACACGTCACGGGAGTACCCCGCAGGGCAGCATCGTGCTTCAAGGTTCACTAAAGCATGTTATCTTCTTCCTTTGCTACGGTTCTTAACTGAGGAACGACGGGCACACAGACTGGTTATATGCATCAACGAAGAACGGCTAATCGTTCTCAACAATTGATCGATAAAATCCGGTGTATTGCTTTGCAACAACCAGTCAGGTCGAGATCACATACCCCACATCAGAATCGGCTCGCAACCCAAAGTTTTCACTCTACCTCGCCGGTCATTCAATGCATCCACATATCACTTGGAGCCAGCGGTCCCACTCTCCAGGTTGCTCGAACGAACCGTAGATACTTCATATAGAAGTCATGATTGTTGAATAGAAAACGCATTAAGCAAGAAGCCGTCGTATGCCAAGGCCCTGGTATTTCTCGGCTTCCTTATTAACCAAACTGGTTAGTATGAACCCTCCTCAAACAGGTCAAGGGTGTGCATAGTGATTTGACCTTTAAGTGATTGTAACCAGCACTGCGTACGATAGCCAGGGAGAACCTCACGCAATGTTAGCAACCGTCCCGTCTTTGCTCGTTCACGACGGCATGACGGCAAAAACACCGTCCCTGGCCGACATCCACCGTCCCTGGCAGATATCATGCATTCATGTATTATATATGGCTACAGCTGCGTGAACCAGTGATGATGGATAGAGATTTGCAGTGCATAGTGTGGGTAAATCCGAGGACTGGTGTCATTTAACTCATTTTACAATTGGTGGGCTCCATCATCAATGGGCATTGCCGGGAACGACCGGGGACGGCCGCGGACGGCAATGTCGTTCATGCTATTCGTCCCCGTCCGCCCTCAAAAAGACGCCGCCGTTTCGGTACTGTCTCCAGACAGACGGCAAGCTGCCGTCCCGTCCCGTCCGTCGGTACAGCAGCCTTCAGTCCATCAAGCTCATTACCTAGCAACTTTTGTTCTATTAAAGATACATTCACCATCGCAAGCTATTCCAGCATATATTACCGGTAGTTCTCCATCTGCCTCCGCCGCGATTGTCATTGGCGTCTAAAACCGCAACGACGGTTCCCAGCGCAACCTCGCATGGCTCGAGGGAACTGATGCATGTACCGGCAAACTTCTCAGCGTTGTTCCCGCGGATCCTTGTGGTCACACCTTTGCCACTGGAGGATTTACTGGATTGACGTTGGAGGGATGCGGCGGTAGCCTCTTTATCAACGTAAATTTAACACCAACTGTTATACGGATACCAACTACTCGAAGGTCTGCGCCTCCGGAACTGTTTACAAGCATTACGAATGCCAGAGATCTATGGTTGTCGGTGGATAATAGATGTTGTATTCAGGATGGGATGGTATTGTTTTTGATTTGGCAGATATGGTGGATTTCCTTATAAAACTATGAAATACATCAAATTGGAGCTTTTTATGTTGCATATACGTTCTACGACGGCTACCAAACCGGCAGAAGCTATTTCTGGTCGCTGCTGTCACTTGAAGTCTGAATCCGCTCACAGCCGCTCATTCGCCGCATGCCAAGCCCTTTCCCATGATGTCATGTCATGCATGCATGCGACGACGACTCCCTCCATCTCCATGTTTCTCGACATCTGCACTGTACAAATATCCCAACATGAGCTACAATTTTACCGAGATTGCACAGCTTTTGCTCGCAGTTGCTTTTCTGGCGTTCATTGCCATCGTTAGTTTCGAGATTTGGCTCGTCCGCCTCGCACTCACTATCATTTCGCGCACACCTATCCTCAGACGCCTAGTTCCAGTCGAAGTGCGCCAAGAGACCCAAAGAGTCCCTAGATTTCAGCTACTACAACGGCAAAGCTGGTGGGGACGGAGGGTCAAGGTTCCGCAGACGTAAGACGTATGAGAACTCCTGTACGTCTGATGTGTCTGTAATAGGGCTGATGCCGGACGGAAGACTGTTACACCGAAGCTATGACATGCATGCGCAGTTATTGGGTTACACGAGCAACGGTTTTGCAAACATATTCACTAGGAGGAGTTTCCTACGATAGAACAAGGGTCTATTTCTTTGTCAGAGCGTAAAGGCAACATGGACGGCATTAGGAACATCCGTGGTCAGGGTTAGGGGTAAACAGCTTGGTAGGCACCCGGTGTAAGATAAGACTCCATTTCATACCATAAGTGTATTATACTTCAAAGATATACCGCTATTTGACAGAAACAAAAAGTCGCACCGAAACGCCCTCCACCCTCTTAAATCCCAAAATCATCAAAAACCAAAGAATCAACACTCTAACCAAACACCCAACTCAAAAACCCTCGGATCCTACCCACATTCCTCGATACCCGTCTTCTATCGAAATCCTCGCGGTGGACGCTATACGACATCATACTCGTTGCGACTATTGGTCTCCCGGACATGAATTTTGCAATTCCGTAAATAGCTACAAAGACAAACACCGCCAGATAAGCAGCAAAGAAATCGGACTCCCGGAAAGGCTTGAAAATGAAGATGTCAAATCCGTTGAATATAATCAGGAGACCGCAACCTATCAATCCTATATAAGCGGTATAAGGCTGACCCGAGGAGCAATATGGATAGTCGTCACTCATTCGATCATGAGGTGCCGAGCCGTCTTGAAGTCTGTGGACGGTGTTAGCTCAATGATAGCGTAAAAGGGGGGAGGGGTAGGAGACCCGTTGTAGAAGCGAATAAATGCAAGACACTGGCACATCCAGACTATGAGACATGTAACTGTTTCGACTTGACTAAACACCGACAACAATTTCTGAGGGTTATCTCCGCCGCATTGAAGATACGCCAACGGTGCAAAAATACAGCTTGCAAAGATAGCGGGCAATGGCACACCATTTCTGGTTGTTTGCCGGAATACCGAGAGTCTTGGGTAATCCGATGGATCGAGCTTAACTGCCATTCCATACAACGTCCGCGAAGCCACAAAGAGGGATGTATTTACGGTAGACCATGATGCAAACAATATGGCAGCGCTAACAAATCCAGGAAGAAAATCCATGCCAGCATTCTTGATGGCAATAACGAAAGGTGAGAGATGTCCAGTAGCAGGTCTAAGATCATAAAGATTCAGTAGGTCAGGATCTGTGTATGGTACCACTAATGAGACGAAAAACACCGCGGCAACATAGAGGCAGAAGGTCACGCCAAATATGTGCTTGGTGGCTTTGGGAAGGTCGTCTCTGGGATATTTGGCCTGTTTAGATCGACATAAGCATCGCGCTAGGGATCAGTCACATTTATACGTACTTCGTTCGCAGCCACGGCCACGATTTCAGCACCAACCCAGCTGAAAGCCGCCAGAGTCATCCCTTTCCATAACCCCAGAAATCTGCCAAGTGTTCCATCGATTGTCGTTGTGTGATCTGGTGTACTCGTACCATTGCCAAAGCCACTAGGAAAGCGATATTCTGCCTTCCAGTCTAGAGATAATGAGTCTAAGCAGCGATGTATTGGAAGAAGTACTTACAGTCAATTCCATGCACCTTTCCTTTGGGTCCGGCTATTCCCTTGGGTCAGTATTCACGAGGTAAATATCTCCCAGAAGTCGAAGCGTACCTCCACGATTGATTGCCAGCATTAGAACTATCAAGCCAACAACAAGTATCACCTTCAGCAAGCCACAAACATACTCAATCTCTCCGAAAACACGAATGCCAAAAACGTTGATCAGTATCACGACAGCAAGAATCGCAGTTATTATCCATCCCTGACCAACATCTGTCCTCCATCCTGTTACCAGAATCGCCGTACTCGTAACCAATGTTGTCACTCCTAGTGCACCAAAAGGCGTCAGTAACAGCGACCTCAACGGTAGCAGGATGGGGGTGATACCCATCGCATATACAAACCAATATATCACAGCAACAGTCCACCCGAGTGCTTCGTCGACAAATCTAGTGGGCATTTCCATGATGGCCCCAGCCTCGGGAATAAGAGAAACCATCTCACCGAGCGAACTGATAACGCAGTGAACGATAAATCCAGTGATTATGTAGCTCAAAAGAGCGCCGGCAGAGCCGGCAAGCTTAAGAATTTGGCCTGATGAGACGAGGATTCCCATTCCAATGCATCCGGAGATAGAGATCATCTGTAAACCGTGAGAATTAGAGTAAACCGCCGTATAGAGCAAAGTAGAAACGTACGAGGATATGTCTCCTCACTAAAAGAGGTCTACACGCGGCGTTAGAACAATATTCAGATATTTAGAGAGCACCATACCGGAGATCATAATGGGTACCAGCTCCAAAAACTCTGGGGGTACCAGGTGGAACTCTGGGTCTCGCTCCCCTCTCTTCGGTTTCGTATCCATCACTACTGGGAACCTTTGGCTCTTCGAGGTGTGGAGAAAGCGACCAATTTCCTGATGGCGCTTGCATGGTAAAGGTATTTCTGCGAAAATGCGACCCAATTCCTCTCGATGTCACGTAGATGGTCTGTGGTCTATTGATTTTATCCAAGGGGTATTGCTGTTTTTGACGTTTGATGCCTGTACTGTAAGCCCCACGGGCTCGCGGATGTGAATCAAACGAACCTTGCATGCAGCCATACTCAGCCACTAGTAATCCCAGCACGCGCAGTGACCAGTCACTGCAGCAAGAGTACAGACCATGCAGAAAATACAGCATGAGCAATGGTGGTAACTATGGTGGGGGACTCCTTTAACCAGGGTGTTTTGAACCCGCTTCGTAGAAAGTTTTCAGTGCCACCAAAACAAAAGATTTTTTTAATTGGAGAACTAAGATCAACTCAGTTTAAGGA
>Ga0307515_10000121_pt1 | contig 188657 bp, 192 predicted proteins | sample 17_EM_MG_FD_194513 | JGI IMG/M metagenome (GOLD analysis project Ga0307515, IMG submission 194513) | Populus trichocarpa ectomycorrhiza microbial communities from riparian zone in the Pacific Northwest, United States - 17_EM | ecosystem: Host-associated > Plants > Roots > Unclassified... | reverse complement strand
CTACGTCTTGCGTCGAGTCCGGCTCTCTGCCGTGTTGGCCCGGTCCGTCGACCGGCAGCCTTACGATGAATGTCGAGCCCTTCCCCGGTTCGCTCTGGACCGAAACCTCGCCTCCGTGAAGTTCCACTATCTGCTTGACAAGGTTGAGGCCGATGCCTGTGCCGGCAATTCCGCTGGACGTTCGTGCGCGAAAATAAAGCTGGAACATTTTTTCGATATCGTCCGCATCGATGCCGACACCCTGATCACTGACGGAAAGGTAGGCAGAACCATCAGCACTCCAGCCCCGAATGACGATCTCGGGCGCCCGAGGCGCGTATTTGACTGCATTTGCGAAGAGATTGCTGAAGACCTGGCTGAGGCGTGACGTGTCGCCCTGAATCGTGGACGGCAGGTTTGTAATATCCAGAACCAGGTTATGCGCAGAGGCTACTTCCGCCTGCCGTCGCGCGCACTGGGTTACAAGATCCGCGAGCGGGCAGTCGCCTAAAGTCAATGTCATCTTTCCATGGTCGAGCCGGCCTGCTTCGAGAAAGCTCTCCATCAGTTCGACCATTCTGGCTACGGCGGAGCGTATTCGCTCGGACTTTTCAACAATGAACTCCGATGAAACGTCGCCCTTCTTGCGCGACAATCTCTGCGCAGCGCCGTCAATGATCGTAAGCGGCGTACGAAATTCATGCGAGGTCATGGCCACAAACTGCCGCTGAAGAGCGTTGATATGTTTCTCATGCTCCAGCGCCTGAGCCAGTTTCTCGGTCTGCAGCTTGAGTTCGTCGGTGCGCTCTCGTACCGCCTCTTCAAGCCGGTCGCGGTGCCGCATCAGTTCCTGCTCCGCCTTCCGCCGGACTGTCACGTCCAGATAGGTCACGACGCAGCCATCGCCAGCAAGCGGTGACGTCATGACGGCAAGGACTGTGCCATCCCTGCGCTCGCGCTCGAAAGAATGGGCGAGAAACAGCCGCGCGTGGTCCGCACGCGTCTTTACCAGTTGTTCGATATCGCCTTCGCCATAGTCGCCGCGCTCGGCATTGTGGCGCAGCATGTCGACGTATGACACTCCTATCGGAAAACGATCCGGGGGGATGTCGACCAACTCGTAGAGCCGGCGATTGGCGAAAGTCAGCTTCAGATTCTCGTCGAGCACCGCGATCCCGCCAGGAAAAGCTTCCAAAGTGGCATGCAGAAGGCTCAACAGCTTATTGTTGTCACTCTCGTCCTCGACGACTTCGATCAGAAGATCGCCCTCCGCATGCGCAAGCAGTCTGACCTTGATCTTTGCGGCATAGATGGATCCGTCGCGGCGCCTTTGGCAACATTCGAAGACGACACTCTTGCCGCTGCCGTTCCTTAGGGGTTCGATCAACTCGCGATACTGCGTTTCGGTCAGGCCATCCTTGAGATCCAGCGTCGTCATGCGAAGGATTTGATCGGCGCGATAGCCGGTCTTGATTTGCGCCTGATGATTGGCCTGGGTTATTTCGAATGTGTCGGGATCGACGAGGTAGATTTCGTTCGGCGACATGCCCACGATGTCGGCCAGTTGTGCGTTGATCGCGACCTTGCGCTTGTATCGCATGAGTTGCGCAAGCTCGGCCGCCGCGATCGACAATATTCTCTTCGTGCCGGCAGGGATCGGCCTTGCCTTGGGAAACAGTAGAACCGTTCCAATCAATTCGCCCTCGCTTGGCTCGACCAAGGGCACTCGCAGAGCAATCCTTCCAGCGACTTCCCAGTCCGCGATATGCGGGTCGTCCTGCAATTCGATGATCTGCGGTATCGACATCCAGTCGAGACCGGCGTGATGAACGAGTTTATGGTTAAATGCCTTGCCGTCATCGAGGTAGACAGCGGTCCGCGGTTCCAAACCCAATTCCGGCGCATCGATGAGGATTTCAAGTGCCGCCGAGATCGTTTCGTTGAAATTGGCTTCGCGGAACATGCAGCTAATAATATCGCGCGAAATCCGTAGCGCCAATTTTGGCAAGTTCCGCTGCGGGCGATCCGTCATTGCCGACCTCTGTTTCGTGCTATGCCGTCCCCTTCGGCACGTTGCTCGATATTATAATGCAGGGCGTCAATTAACAATCTCTGGATGAATTCCTATGAAATATCGCGGTCACGCGGATACTTTTTAATATGTTCGCCTTATCCGCACTTATCCTCAAACCACATCCGTGTGAGAATAGCCGATTTCCCAAACCACCTTGCGGGTGGGATAAGAGCCGGTCGGGTTCTGGCCGGCGTAGATCTGCAGGAAGCGGCGGGTGCCGGCGGGCTGCGGGGGTTCCATGGCAACCGCATAGTCGAAGAACAGCACCATGAATGCCAGGATGTTGATGAGGGTTGCGGTGGTCTTCATGTCGGTCTCTCGAAGCACGAGTGGTTGGTTGATCTTGAAGACGATACTGACACGCAGAACCTGACACCGCAGTTTCCAAGGTGACTCGGAAACGGATGGATAAATCACCGCCGAAGCACTTGATCAGGATAGGCTTTTCGGGATTTTCGGGTATCGCAACTTCTGCCTAGCAAGTTCTGCTTAGCAATATCTTGGGACTCGCCCGGCGACGGCCGCATCTGACAAAGGCCAAGTCATTTTTCATCAATGACATCAGGGGGCTGAAACGTTACTCTCGCACCAAACAAACGCGGGGAGAATTCCAGCATGTCCATCGTCATCGGCGCCATCATCGGCGTGGCAGTCCTCTGGGCCATCCTGCTCTATAACGGCCTGGTCAAGGCGCGGCAGATGGCGGAGGAGGCATGGTCCGGCATCGACGTGCAGCTCAAGCGCCGCGCCGACCTGATTCCCAACCTGATCGAGACCGTCAAGGGCTATGCGGCACACGAGAAGACCACGCTCGAGGAGGTGGTCGAGCTGCGCAACAAGGCGCAAGCCGTGCCGGCAGGCGACGTCGCCACGCGCGGCATTGCCGAGAACATGCTGAGCCAGGCGCTCGGCCGGGTTATGGCGATCGCGGAGGCCTATCCCGACCTCAAGGCGAACGAGAATTTTCTTGAACTCCAGAAGTCGCTCGACGGCATAGAGGGCGAGATCCAGATGGCGCGGCGCTATTACAACGGCTCGGTGCGCGACCTCAACGTCAAGGTCGAGAGCTTTCCCTCCAATCTGATGGCGGGTCCGTTCGGCTTTACCAAGAAGACCTATTTCGAGATCGCCAATGAGGCCGACCGGGCATTGCCGCAGGTCAAGTTCTGAGGACTTCGGTCATGCGACTACGTCTTGGGCTTGTCCTATTCTTCACTTTTCTCGCAGCGTCATCACTTCGCGCGGAAGAGATCGTGCGGTCCTTTCGCGCGGAGATCGTGGTCGCGCGCACCGGTGAGGTTCAGGTGACGGAAACCATCGATATCGTCTCCGAAGGCAAGCAGTTCAGGCGCGGCATCTATCGCGACATCCCGCTCAGCACCATGACCGAGGGCGGCATGGCACCCATTGTGCTCAAGGTGCTCACGGTCGAGCGCGATGGCGCGCCCGAGGGGTACCTGAGAAGTTTTCAGGCCGGTGGCAATCGCGTCTATTTCGGCAGAGAGGACGCTCTGCTGCCGCCCGGCGCGCACAGCTACCGCTGGACCTATGAGATCGACAACCAGATCAGCCCAACTGGCACCGACGACATGTTTGCCTGGAATGTGACCGGGCGGTGGGAATTCACCATCGAAAACGCATCCGCGACTGTGAAGCTGCCCAATGGCGTTAAGATCCTTGCCACTCAGCAGCATGCCGGAACGCCGGATACGCCGGAGGACAATGCGACAATGACGACGCAAGGTGGCGCGCTGACGTTTGCGGCAGCAAGAGCGCTTCAGCCCGGCGAGCAGCTGCAATTCAAGATCAAGATTCCGCGCAACGCCATCGAACGGCCGCAGAAGAATTAAGCCCGAAAGACAGTCACATGCGAAAGCCCGCCACCCTTCTTCCGACGTTCCTTTCGCGATGCCTGTTCGGGCTTCTGCTGTTGCTGTTGGCGGCCCTTCCCGCCCGCGCCGACGAGGTGATCGAATCCTTCCATGCGGCGATCGACCTTTCCAGGTCGGGCAAGATGACCGTGACCGAGACGATCCGGGTCCGGGCCGAGGGCTACAAGATCAAGCGCGGCATCTTCCGTGATTTTCCGCTGACCTTCATGGGCGAAGACAAACAGCTGCACCGCGTCGATTTCGCCATCGTCAACATCGAGCGCAACGGTGCCAAGGACGACTACAAGACGGAGTCGATCGATGGCGGCATGCGCATCTATATCGGCAAGGAAGACGTGTTTCTGCCGCGCGGCGATTACACCTATTCGATCACCTACGAGACCGGCCGGCAGATTCGCTACCGCAAGGATTTCGACGAGCTGTTCTGGAACGTCACCGGCAATGGCTGGGAATTTCCGATCCGGGAGGCCTCTGCGACGATCGTGCTACCCGATGGTGTGAGGGCGGAGGACACCGTATTCTTCACCGGCCTGCTGGGCGCCAAGGGCAAAAATGCCCGCGTGCTGGAGGAAGGCAACGAGGTTTTCTTCGCGACGACGACGCCGCTCGATCTGCACGAAGGGCTGACCGTCGGCGTGAAGCTGCCCAAGGGCGTCATGGATCCGCCGACGCAGGACGATCTGTTCTGGTGGTGGGTGAAAGACCGGATGAACTCGATCCTGGCCGGCATCGCACTCACGATCGTGCTTCTCTATTTCGTCTGGCACTGGATGCGGGTCGGTCGCGATCCCTTGCGCGGGGTCATCGTGCCGCGCTGGGACGCACCGATGGGATTGTCGCCGGCGCTGGTGAACTATGTCGACAATCGCGGCTTTTCCAACAATGGCTGGACGGCGTTCTCGGCCTCCGCGATCAATCTCGCCGTCAAGGGCCATATCGTGCTCGAGGACGTGAAGGAAAAGCTTGCCATGAAGCTTACGGACAAGATACCGGACGGGCCGCTGCCCTCGGGCGAGGACGTGATCTACGGTACGGTCGCCGGCGCGGGCACGCTCAGGATCGACAAGTCGAATGGCCGGACTTTGCAAACGATGGGAGACAAGTTCCGCCTCTCGATCGACAAGGAACATACCGGCAAATATTACCGCTACAATCTCGGCATCATCGTCTGGGGCATCATCCTGACTGTTGTCGCCTATCTCACGGTGGTTTTTTTCGGCACGTTCGACGACGACATGCTGGGCCTGCTGATCGTACCGGCTTTCATCTTCGTCTTCGTGGCGATCTTCTCGGCCGTCCTCATAGCGGTGATGAAAGCGGCGCCCTCGATGGTGATGAAAGTCATTGCCGGCTTCTTCCTGGCGATGTTCTGGCTGGCTTTCGCGCTGATCGTCATCGTCAGCGCCATGTCACTGCTCCAGATCGCGAAATCGCCGGATGACATCATCGCGCTCGCGTGCTGCGGCGGCATCATCCTGTCAGCTGTTGTTTTCGTGACATTCATGGGAGCCGCGACGCCGCTCGGCCGCCAGTTGATGGACGGTATCGAGGGGCTGAGGCTCTATCTCACCGTGGCCGAGAAGGACCGGATGAACCTGGCGGGCGCACCCGAAATGTCGCCGCAGCACTTCGAGAAAATGCTGCCTTACGCGGTGGCGCTCGGCGTCGAAAAGCCCTGGGCCGAGCATTTCCAGACCTGGCTCGATGCGGCGGGCGTCAACCAGAATTACGATTACCAGCCGGGCTGGTATGCCGGCCGCGAATTCGATCACAAGCAATTCGGCAACCGCATGTCGAGCTTCTCGAGTTCGCTGTCGAGCGAGATCTCCTCGTCGCTGCCACCACCGCCGGCGAGTTCGTCCTCGGGGTTCTCGTCGTCATCCTCGGGTGGAAGCAGTGGTGGATCATCCGGCGGCGGCGGAGGTGGTGGTGGCGGTGGCGGCTGGTAGGGCCGAAATTCGGCCTTTGACCCGTGACAACCGAGCTGGAACTTGCTAGTTCCGGCTCGCAATTGTCGCCGACCGAAAGCCCGATAAATCCATGCCCGATCTTCTGCTTGAACTCCGCTCCGAGGAAATTCCCGCACGCATGCAGCGCAAGGCTGCCGGCGACCTGAAGAAGCTTTTGACCGATGCGCTGGTCGAGGCGGGCCTGACCTATGAAGGTGCGCGCGAATATTGGACGCCGCGCCGGCTGGTGCTCGATATCAGGGGCCTGACCGCCCATTCCGCCGATTTGCGCGAGGAGAAGAAGGGCCCGAGCACCTCGGCGCCGCAACAGGCGATCGACGGGTTTTTGCGCGGGGCGGGGCTGACCTCGATCGACCAGGCCGAGACGCGGACCGACCCGAAGAAGGGCGATTTCTACGTTGCCATCATCACCAAGCCCGGCCGCAGCGCCGAGGCGATCGTCACAGAGGTGATGCCCGGTATCATCCGTAATTTCCCATGGCCGAAGAGCATGCGCTCAGGCGTGGCTTCAGCCAAGCCGGGCGCGCTGCGCTGGGTGCGGCCGCTGCAATCGATCGTCTGCATGTGGGGCACCGAGCATGACGAGACCACTGTGATCCCGTTCGAGGTCGATGGCATCGTAGCCTCCAACATCACTTACGGCCATCGTTTCCACGCGCCCGGTGCGATCACGGTGCGGCGCTTTTCGGATTATGTCGCGAGCCTCGAAAAGGCGAAGGTCGTGCTCGATGCCGAGCGCCGCAAGGAGATCATCCTGTCGGACGCCAAGAACATCGCCTTCGCCTCGGGCCTTGATCTGGTCGAGGACGAGGCGCTGCTTGAGGAGGTTTCGGGGCTGGTGGAATATCCGCATGTGCTGATGGGCACGTTCGAGGAGGATTATCTCAAGATTCCCGCCGAGATCATCCGGCTGACGATCAAGACCAACCAGAAGTGTTTCGTGACCCGCAAGCAGGGCAGTGACGAACTCTCCAACCGGTTCATCCTGGTCTCCAATATCGAGGCGAAGGACGACGGCAGGGAGATCGTGCACGGCAATGGCAAGGTGGTGCGGGCGCGGCTTTCCGACGCGGCGCATTTCTACAAGCGCGACCAGGCGGATATGCCTGATCTGCACGAGCTTGCGGCTTCGGCGGCGAAGTTCGGGCTGGATCTCAAGAAGCCGCTCGACCAGCGGATGGCGAAGCTCGATCATTTGAATGTGACGTTTCATGCCAAGCTGGGTACGCAGGGTGAGCGGGTGGAGCGTATCCGGGCGCTGGCGGCGGAGCTTGCCAACGTGACCGGCGCCGATCCTTTCAAAGTCGATCGCGCCGCCGTTCTGGCCAAGGCGGACCTGCGCACCGAAGCCGTCGGTGAATTCCCCGAGCTTCAGGGCTTGATGGGCCGCCGCTATGCATTGCTGCAAGGCGAGGATGCCTCCGTGGCCGCCGCGATCGAGGAGCATTGGAAGCCGAATGGTCCCTCGGACCGCGTGCCGACCGATCCGGTTTCGGTGACCATAGCGCTTGCCGATAAGCTAGATACGCTGGTGGGGTTCTGGGCGATTGACGAGAAGCCGACGGGTTCGAAGGACCCATATGCGTTACGGCGTGCGGCGCTGGGTGTGATCCGGATTTTGCTGGAGAATAACATCAGGCTGCCAATCTCCAAGATAGCTGGGGACAAAGACCTCCTCTCCTTCTTCCACGATCGCCTCAAGGTCTATCTTCGCGACATCGGCCTTCGCCACGACATCGTCGACGCCGTGCTCACCGAGGATGCCGACGACCTGCTGACCATCGTGCGCCGCGCCGAGGCACTGGCCAAATTCATCGACACCGAGGACGGCAGGAACCTATTGGCGGGCACCAAGCGTGCGACGCAATTGCTCGCCGCCGAGGAGAAGAAGGGCACTGGGATCGCCGACCGGATCGACCTGCACCTGCTGACGCTGCCGGCAGAAAAGAGCCTGCACGCGGCAATCGTCAATGCCTCGCAGGATGCGGCAAGCGCCGTCGCGCGCGAGGATTTCGGTGCTGCAATGGAGGCACTCTCCAGGCTGCGCGGGCCGGTCGATACGTTCTTCAACGATGTACTGGTGAACGACGAGAATGCAGATATCAGGGCCAATCGCCTGGCGCTGCTTGCAGCCATTCGCGCCGCGACCGCCACGGTTGCCGACTTCTCGAAGATTTCGGGGTAGTTGGCTCTTCGTGAAACAAATGAAACAATTCATTCTGCTTGCGACGAACTTATGAAACAATGCGCCCATAAAGGGTCTTCCACAAACTTTGTGAGGAAGATCGCATGGCGAAGAAAACAATAAAGATCGATACCGCCGGGTATTCGGATTTCATCATCGAGAAGTCGAACACGCGTTACATCCTGGAAGAGGGCGACTTGCTCGACTTCAAGGAGATCCGGACGGATGGTGCAAGTACGATCAGCAACATCGAGCTCATGATCGATGGTGTTATCACTGGGAATGGAGGCGCGCTCGACATCGGCAAGGCGGATTCACTCAGCAACAAGATCGTCGTGGGGGAAACCGGCGTTCTCGACGCAACCGACGCTGCGATCATTGCTTTCGGCCAAAAAACAGTAATCACCAATTTCGGCGCGATCTTCACGAGTGAGCCGTCCAATTCAATCGGCGTACAGAGTGAAGGCGATGGCGGCCGCATTCTCAATGCCGGCTATCTCAAGGCCGAAACCTGCATCATCGTCACCGGTGACGGCAACACCGTGAAGAACGACGGTCAACTTGCGACGCATATGGGCGGCACGGGCGTCGTGTTCGACAGCGCGACCGGGGATGTCAACCGTCTGATCAATAGAGGTTACATAGACGGCAGTAATGCGGTGGAAGGTGGCGATGGTTCAGAGCGGATCACCAACCGCGGCCGCATAGTCGGCGATTTAGAGCTTGGCGCGGGTGATGACATCCTGACCTCGTTTATGGGTATAGGCGGCGATGTATCGATGGGCAGCGGAAACGATCGCGTCGTGATCAGAGGTAAAGGCGACTTTACCCAGGTCTATGCGGACGCAGGCGATGACGTGTTCGACCTTCGCGGCGCACAGGCGATTTCATCGGGGACCACGATTGCCGGCGGGATGGACGACGATACCTATATCGTGACCCGCAACGACCTAAAGCTCGAGGAACTGGCCGGCCAAGGCACCGACACCGTCAGGTCCAGCGTTTCCTTCACGCTCGGTGCCGCATTTGAAAACCTTGTGCTGACAGGAAACAAATCCATCGACGGCACCGGAAGCGCAGTCGCCAACATCATTATCGGCAACGGCTCCGCCAACACGCTCAACGGCATGTCCGGCGCGGACACGCTCGATGGCGGCGGCGGCAATGACGTACTGACCGGCGGCGGCCAGATCGACATGTTCGTTTTCCGAACCCGCACCGGAAAAGACAGGATCACCGACTTCACCGATGCGTCGGACAAGATCGATCTCTCGGACTACAAAGGTATCAGCGCTTTCGAAGATCTTGAGGGGCGTATCAGCCAGAATGGCACTGATGCCGTGATCACGCTCAAGAACGGCGACAGGATCACGCTGGACAATTTCGACGCCGGCAATCTGACCATGGTCGATTTTCAGTTCTGACAATCGCAGCCGGAACCAGCAAGTGGCGGGAACCGTCCCGTATCCCACCACCGGGTGAGGCTACCGCCCTTCCCTGATCACCCAGGCGGGAATCAGTTCCGACCTGAGCTTTCTTACCGATGACGCCTTGGCCAGTGCCGTCAGCCCCATGCCGGGCTTGGCCAGTGCGGCGGCCTGGCGCTTCGGCATCAGGAAGCCGAGTTCCAATAGGCCCTTGCGCTGCCAGCGCTTTAGGAACGGCCGGGGGAAGCTGCGTGAGGGCGAGAAGCGTGCGGGCACCTTGGCGAGCGAGGCATATTCCAGCACCTCCTCGATCCAGCCGGCCTGCGGCCGGGCGCCGGGTTCGAGCAGCATCAGCCATTCGCCGCGCACTGACGCCAGCACCTCGTGCAGATCCCATTTGTCGATGAAACGGCAGCCGGCGGCATCGGCCACGCGCGCGGAACCATCGCGCGAACCATGGTCCAGCACGATCACATCACTCACCAGGCCATCGACGGCGCCCGAGACGAGAACGGCCAGCGTATAGGCCAATTCTGGCTCGTTATCCCGGCATTCGATTAAAACAGTCAGCATTGCGTACCCATAGAGGAAGGTTCTCAAAAACGCGAGTCTGCAATTTTGTTCTTGCAATGTTCTCATTTTCGCGATAGGAAAATAATCAACGAGAGGCGAAGATTCGCCTCCCCGGAGAAGCCAATGATCAACATGTCGCTCGCGCGGCAGGCTGCATTCGCGCCTGCCAACACGGCAGATATTGCCGATAGCCTGCTGAAGGAATCCGGTCTTAGGATCGAGATCGACCGCCGTCGCGGCCGTGGCGCGGGCCTCAATCCATCGGGGCGGTTCGAGCCGCAGGAGCGCGAGGTGCTCGACGACGGCTGGCAGACGTTCGAGACGCTGGAGCCGTTCAAGACCGAGGTTCAGGTGGAGCGGCCGCGCGCCATCATCACCCGCAACGACAGCCCGGACATTCCCTTCGATCGCTCGATCAATCCCTATCGTGGCTGCGAGCATGGTTGCATCTACTGCTTCGCGCGGCCGACGCATGCCTATATGGGCCTGTCGCCGGGGCTCGATTTCGAATCCAAGCTGTTTGCCAAGCCCGATGCGGCCAAACTGCTGGAACGCGAGCTTTCCAAGCCGGGCTACAAGCCCAAGACAATCGCAATCGGTACCAATACCGATCCCTACCAGCCGATCGAGAAGGAATGGCGGATCATGCGCCAGATCCTCGAAGTGCTGGCGGCGGCCAACCATCCGGTGGCGATCGTGACGAAGTCGGCGCTGATCATGCGGGATATCGATATCCTTGCCAAGATGGCGGAGAAGGGTCTGGCGAAAGCCTCGCTCTCGGTCACCACCATGGACAGGAAGCTCGCGCGGCTGATGGAGCCGAGGGCATCGACGCCGGTCAAGCGGCTCGAAGCGATCAGGGCGATGAGCGAGGCGGGCATTCCGACCGCCGTCATGGCCTCGCCGATGATCCCGGCGCTCAACGACCACGAGCTCGAACGGATCCTTGATGCCGGTGCCGCCGCAGGCGCGAAGGAGGCTAGCTATGTCCTGCTCAGGCTGCCGCTGGAAGTGAGCCCGCTGTTTCGCGACTGGTTGCTGCGCCACTATCCGGACCGCTACCGGCACGTGATGAGCCTGGTGCGCTCGATGCGCGGCGGCAAGGATTATGACGCCGAGTTCGGCAAGCGGATGAAGGGCACGGGTCCCTATGCCTGGCAGATCAGCCGCCGTTTCGAGCTCGCTGCCAAGAAGTACGGCCTGACGCGGCGCACGATTGGGCTCAACTGCGACCTCTTCGTGCCGCCGAGCGGCCATGGCGTGCAGCTCTCACTGCTCTGAGTTTGGCTTCAACGCTTTCCAGCCGGGGCCTTGCATCCCCGCCCGCACGGGCTCCGGCTGGGAATACATGATGGGAGCGCTCCGCCAGTGCTCCTGTCATGCTGAGCATGTTGAAACAACATGCTCGTAGTGCCGACGTACCGCCCTATGTCGGGACTTGCAGGGAATCGGATGAATGTGCGAACTACCCGCATGGCTCGCATGAACTCATCCGATTCCCTTCCTCTCGTCCTAGAGGAGATCGTGCCCACCTTCCGGTTCGAGAAGGGGTTGATGCGTGATGGCTTCCTGCCGGTCGCAGGCGTCGATGAAGCAGGACGCGGTCCCCTGGCCGGGCCGGTGGTGGCGAGTGCCGTTATTCTCGATCCGCGAAGAATTCCGAAAGGTCTCAACGATTCCAAGCAGCTGACTGCGGCGAAGCGGGAAGAGCTCTACGAGGAAATCCTCGCGACGGCTGACGTGGCGATATCCTCGCTCAGCGCGCTCGCGATCGACCAAACCAATATTCTCAAGGCCAGCCTGGAAGCGATGCGGCGCGCGGTGGCGTCGCTGCCGAAGCGGGCCAGGTTCGTGCTGATCGACGGCCGCGACGTGCCGCCGGGACTGACCTGCCCCGGCAAGGCTCTGGTGAAGGGGGATGCGCGCTCGTTCTCCATCGCCGCCGCCTCGATCGTCGCCAAGGTGACGCGCGACCGGATGATGCAGGCGGCGGGCCTCACCTTCCCGCAATACGGTTTCGAGCAGCATGCCGGTTATGCGACCGAGGTGCATCGCGAGGCGATCACCAATCATGGGCCATGTGCCATTCATCGGATGACGTTCAGTCCGTTCCGGCTGATATCCTGACGCGACCGCGCTTGTCGCGCATGCAGCTTGCTCACATTCATTTGATCGCGCTATATCAACCTCGTTCGGTGCCCCTTCGGGGAGAATCGGGAAGCCGGTTACAATCCGGCGCGTGCCCAACGCTGTGAGGGGGATGGTTTCGCGACATGCCACTGGGAAACCGGGAAGGCCGTGAATGCCAGACGAACCCAAGCCAGAAGACCGGCCGGACATGATAGCTTAAGGGGCGCGGACGGCCCTCGCGGTGCCAGACCATGTGAGGGACACATGCAGGCCGAACCGTCACGTCATCTTGCCGCCGCAGGTCCTTTTTCCGAAGCCGAACGTGCTGCCGTCTATCGCGCCATCTATTCCAGGCGCGATGTGCGCAACGAATTCCTGCCCGATCCCATACAAGACGAGTTGCTGCAGCGGCTTCTGGCGGCGGCGCATGCGGCGCCATCAGTGGGCTATATGCAGCCGTGGAATTTCATCGTCATCCGGGAAGAGGCCCGCCGGCGGGCGGTGCACGGGATTTTTCACGCGGCCAATATCGAGGCCGCCGACAAGCTGGAGGGCGAGCAGAAGCTCAAATATATGAGCCTCAAGCTCGAAGGCATTCTCAAGGCGCCGCTCAATATCTGCATCACCTGCGACCGCAAGCGTGGCGGCGATTTCGTGCTTGGACGAACCCACAATCCCAGCATGGACCTCTATTCGACGGTCTGTGCCGTGCAGAATTTCTGGCTGGCGGCGCGGGCCGAGGGCGTCGGTGTCGGCTGGGTCAGCATTTTCGATCATGACCGGCTTAAGCAGGAACTCGGCATTCCCGACAGCGTCGAGATCATCGCCTATCTCTGCGTGGGATATGTCGACCAGCTCTATGCGAAACCGGAACTCGCGGTGAAGGGATGGCGGGAAAAACTGCCGCTGGAGAAGCTGGTGTATCAGGAGCGTTGGCCCGAGGCCTCGCATGTACTGGATTTTTATCGCGTGGTGGAATGCCGGGCGCGGCAGGAATGAAAAAGGCCCCGCATTGCGGAGCCCTTGAGTTCATTCAACTGAAAGCCAAACCTCAGTTCAGCCTGACCTTCACTTCGCCGACGGCGTTGTTGAAAAGCGTGGCGCCGGCCTTGTCGTCGAGCTTGCTTGCGATCAGCTTTTCGGCTGCGGCAATGGCGAGATCGACGGCTGCGGCGCGGACGGCGTTGACGGCTTCCGATTCGGCGTTCTTGATCTTCTGCTCGGAGAGCGCCGTGCGACGGGCGACATAATCCTCGGTCTTCTGCTTGGCCTCGGCGGCAAGCGTCGCCGCTTCGCGCTGGGCGGCGGCGACGATTTCCTGGGCTTCGGATTCGGCTTCCTTGCGCTTCTGCTGGTATTCGGAAAGCAGCGCCTGCGCTTCGTCCCGAAGCTTCTTGGCCGCGTCGAGTTCGGCGGCGATTTTGGCGGCGCGTTCGTCGAGGCTCTTGCCGATCATTCTCGGCACGCCGAGATAGATTACCAATGCGATGAAGAGGACGAGAGCGACCTGTGCCCAGATCTGGGCCCACATAGTTGCATCGAACATTGCGATCCCTCTCCTTAAGCCTTGAGCGCGCTGACGGCCGACTTGACATCCGCCTTGGTGACGGAAACGCCGGTCAGCTGCTCAACGATCTGGGCTGCGGTGTCCTCGGCGACGGTTGCCACTTCGGAAAGCGCCCTGTTCTTGATTTCATTGATGCTGGCTTCGGCATCGGTGATCTTCTTGGAAATATCCGCATCCAGCTTGGTTCGCTCGGCGGTTGCCTCGGCTTTGGCCTTTTCGCGCGCTTCCGCGGCGATCGCATTGCCCTTGGCGCGAGCCTCCGCGAGTTCCTGCTCGTATTTGGCGACGGCGGCGTCCGCCTCGTCCTTCATACGGGTTGCTTCGGCGAGATCGACGGCGATGCGGCTTTCGCGCGTCTCGATGATGCCGGACAGGCGCGGCGTGATGTGCTTGGCGACCAGGTAGTAGAAGATGCCAAACGTGATCGCGAGCCAAAGGATCTGCGACGGAAAATGGGACGGATCGAACGGCGGAAACGGAACCTCGTGTTCAACTTCGTGAACGGCTGTCGTCGTCGTTTCATTATGCGCCGCGCTTTCCGCGGTCGCTGCTGCATCCGTGGCAGCCGTGGCTGACAGTGCATATGCTGTCGTCACAAACATTCCAACCTCCAGGCCAAGAGGGCCGGTATCAATAATAGGTCACGGGGCCAAAAGCCCCGCGACCCAATGCTTTGCGCAGCCGATCAGCCGAACAGGGCGAGAAGGGCGACGAGCAGCGAGAAGATGCCCAGAGCTTCCGTAACGGCGAAGCCGAAGATCAGGCGGCCGAACTGGCCATCAGCGGCAGACGGATTGCGCAGAGCGCCGGCCAGGTAGTTGCCGAAAATCGTGCCGAGACCAATGCCTGCGCCACCCATGCCCAGGCATGCAATTCCGGCGCCGATGTACTTTGCTGCTTCCGCGTCCATTGTAGAACTCCTTTAAGTCGTTTGTTGCGGCTATTTCCAGCGGAGCGGGTTGACCCGGCACTCCGCATGTCAGGTGAAACTCAGTGCCCCGGATGGAGCGCGTCGTTGAGATACATGCAGGTCAGAACCGCAAACACATAGGCCTGCAGGAAGGCGACCAGGAATTCAAGGCCCGTGAGGCCAATGGCCATCAACAGCGGCAGGACGGCGCCGGCGATGCCGAGCGGGCCGAGCATACCGAGCGAAAAGACGAAGCCTGCGAAGACCTTGAGCGTGATGTGACCGGCGAGAAGGTTCGCGAAAAGACGAACCGAGAGGCTGATCGGACGCGAGAGGAAGGAAATCACCTCGATCAGCGTCACGAGCGGGATGAGAACCATCGGCACGCCTGACGGCACGAACAGGCCGAAGAAATGGAAGCCGTGCTTGTAGATGCCATAAACGACGACCGTCCCAATCACCAGCATGGCGAGGCAGAAGGTGACGATGATCTGCGAGCCGACGGTGAAAAAGCCCGGGATCATGCCGAAGAGGTTGGAAACGAGCACGAAGAGGAAGAGCGAGAACACCAGAGGGAAGAACTTCTCGCCACCGTGACCGGTCGCGTCCTTCAGCATTTTCGCCACAAATTCATAGGAGAGTTCGGCGATCGACTGCCAGCGGCCCGGAATCACGGCCTTCGGCGCAGAAGCCCAGAGGAGGAACGCCGTCGCGACCACCACCGTGAGCACCATGAACAGGCCCGAATTGGTGAAGTCGTAACCACCCAGATCCACGATCGTGTTGATGTGGAACTGGTGGATTGGATCTACCTTGTCTGGTGTCGCCACGTCTGATCTCTCTCGCTTCGCATTCTTCTGCAGCCGGCGGCAAGCGCCTACTGCTTGTCTTTGTCCCTGTGCATCCCGATGCGGTCCACTGGATGCGGCGAACTGACCTTGCCGGTCGTGCGCAACACATTCAGTACACCGGCACAAAAACCGAGGAGGACAAAAACGATCATTCCCCACGGCTTCGTCGGAAGTAGAAGGTCCAGAAGGTAACCGATGATCCCTCCCACCACGATGGCGGAAATGAATTCGGAGGATATTTTCAAAGCCTGCGAGTAGCCTTTACGGCTGACATCATTCGACTTTTCGATCCCCTCGTCTTTCGGCCTCGCCCGCTCAAGCTTCTCGTGAAGACTATCGCGACGCTCTTCCAGACTGTCCTTGCGGTCCTTCTCCATACCCAGCCTCCGTTGGAAGCCGAGCCTTAGCCGAGGAAACCCGCGCCCACAAGCTGAATTTCAACGGCTACGAGAGGAGGAGAACCCCGCCTTCAAGCCGCGTGCAACATAGTTACAGTCCGTGATTTCGTCAAGGCGGGCGGGAGTGAAATTATCGGGTAATTATAGCTTAAAAATCAATAGCTTAGTTGATTTCAAGGAAGATTCTGCGATTTGCAGTGCAGCGAGCGGCTCCAAGGGCACGCCGCGCAAAGAATCTATCAGCTCCAGCCGCCGTTGCGGGTGCGGTAGAAGATGTGCAGGCCGATACGCCCGACCTTCCGCATGGTACGTCCCCAATTCGGGCGAACGTAGGTGGCGTGGTAATGCGTGGAATCACCGACTTCCTTGAGATAGATCTTGCCGGCCGTCACGGCCAGCGCGATGTCCTTGGCGGTCGCGAACTTCGTCTTATCGGTGATGCGGTCGGGAATTCGGTCGCAGGCGAACGAGAACTGGCAGCGATTGCGCCAGTCTTCGTTCTGATAGACGACACCGCAGATGGTGTTCGGATATGTCGGATTGCGGACGCGATTAAGCACGACCTGCGCCACGGCCGCCTGCCCCTTGAGCGGTTCGGTGATCGATTCGAAATAGATCGCCTCGGCCAGGCATTGCTGCTCCTTGCGCGTAAATACGCTGGCCGGCAGAACGCTGGTCGCCCAGTTGTGATGGGCGCTGTCGATCTTGGGCACGAATCGCTTGGTCAGCTGATCCGAAAGGATGGAATCGAACGGCGATACTTCCGCATAGTCGGGTTCGGGATTGGCATATGCCGTGGCCAGGCTATCCGCCTCGTTGCTGGTCACCAGGCTTGCCAGCATTGCCGGCACACCATAATCATCAGATTTGGCGCGGTTCTTGTGGAAGGCCAGCGCGATATCCATCCCCTTGTCAAGGATGTCGGACTTGATGAACGCGGTCTTCTGGTCTTCCATCGGCTCGGTCGAGAACAGGCTCGCCTGGCGATCGAGAATCGTTCCGGCGGTGAAATCCTTCGGCGGGCGGATGCGCTCGACGGCGATAATGCGGCCCTTCTTGAGGCGCCGGTTGACGCGATCCTCATCAGGTGTGACGGGGATCGCCTTTTCGCTCGGCGAAAGCGCGACCAGCTTGCCATCGGGCATCACCAGGCCGCGTGTCTTCGGCGGCGACTCGTCCTCGTGATTTGCAAAGACCAGCTCTTCCTGATGGATGGATCCAGCGGGTGCATCGACCATGAAGCTGCGCCAGCTCTCACCCTTGGTGAGGTTCGCGGCGAGCATGGAAGCGATATCGGCTTGCGCCGCAGTACCCGGAAAGCTCAGAAGACCGGTAAGTGCAAAGATCGACGGGGCGAGCCATTTCGAATAGATCATGCCCGAACGCCGCGACTTAGATTTACGCTTTGACACAGGAACGCTACCCCACTCTGCAACAGGAACCAGAGCTTGAGATAGTGGAGTATTAACCTTGATGATTGGTTAACTGTTAAATTAGGCAGGTCGAGTGCTGGCGCAAATGCATGGCGTTTCTTGAAAATCAATATTCCCGGCCCTTGTTCCGTCCCGTATCCCGAGCCTGCAGAGAGCCGATGAAAATGGCGAAAAAACGTCTTCGGATATCCCAATATCTTTGTGGGGTGCCCGGAGTAGAAATGTCGCAGTTCGCTAATATGTGGAATTTTGTCTCAGACAGAGACGTGGGCGCCCAGTTCGACCACGCGGTTGGCGGGCAGGCGGAAGTAGTCGGATGGATCGGTCGCGGCACCCGCGAGCGCGATGAACAATCGGTCCTGCCATGCTGGCATGCCGGAATTGGCGTCGGCGATCAGTTTGCGGCGCCCGAGGTAGAAGGAGGTCGACATGATGTCGAACTTCAGCCCGGTCTTGCGCAGATGCGCCAGCGCCTGGGAGACGTTCTGGGTTTCCTGGAAGCCGAAATCCAGTTCGAGCAGTTGGAAATGGTCGGAGATGCGCTCGATCTTGCCGCGCTCCTCAAGCGGCACGCGCGGCCGGTTCTGGGTCCTGATCGTCAGGATGATGTTCTGGCTGTGCAGGACGTGATTGTGCTTGAGATTGTGCAGCAGCGCCGCCGGCGTCGATTTCGGGTCGGACGTGAGGAAGATCGCGGTGCCGGGCACTTCGATCGGGCCGTGCTCGGATTTCTTTTCCAGCGACCGGACGAAGGCGTCGAGCGGAATGTGGGTGCGGCGTGATTTCTCGAAGAGAATCCGCGTGCCGCGCCGCCATGTCCACATGATGACGACGAAGCAGCCGGCGATCAGCACCGGCACATAACCGCCATGGTGCAGCTTGGTGAGGTTCGAGCCGAGGAAGATCGATTCGATGAAGAACAGCGGCGCGATGATCAGCAGGGTCCGGAACCGGCTCCATTTCCAGAAGATGCGGATGAAATTGTAAAACAGGATGGTCGAGACGACCATGTCGCCCGTCACCGCGATACCGTAAGCCACGGCGAGCGATTCCGACGAGCGGAACATCAGTACCAGTGCCATGACGCCGAAGAGCAGGATGGTGTTGACCGCCGGCAGGTAGATCTGGCCGGTATTGGATTCCGAGGTGTGATAGATTTCCATGCGCGGCAGGAAGCCGAGATGGATCGCCTGGCGAGCCAGCGAAAAGGCACCGGTGATTACCGACTGGCTGGCAATGACGGTGGCGACGGTCGCGAGGATGACGGCCGGAAATCGAATGACTTCGGGAAACATGAGGTAGAACGGGTCGGACAGCGCCGAGGGGTCGTGCAATACCAGGGCGCCCTGCCCCAGATAGTTCAGGATCAGCGCCGGAAAGATCAGCCCGAACCATGCGAGTCGGATCGGTGCACGCCCGAAATGGCCGAGGTCGGCGTAGAGCGCCTCGGCGCCGGTGACGGCCAGGAAGACCGAGCCCAGCACGACGAAACCGACGACGCCGCTGTTGAACAGGAACCACACGCCATAATAGGGATTGAAGGCGTTCAGAACGCCCCAATCATCCTGGATGTGATAGATGCCGATGCCCGCGAGCACGAGGAACCAGAAGGCGGTGATCGGGCCGAAGAAGACCGAGACTGCGCCGGTGCCGCGCGATTGCACGGCAAACAGGCAGACCAGGATGACGACCGAAATCGGCACGACGAATTCGTGCATGCCGGGTGCGACGAATTTCAGGCCTTCCACCGCCGACAGAACCGAAAGCGCAGGCGTTATCATGGCGTCCCCGAGGAAGAGCGAGGCACCCACGACACCAATCAGGAACAGCAGGCCAGCGCGCTTTTCGGAGACGGATTTGGTCACCAGCGACAGCAGCGACAGCGTGCCTCCTTCGCCGTCATTGTCCGCTTTCAGCAGGAAGATCACATACTTGATCGTGACGATGATGGTCAGTGCCCAGAAGAAGAGCGAGATCAGACCGATGATCTCCGTGCGGTCGACGCCATCATGGGACACGGGCCTCAGCGCTTCGCGGAAGGCATAGAGCGGGCTGGTTCCGATATCGCCATAGACGACGCCGACGGAGCCGAGTGTGAGCGCCGCGAGCTTTTTGGCCGACATGGGGCCTTGATGGGAACCGATATGTCCCGCCTGTTCTGCCATATTATCCTGCCCGGCTCACAGCCAGCCTTTCCAGCGAAAGAAGAAGAACGGAATGATGGCCGAGATGAACATCAAGACCAGAGACGAGGGATAGCCCAGGATCCATTCAAGCTCAGGCATATACTTGAAATTCATGCCATAAATCGATGCGACCAAAGTTGGGGGAAGAAGCACGACGGATGCGATCGAGAAAATCTTGATGATGCCGTTTTGTTCCACATTGATCAAACCGAGCGACGCATCGAGCAGGAAAGTGATGTTGCCGGAGATGAAGTTCGCATGTTCGGACAGGGATTGGATATCTCGCGAGATCGAGCGTGACAGTTCCGTGGCTTCGCGGTCGCCCTGCACCACCTCGATCGTGTAGACGAAGGTCATGAGCCGGGAGAGAGACGCGAGGCTGCCGCGCGCCTTGGAGACCAGGCGATGATGCTCCGCGATTGCGCTCAGCAGCAGTTCAAGACCTTTGGGTGCGCGCTTGCGGCGCTCCTCCTGGTCTCCACCGAATATCTTCATCAGCAGCGTGTCGCCACGCACTTCCGCATGTTCGAGAATTTCGGCCGTCCGGTCGGTGATGGTTTCCATCAGCTTCAGTAGCGCCATATGCGACGCGTTGACACCGCCCGGAATGCGGCAGAGCGCGGTTGCGAACAGCTTGAAGGCGCGCGGATCGTCATAGCGCACGGTAACCAAACAGCTGGGCGTCAGCACGAAGGCGACATCGGCCAGCACCGGCCTTGGCGTGTCGGCATAGCAGAGCAGCGACCCCGTGAGATAAACCGCGTTCGCATCCACATAAAGCCGGCTCGACGGCTCGATGTCGCGCAGGTCCTCGCGCGTCGGCACCTGGATACCCGTCAGGCGCTCGGCGTAGCTGTCCTCTTCCTTGGTGGGAAAGCTGAGATCCAGCCAGATCACATCGGGCGGGAGCGAATCGAGCGGCTTTTCCGAGGTCAGGACCACGGACTCGCCATTCGACCGGTAGGCCGTCATCATCTGGCGATTGCTCCGAAAGGATTGATCATGCGCCTCTGCTCACGTCGGCTATCCGCGTCAGGAACGCGGCGTGGGCGGTGGTATTGCCCATCTCTTGCGAAGAATCAAGCAAAGAATAATGCAGTGCAGCGAACCCGGTCGCTTGACACCGGGGAAACCGGAGCAGCAGCGACGACAGGGCCACGAGGCATCGGTCGAGTCTATTCGAACACGATCTCGGGTGCCGTGCGCATGGCCGCGCCCTCCGTCGAGAGCTGGTTCCAGACCTTGCCCGCGATGTCGCGATAGACCTTGGCATGCGGGCCATCGGGGGCGGAGACCGTCACCGGCGTGCCGGAATCGGAAGTCTCGCGGATCGTCATGGCCAGCGGCACTTCGCCGAGGAAGGGAACGCCGAGCTTTTCGGCTTCGGCGCGCGCGCCGCCATGGCCGAAAATGTCGTGGCTGGTGCCGCAGGCCGGGCAGATGAAATGGCTCATGTTCTCGACGACGCCGAGGAGCGGCACTTCCACCTTCTGGAACATGGCGATGCCCTTGCGGGCATCGATCAGCGCCAGGTCCTGCGGGGTCGAAACGATGACCGCACCCGAGAGCGGCACCTGCTGGGCCATGGTGAGCTGCGCATCGCCGGTTCCGGGCGGCATGTCGACAACCAGCACGTCGAGATCACCCCAGGCGACCTCCCGCAGCATCTGCAGCAGTGCCGACTGGATCATCGGCCCGCGCCAGATCATGGCGGTGCCTTCATCGACGAGGTAGCCCATCGACATGGTCCGCAGGCCGTAATTTTCCATCGGCTTGATCAGCTTGCCGTCGAGCTGCTGCGGCCGGCCGGAAATGTTCATCAGGCGCGGGACGGACGGGCCATAGATATCGGCGTCGAGAATACCGATTCCGAGACCAAGCGACTGGAGGCCGAGCGCGATGTTGACCGCCGTGGTCGATTTGCCGACACCGCCTTTGCCTGAAGCGACCGCAATGATGTGCTTGACGCCGGGAATGCCGGGCTTCGGGGCCGGCGCGGAAGGCGCGCGCGGTGCGCGGCTGTGACCGGCATGCGAATGGCCGGCGTGGCTGTGCCCGGCGTGGCTCCCACTGGCGGTAGGCGCCGGCGCCGGTCGCGATGCAGGCTGCGCCGAGCCCGCGCGCTTGTCGGCGGTGAGTGCCGCGAATGCACCCTTCATGCCGGGCATTTCCTTGACCACGCGTTCTGCGGCCTGGCGCAGCGGCTCAAGTTCCTTGGCGCGTTCGGCCGGCACGGTGATCGAGAAATAAGCCTTGCCATCGGAGATGAAGACATCGGAGACCATGCCGAGATCGACAATATTGCCTTCCATATTGGGCCCGCGCACGGCCCTCAGCCGTTCGAGCACATCCTTGCTGGTGACATCCGCCATTCGCTCATATCCCTTGAGTTACATGCGGGTTAGATAGGCGACTGTGCCGCGCAAGCCAACAGGGCAGCCCAAAGTTTTCGATGCCTGGGAAAAGAAAGCGCCGCCTTCCGTGATCATGGGAGGAGGAATGATCGGAAGGCGGCGGCTCTGATGCGGCCTTTTCGGCCGCGGTTAGGGTCCCCTCTGGACCTGAAATATAGAAAGCAGGAAGCGTGCCAGTTCATGAAAGGCGCCTCCAACGTGGGAGTGACGGGAAAAACGGCCCAGATGCCTCGAAGGCGTCGGAATAGATGGCTAAATTTTCAGCGACGCACACAATTTAGGCTGTCGTCGGGTGGGGCTGATAAAAGTAACCCGCCCGGCAGGGCTGCGGGCGGGTTCTACCAGCAAGCGTCTCCAATGTCGCGAGTTGCGCAAGGGAGTGGGGTACACCTGCCAGAATTCAGAGGTCAGACGGAATCTCGCCCGACAAGGTCACGCTATACGTGTATGCGCAAAAACATATCCCCCGTTTGGGTTAGAAGGCAAAATAAAATGCGATTTTACCCTTAAATTTTAGGGGTATCTTAAATTCGTATCTCTTCATCACGCGGGCGAATATGAACCGGCGCACACCAAGGCAGGCCTGGGTGAACTGACAGGCGCAACGGGCCGGCACGACCGCCGGTCCGCCTCAGCTGATAATGCCCGTCCGCAACGCCTTGGCCACCGCCTGGGCACGGTTGACCGTGTCGAGCTTGCGGGTTGCACGATTGAGGTAGTGATTGACCGTGTGTTCCGAAAGGCCGAGGATTTCGGAAATCTCGGCGCTGGTCTTGCCGGCGGCGGTCCAGTTGAGACAATCGATCTCGCGCTCGGTCAGTTCGTCTGTCGGCTTGATGTCCTTGCGGCCGATGTCGTGCAGCCTGTCGAAGACATGGGTCGCGATCATCAGGAGTTCGAGCATCTCCTGTCCGTCAAGCAGCGGCCTGTCGCCATGCAAGCTGATTGCGCCCCTCTCTCCGTTCGGCTCGCTGACCGCGAAGACCGCCGATCGCTGCATCTTGAACTGGTTGAAAAGCTCGAATTTGGCGAGAGCCCTGCCATCACCGCTCTGCGCCTCGACTTCAAGGTCCACGGTGAAGGGAAGCGTGGAGCGCCGGAGCCGGCCAGCCATGGGGGAACCTAGGACCAGTCCGGCCTGGTCGAATTTTGAAAGCAATTCGGCCGGCCAGCTCGATATGATCGATGCGGTCTGCAGGGATTGGGTCGTGGCACCCGGCAGGCGCATGACCATGAAGGCCCGCATTCCGTATAAATCAGTGACCTTCTTGAGAAACCGGAACATGTCAAACTGCGTGGACAGCGTTGAAATCTCTTTCAACAAGCCCTGATAGTCCACCTGAAGTCGATCCCGTTCGTTTTCCATTATCATCTTACTGATCGTGCCGAGAAATATACTGCACGGCACGACTGATGCGGTGGATGTATCTCAACGTATTGAGTATCAAATCGATGGGTCGGGAAGCGACCCGTCAACAACGATTTCCATACGGAAAACAATTCACCATTAAAATTGTTCGAGTAATTCTTTTATGGAATTTCAAAGATATTCCAATCAAAAAGTCAGCTCTTTAGATTTGCGATCCTCGACCTGCCATGACGGAGGTGTCTTGGCAGACATTCTGTTGATTCGCCAGCACCCGGATCTGACAATCCTCAAGCGCAGAAAGATGCAAGACGGCCCGCGTGGACTGCAGTCGCACTCTCTCGCCGTGCGCGAAAAAACGGGCAAAAATCCTCCCCTGGTGAAAAAGTATGATTTTTAGACGAGGGGGTTTCCCGCGTGACGCTTCCAGCATATATCAACGGCGGGGTGGGAGGAGTTTCGTCCGGCATGCGTTTGCCCAATACAATATTTACAGATCTCGAAGATGCAGGTGTGTTGATCACGGGCGGCGGTTCCGGAATCGGTGCCGCACTCGTTGAAGGCTTTGCCGCGCAGAAGGCAAAGGTCGCCTTCATCGACATCGATCGGCATGCGAGCGAGGCACTGGCAGACAGGCTTGCCGGCTCCAGGCACAAGCCGCTATATCTCAATGCGGATCTTACGGATCTCGCGGCGACGAAAGCTGCGGTGCAGGAGGCCGGCGAGATGCTCGGCAAGATAAGCGTGCTGGTCAACAACGCGGCCTGGGACGATCGCAAGGACATCGACGACATTACCGAGGACTACTGGCAGAAGAGCCAGGACGTCAATCTGAGGCCGGTCGTGTTCGTCACGCAGGCAGCGTTGCCGTTCATGCGGGCGGCGGGCGGCGGTTCGATCGTCAATTTCTCCTCCATCGCCTACATGATGAACCTGCCGGATTTCCCGGCCTATGTGACGGCGAAGGCCGGCATTATCGGATTGACCAAGGGACTGGCCGGCAGGCTCGGGCGCGAGAATATCCGCGTCAATGCCTTGCTTCCAGGCATGGTGCTGACCGAGCGCCAGAAGAAGCTATGGGTCACAGAGGCCGAGGCCCAAGCGCATCTCGGCCGGCAGGCGCTGAAATTCTCATTGCTCGCCGAAGACATGGTGGGACCGTGCCTGTTCCTGGCGTCGGACTGTTCGCGCGCGATGACCGCGCAATCGATGATCGTCGATGGAGGCGTTATCTGATGTCCACCCCCCGCTATGCCGCCGTCGATTGGGGCACAACCAGTTTCCGGCTCTGGTTGATGGGCGAAGATGGCGCGATCCTCGGCGAAAGCCGGTCGAGGGAAGGCATGACGACGGCCCGCGAGACCGGATTTTCCGCCGTATTGGATAGGCATCTGGCGGAGGTCGGCGCGGTTGCCGACACGCCGGTCATCATGTGCGGCATGGTGGGCGCCAAGCAGGGCTGGGTCGAGGCGGGCTATATCGACGTGCCGGCGAAGCTGTCGGACATATCAGGCAAGGCGGTGAGCGTTCCCGGCCAGACCAGAGATATCCGCATCCTGCCGGGCCTCGCGCAACGCGATATCAACGCCGCCGATGTTATGCGGGGCGAGGAAACGCAATTGCTCGGCTGCGCCGAGAGCATGAAGAACAGCGACTGCCTGATCGCCATGCCGGGCACCCATTCTAAATGGGTGCGCGTGGTGCGCCACGAGGTGCTCGGCTTCTCGACCTTCATGACCGGCGAACTGTTCGATGTCATCGCCCGGCAATCGATCCTTCAGCATGCCATCAAGGATGCCGCCGGCTTTGATGGCGCCCATCCGGCATTCCTGGCGGCGCTTCATACCGCATACAAGGAGCCGGAACTTGCGACCAACCGGCTCTTTACGATACGTGCACGTGGATTGCTGTTTTCGCTGTCGCCGACGGATGCGGAGGCGACGCTGTCGGGCACGATGATCGGGCTGGAACTGGCCGGCGCGCTCAAATCCGCGCCGAAGGACACGCCGGTCATTCTTGTCGCATCCGGCAAGTTGCGCGGGCTTTACGAGGCGGCATTCCACAGGCTAGGCCTCAAATCCAACACGATCGATGCAGACGAGGCGGTGCGTCGCGGCCTATCCCAGGCGGCGCGCGAAATCTGGCCAAGCGACGAAGGATCCGGCAACTGATGTCCCGCATACAATTTCCGCCGATGAAGTACCCGCTTGTCGCGATCCTGCGCGGCCTGAAGCCCGAAGAGACGGAGGCGACGGTCGAGGCGCTGCTGGAAGCCGGACTGCGGGCGATCGAGATTCCGCTCAATTCGCCGGAGCCGTTCAAATCGATCGAGATCGCGGCGAAAATGGCGCCGGCGGATGCATTGATCGGCGCCGGCACCGTATTGACAGTTGACGATGTCGACCGGCTCGAACAGGCTGGCGGGCGGCTGTTCGTCAGCCCGAATGTCGATGTGCCGGTGCTGTCGCATGCGGTCTCGAAGGGCATGGTGACGCTGCCCGGCGTCTTCACGCCGACGGAAGCGCTGGCTGCCGCCCGCGCGGGCGCCACGGGCCTCAAGTTTTTCCCGGCAAGTGCGTTGGGCGTTTCAGGCATCAACGCCATCCGCGCGGTGCTGCCGGCGGACCTGATGATCGCAGCTGTCGGTGGCGTGTCGGACGAGAATTTCGCCGACTATGCCAGGGGCGGCATCAGGGCTTTCGGCCTCGGCTCCAGCATCTACAAGATCGGCATGTCGGCTGACGAGGTCGGCAAGCGCGCAAGAGCCACCATTGCCGCCTATGACAAAGCGTTCGGAGCGTGACATGACGGAGCTTCAACCCTTTCCCGGCCGCGTGCTCGACAGCTTCAACACCTATCACGGCGAGGGTCCGACCTATGATCCGGCGACGGATACGGCATGGTGGTTCTCGATCGGCAATCGCGAACTGCATGAATTGAGCCTGACGACGGGCAAGAAAACCGTGCACGCCCTGCCCTTCATGGCGAGCGTGCTGGCCCGTATCGACGACCGAAGGCAGATGATCGCCTCCGAGCACGGCCTGCATATCCGCGATACCGCGACCGGGGCGCTGGAACTGGTCACGCCGATCGAGGATGGCATCGAGCACATGCGCTCCAATGACGGTCGCTGTCATCCGTCAGGCGCGCTCTGGTTCGGCACGATGACGAAGACCGGCGGCGCCGATCGCAAGGGTGCCGGCACGATCTATCATGTGGCATCAGGCAAGGTGACTCCCATCGTCACCAATATCTCGATACCGAACGGCATCTGTTTCTCGCCCGACGGTGCGACCGGTTATTACGTCGATACGATGGAGAACCTCTACATGAAGGTGGCGGTCGATGCCGCGACTGGCCTGCCCGAGGGAAAGCCGGAAGTCTTCTACGACGGGCGCGGCGAGGATGGTGGCATCGATGGTTCCGTCTGCGCCAGCGACGGCACGATCTGGAATGCGCGCTGGGGCGTCGGCGAAATCCATCATTACTCGACCGATGGCCGGATCACCGAGCGTTACAAACTGCCGCCAAAACAGACCACCTGCCCGGCCTTCATCGGCGAAAACGCCGACCGGCTGATGGTGACGACCGCAGGCGAAGACCTTGACGCGGCTGCGCTGAAGGCCGACCCTGAAGCTGGCTACACCTATGAACTCGGCATCCCGGTCAAGGGCGTGTTCGACGCCGCCTATAAAATTTGAATTAGACTTCAGGAAAGCGCCATGCGGTGTGAGCGCGTGAGCCATTGAGATAAATCGCGATCCAGCCTACACTGGGATACACGTACCCCAATGTAGGCTGGATCGAATGAGCAAGCAGACGGCAATCCGACTTCCGGATGAAACACATGAGCGCCTGCACGCGCTGGCCGAAAAGACCGGCCGCACAGCGACCTTCTACATCCGCCAGGCAATAGAAGAACACCTAGACGATTTGGAAGACCTCTATCTCGCGGAACGGGCAATGGAACGCCTGCAACGAGGCGAATCCCGCATCGTGAGTGCAGAGGAATTCTGGGATGGCCTGGCGGATTGAATACGACCTTGCCGTTCGAAAATCGGTTGAAAAGCTGGACCGACATACCCGAGGGCGCATTCGAGATTTTCTGCACAATCGCATCGCGATGCTCGAAGATCCACGGCAAAACGGCAAGGTGCTGAAGGGGTCAGCGCTTGGCAATTTCTGGCGCTATCGCGTCGGGGATTATCGCATCATCTGCGATATTCAGGACAAAAATCTGATTGTTCTCGTAGTCGAGATCGGGCATCGACGGGATGTCTATCGCTAACGGACATCGGAATTTGAAGCCAATTCGTCAGATCGCAGGTGCCCGATCAAGCCAATCCGTGGCTTGCTCATAGGCCGCCGCCATTTCCAGAACCCTGCGGTCGGTGCGCGGTGGGCCGATGATCTGGATGCCTGTTGGCAAGCCGTGATCGCCGAAGCCTGCGGGCATGGCCGCCACTGGTAGGCCCGCCATCGACGGGCCGATCACCACTTCCATCCAGCGATGATAGGTATCCATAGTCCGACCAGCGATTTCGGTTGGCCAGTGAGTGTGGGCGTCGAACGGGAAGACCTGCGCCGAGGGCAGGATGAGGAAATCGTATCGCTCGAATAGCGTCTGGAGATAGCGATACCAGTCGCTGCGGATCATTGAAGCCGCGTAGACACTCTTCGCCGAGAGCCCTTCACCATTCTCGATTTCCCAGATCAGTTCCGGCTTCATCTGAGCGCGCTTTTCGGGATCTGCATAATCCGTCGCAGTTCCATTCGAGACGAGGAAGTGGCGCATCGTTTTCCAGCCCTGCCACAGGCGGTCCATATCGAAGCCCGGAGCGACGGTCTCGACCGTGGCGCCCAGCGCGCGAAACGGCTCGAGCGCTGCTTCGCAAAGGGCAAGCACGCCCGGTTCGAAAGCGAGGTAGCCGTAATAATCGCCGAGCCAACCAATGCGCAGGCCATCGGCGTCCAGGGGCTTGATGCGCGCAAAATCCGTCTTGGGAAGCGACATCGGATCACGGAAATCGTATCCTGACTGGATATCGAGCAGCGCCGCGACATCAGCGACCGTCCGGCCCATCGGTCCGTTGGTCGATAGCTGGCCGAGATAGAGTTCGTTTTCCAGCGAGGCGATCCGTCCATAGGTCGGCCGGAAGCCGATGACATTGTTGAAGGCGGCGGGATTGCGCAGCGACCCCATCATGTCGCTGCCATCGGCAAGCGGCAGCATGCGGGCCGCGAGCCCTGCTGCCGCACCACCGCTCGATCCACCCGCGCTCTTCGTCAGATCATAGGGATTGCGGGTGACGCCGAAGACGGGGTTGTAGGTATGCGAACCCAGCCCCTTCTCTGGAACATTGGTCTTGCCGATGATGATCGCGCCTGATGCCCGGATGCGCGCGACATGGATGTCGTCGAAATCGGGCACGAAGTTCTGGTAACTGGCCGAACCGTAGGTGCAGCGAACACCTTTCGCTTCCGACAGATCCTTGATCGCGAACGGCACACCATGCAGGAAGCCACGCGACCGGCCCTGATCCAGTTCGCGATCGGCCTCTGTCGCCTCATGCATCAGTTCATCGGGATCGCGCAGGCTGACGACGGCATTGATACGGGGATTGATTTCGGCGATGCGCGCGAGAAATGCTTCCATGACCTGGCTGCATGACAGCCGCCTCGCATGGATCGATGCCGACAGATCGGTGGCCGGTAGGGATGTGATCGTTTCCAAGGATAACTCCGCGAACGCTTTCAGAGCCGGCTCAGGAGCTCGGTCTTCTTGGACTGGAACTCCTCATCGGTCAGGATGCCATTGGCATGCAGGCCTGCAAGCCGTTCGATCTTGCTGATGATATCGTCCGCTCCAGGGGATTGGGTCTCAGGCTGAGCCGGTGGGTCGCTGGTGAAGACTTCAGCGGACGCGGCGCCGAATTCCGGTGGTTCCGGCTCCTTGTGGGTCGGATGCACCTCGTCCAGCGATGCGAGATCGACAAGCCCGTATTGGGACGTGAAGCTGAGCGACTGGCCGCCGGACTGCTGCTGTGAGAAACCACCGATGCGGTGATCGCGCGTATCATAGACCTTGACGCTGCCGCCGAGATCGATCGCCAGCCTGCGCGTCTCTGGGAAGAAGGCGTAACGCAGGTTGTTCTGCGATCCGGTCGAGGCGGCGTGGCCAAGCCCCTCCGGCCACCAGTTGCCGAACGAACCCGGTACGAACAGGCTTGCACCACTGCCCTGCATCTGAGACTGGGACTGTGGCGGCGGCAGGGGCCGGAAGACATCGCTGCCGCGCGCCAAGGCGGCCAGTTCGTTGCACAGGCTATCCACCTTTGCCTTCAGCGTGTTGTTGAACATGTCGCCGACCATGATCATGCCGCCCTGCGACCACTGCCCCATGCCGCCGAGTTCGGGATGATTGAACTGAGCCTGGTTCATGTGGCCAGCAATGACCGCCAGCAGCAGGTGCTGGGCGGCATCGGCGCTGACGCCATGGCGGATGGCGATCTCGTTCAACGCGCGCTGGCCTTCGTCGGTCAATTGTCTCATCTTTGGCTCCTGTTCGCCTGACGTAGCACGCAACGATGTCATAGAACACCAGCGAATCGGGCGAGTTGCAGCAACTCGACATCGCCGCCGCGCGGACCATCAAGCGCCAGGCCGACCGGCAGCCGCGATGCTGTCGTGCCGATGGGCACGGAGACGCCGGGGAGACCGGCATTCGAGCCCGGACCGGTATTGTGGATCATCGCCGGGAAGACAGGCACCGAGCCCGCCCTCGGCAATTCGACGAATGTCTCGCTCAGCGGGAACGCCGGCATGAGGCATGTCGGAAAGGCGATGACGTCGAGCCGGTTATTGGTGAACAGACGATCGTAGGCGGCGATCAAATCCAGCCGAACGGCAACGGCGGCGCGATAGGATGCCGGGTTGACCGGCCCGTCGGCATCGAGCAAAGGCAGCATGATCGCTCTGACGTCATCGCTGGCGATCTGTTCGACCACGTCGCGGAACGTGATTCCAGCTGCGAAATCCGCGAGGTATTTCATGAGGTCCGCACGACCCTCGTAGCTCGCAACCACGAAGCTCGAGTCATTGTGCAAACGTGTGATGTCGGCGACATCCACGGAAACGAATTCCATGCCGGCGTCACGGAGCTTTTCGAGCGCAGCAAAGCAGAGTTCCGCGAGCTCGTGCTGGGCGAATTCCCAGAAATGGCTGCGGGGAATGCCGATGCGCTTTCCCTTCGGTGAGAATTCGAGGGGCATCGTCTTGCCGGTCACGGCTTGATGCAACAGGATGAGGTCGTCCGCCGAACGGGCAAGCGGTCCGGCTGTGTCCCGGCTCGAAGAGATCGGGATGATGCCGTGTTGCGGCCATTTTCCCGTGGTGGGACGAAAGCCCCACACGCCGCACATGGAGGCCGGGATGCGGATCGAGCCGCCGGTATCGGTGCCGATGGCGACGGGAACCAGGCCTGCGGCCACCGCCGCCCCTGCCCCGCCGCTCGACCCGCCTGATGTGCGGGTCCTGTCATGCGGATTGAGCGGCGTGCCGGAAAAGGGATTGATGCTGGTCGTGCCCCAGGCCAGTTCATGCATGGTGTTCTTGCCTGTTATGATGGCGCCGGCATGCTTGAGGCGCGTCACGAGTTCGGCATCGACGGCGGGAGTATGATTTTTCAGTGCCGGAGTGCCTCCGGTATTGGGCAAGCCGGCGACGGCGATGTTGTCCTTCACCGCGATCGGCAAGCCGTGGAGCGGCCCCAAGGCTTGGCCGGCTTCTCTCGCCACATCGGCTTGCCGGGCGTCGGCGAGCGCCCGTTCATCTATGACCGAGAATGCGCGGAGCACCGGATCCGCTTCGATGCGGGTGATGAGATCCGAAACCGCAGCTTCCGACGACATCTCGCCGTTGACGAGTTTGGCGAGCAATTCAGTGGCTGTGACGGTTTGATCCGGCATTTCGTGGGCTTTCCAATGTGTCTGACCGCCATGCTATGCGGCGTGAAGGGGAATGGAAACATGCCATCGAAAAATCGTCTGAGATGGGATTGCCATTAAATAACCACTAAGTTATATAACTTTTAAGTTATTTAATGGATGCCCGAACGATGTCGAGACTTGATGCTGCCTTTTCCGCCCTTGGCGACCCCACGCGCCGGGCGATCCTCGCCCGGCTGGCGCTGGGCGAGACCACCGTCATGGAACTGGCCGGGCCGTTCTCGATGAGCCAGCCCGCCATTTCCAAGCACCTGCGGGTGCTCGAAGGCGCCGGCCTCATCACGCGTCGCACGGAGGGCGCCAAGCGGCCCTGCAAACTGGTGCCGGAAGCGCTTTCCGAGATCGACCAGTGGCTCGCCATGCTGCGCGAGGCGCTGACCGCGAATTACGACCGGCTGGACGTGCTCCTGGCCGAAATGCAAACGGCAACACGAGAGGAGAAATCATGAGCAAGCTGGAACTGAAGACCGAAGGCGATACGCATGTCGTCGTCACCCGCCATTTCAAGGCGCCACCCGAGGCCGTCTATCGCGCCCATACGGAGACGGCGCTGGTGCAGAAATGGCTGCTCGGCCCGCCGGGCTGGAGCATGCCCGTCTGCATCAACGAGGCCAGGCCTGGCGGCAAGATCCGCTATGAATGGGCCGATGGAAACGGCAATGGCTTCTATCTCACGGGCGAATTCGTGGAACTCGTGCCGCACAGCAAGATCGTGCATGTCGAGCGGATGCACCTGCCCGATCCGACGCCGGACAACCATGTCGAGACGCGGTTCGAGCCGGACGGCACGGGAACCCGGATGACGATGCGGATGACGCTCCCGAACAGCGAAACACGTGCAGCCATGCTCGCCAGCGGCATGGAGCATGGCATGGAAGACAGCTATGCAAGGCTGGAAACGATGATCTGAGCTGGAGATTGTGATATGTGGAAAGGCTCCGGGCATGCGCCTCCGGAGCCTTTCCATTCTGAAGGCCTCAGCTCTTCAACGCTTCCAGCCCCGCGAAGAGCTCCAGCGCCTCCGGGTTGGCCAGCGCTTCCTTGTTCTTCACCGGCCTGTCGTGGACGACCTCGCGGACGGCGAGTTCGACGATCTTGCCGGATTTGGTGCGTGGAATGTCGGCGACCTGGATGACCTTGGCCGGCACGTGGCGCGGCGAGGCGCCGATGCGGATCTTGGTCTTGATCTTCTTTTCGAGGTCTGCGTCGAGGACGAGACCTGGCGCCAGCCGCACGAAGAGCACGACGCGCACGTCGTCATCCCACTCCTGGCCGATGCAGATCGCCTCAGTGACTTCGTCAAGTTGTTCCACCTGATTGTAGATCTCGGCCGTGCCGATGCGGACACCACCGGGGTTGAGTGTCGCGTCCGAGCGGCCGTGGATAACAAGGCCGCCATGCTCGGTCCATTCGGCGAAATCGCCATGGCACCAGATATTGTCGAAGCGCTCGAAATAGGCCGCCTTGTATTTGGCGCCGTCGGGATCGTTCCAGAAACCCACCGGCATCGAGGGGAACGCCCTGGTGCAGACCAGTTCGCCCTTCTCGCCGCGCACCGGCTTGCCCTCGTCGTCCCAGACATCGACGGCAAGGCCGAGACCGGGACCCTGGATCTCACCCTTCCAGACCGGCAGGACCGGGTTGCCGAGCACGAAGCAGGAGACGATGTCGGTGCCGCCGGAGATCGAGGCGAGCTGGACATCCGGCTTGATGCCTTCGTAGACGAAGGAAAAGCCTTCCGGCGACAGTGGCGAGCCGGTGGAGGTGATCAGGCGTAGGTCGGAGAGATCATGGGTTTTGAGCGGTTCTATGCCGCCCTTGCGCACGGCGTCGATGTATTTCGCCGAGGTGCCGAAGATAGCGAAGCGTTCCTGGGCCGCATAGTCCCAAAGTACATTGCCATTGGGTGCGAAGGGCGAGCCGTCGAACAGGCAGAGGGTTGCGCCGCTCGCCAGACCCGAGGCCAGCCAGTTCCACATCATCCAGCCACAGGTGGTGAAGTAGAAGAGCTTGTCGCCATCACCGACGCCCGAGTGGAAACGGTGTTCCTTGAGATGCTGCAGCAGCGTGCCGCCCGAGGAGTGGACGATGCATTTCGGCACGCCAGTGGTTCCCGAGGAGAACAGGATGTAGAGCGGGTGCGAGAACGGAAGTTGCTCATACTCCACCGGCTTTGCGGTGAAAGGAATGGTCGCGGCATCCATGGTCCGCCCATCGGACAGCGAGCTTGCAAGCGCTTCGGCGTCGCCGGCATAGTTCACCACCATGACAGGGCAGCCGAGCCTCGGTGCCACGTGGCGCACCTTGTCGGCCACGTCCTGCAGCTTGCCGTTATACCAATAGGCGTCGCAGGTGATGAACAGCTTTGGCTCGATCTGGCCGAAGCGGTCGAGCACGCCCTGCTCGCCGAAATCAGGCGAACAGGACGACCAGATGGCGCCGATCGAAGCTGTCGCCAGCATGCAGGCGATGGTCTCGGGCATATTGGGCATCATCGCCGAAATGCGGTCGCCCTTGCCGATACCCATCGCGCGGAACGCCTGCTGCAGCTTCGATACCGTGGAATGCAGCTGGTCCCAGGACCAGCGGTAGTTCACCTTGTCCTCACCACGGAAGATCAGCGCATCGCCGTCGCCATGCTTGACCAGCAGATTCTCGGCGAAATTGAGTTCCGCTTCCGGAAAGAAGCGGGCATCGAGCATGACATCGCCGTGGATGAGATCCCGGCCGCCCTTGGTCCCGCGCACCTGGCAGAAATCCCACACCGCCGACCAGAAGGCGCCGCGCGCGTCGATCGACCATGCATGGAAGGCGTCATGGTCGGGCAGATCGACCGCGTTCCTGATCGCGCAGAACGCGCGGAACTTGGTCATCGGGCTCGATGCGACCTCGACATCCGTCGGCGCCCAAAGCGGTGCATTCTCTCCCATTCGACCCTCCAAGGTGATGCGGCGGCATAGCAACTCGTTCGCTGCATTGCAACAGAACGCGGATTGCAGGAAATCGCAAGCCCGGACGCGCCACGGAATGACCGAGAAACGCCGCGCCGTAGCAGCCAATTGTTTACCAATATTCGATAAAATTCTCCTGATATGACCAGGGGACTATCTTGAACCAATTCGTCACAGGCCTGCTGAAGCTTCTGCTTGCATCGCTGATCGCGGGTGCGCTGATGAATCTGTTCGGGCTTTCGGCGGAGAGAATCCTGACGTCGATCGGGCTTACGCCGCTTGAGGCGTGGGACTATATCGCCCGCTTCATCGCCTGGGCGATCCCCAATGTGCTGCTCGGCGCGGTGATCATCCTGCCGGTCTGGTTCTTCGCCTATCTTTTCCTGCCGCCGCGCTCGAGCGACGAATAAAGCCCGCTATCCCTGCGCCATCGCAGCGCGTTCGTCACGCTGGCGCTGGATCTCCTGCCGCTTGGTGCTGATGGACGCGATGATGACGCCTATGGTCACCAGCGCGATGAGAATCGTACAGGCGGCGTTAATCTCAGGCGTCACGCCCAGCCGCACCTGGCTATAGATCTTGATCGGTAGCGTGGTTGCGCCTGGTCCAGTTGTGAAGCTCGCGATCACCAGGTCGTCGAGCGACAGCGTGAAGGCCAGCATCCAGCCGGCGACAACAGCGGGCAGGATCAGCGGCAGCGTGATCTTGAAGAAGGTCTTGACCGGCGGGCAGCCAAGATCGAGGGCGGCCTCCTCCAGGCTGCGGTCGAAGGTGACGAGCCGCGACTGCACGACGATCGCCACATAGCACATCGTGAAAGTCGTATGCGCGATCGTCACCGTCCAGAAGCCGCGATCGACGCCGACCGCCACGAAGAGCAGCAGCAGCGACAGACCGGTGATCACCTCCGGCATGACCAGCGGCGCATAGATCATGCCCGAAAACAGCATCTTGCCGGGAAAGCGCGTGAACCTGACCAGCGACAGTGCCGCGAGCGTGCCCAATATCGTGCCGAGCGAGGCACTCAGAATGCTGACGCGGATCGTCACCCAGGCCGCGTCCATCAATCCCTCGTTCGACCACATCTGCGTGTACCAGCGGGTGGAAAACCCGCCCCAGACCGTGACGAGCTTCGAGTCGTTGAAGGAATAGATCACCAGGATGATGATCGGGATATAGAGGAAGGCGAAGCCCAGGGTGAGGATGACCGGATCGAATCTTGCACTTTTCATGTCCGCCTCCTCACGCTTTCTGCTGCTGGTTCTGGAAGATGGCAATCGGCACCACCAGCACAAGAAGCAGGATGACAGCGACGGCGGAGGCCAGCGGCCAATCGCGATTGCCGAAGAATTCCGCCCAGAGAGTCTTGCCGATCATCAGCGTGTCGGAGCCGCCGAGCAGGTCCGGAATGACGAATTCGCCGGTGATCGGGATGAAGCAGATCATCGACCCGGCGATGACGCCCGGCAATGACAGCGGGAACGTGATTTTCCAGAAGGCCTTCCAGGGCGGGCAGCCGAGGTCGTTCGCGGCTTCCAGGAGCGTGCCGTCCATCTTTTCGAGCGCAGCGTAGAGCGGCAGGATCATGAACGGCAGGTAGGAATAGACCATGCCGATGAAGACGGCGTAATCGGTGCGAAAGATATTGACCTGTTCGTCCGGCCCGAAAATTCCCAGCCATTGCAGAAGAAGTGTCAACAGCCCTTCCGGCTTGAGGATGCCGATCCAGGCATAGACGCGGATCAGGAACGAGGTCCAGAACGGCAGGATGACCAGCATGACCAGGGTTGGACGAATGGTGGTGGGAGCACGGGCCATGGCGAGCGCAATCGGGTAGCCGATCAGCAACAGCAGAAATGTTGAAACCAGTGCGATCCAGAGGGATTTCCCATAAGCCCTGATATAGAGCGGGTCTTCCGTGAGGTAGAGATAGTTCTCGAAATCCAGTTGCGAGAGATAGTTCCCGATCGCCGAGAAACCATCGAAGACCGGCGCATAGGGCGGCATTGATATCGCCGTGTCGGACATCGAGATTTTCAGGATGATGAAGAAGGGGGCGATGAAAAATAGCGCGAGCCAGAAATAGGGAACGATGACGACGAGCCAGCGCGCTGGATTTTTCCTGGTGTCGGGATTGATGATGGCGGCCATGTCGCTCTCTCCCTATCGCGTCAGGACAATGCCGGCATCTGCCGGCCATGTCACCCACACCGCATCGCCGAACGTGATCGGCCGATCGACGAGGCGCGACACATTGGCCTGCGCGGCGCGCATGATACGGCCATCCGGCATCTTGACCAGGAAGAGGGAGAAATCGCCGAGATAACCGATATCGAGCACCTCGCCCCGGACGGCGTTGAAACTCGTGTCGGACGGCTCATCGGGTGAAATGCGAACCTTCTCGGGGCGGATCGCGAAGGCGACGCTATTGCCTGCCACCGCGGGGCAATCCGGCTGTTCCACGGCTGCCGCGAGACCAGATGAATCGAGCTTCACCAAACTGCCTTCATTGGCGGTGACAGTAGCATCGAAGATATTGATGTCGCCGATGAAGTCGGCAACGTATCGCGAGTTCGGGGCCTCGTAGATTTCCGCCGGTGTCGCGACCTGGACGATGATTCCCTTGTCCATGACCGCGATGCGATCGGACACGGTCATCGCCTCTTCCTGGTCGTGGGTGACGATGAGGAAGGTCAGGCCCAGCGTGTGCTGGATATCCATCAGTTCGAACTGGGTTTCCTCGCGCAGCTTGCGATCGAGCGCGCCGAGCGGTTCGTCGAGCAGCAGCACCTTGGGCCGCTTGGCGAGCGATCGGGCAAGTGCGACGCGCTGGCGCTGGCCACCCGAGAGTTGGCTTGGCTTGCGCTTGGCAAACTCCGTCAGCTTGACCAGCCGCAGCATTTCCTCGACGCGGGCATCGATCTCGGCCCTCGGCAGGCCATCCTGCTCGAGGCCGAAGGCTATATTCTTCTGGACCGTCATATGGGGGAAGAGCGCGTAGCTCTGGAACATCATGTTGGTCGGGCGGCGATAGGGCGGCACGCCCGATATGTCCTTGCCCTGGAGCAGGATACGGCCCTGCGTCGGCTCCTCGAAGCCGGCCAGCATGCGCATCAGCGTGGTCTTGCCGCAGCCGGAGGGCCCGAGCAGGGAGAAGAATTCCTTCTCGTAGATATCCAGCGTCAGATCCTTGACGGCGACGAAATCACCGAAACGCTTCGTCACATTCTCGAAGCGGATGAACGGCACGGATGCCGGGTCCAGCCACGGCATGAATTTACGTCTGACCGGTCCGAGTGTCTTCGCCATTTCCCCTGCGCCCCATTTTGACGTCGTTGATTGGATATGCTGGCAGGCAGCCACGTCTGCGGAGGCTTGCCTGCGGAAAGAAGAAGGGGCGGTATAACCGCCCCTCTTGTTCATGTCCTGTCAGCTGCCGGTCTTGATCGCTGTCCATTCCCGGGTGAGAATGCGCTGTTCCTTCGGGCCATAGGGAGAGATCGTGAAGAGCTTCTTCACAGTCTCCGCGGTCGGGTAGACCGCCGGATTCTTGAAGACGCTCTCCTCGAGGAATTTCTGCGAGGCAAGATTACCGTTGGCGTATTGAACATAATTCGACGCCTTGGCGATGACTTCGGGCTTCATCAGGTAGTTGATGAAAGCATGGGCTTCATCGACATGCTTGGCGTCGGCCGGGATCGCCAGATTGTCGAACCACATATAGGTGCCTTCCTTCGGGATCACGTATTTGATCTCGACGCCGTTCTTGGCTTCCTCGGCCCGGCTCTTGGCCTGGAGCACATCACCCGACCAGCCGAGCGTGATGCAGGCATCGCCATTGGCAAGTTCGTCGATATAGGCGGAGGAATTGAAGGTGCGCACATTGGGGCGGATTGCCTTGTAGACTTCGCCGCCCGCAACCAGGTCTTCCTTCGACTTGCTGTCGCCGTCCTTGCCGAGATAGTTCATGGCGATGGCAAAGGTTTCATCGGGCGCATCGAGAATATTGATGCCGCAGCTCTTCAGCTTGGCCGCATTTTCCGGCTTGAAGATGATATCCCAGCTGTCGATCGGCACATCGCCGAGCGCTGCCTTCACCTTGGCGACATTGTAGCCGATGCCCGTCGTGCCCCACATGTAGTTGACGGCATATTGATTGCCGGGATCGTATTTGGCGAGGCGCTCGCTGATATCAGGCCACATATTGACGAGATTCGGCAGCTTGGATTTGTCGAGCTTCTGGAACACGCCGGCCTGGATCTGGCGCGCGAGGAACGGTCCGGTCGGCACCACGACGTCGTAGCCGGAGCCACCGGCGAGAAGCTTGGTCTCCAGCATCTCATTGGCATCAAACACGTCATAGACGACCTTGATGCCGGTTTCCTTGGTGAAGTCTTCGAGAATGGAATTGTCGATGTAATCAGACCAGTTGTAGACGTTGACCACCTTCTCCTGCGCAGTCGCCACACCAGCGAAAACCAGCACGGCCGCCATGCCGGCCGCCAGCCCAAATAGCTGTTTCTTCATAATATTCTCCTGTTTCGACCGGGCCTTGAATGATTTTAGTTTTGCCCCGTATCCCGCTCTAAGAAACAGATTAGAAAGGATTTCAGCGGTCGACAACTAAAAAATTGCAAATCGTTACAAGGGTGTGATCGGCCTGCCTCCGTCACTGGAAATCGAAGACGCTCATGCCTGCGACCATCTCGTCCAGACCCAGCGGCCGCGTGACCGGAGGTTCCGCACGCGCCAAACAACCGGGCCGCTCACACAGCCGGCAGGCGGGCCCGATGCCGAGCGGCAGGCCACCAGGCAGCGCATCGGCATAGGCCGTCTCTCCCGCATAGGATTGCTCGCACGCCAGCAGCAGCGCGGTGCGGCGGACACGCTCACTGACACCGGCGATCGGCCCCTCCAGCGTACGTGCGATCGTAAGGTAGCGGGCGCCAGCCGGCATCTCGACCATTTCAGGCAGTATCTGACCCGGCACAGCGAAGGTGGCGTGGATATTGAGCTTGGGACATTGCCCGCCAAAGGCTGCTTGCGGAAACCCTGAAGCACCGGCGCGCCTGATCCGATGTCCCGCAATGTCGATCTCCATGCTGAAGAAGGGAATGCCCAAGGCTTCGGGACGGCCCAGGCTGGTGAGCCGGCTCGCGGCCTGTTCGAACGAGACGCGGAAACGCGCGCAGAGGATACCGATATCGTAACGCGCACGCCGGGCCGCGGCGAAGAAGGCGCCATAGGGCATCATCACCGCAAGCGCTGCATAGCGGGCAAGCTCGAAGCGCGCGATGCGCCTGGCCTCGTTGGTGGAGAGCGCGAGCACCTCGACGGCAGCCGATATTTCATCGCGAAGCGCGATCTGGCACGCCTCCTGCGCGATCTCCCGCAACTGGTCGTGCGGGTATAGCCTTTCCGAGAGAAACAGCCGCATCGAATGGCGGTCGTAGCGCCGCCGGAGATTGGGCATGGCGTGGATGGGCAGCGTGCGGACGACGATGCCGTGCTCGGCGCGCAGCCATTCGCGCAGCGCCGTCCCGACATCCTCACCGCCGCCGATGCGCGCATTGAAGGCTTCGGCCTCATCCTCGATCGCAGCATGGAAATTCGGCCGGTTCTCCAGCCGGTCGCGCACTTCGTCCATGGGAAGCCGGGCGCCGGAGAGCGCGGGGTCGTGGCCCGCCTCTGCAAGTAGCCCGGCAAGGTCAGACAGACGGGCCGCCTGCTCGCGATAGGCGCGATGCAGCTTGATCATGCCCTGCGCCGCGTTGGGCGCGACTTCGGCGACCTCGACCAGTTCCTCACCGCCGGGCACTTCGCCCGCCAGCAATGGATCGGCAAAGACCTGCCGAAGTTCACCGGCGACCGAACCGGTCTCGCCCTGCAGGTCCTCGATGTCGATCTTGTAGACCGACGCCATCTTGAGCAGGAGCTGGACGGTCAGCGGCCGCTGGTTGCGCTCGATCAGGTTCAGGTAGGACGGCGAGATGCCGAGACCCTCGGCCATGGCAGTCTGGGTCATGCCCAAGCCATTGCGGAGTCGGCGCACGCGCGGGCCGGCGAAGATCTTGGCCTCAGCCATTTGTCATTTCCTTTACAAGCGAAGCGCTGGAGCAAGAATTTACAATATTTACAGATTTACACGATCGACATGTAAAACTCAAGACAGCATTACTCGAATTATACCGAGATTTTCAGGCTTTGTATGGCGTTATTCTGCAATGCAGTGTAAATCTAGTCATATCGAATTGAGCGAATGACCAGCCCTAAAATAGGCGTTCGAACTGAGAACCAAGTGACGGAGATGATTATGACCGAGTTTTACAATGTTGTTCCCAGCGCACCGCAAGGCCGCTTTGACGGCATCGAGCGCCCCTATAGCGCCGACGACGTGAAGCGCCTGCGCGGCTCGGTCGCGATCCAGCATTCGCTGGCCGAAATGGGCGCCAACCGGCTGTGGAAGCTCATTCATGAAGAAGACTTCGTCAATGCGCTCGGCGCGCTCTCGGGAAACCAGGCGATGCAGATGGTGCGCGCCGGCCTGAAGGCGATCTATCTCTCCGGCTGGCAGGTCGCGGCCGATGCCAATACCGCGTCTTCCATGTATCCCGACCAGTCGCTCTATCCGGCCAATGCCGCGCCTGAACTCGCCAAGCGCATCAACAAGACACTGCAGCGCGCCGACCAGATCGAAACGCAGGAGGGCAACGGCCTTTCGGTCGATACCTGGTTCGCGCCGATCGTCGCCGATGCCGAAGCCGGTTTCGGCGGTCCGCTCAACGCCTTCGAAATCATGAAGGCCTTTATCGAGGCGGGTGCGGCAGGCGTACATTACGAGGATCAACTCGCGTCGGAGAAGAAGTGCGGCCATCTTGGCGGCAAGGTGCTGATCCCGACCGCCGCGCATATCCGCAACCTGACCGCCGCGCGGCTGGCCGCCGACGTGATGGGCACGCCGACGCTGATCATCGCCCGCACCGATGCGGAAGCTGCCAAGCTCCTGACCTCCGACATCGACGAGCGCGATCAACCCTTCGTCGATTATGATGCGGGCCGGACGGTCGAGGGCTTCTATCAGGTGAAGAACGGCATCGAGCCCTGTATCGCCCGCGCCATCGCCTATGCGCCCTATTGCGACATGATCTGGATGGAAACCTCCAAGCCCGATCTCGGCCAGGCGAAGAAATTCGCGGAGGCCGTGCACAAGGTGCATCCCGGCAAGAAGCTGGCCTATAATTGCTCGCCGTCGTTCAACTGGAAGAAGAATCTCGACGACGCGACGATCGCCATGTACCAGCGCGAACTCGGCAAGATGGGTTATAAATTCCAGTTCATCACGCTCGCCGGCTTCCACCAGCTGAACTACGGCATGTTCGAACTGGCACGCGGCTACAAGGATCGCCAGATGTCGGCCTATTCGGAACTTCAGGAGGCGGAATTCGCAGCCGAGGCAAACGGATATACCGCCACCAAGCACCAGCGCGAGGTTGGCACCGGCTACTTCGATGCGGTGTCGGTGGCGATCTCCGGTGGGAAGTCCTCGACGACGGCGATGAAGGAATCCACCGAGCACGCCCAGTTCCGCCCGGCGGCGGAGTAAGCCAATAACCGGACCAAGACTTCAACAACCCCAGATCACAAGAGGAGAAATGCCATGAGTGTCCAGACCCGCGTCAAGGAACGCGCCGAAGAGCAAGCCACCGCGATGACAGCCGACCAGCAGGCCGCCATTCGCATGGTCGCCAACGACCTGCACCGCCTGAACCACGCCGTGATGAAGGCCGTCGATGCCGGCGTCTCGGTCGAGTTGATCCGCTCCGCCCGCCATCACAACGAAGGCAATTGGGGTGACCTGATGATCCCCGTCATCGTGACTCAAGGGCACTGATCTCCCGCACGGTGAGGTGGGGCCTGCCCGGGCCGTGGAGGACGGCTCGGGCTTTTCTATTTCAGGGAGATCGCCTGCTTCAGCGCGCGGACCTTGGCCATGCCAGTGCGCCTGGCGACATCGGGAGCAAAACCGAAACCGACGACCCGGCCTTGCGGCATCGCGACCGGCAACGAACACGAAGCATGGATTTCCGAAATGCCGAGCTTGAGGAACTGGGCCGCGTTTTCCGCCGAGATGCCCGCGCCGGGCATGACCGAAATCCGGCCGCTCGCTGTATCTATCGCTTGCTTCAGTCCGTCCATCCCCTCGGGCGCGGTCTTGGCCCCACCTGATGTCAGGATGCGGGAGAAGCCGAGCTTGACCGCGATTTCCACCGCCTCCGGAATGCCGGGCACCAGATCGAAGACGCGATGCAGCGTGAGATCGAGGCCCTTGGCGGCTTTCACAAGCGTGTCGAGAACCATGCGGTCGAGCCGGCCATCGGGCAGGCTGGCGCCGAGGGCCACACCGGCGAGGCCCGCGCTGCGCGCGGCTTCGATGTCCGCCAGCATGATGTCGATTTCCTCGTCAGTATAAACGAAGTCGCCGGCACGGGGGCGGATCATGGCGTTGCAGGGGATGTCGAACGTCGCGGCGACCTCCATAAGCCCGGCCGAGGGCGTCAAGCCGCCGAGTGCCAGGGCGCTACAGAGTTCGATACGGTCGGCGCCACCTTCGATGGCGGCTTCGAGGCCGGCGAGGTCGTCGACGCAGACTTCGAGGAGGATGCGTTTTCCACTTGACCGGGTCATTCGGGAACACCCCCCTCTGCCTTTGCCAGCCACGCAGTCATGTCCGGTCCCTCAACCCAAGAAGAGCCGCGCCCATGAGTCCAGGTTCCACCGTCAATTGGCTCGGCACGACGAGCGGCCGGGAGAAACGCCGCAATGTCCGCTGCCGCACGGTCTGGTCGATCCTCGATATCAGCGGCGCCGAATTCGACAGTCCGCCGCCGACCGGGACGATCGAGGCGCCCGTGATGTTGACGGCAAGGGCAAGCGGCGAGGCGATGAGATCGACATAGATTTCGATCGTGCGAGTTGCCTCGGCGTTCCCTGCCAGCCAGCCTGCGACGATCTCCCAGCTCGATAGCTCCGTGCGGTGGATTTCCAGATGCAGCCGCTCCATGCCGCGCGCGCCGCCCACGGTGTTGACGCACCGGCGCTGGCCGCAGGCGCATTCGTAAGCCGGGATCGCCGCCGGCGGATCGCCAGCGAAGAAGGGTAGCGCCGGGCCGTGGCCCCATTCACCCGAGAAGCCACCGTTTTGATTGACCAACCGGCCATCGACTACCAAGCCGCCACCGACGCCGCTGCCGAGGATCGCACCGAGCACGATCGCGTGTCCCCTGCCCGCGCCCAGTCCCGCTTCGGCCAGCGCGAAACAATCGGCATCGTTGGCGACCAGCACGTCGATGCCGAGAACGGCTTGGAGATCGGCGCGCAGCATCCGGCCATGGATGCAGGGAATGTTGGCGACGGTTGCCATGCCGGTTTCGGGATCGATGACACCGGTGATCGAGAGCGCGATGCGCTCCGGCCGGATGCCGCTCGCGGCGATCACCCCGATCAGGGTCGCGACGAAGGCATCGAAATCGTCAAGCGGCGTCGGCCTCGGCGGCAGCGGCGAAATATCCTCCGGTGCCCGCGCCACGGCACCCTTGATGAAGCTGCCGCCGATATCGAAACAGATGATCGCCATTAAATGAATCCTGGTCACACATTTTTCGTCAGGCATTTTTTACCGGCCGCTTGCCCGCATATAATTCCTGATGTGCCTTTAGGAGTTTTGTCAGGCGGTCCGCAAGAGTGCGGATTTCCCGGCGGGCGCGGTCGTCGTTGTTGGTCACGACCCATTGCTTGTGGCGGAGTTCCGAGATCTCGTCGCTGGCGCGCTCGATGCCGGGTTCCATGTCGCCGATGAAGCAGGGCAGGATCGCATTGCCGGTGCCTGATTTGACGAGATCGAGGATGGAGCGCGGCCGGGTCACCGTCGCGACGATCTGGCTTGCCCGGTTCTCATGTGGCCAGCGCAGGTAGCTCGATATCGCGTCGGCTTCCGTGATGGCGATCCAGCGCTCGGGGAGATATGGCGGCGCGCTCTTGGCACGGTAGGCGGCATAGGCGACTTCGCCGATCAGCCGCGAGGCGAGGTTCATTTCCTCCGGCGGATGCGCGCGCAGGCCGACATCGTGCTCGCGGTGCGCCAGCGGCGCACGGGTTTCCGTCACCGTCAGCTCGACGCGGAAATTGTCCCGCTCGTTGCAAAGGTCGCGGAAATTCTCGGCGATCAGCCTCGCGTTCCACGTGCCTGCAGCGAGCCTGAGCATAACGGCGCCCGACGATTCCATGCGCCAGGTCTCGACCCGGCGCACGGCCGATTCCATGTCCTTGAGCTGGTCGAACAGGATCTGGCCATCGGTGGTCAGCACGTATCCGGTCTGGCTGCGGGAAAAGAGCGTGCGGCCGATCGATTGTTCGAGTTCGAGTATCCTTCGGCCGACGGTGGCCGGACTGAGACCGCACACCTGCGCCGCGCCGGTCAATCCGCCGTTTCGCGCGACCGTGATGAAGACCTGATATGCGTCCCAGCCGATGTTTTTCATGAGTGAATTATATGATGCAATCTGGCCCGTATATAAAGAGATTTTTGTCGGATAGATTGAAGGCGTTCCGATGAAGCGTGCCACTGACAAATCCTGGCAGCGGTTGCTTATAGAATTGCGAACACCGGCAATTGCCGGCGCAGTTTCATCGACGTATCTGACAATCCGATTTGACAACCGGCCACCGGGCCGGAAGGAGGTTTTTATGTACGACATGTTCACGGCATTGCTGCTCGTTGATCACTTCTCAGGGCGCACCCGCCCCGCCGACCGCAAGACGAGCCAGGTTCACGAACCTGAATTGCCCTGGAGCCGAGTATTCGCCTGGCATCGCCGCCGGCAAGGCCAATGAAAGAAGCGGCCCGGATATTTCCGGGCCGCTTTGCGCTCATCGCCGGCTGCTAAGGTTGCGCGGCTTTGCCAAAGACTAAGATCAGAATGAACAGCATCAGAAATGAGGTCATTGCCGTTCCCCATGCTCCATAGTGCAAAATGCGCAGAGGCTGGAACTTTGGGTTGACCAGAAACGTGTTGAATCGGCCGTTTCGCCTGCCCAACCGCCGATCGTTCTCGGCATCGATCAAGGTTCGGGTTCTGGTGATCACAAGCAGTGTCGAGTAGAGGGCCAAGACGACGGCAACCAAAAACGCAACGACACAAATCCCCACCGCGATCTGGAGTATCGGATGCGCTGTTTCGATGTTGAGCGTCATACGGAACAGAAATCCTCAGCCTGGCGACGGGCTCAAATCACGTCGCCCGTCGACGGGAAGATGGGTGAAATTTACACGTTCAGCAGCAGATACTCCCGCTCCCACGGGCTGATCACCTGCATGAAGGTCTCGAACTCGCCGCGCTTGACGCCGGCATACATGCCGACGAATTCGTCGCCGAAGACCTCGCGCAGCGCAGGTTCGTTCTCCAGCAGCGACACGCCTTCAAGCAGGCCTCGCGGCAGTTCGATCGAGCCCTCGTTTGCCGTACCATCGGATGGCGGGGTCGGGTGGAGGCCTTTCATGATGCCGAGCCAGCCGCAGGCAAGCGATGCTGCGAGAGCAAGATAGGGGTTGGCATCCGAACTCGGCAGGCGGTTTTCGACGCGACGCGAAGCAGCATCCGACACCGGTATGCGGAAGGCGGTGGTGCGGTTGTCGTAACCCCATGCGTTGTTGACGGGGGCCGACATGCTCGGCGTCAGGCGCCGGTAGGAATTCACGTAAGGTGCCATCATCACCAGCGTCTTCGGCACGAAGGTCTGCATGCCGCCGATAAAGCCATAGAATTCCTTCGACGCCGTACCGTCCGGGTTGGAGAAGACATTCTTGCCCGTCTTGATATCGACCACCGACTGGTGGATGTGCATGGCCGAGCCCGCCTGGCCTTCCATCGGCTTGGCCATGAACGTGGCATAGATGCCGTGGCCCATCGCGGCTTCTCGGATCGTGCGCTTAAACATGAACACCTGGTCGGCGAGTTCCACCGGATCGCCATGGCGCAGGTTGATCTCAAGCTGTGCCGGACCTTCTTCATGGATCAGCGTATCGATCTCAAGGCCCTGCGCGGCCGAGAAATGGTAGATGTCGTCGATCAGTTCGTCGAACTCGTTGATGCCGGCGATCGAATAGCCCTGCCCGCCCTGGATCGAGCGGCCCGAACGGCCCGTGGGCGGCTTCAGCGGATAGTCCGGATCTTCGTTCTTGGCGACGAGATAAAATTCGATCTCAGGCGCCACGACCGGCTTCCAGCCGCGGTCCTTGTAGAGCGACATGACGTGTTTGAGCAGGTTGCGCGGTGTATAGCGTACGGCCTTGCCGTCGGTATCGACGATATCGCAGATCACCTGCGCCGTCGGGTCGGTTTCCCAGGGCACGACGGACAGGGTCGAAAGATCCGGCACCAGCTTGATGTCGCTGTCGCGGGAATCGTAGCGGAATTCCTCGGTCTCGTCAGGATAGCCGCCCGAGATCGTGTGCCGGTAGATCGCCGATGGCAGCGCGAGCGAGGTGTTGGAGGTGAATTTCGAGGACGGCATCATCTTGCCGCGCGGCACGCCGGCGAGATCGGGCGTGATGCATTCGATATCCTCGATGCCGCGGGCGCGCAGCCATTCGGCCGCTTCCTTCCAGTTGGCAACGCCGCGGGTATTGAGAAGAACGGGAGATGGCTTAGGCGGTGTCGCAGTCGTCTTCTGGATGATCTTGTTGCGAACTTTCTTAGCTGCCATGATTTTCCCTGGTGTTATTGCTCCCGGCCGGATCATAGCCGTTCTCTGGCAAATGGCGAGGGGGGCAAGGCGGAATTCGCGATATCTCGCGCCGCAAACACGTCCTGCCGAACCATTTCAGCCTTTCTTAAGGGATTGGCTCCATCGTGGATGCAATGACCTTCGAGGGACCATCCATGCATCAGGATCACTCCACCCGTCGTCTCCGCCGCGCCCGCGCCATCGCAAAGCCCGTCAGCCCGGATATCCGGATGGCCGTGCGGATTGCCATCTCCGTCTCCATGCTGGCGGCCGTTCTCTATGCTTTCAAAGCCCTCGTCTGATCGGGTTGGTCGGGAATTCGCATGGAAACCGAGCGTAACGTTTACGAACGCTTAGCGCCGTAATGCAATATTAATACGAGCAATCAATAATCGATCAACCAGACGGTCTCTGACTCGCGAATGCCGGGAAGAGTGCAATGATTGCATTGCCGTCGATCCCCAGTCCATTTTGCGCGTTCCGGAGGAGACCTACTCCCATGAATATCGACAGGATTCTATCCCGTTTCAGGATCCAGACGAAGGTTCTCATTTTCATCCTGCCCTTCGTGATTTCCATCACGGCGGTTGGCGTCACCGGGCTTTATGCATCGGGCCTGCTGCAGGGACGAATGGAGATCTCCAACAGCGTGCTGCAATCGCTCTCGGGTTTCCGCGATGTTTCCTCGGCGATGAACAACTTCCTCGAGAACGCCACGGCTGAAAAACGCGACGACCTGGCAAACCGGCTGAAGAGCCAGGGCGAAACGCTCTCGGCGACGCTCGCACAGCTCGACGCCAATGCCGAAGGGCGCGCCGATCTCGAAAGCGCTTCAAAATCCGTCGATGGCATCATCGCCCGTGTTGGCGAACTCTGGGCGCTGCATGAGAGCGAAGCGGCTCTCGACAAGAACATTCGTAATAGTCTCAATGTCATCACCGCGTCGCAGATGAAGTTGCTGGAGGCGTCCACGCAGATCCAGAAGAGCATGCGCAGCGACGAGAGCGCTGCGAAGTCGCTGCTGCGCGAAGCCGATCGGATCAACACCTCGGCAAAATTCCTCACGGATACGTCCAACCTCTTCATGAAGGCAAAGACACCGGACGAGAAGTTCGACGTCGTCAAATCCAACCTCGCGGAACTCAAGAAGCGCCTCAGGATTCTGACGCCGGCCTTGCCCCAGGGCAACAAGGCCGTTGCCAAGTCGCTCGGCGCCGCGATCAAGGAGCTCGATACGCTCGTCGCGGCCAATGACAAATCGCTCGACGGCATGGCGAAAATGTCGAGCAAGCTTTCGAGCTTCCGCCAGACATCCGTCTATCTCGGCGTTGCCGCGGCGCTGAAGATGAAGAACGCGACACAGAAATTCTCCGAGCTGGATGCGCCGCTGGTCAAGGCCGAAGGCATGCTTCTGGACAGCCGCAAGGTCGTGACCTCGGGCTATTCGATCCAGATCGAGCTCGCGCGCTTCCTCGTCGATCCGACCGAGGTCAACCGCAAGCGCCTGTTCGGCGAATTCGAGATCGTCCGCAAGGACCTGGTCATGCTCGAAGGCAGCGCCAAGGACGCGGACTTCTATCCGCCGCTCAAAGCAGCACTCATTCCCGCCGTCGATGCCATGGACAAGGATTCTGTGGCCATGGTGAAGGCGAGCGAGGAACGCCATCGGAAATTCAACGCCGCCGCAGCGGAGATCGACGTGATCTGGAAGCAGCTCACATCCTTCGCCGAACTGCAGAAGCAGAGCGCCGGCCAGGAGCGTCAGAGCGCCAACGGAATCTCCATGGGCGCGACCGTCCTCGGCATCATCATAGCCATCTTCGCCGGCATCGGCCTCGTCATGACCTTCAAGGGGCCGATCGGACAGATCACCTCGTCGATGCGCCGCCTGGCTGAAGGCGCGTTGGACACCACGATCAACGGCGAGAGTCGCATCGATGAAATCGGTGAGATGGCCCGTGCGCTCGGCATCTTCAAGCAGAACGCCGTCGCCAAGATCGAGATCGAGCAGCAAAGCGAGGCCGAACGCATGGCCGCCGAGGAGGAACGCCGTCGCAACGACGCCGAGAAGCTCGACATCGACCAAAAGATCGATTTTGCCGTCAACGCACTGGCTGCCGGCCTCGGCCGTCTGTCGCAGGGCGATATTTCCGAAATGATCGAGACGCCATTCTTCGGCAAGCTCGAGACGCTGCGTAACGACTTCAACGGCTCGCTGGTGCGGCTCCAGGATACGCTCAGCCAGATCCGCAGCAATGCGCAGATGATCCAGCACAATTCCAACGAATTGTCGGGCTCCGCCGACGAACTCTCCAAGCGCACCGAACAGCAGGCCGCCTCGCTCGAGCAGACCGCTGCCGCGGTCGACGAGATCACGGTCACCGTCAAGTCCTCGGCCGAGCGTGCCGAGGAGACCAACCAGATCGTGGCGAGCACGAAGCAGTCCGCCGATGCATCCTCGAAGGTCGTCGGCGATGCCATCCAGGCGATGGCGCGCATCGAAGACGCGTCGTCGAAGATCGTCCAGATCATCGATGTGATCGACGAAATAGCCTTCCAGACCAACCTGCTGGCGCTCAATGCCGGTATCGAGGCGGCACGTGCAGGCGAGGCAGGCCGGGGCTTTGCCGTCGTCGCGCAGGAAGTTCGCGAGCTTGCCCAGCGCTCGGCGAGTGCCGCCAAGGAAATCAAGGACCTGATCGACAAGTCGACCACCGAGGTCAATTCCGGTTCCCGCCTTGTGCAGGAGACCGGCCAGGTTCTCTCCGAGATATCGAAAAAGATCCTCACGGTCTCAGAACAGGTCGACCTGATCGCCATGGCGAGCCGCGACCAGTCGAATGGCCTCGGCGAGGTCAATTCGGCTGTCAATTCGATGGACCACATGACGCAGAAGAACGCCGCCATGGTGGAAGAAACGAATGCAGCGACGCGCCAGCTTGCCCAGGAAGCCGATACGCTGATGGCGCTGGTCGATCAGTTCAAGCTCTCGCCGGCAGCCAATCACGCGCAGGAAATCCATCGCCGGGTCGCCTGAACCAAATACCCTAAGCCAACGAAAAAAGCGCGGGACATGCCCGCGCTTTTTTCGTTGGATGCCCGGAAATCCCGCAAATCGAGCGTAGGATCGTCCATTCATAGCGACTACTTTAGTTAATATTAATCAGTTTTCCTGAATAGTCGGTGTGAACGATCCCTCCTTGTTGGACCTCGCCATGCTGCGCTTTTTCAAGTCTTCCGTCGTCAATCAATATGTGGCGATTACGGTGACGCTGATCATCCTCTCCGCCGCTGTTATCGCGGGGACGATGAACTACAGCCTCCGCCAGTATGTGATGAATGACGCATTGAGCGATGCACGCAGTGCTGCGCGCTCGTTCGCCGTGCTGTTCGGCGCCGCCAACGCGGAGGCGAAGGTGGATGTATCGAGCGAAGAGCTCAAGGCGCTCACGATCGTCAAACTGGAAGCGTCCAAGGACTTCACCCTGGTCGACCGCGCGGCGCAATCGATTTCCGGCGTCGCGACGATCTTCCAGAAGCAGGGAAATGACTATATCCGTATCTCGACCAACCTGAAAAAAGAGAATGGCGATCGAGCCGTCGGCACGAAACTCGCGGAAGGTCATCCCGCCCATGTCACGTTGGCCAAGGGCGAGGCCTATTTCGGCCCGGCAACTCTGTTCGGCAAGAGCTTCATGACGGGCTATTTTCCGATCAAGGACGCTGCCAATGCGACCACCGGCATTCTGTTCGTCGGCATCCCCATGGAAGTCTATGAGGCACGCATCACCTATCTCACTTGGCTGTCGATCGCCGCTTCCGCCGGCGCCACGCTGCTCTTCGGCATTCTCGGCTTCTACGCGATCCGTCGCGGCATCCGCCCGCTCGGGACGCTTTCCAAGGCGATCGAGACTGTCGCCGGCGGCAAGACGGAGGTCGACGTTCCATACCAGGCGCGCGCCGACGAACTCGGCCAGATCGCCCGGGCGCTGGAAGTGTTCCGCGCCAATGTCGAGCAGAAGGCTGAGCTCGAAATGGCCGCAAGCGAGAGCGAGATCCGGATGGCGGCGGAGCGTCGACGCCACGACAAGGAGAAGCAGGCCGATGACGCCAATGTCGATCGCGCCGTGACGATGCTGGCGGAGGGCCTCGGCCGACTGGTACAGGGCGACCTCGCCTGCCGCATCGATGACCGTTTCGACGGCAAGCTGGAGACGTTGCGGGTCGATTTCAACGCCTCGATCGACCGCATGGCACAGACACTTTCCGGCATCAGCGACACATCCGGCATGATCGACCAGAACACCCGCATGATGACGGGCGCGGTGGACGAACTCTCCAAGCGCACAGAGCAGCAGGCAGCGTCGCTTGAAGAAACCGCGGCCGCAGTGCAGGAAATCACCGAGACGGTGCGCGCGACCTCGACACGCATCGACGAAACCTCCCATATCGTCGGCCTCGCCAAGAAGAACGCCGACAATTCCTCCGGTGTCGTGCAGAATGCGATCTCCGCTATGTCACGCATCCGCGATGCCTCGGGCAAGATCAGCCAGATCATCGATGTCATCGATTCCATCGCCTTCCAGACCAACCTGCTGGCGCTCAATGCCGGTGTCGAGGCCGCCCGCGCCGGTGAGGCCGGCAAGGGCTTCGCCGTTGTCGCGCAGGAAGTCCGCGAACTGGCGCAACGGTCTGCCAAGGCTGCCAAGGAGATCGGCGACCTGATCGGCAATTCTGAGCGGGAAGTCTCGAGCGGCGCACAATATGTCGAGCAGACCGGCAACGCGCTGATCGAGATCTCCGCGCAGATCGTCGATATCGCCGATCATATCCAGACGATCGCCTCGGCCGCGCACGAACAGTCCAACGCGCTGCAGGAGATCAACTCGGCGGTCAATTCGATGGACCAGATGACCCAGCGCAATGCCGCAATGGTGGAGGAGACCCACGCAGCGACCCGCCAGTTGGCGCATGAAGCCGGCACGCTGATGGACCTCGTCGGCCAGTTCCGCCTCTCGGCTTCCACGAAGCGCCCTGCCCGCGCCCGGGCTGCATAGGCCGAGTCTTTATCTCTGCCGCAATCAAGGCGGGTCTTTCGAGGCTCGCTTTTTTGTTGCCCGTCTGCCATATTTTGAAGCAGGCGGCCCTTCTTTCTGCATGTTTTTAGTAGCTCGTTAAGGGCAAGATGAGACCCTCCTGATCTGTATGCGCTGGCCGTCGCCCGATCGTGGGGAATGGGGACCTGGCCGCGCCGCTGTTGGGGGCGTTTTTATGATCGACAGGTTCATGTCCAGGGTCCGGATTCAGACGAAGGTCATCGTCCTTCTGCTTCCGTTCGTGATCAGCATCTCGGCCGTGGGCTTGACGGGGCTCTATGCCTCGGGCCTGCTGCAGGGGCGGATCGAGATTTCCAACAGCGTGCTGCAATCGCTTTCCGGCTTCAAGCAGGTGTTTTCCTCGATGAGCGGCTTTCTGATGAAGCCCTCGCCCGAGACCCATGACCAGGCTGCCAAGGACGCGACGAGTCAGCTCGCGCTGCTGCAACAGACCACGGACGGGCTGCGCAGCGAAACCGATGTTGGATTGCTCGATAAGTCGATCACCGAATCCGCCACGATTTCCGGCAATATCGAGACATTGTGGAGCCTGCAAAAGGAGCAGGAACAGACGCTCGCCGACGTCGCCAAGGCAGCAGAAGAACTGCTTGCCGTACAAGGCCAGACAGGGAAACGCGCGTTCAAGCTGGTCGCCGAAGCCAAGAAAAAGGAAAAGGCCGAGAAGACCGGCCTCAACCGGGGCCTTGAACTCGACAGGGCGTCGGTGCTTCTCGATACGATGGTCGTGGACTATTCCAAGGTTCTGACGCCCGAGGACAAGTTCAAGATATTCGAAAAATACGTGCCGGAACTCGAAAAGTCGGTGAGCAAGGTGCTGACTGCGCTGCCGAAACCGAAAATTCCCTATGGCAAGAAATTCGAAAAACAGGTCAAGGGGCTCGCCGCCCAGGTCAAGACCAAGGACCTGAGCGACCCGGCCATGGCAACGGCCAGCGGCACGCTGAACGGCTTCCGCACCTCGGCCATCATGTTCAAGCAGATTTCGGGCGACCTGATGCGCCAGTCGATCCTCAACCTCGCGGATGCCGACAAGGAAATCAGCAAGGCCGACACCGTCAACAACAAGCTTCGCGCGATCGTCGGCAACAACAACGAAATCCGCGTCGTCTTTGCCGAACTCGTCGCTAGGCCGGATGAGGCCGGCGTCAAGAAGGTGCAACAGTCTCTCTATATGTACGGCACGGAAATCGGCCGGCTGGCAGCTGTCGCCAAGGACGATCCATTCTTTGTCGAACTGCCCGGCATGGCCCAGCCGGTGCTGGATCGCCTTGCCGCGAATGCCACCAAGCTGATGGAAATCAGCGTCCGCAAGGATGCGGAATTCGGCATTGCCGCCAAGCAGATCGACGGCACGTGGAACCTGCTCGTCCAGTTCGCCGAAGCCCAGAAGCAGAATGCCGGCGCCGAGCGCCAGCAGGCCAACACGATCTCGGTCGGCGCCATGGTGCTCGGCATCCTGATCGCCATGGCAGCGGGTGCGGCGCTGGTCATGACGCTGAAAGGCCCGATCGGGCAAATCACGGCCGCCATGCGACGCCTCGCCGACGGCGTGCTCGACACCTCGATTTCCGGCGAGAAGCGCGCCGACGAAATCGGCGACATGGCGCGCGCACTCTCCGTCTTCAAGGACAATGCCATCGCCAAAGTATCGATGGAGGCGGAGGCCGAGCGGAGCCGCAAGTCCTCCGAGGCCGAGCGTCAACGCAATGAAATGGAGCGGCTCGAAAGCAGCCATCAGGTGGAAATCGCGGTCGAGGCACTTGCTAGCGGCCTGTCGCAACTGGCGCGCGGCGAACTCGACACCGCCATTCACGAGCCCTTTGCAGGCAATCTCGACAGGCTGAGGCAGGACTTCAACATGTCGGTCGCAGGCCTGCGCGACACGATGGCCGGCATCCTGAATTCCTCCGGTCAGATTCAGGACAATGGCCGCCAGATGGCGGAAGCCGCCGACGATCTCTCCAAGCGCACCGAACAACAGGCCGCGGCCCTCGAACAGACGGCCGCAGCCGTCGATCAGATCACCGTCACCGTGCGCAATTCGACCGAGACGACGGGCCGCGCCCAGAACGTGGTGCTGACCGCCAAGCAGAAGGCCGACACCTCAGCACAGATTGTACAGAACGCGATCTCGGCGATGGACCGGATCAAGGTTTCCTCGGAAAAGATCAGCCAGATCATCGACGTCATCGACTCGATCGCCTTCCAGACCAACCTGCTGGCGTTGAATGCCGGCGTCGAAGCTGCCCGCGCAGGTGAGGCCGGCAAGGGCTTCGCCGTCGTTGCGCAGGAAGTGCGCGAACTGGCACAGCGCTCCGCCAAGGCGGCGAAGGAGATCGGCGGGCTGATCGAGGCTTCGGCCAGCGAGGTCGCCACCGGCGCGCGATATGTCGGCGAGACCGGCGACGCGCTGATCGAGATTTCCCATCAGATCGTCGAGATTTCAAGCCAGGTCGACCTGATCGCGCGATCGGCGCGCGAACAGTCCGTCTCGCTGCAGGAGGTGAATGCCTCCGTCAATTCGATGGACCAGATGACACAGCGCAATGCTGCGATGGTCGAGGAGACCAGCGCCGCGACCCGCCAACTGGCGGAGGAAGCCGACATGCTGATGGAACTGGTCGGCCGGTTCAGGCTCGGCGATAGTGAAGCAGCGGAAACATTTGTCCGCGCAGCCTGACGCCATCAATTCGATAATTGCACGAAAAAGCAGCGCCGGAGAGCCCTCTCCGGCGCTGCCTTCATTTTATGCAGACGTTCAATCTTGTTTGCGAATTGTTAAGTATAGAAGTTTACCTTTTCTACATCATAAGAAGCACCCGCCAGTGCTCGCGATTCTTTCATGACGTGCCAATTGCCATAAACAAGTCCCTGGGGTCAGCGCGATGTTCTTCGACAGGTTTCTTTCAAGATTCAAGATTCAGACAAAAGTCTTTCTTTTCATCATTCCATTTGTTCTGTCCATGCTGGTGGTCGGGCTGACCGGACTCTATGCATCCGGGATGCTTGTCGGCCGCATGGAGATTTCCAACACGGTCATGACCTCGCTGCGCGGCTTCAAGGATGTCTATGCCAGCATGAACCGCTTCCTCTCCAATGTCTCCGACGAGAGCTACCAGGATGCCAAGCGCCGGGCTGCCGAACAGCTTGCCGCACTTGAGGCGACTGCGGCGAGCCTGGATGCCGAGGCCGGCGTCGATCAGCTCCGTCAGGCCGTGGACGAGGCGAAGGGAATCACGGCCAACATTGAAAGCATGTGGCAGCTCCACGAATCCGAAGTGAAATCGCTCGCGGAGATCAACGCCATTCTCGACGAGATGGTGACGATGCAGGATGAGACGCAACGCAAGATCAACGCGCTGGCCAATGCCGGCAGCCGCAAGGCGAACAAGAACAAGTCCGACCTGCAGAAAGCCTACGCACTCGATCTTGCGGCCGACATGGTCAACAGGATGTCATTCGACTTCCAGAAGGAATCCGAGCCAGCGAAGAAAGTCGAAGCCCTGAAGAAATACGCCGTCGAGCTCCAGACCACGATGAAGACCGTCAAGGTGTTGTTGCCCAAGGACAAGGTTTCGGCCGGCACTGCGTTCGAGGCCGGCGCACAACCGCTGCTCGACGCATTGATGAAAAATGACGGCGGCGCAGCGGTGCTGGAAAGCGCAAGTGCGCAGTTCTTCAAGCTGCGAGCCTCGGCATCGCTGTTCAAAGAAATCTCCGGGATGATGATCCGCGAGGCAATCAAGACGATCAAGGCGACCGATGCGGATATCTCGAAAGCCGAGGCGATTGCCGGCCGCATGCGCAATGTCAGCACGAGTCATTCCTCGATCCGCACCCTGGCTGCCAAGCTGATCCATGCACCATCCCTGGAGACTTTGGACGGTATCAAACAATCCGCCTATATGTATGAAATCGAGGTCGGCCGCGTTTCCAAGGGTGCGAAGGAAGACCCCTATTTCAAGGCCCTGCCCGATAGGACGGCAGCGATGAGCGCACGCCTGATCAATGCCGGCGCCCAGATCGTCCAGAACGCCGTCGATCGCAACGCGAAGTTCACCGACGCAGCAGCGCGCATCGACCGGACATGGCAGTTGCTCTCCGACTTTGCGGCCATGCAAAAGGAAAATGCCGGTCACGAACGCAAGGAAGCCAACACGATTTCTGTCGGTGCCATGGCTCTCGGCATCCTGATCGCGCTGCTGGCCGGTATCGGCATGGTGTTCACCTTCAAGCGTCCGATCGGCCAGATCACCGCCACGATGCGGCGGCTGGCGGACGGTATGCTCGACACCGGCATTTCGGGCGACACGCGATCCGACGAGATCGGCGACATGGCCCGGGCGCTGACGGTGTTCAAGCAAAACGCTCTCGCCAAGGTCTCGATGGAGGAACAGGCCGACGACGAGCGCCAGGCCGCCGAGACCGAGCGGCTGCGCAACGAGCGGGAACGGCAGGAGATCAACCTGCAGGTCGAATTCGCCATCGAAGCGCTTGCCATGGCCCTTTCGGAACTGGCCCATGGCCGGCTCGACACAGCGATCGACACGCCCTTCGCGGGCAATCTCGACAAGCTCCGCCACGACTTCAATACCTCGGTCGTCGGCCTTCGCGACACGCTTGCGGACATCCTCGGCGCATCGAGCACGATCCAGGAAAATGGCCGCCAGATGCATGAAGCGACCAACGACCTGTCCAAGCGCACGGAGCAGCAGGCTGCGGCGCTCGAAGAGGCCGCCGCCTCCATCGAGGAAATCACCGCAACCGTGAAGATCTCGACTGAACGGACCGGCGAGGCGCAGAAGATCGTGCTCGTGGCCAAGCAGAAAGCCGACAATTCCTCGGCGATCGTGCAGAACGCAATCTCGGCGATGATGCGGATCAAGGATGCCTCCGACAAGATCGGCCAGATTATCGGCGTCATCGATTCGATCGCGTTCCAGACCAACCTTCTTGCGCTCAATGCCGGCGTCGAAGCGGCCCGCGCCGGCGAGACCGGCAAGGGCTTTGCGGTCGTGGCGCATGAAGTGCGCGAACTCGCGCAGCGCTCCGCCAAGGCAGCCAAGGAGATTGGCGGCCTGATCGTCAACGCGACCGACGAAGTAGCCACGGGCGCGCGCTTCGTCGAGGAAACCGGCAGCGCGCTGATCGAAATCTCGCAGCAGATCGTGAACATCTCCGGCCATGTCGACCTCATTGCGACATCGGCCCGCGAACAGTCGGTCTCGCTCGAAGAGGTCAATGCCTCGGTTACGGCGATGGATCAGATGACCCAGCGCAACGCCGCGATGGTCGAGGAAACCAATGCCGCGACCCGGCGCCTGGCCGAGGAAGCGGACGTGTTGATGGAACTCGTCGGCCGCTTCCATCTGGATCTGGATGGAAAAGAGGTCGCTGGGCGCAAGGCGGCCTGACCATTCTCCCAATCTCGTTGCAGCGGCTCGGGTTTCCCGGGCCGTTCTATTTCCAAAGGCGCGGCTTGCCGCTCAGCGCCCTTTCAGGCTAGACACTTCGGGCATCGAAACAATCCCGAGTCCGCATGATGGCATGGCAGAGCCCGATCTCCCCCGGCATTTCCTGGTATGAGGCGTCGATCGACGAGCGACCGGAATATCCGCCGCTCGATGGGTCGGTGAATGCCAGCGTGGCCGTCATCGGCGGCGGTTTCACCGGCCTGCAGGCTGCCTATAACCTGGCGAAATCCGGCGTGGATGTCGTGCTGATCGACGCCAACCGCTTCGGTGACGGAGCATCCGGCCGCAATGGCGGCCAGCTCGGCACCGGCCAGCGCTGGTGGCCCGAGGAATATGAGGACGAGTTCGGCCTGCCGCTCTCCAAGGCGCTGTTCGACATGGCGGAGAGCGCCAAGCATCACCTGCTGGACTTTGCCGCCGAGCACGAAATCGACATCGAATATATGCAGGGCCACATGCTTGTTGGCCATAAGGCGCGCTACGAGAGAGCATTCCGCGCCAATCCCGAGATCGCCGCCGAGCGGTATGACTATCCACATCTCCACTTCATGGAGAAGGACGAGACCGCGACCCGGCTTGGCTCGGCGCGCTTCCATTTCGGCGTCTACGACAAGAATACCGGCCATATCCATCCGATGAAACTGATGGTCGGGCTTGCGCGCGTTGCCCAGGCCGCGGGCGCCAAAATCCATGAAATGACGCGGGCGACCAAGATCAGCAAACAGGGCGGCAAGGTGGTGATCGAAACCACGAGCGGAACGATCACCGCGGACAAGGCGCTGGTCGCCACGGACGCTTATACGGACGGGTTGGAGCCGGTGACCGACGCGCATGTGATGCCGATCGGTTCGTTCATCGGCGCCACACCGCCGCTCGACAGTTTCCCGCCGATCCTACCGGGCAAGGAATCCGTCGCCGACAGCCGTTTCGTCGTGCGCTATTTCCGCAAGACGAAAGACAACCGTCTGCTGTTCGGCGGACGCGAAGCCTATACTTCGGAAAAACCGCGCGACATCACCGATCACATCCGCCGGCAGGTGGCGGAAATCTATCCGGCGCTGAAGGATATCGAATTCACCCATGGCTGGGGCGGCTATGTCGGCATTACCCTGCCCCGCCAGCCCTTCGTGCGCGAGATCATGCCCGGCGTGACCTCGATCGGCGGCTATTCCGGCCATGGCGTGATGCTCGCCAACTATTGCGGCAAGCTCTATGCTGACATTCTGACCGGCGCCAACAGGACCGACCTCGAACTGTTCCGCGACCTGAAGGTGCCAGCATTCCCAGGTGGCACCGCTTTGCGCGCGCCGCTGCTGTTCCTGGCGCTTAGCTGGTACGCCATGATGGACAGAATCTGAGCTGTATTTCTAGCTTTGCTGCATTGCACCTTGCGTAGAATCGCAAAGGCCCGCAATTTTTGTTTTCGGGCCTCTGGCTTTTTTAAATCGATTAGATTAAACCGCGATCAAAGACAGAAGAGAGAGAACCATGAGCATCCAGTTCATTCCTGTCGAGCCATTTGACTATGTCGTTTTCGGCGGCACGGGCGATCTCGCCGAGAGGAAACTCCTGCCGGCTTTGTATCATCGCTACACTTCCGGGCAGTTCACCGAGCCGACCCGCATCATCGGCGCCTCGCGCGCCGAGATGAGCCATGAGCAGTACCGGAAGTTCGCGACAGAGGCGCTCGGCACCTTTCTCAAGCCCGGTGAAGCCACGCCCGAACAGGTCAAGAAATTCTGTTCGCTGCTCTATTATGTCTCGGTCGATGCGGGATCGGACAAGGGCTGGGACAAGCTCCACGACATTCTCGACGAGGGCAAGGAACGCGTGCGCGCCTTCTATCTCGCCGTCGGCCCGCAGATTTTCGGCCCGATCAGCCAGAAAATCCGCGACCACAAGCTGATCACCAAGAACACCCGCATCGTGGTGGAAAAGCCGATCGGCCGCGACCTGGCATCGGCGCTCGACCTGAACGACACGATCGGCAAGGCGTTCCGCGAAGAGCAGATCTTCCGCATCGACCACTATCTCGGCAAGGAGACGGTGCAGAACCTGATGGCGCTGCGCTTCGCCAACGCGCTTTACGAACCGCTGTGGAACTCGTCTCACATCGACCATGTGCAGATAACGGTCGCGGAAGCCGTCGGCCTCGAGGGCCGCGCCGGCTACTACGACAAGGCCGGCGCCCTTCGCGACATGGTGCAGAACCACATCCTGCAGCTGCTCTGCCTGGTCGCCATGGAAGCCCCCTCCTCCATGGGTGCCGAGGCTGTCCGCGACGAGAAACTCAAGGTGCTGCGCTCGCTGAAGCCGATCAATGCCTCGAATGTCGAGAAGATGACCGTGCGTGGCCAGTACCGCGCCGGGGCTTCGGACACGGGGGCCGTCAAGGGTTATCTCGACGAGCTTGAGGGTGGCGTCTCCAACACCGAGACCTATGTCGGCATCAAGGCCGAGATCGCCAATTGGCGCTGGGCCGGTGTTCCTTTCTATATTCGCACAGGCAAGCGACTTGCCAAACGCGTGTCGGAGATCGTCATCACGTTCAAGCCGATCCCGCATTCGATCTTCGATGCATCGGCGGGCCGCATCAACGAGAACCAGTTGATCCTCCGCCTGCAGCCGGACGAGGGCGTCAAGCAGTCGCTGATGATCAAAGATCCCGGTCCCGGCGGCATGCGGCTCCGCGAAGTGTCGCTCGACATGATGTTCGCCCAGACCTTCGACGCCCGCAACCCGGATGCCTATGAGCGGCTGCTGCTCGACGTCATCCGCCAGAACGCAACCCTCTTCATGCGTCGCGACGAGGTTGAGGCCGCGTGGCGCTGGGTCGATCCGATCCTCAAGGGCTGGGAAGAAACCAACCAGCAGGTCCAGGGTTATACATCCGGTACCTGGGGGCCGAGCCAGTCGATCGCGCTGATCGAGCGCGACGGCCGGACCTGGCACGAATAGCTTTGAGCGAAGGGCGAGGCAGGCAGATGGCACATCACTTCAATACTTTCGCCAATGGCGCCGAACTCGCCGAAGCCCTCGCCACGCGGGTGGCCAATCAGCTCGCCGAGGGCGTTGCCGCACGCGGCGAGGCATCGATCGCCGTTTCGGGCGGTTCCACGCCCAAGGCCTTCTTCAAGGCGCTGTCGGTCAAGGATATCGCCTGGTCGAAGGTTGTGGTCACGCTTGTCGACGAGCGCTTCGTGCCGCCCGAGAGCGACAGGTCCAACCACGCCCTCGTCTCGTCCCTGTTGCTGCAGGACAAGGCGGCAGCCGCGAAATTCCTCCCGCTCTATCATGCCGTCGCCGATGCGGAAGATGCGGCGTTCCTCACGTCAGGCGACGCGAAGCGCCTGCCCCGGCCATTCGATGTGGTGATCCTCGGCATGGGTGGCGACGGGCATACGGCCTCGTTCTTTCCCGGCGGCAACAACCTCGAACGCGCGCTCAGCTTGAAAGGGCCGCGCAGCGTGATCACGATGCAAGCCGATGGCGCCGGCGAGCCACGTCTGACCTTCACGTTCTCGGCGCTCCAGGATGCGCGCCTGCTCGTGCTGCATATCGAGGGTGAGGCCAAGAAACCTGTGATCGAAACCGCGCTGGCGCAGGGGGCGGCAGGACCGCTGCCGATCGCACGCGTGATCGCCAATGCGAGCGCCGATACCGAGATTTACTGGGCGCCCTGAGCCCGGATTTGCGGAGTGCTCCCAACGCTCCGCCCACTGTCGAAAGGAACTGTCATGGCAGCCGATGCACGGATTGCAGCCATTACCGCGCGCATTGTCGAGCGCTCGAAACCCGCACGCGAGGCCTATCTCGGGCGTTTGAAGGACGCCGCCAGCCGCGGCGCGCATCGCGGCGTGCTCTCCTGCGGCAATCTCGCCCATGGCTTCGCCGTCTGTTCCCCCGCCGAGAAAGAAATGCTCGCGGCCGACCGCGCGCCCAATCTCGGCATCATCACCGCCTATAATGACATGCTCTCGGCCCACCAGCCTTATGAGACATATCCCGCCCTCATCCGCGAAGCCGCGCGTGAAGCCGGCGGCGTGGCGCAGGTGGCAGGCGGCGTGCCGGCGATGTGCGACGGCGTGACCCAGGGCCAGCCGGGCATGGAACTCTCGCTCTTCTCGCGCGACGTGATCGCCATGGCGGCCGGCATCGGCCTGTCGCACAACATGTTCGATGCGGCGGTCTATCTCGGCGTCTGCGACAAGATCGTGCCGGGCCTTGCGATCGCCGCCCTGACCTTCGGGCATCTGCCGGCGGTTTTCATTCCCGCAGGCCCAATGACGACAGGCCTGCCGAACGATGAGAAGTCGCGCGTCCGCCAGCTCTATGCCGAAGGCAAGGCCGGGCGCGCGGAACTACTGGAGGCCGAATCCAAGTCCTATCACGGCCCCGGCACCTGCACCTTCTACGGCACCGCCAATTCCAACCAGATGCTGATGGAGATCATGGGCTTCCATATGCCCGGCTCGTCCTTCATCAATCCCGGCACGCCGCTGCGCGACGCGCTGACCAAGGAAGCGACGAGGCGCGCGCTGGCGATCACGGCACTCGGAAACGAATTCACCCCCGCCGGCGAGATGATCGACGAGCGGTCGATCGTCAACGGCGTCATCGGCCTGCACACGACCGGCGGCTCGACGAACCACACGCTGCATCTGGTGGCGATTGCGCGCGCAGCCGGCATTCACCTGACCTGGCAGGACATTTCCGACCTGTCGGACGTGATCCCGCTTCTCGCCCGCGTTTATCCCAACGGTCTCGCCGACGTGAACCATTTCAACTCGGCCGGCGGCATCGGCTTCCTGATCCGCGAACTCCTGAAGGGCGGGCTACTGCATGACGACGTGCGCACCGTGTTCGGCCATGGGCTCGAGGCCTATACGGTCGAGGCGAAGCTTGGCGAGAACGGCGGCGTAATCCGCATGCCGGTTCCCGAGGTCAGCGCCGATCCGAAGGTCGTCGCCACGATCGACGCTCCGTTCCAGAAGAATGGCGGGCTGAAGATGCTGAAGGGTAATCTCGGGACCGGCGTCATCAAGATTTCCGCGGTCAAGGCCGAACGGCACGTCATCGAAGCTCCCGCCAAGGTGTTCCACACCCAGCAGGCGCTCAACGATGCGTTTAAGGCCGGCGAACTGACCGGCGATTTTGTCGCCGTCGTGCGCTTCCAGGGGCCCAAGGCGAACGGCATGCCCGAACTGCACAAGCTTACGACCGTGCTCGGCATCCTGCAGGATCGCGGCCAGCGTGTGGCGCTTCTCACCGATGGGCGCATGTCGGGCGCCTCTGGCAAGGTGCCGGCGGCGATCCATGTGACGCCCGAGGCCAAGGACGGCGGCCCGATCGCCAAGATCCGCGAAGGCGATATCATCCGTCTCGACGCCGTCAACGGCACGCTCGACGTGCTCGCCAAGGACGACTACGAGGCGCGGACGCCGATCACTATCGACCTCAGCGGCAACGATCATGGCATGGGCCGCGAACTGTTCTCGATCTTCCGCCAGATGGCAGGGCCGGCGGACCACGGCGCGGGCGTGCTGGCGTAAATGCTGCGGCTCGCCACGGTCGACGATATCGCTGATATCATGGCGATCGAGCGCAGTCCCGGCTATGACCAGCTGGTCGGCCGGTCGTCGGCGGCGTTTCATGCGCGAGCGATTGTCGATCCAGATTACGTTTATCTCGTCGGCTTGCGGGACGATGGCACGATCGGCGGCTTCGGCATCCTGCGCGGCGTCGCGGATATCATGGGCAACCTGACACTCAAGCGGATTGCGGTCGCGTCACCTGGCGAAGGCTTTGGCAAGGCGCTGCTTCTGGCGATCATCGACTGGGTCTTCGGCAATACATCGACCCACCGGTTCTGGCTCGACCATATCATCACCAACCACCGCGCGGCCCACGTCTATGAGAGCTGTGACTTTCAGCACGAGGGCGTGATGCGGCAGGCCTACGCGTTGTCGGATGGCGCGAGGGTTGATCTGGCGCTGATGTCCATCTTGAGGCCGGAATGGGAAGGACAACGAAAATAGCCTTGCAAATCTGGAATTGAATTCCATAATTGCGAAGGATGATCGCCACGCCAGAAGGCCATAATTATGACCAAAGTGCTCTTGTCACTTCCTGATCCGCTCGGTCAATGGGCCGAGAAGCAGGCGGCGAACAATAATTTCCACAGCGTCAGCGATTATGTGGAAAGCCTGATCCGCAGGGACCGCGAGGATCAGGATAGCTTGGCCGAATTCGACCGACTTGTCCAAGAGGGAATCGACAGCGGAATTAGTGACCGCACGATGGCCGAGATTTTGGAAGACGCGCGGCAGGAATTCAAAGATCGTCAGAATGACAAGCTTTGAGGTCGCCCAGAGAGCCACCCGCGATCTTATTGAAATATATATCTACGGTGCCGAACGGTTCAGCCAACCGCAGGCCGATGCCTATCATATCGACCTGGAGTCATGCTTCCAACGACTTGCAGAACACCCGGGAATGGGACGAGAAAGAATTGCAAACGGAAATCGCATCCGCGTTTTCTTTCACCGCAGCCATGTAATCGTTTATCAAAAGACACGACTCGGCATCAACATCGTAAGAGTGCTAGGCAGCCGGCAAGACTGGCTGCGCACCCTCGGCGGCATTTGAAGCCGGCTCAGAAGCTCGGCGCCTTCCTGCCTGCCTTGCGATAGGCTGCGATCACCGTATTGGCCATCAGCATCGCAATCGTCATCGGGCCGACACCGCCGGGGACCGGGGTGATCGCGCCGGCAACCGGTTCGCAGGCGGCGTAATCGCAATCGCCGACGAGCTTGGTCTTGCCTTCGCCCTTTTCGGGGGCCGGCACGCGGTTGATGCCGACGTCGATCACGGTCGCGCCGGGTTTTACCCAATCGGCCTTGACCATTTCGGGGCGGCCGACAGCGGCGACCAGGATGTCTGCTTTCGCGCAGATGCCGGGCAGATCCTTGGAGCGGGAATGGGCCATGGTCACCGTCGCGTTCTTCGACAACAGCAACTGGCCCATCGGCTTGCCGAACAGGTTGGAGCGGCCGATGACGACGGCGTTGAGGCCGGAGAGATCGTCGCCTCGGATTGTGCGGACCAGGATCAGCGAACCGGCGGGCGTGCAGGAGATCAGGCCGGTCTCGCTGTCGCCGGTGGCGAGCTTGCCGGCGTTCACCACATGCAGGCCGTCGACATCCTTCTCAGGCAGGATCGACTGGATGACGGCTTCGGAATCGAGGTGCTTCGGCAGCGGAAGCTGGACGAGGATGCCGTGGATCGACGGATCGGCATTGAGGTCCGCCACCAGCTTCATCAAGTCGTCCTGGCTGGTGTTCTCGGCAAGCGAATGCTGCACCGATTTGAAGCCGCATTCCTTGGCCATCTTCGACTTCGAGCCGACATAGGCCTGGCTCGCCGGATCGGTGCCGACGAGGACCACGGCAAGGCCCGGCTTGACGCCAGCGGATGCTTCGAGTTCTTGCGTCGAGGATTTGATCTGGTCGATCACGGACGCAGCGACGTCCTTGCCGTTGATGATGGTTGCCAAGTGGATCTCCTCACCCAATCGATTGAAGTCGCGGCGATCCTAGCGTCCGGATGCAGGGCACAACCGTCATATCGCGTCGCCGAGCGGCGCTCTTTCACTATTGGGAATGGCACCTGAATTCAATAGCGCGAGCGGCGTCTTGGTGCCAGAAGGTCGTCCAGACGGTCCTGGAGGTCCGCGACCGTTTCGCGCAGTTCGTGGATTTCGTCATCGTCGCGGTAAGAGCGACGCGACGGCCGGGACGTTTCCCGGCGCGATGGCTCGCGCGTGGCATGGTTGCGGATCTCTCCGGCGGAAACGGCGAGGTCATCCGCCACCGAACGGAAGGCCGAGACGGTTTCGCGGAGCACGGCGGAGAGCGCGTCGATCTCGCTTGTCGAGGGGGCTGCCGGCGCCGGCTCGCGATACTGGACCGGGGCCGGCCGCGGCTGGTCGATGAAGCGCTTCGCGGCCTGGCCGATGAGGTAGACGGCCTCGCTGAATTTGAGGAAGTCGGCGTCGAGCGCACGGGTATCATCCGCCGCAGCCGCCTGCATCGGTGGTGGGTCGAGGACGGCGCGCGGTGCGCGGGCGGGCTCTTCAGACGGGCGGTCGGAAGTTTGCTGCGCGCGCTCCACTTGCCCCTTGCGCTTCAGGATCGCCTCGATCTGGGCCGAGAGCGTGAGATCCGGCTGTTCTCGCGCCATAGGTTGCTGTTCGCGGGTCGGGGGCTGTTGATCGCGAAGTTTTGCGGCCATTTCCCTGAGACGAGCCTCCATCGTATCGACGAGCCGGTCGTCGGGCACAGGGTTATCGGGTGCGCCGCCTTGGGCGGCGTCAATGAGATAATCAAGGAGCGGACGGCTGTTCATGGCGGTGACTGGCTTGTTGCTGGAAGCTTGGCCGGATACGCAGCCCATACGGATGAATGAAGGACAGGAGCGAACTCCGCCATAGCCAAAACATACTCACCCCATGCCTAACAAAGGGTTAATTTTCGGTGGTGGCGACTGCTGCTGCCGTCAATTCTCCGGCAGTTCGCGTCGTTCCCGATACGCTACCCAGCTTGCCTGCAAACGCTCGATGACGGAAAAGACAACCGTCCGCATGGCGAAGATCGGACCACCGATGAAATAGCGCTTCCATAGCCGCTTGGGCTCCTGACGCAACCGATGCAGCCATTCCACACGCAGTGATCGCGCCGTCTCAGGTGCACGCGAGAATTCGCCGGCCATGAAATCGAAGAGAGCACCGACACTGATCACCAGCCGGGCGTGTTCGGGGCGGATGTAGCGGTCGATCCACTTTTCCTGCTTCGGCGTGCCCATGGCGATAAGCAGGATATCGACCTTGTGGCGGGCGATCTCATCGGAGATGGACCAGGAATCCTCGTCCTTGAAGAAACCATCCTGGATCGCCACGAATTCGTGCCAGGGGGCGTGCTTGGCAAAGTTGTCGCGCGCACGCGCAAGCACATCCGGACGGGCGCCCACGAGGCCGATGCGCTTTGGCGTGGTGATATAGGTCATCAGCGCGGGGACGAAATCCGTGCCGTTGAGGTTCGCGGGGAACATTTTTCCATGCATGGCGAAGGAGGCGAGATCGACACCGATGCCATCGGGCAGCACGAGATGACGCGACAGCGCGTCCCGATATTCACGGTCGTTTGCCATCAAATTCGCGTTGTGTGCATTGAGAAACGATATCGTCGTCTGGCCGATCGGGACATCGGCAAGCGTGCTCACGAACGTGAACGCCTCCGACCAATCCAGATCGCAGACCGGCAATCCGAAGATGAGCCGCTGCGAGCTGAGCACAGCCATGTTCGAAATGATATTCATTTCCATCTCCCGCCACGTGCCTGAGTGGTACTTTCACCCAGTTGATGCGAAAACTCAGCAAGCGTCGTGCCGCGATCGGCAAAACTGGCTCTTCGAATGCCCGGTATCATGTTGAAAGAGATACCAGCGACGCTTGAAATGCCGCTTAACCGATCCATTCAAAAGCAAATTCAACGGCTTACGATGCATTAACCATCGGTGGAAATGCGCAGTGATTTCAAAGCCTTCGGGCGTTCTAAGGGAACAGGAATCCTGGCGCACGGGCTGAGAATCTTTGGTGGAAATGCAGCAGACCTGGAGCTGATGGCCATTTCGATACAGGAAATATGTGCCGGAACCGGAATTCGGTTAAAGACATCTGTCGATAAACGCGACAAACGACGTTCGGCCAGCCTTGCGGCCGGCCGATTCGATAGCAATTCGTTAACGATTGCTGGAGACCGTCAGGCCGGTTCAGTGGGCGTTGGAGCTGTTGCCATCTGTCGATGCGGTATCGTCGGGCAATTTCTCGGAGACGATGTGCTTGCCATCCTTGATCGTCGATCCGGGCTTGGACATGCTGGCCAGGATTTCTTCCTTGGTCAGATAGTCGATCTGCTCGACGATCACGTCGAGCACCACCTCCGCGCCCAGTTTCTTGTTGAGCGCTTCCTTGACACGGGCCTTGAAGGCCTTGAGGTCGAAGTTGCGGTTCTCGCTGACCCGGATCACCTTGTCGCCGACAAGCTCGGTAAAGAGCTCGTCCGTGAGAAGTTCGGGAATCGGAAGCGTGATCTCGCCGAGCTTGGTCTTGTCGGTGATGAAGGACGTGCGGGTCAGAAAGTAGCCTTCGACCCTGCCCTGCGCGATCACCGGAAAGGTCACGACCTCGCCCTTGACGAGTTCCTGCACGGCCTTCTTCTTGGCCTCTTCCTCCGCCGGATCGGGCGCCTTCGACATCTGGATCGAGAAATAGACCGATCCCAATGTCACGATCGCAACCCAGACTCCGGTGAGGATCAGCTTGAGCATGGCAGCTTAAATCTCGCCGTAACGGAACTGTTCCTGGGTATAGGTGCCGTCGCCTTCATTCTCCTGCACCGCGCTGCGCAGGATATCGGCCACTGTCCGCATCGCGTTCATGTGGGCCTCGAGCCTGCGGGCATTGACCTGGAGCTTCTTCTTCATGACCTTCATATGGTCGGCAAAGCCTTGCGGATATTCACCCGGTATGGTGTCGCGGCAAAGCACCGTCAGTTCGTAGAGGCAGCGGCTCTTGTGAACGTTCGACGCCTTGATGTCGAACTTCATGTCATTGCCGATCCGCTCGTTCTCGTTGTCGATGATCATTTCCAGCCGGCCGAGCACCGTTCTCAACCGGATATCCTTGAAAGGCTCTTCAAATGCCGCCATCGTCATAGTGTCGTCCCCGCCAGGAAAATAGAATTAAATCGGTTCGCCGGTATCAGAGCCTGGGCTCTAGCCGGTCTTGCGGGCGTCATAGCCCGGCAAAAGCTCGTCGAGCGCCTGGAGCTGACGTTCGTCGATCAGCTGTGTCGCCATATGCATGCGGTCCGAGCGGTTCATCTCCGCCTTTTCCGCATCAGTCTTCGTCGTTCCGTTCTGCATCAGCTTCTCGGCAATGCCGATACCGCCTTCCTTGGCGATCTCGTTGGCGATCTGCTCGGCCATCATGCCCTTCCAGATTTCTCCGCTCGCACCCTTGCCGTAGACTTCCTCGCTATCCGGCAGCATGGTCTTGATGAAATTCTGGAGCACCATCGCCTCGAACTTGCGATAGGTCTCGGGCACTTTCTCCTTCTCGACGCCGTCGAGGCGGTGCTTGATCTTGTGGGCATCCGCCGTGGGATCGGCACGCATGATGGCTGCAAAGGATTCGTCGGTGCTGGCGAGCCGCTGGGCCTCCGCGGTCGCCTGGCCGGCCTTGAGCTTGGCCTGGGCGACTTCCAGCACGGCCGGGTCCGCATTGTTCAGCACATCGAGAACGATATCGGTGGGAGGTGAAATTGACATGTAAAAACCGCCACATGGGAAGCATAAATGCTGTAGCCGGCATCTTCACCGTTCTACCTTGACCGTGGCTTACGAGGCGGTCACAGTGGGCCGCGACGGGCCGCAAGGGCGAGATGCTGATCGAGCAGTTCGTAGAGCGTCTGCTCTTCAGCGTCGCGATCCTCATCGTCGCGCGCGTCTTTTGCCTGGTCCGCAAGGCGATCGGCTTTGGCGCGTTCGCGCAGGATTTTCTGCTCCTGGATCTGCTGCATCGTGTTGAGATGCTGGTCCTTGGCCGTCAGCCGGCTAATCTGGCCGGAATAGATGCTGGCGAAGAGTTGATGCACGGTGTCGAGGGATCCGATGGCGTTCACCGAGGCGGACATGCTTTCCGCGATTTCGGCGCGGGCACGCGCGGTGACCGCCAGTTCATTCTCCGCCATGTGCTCGAGATGGCGCTGGACCTTCACGAGACGCAGCAGTTTCTCCGACCGTGTCTGAGCCATCCGTCACCTGAAAATCGGGCCGAACGCGTCGGCATAGAGTGAAAGCATGGACGCCACGCCGAGATAGAGCAGGATCGTGCCGCCCATGACCATATAGGGCGTGGATATGAAATAGACCGGGACGATGGGCGCCAGCTTGTTGATGAAGCCGATCGCCATATTGAAGAGCACGTTGAACAGGATGAAGGGGCTGGCAAGCCTCAGCATCACCGTGAAGGTGGCGGACAAGGTGTCGACCATCGAGACGAGCGCCTTTTGCGGGTCGAATACCGCGCCGGGGGGAAGCGTCCGGTAGGTCTCGGCGATCGCCATGAAGACCTGATGGTGGAAATCCAGCATGAAGAGCACTATCAGGCCGGCGAATGTGATGACATTGGTCAACTGACCTTCGGCCGTATCTTCCAGGACATCGCCGGCCGGTGGCGTGTTGAGGCCGATCATCATCGTGATGACGGTGCCGAGGAACTGGAGGCCCAGCGCATAGAATCGCGTGAGCATGCCGAGGACGACACCCGTCAGCGACTCGAAGATGCAAAGCAGAAGGTAATTCGGGGTCGTGCCCTGTATCCTAGGGTAGATGGCGTCCCACATCACGGGCATCAGCGCCATGGTGACGGTGACCGCGAGCAGGATGCGAAACATCACCGGCACGCGGGCCGTGGAGAATCCGGGCAAGACAAGGATGCAGCCGCCGATTCGGCAGAATGCCGCGAACAGCGCCAGAACGATGCTCTGCGGATCGTCGGTCATGAGATGGTGCCGAGGATCTTGATTTCGATGCCCTTGGCGAGTTCGACATGCGAAAGCACCGGCAAGGTTGCGAAAAGCCGCTCGACGATCATGCGCACATAGGAGCGCGTTTCCGGCGAGGTGACGAGCACGAAGGGCAGGCCGCGGTCGAGATATTCCCGCACGACCTTGGTAGCCTGTTCGGAGAATTCCTCGAGATGGCGCGGGTCGATATCGAATTCGATGATCTCGCCCTTGGTATCGCGTTTGATCGCCTGGTGGAAGACCGTGTCCCACTTGTTGCCGAGGCGCAGCACGCGCAGCAGGCCGTTGTCGGAGAGATCGCCGCAGATCTGCTGCGCCATGCGCACGCGGACATGTTCGACGATCTGCTCGGTCTTGCGGACATGCGGCGCAAGCTCGGCGACGGCTTCGAGGATGAGGTGCAGGTTGCGAATTGAGACCCGTTCGGCAAGCAGCAACTTGAGCACGGCCTGCAGGCCCGAATAGGACATGTGGGTGGTGCAGATTTCGTCGGCGAGCTTCTTGTATTCCGGATCGAGCCTGTCGATGAGGATCTTCACGTCCTTGTAGGAGAGAAGCTGCGGCAGATTGTTGCGGATGACTTCGCTCAGATGCGTCAGCACCACCGAGACGTTGTCGATCGGGTGGAAACCTTCGCGCTTGAGTTCTTCGGTGAAGGTCTCGATCACAGATACCGCCGGCATGCCGAATGCGGGTTCCCTCACCTCGTCGCCCGGTGCGGACGGCTTGCGTCCGCCGCCGGTGATGACCAGCACTTCGCCCACCCGCAGCATGTTGGACGCCACGGTCGTACCGTGAATACGAATGTGGTAGGCCTTGTCGGATATCGAGATGTCGTCCGACACCTTGATCTCGGGCACGACGAAGCCGTATTGCGTGGCGAACTTCTTGCGCATCTTGCCGACGCGGAAGGCCAGTTCCTGGTGCGCGCCCAGAAGCCTGGTCGAAACCTGCTTTCCGAGCAGCAGTTCGATCTCCGGCGTCCGGAGCGCCTGCTTGACCGAGTCCTTGTCGTCGGCCTTGACCTCCGCAGCCTTGCGCTGATCCTCGACCTCCAGATCGTGAGCAGCCAACTCCTCCGCCCTGCGGCGGGGGATCATGAAGGCGGCAAGGCCCATCGAGCCGCCCAGCACGGCGAAGGGCAGGAATGGCAGGCCCGGGACAATCGCGAGAATCCCCACCATGCCGGATGCGACGCCAAGCGCGCGCGGATAGCCCGCGAGCTGGTCCATGACCGCCTTGTCGGTTGTACCGGTCTGGCCGCCGCGCGAAACGAGCAAGCCTGCCGCGAGCGAGATGATCAGGGCGGGGATCTGCGAAACGAGGCCGTCACCGACCGATAGGCGGACGAAGACATCGGCTGCTTCGGTGAGTTCCATGTCGTGGCGGAAATAGCCGATGATGATGCCGCCGAAGATGTTGATCGCGGTGATCAGCAGGCCGGCGACGGCGTCACCACGCACGAATTTCGAGGCACCGTCCATGGCGCCGAAGAAAGAGCTTTCGTCTTCCAGTTCCTTGCGCCGGCGGCGTGCTTCGTGCTCGTCGATCATGCCGGCCGAGAGATCGGCGTCGATCGACATCTGCTTGCCGGGAATGGCATCCAGGGTGAAACGGGCACCGACTTCAGCGATACGCGTTGCGCCCTTGGTGATGACGATGAAGTTCACCACGATCAGGATCAGGAAGACGATCAGACCGATAACGAAGTCGCCCGACATGACGAGGCTCGCAAAGCCTGCGATCACATGGCCGGCAGCGTCGTGGCCTTCATTGCCATGCGAAAGGATGACGCGAGTCGTCGCGATGTTGAGCGACAATCGCAGCATCGTCGCGATGAGGAGAATGGTCGGAAACGACGAGAAATCGAGCGGCCGCTGGATCCACAGCGAGACCATCAGGATCAGGATCGAGAAGGAGATCGAAAAGGCCAGCCCCAGGTCGATCATGAAGGGCGGTATCGGCAGGAAGAGGACCGACAGGATGATGACAATGCCGATGGCGAATCCGATGTCGCGGCCACGGGCCGCCACCTTCGGAATCTTCAACGTTGTCACAGAAGACTGCACATCAGCCATAAATTACACGCCTCATCATGAGCCGGATTGCCAAGCGATTGCAGGCTAACCATTGAAACTTGCGCGAGGGGTGCGGACACCAGGCGAATTTTCGTCCGGCTGCCACGTTAATCATTCGTGCAGCACACAAGGAGGCTTTCTTGTCAGGATCGAGCGTGGCGGCTTTTCTCGTGCATCTTGTCGCCATGTCAGCATTTGTCGCCGGCGCGACCACCACTGTGTCCGCGCAGGAGACACCCGTGATACCACGCGAGGTGAGGCTGGACATCGACCGGGACGGAAAGCTGGATCTCGCCAAGATAATCGAAATGTCCGACGACTCCGGCGATCTCCTGGTCTATTTGGGCGTGGGCGACGGCGAGCCCGATCCCCGCCGCAAGCCTGACTTCGTGAAGAAGAACATACTTGCGGGCACTATACTTGCGTTCGAGAGTCGCGGGGATAACTCGCTTGCATTGGCGACATGCGTGGGATGCGGCGCCAGACAATCGACCGAGGAAACCCTCGTTATCGTCTATCGCATGCGAGCGTTCATGGTCGGCGGCTTCGACCGGTCATGGGATCTGAACACGCATCTGGCCAGCGGTGAGGTCGATACGACACTGGGAAGTTGCAGTGTCAATTTTCTGACCGGAGAAGGGCGGACGTCGGATAGCCTTGAGCCCGACCGGCCGGTGAAGCAGCGGTTCAAATCCATCAAACTTGCGGACTGGTCGGAGGAGACGATGCCTGGAATTTGCCAGATCCCCTGACATCGCGTCCGGCGTCAAAAGCCGCTTTGGACGCGCGAGAAGATCATGTTGGTGAAGATCGATATCTGCGAGCCGATGAAGGGCGCGGAAATCGCCACGGCCGCAAGCACGGCCAGGATTTTCGGCACGAAGGTCAGGGTGATTTCCTGCACCTGCGTCAACGCCTGGAGCAGCGCCACCACCACGCCGACGATCATGGCAGAGAGAACCGCCGGACCGGAAGCAGCCAGCACTGTCCAGATCGCAGCCTGGACGATATCAAGAGCATCGGCCTCATTCATGGCAAATCCTCGCGGGCGATAGGCCTGCCGGCCTATTCACCGGCCGAGTTGGCTGTATCTGTTTCGCCGTCATCGGGCGTGCTACCGGTGTCGTCATCGGTATCCGGCGGCGTCTCCGTATCGGTGGTGGGTGTGGCGGAAACGTTGATGCCGCTCTGAATGATCACGGTATCACCATTTTCAAGAGTCGCGGTCAAGCCATCGGATTTGACGGCGACGGACTTGACGACACCGGTGGTCTCGCCGTCGGCGCTGGTGACCGTCTTGCCGATCAGGCTCGCGGCCTGGCTGAGCGACGTCTCCTGGATGAGGTTCTCAAGGTGCGTATTGGTCTTGATCGCCTGTTCGACGCCGGAGAAGGTCGCCAGCTGCGACATCTGTTCGCTCGCATCGACCGGATCCGTCGGATCCTGGTTCTTCATCTGCGCGACGAGAAGCTTGAGGAAGCTATCGTAATTGAGCGTCGCCTTCGACGTATCTGAGACGGACGCCGGAGGGGGCGTCTGCGTCGTGTTGTTGACGCCGCTGACGGTATCTACTGCCATGGTGCAATCTCTCTACGGATCTGCTCGCGAACCGCGGGCGTGATTTCCTGGGTGCTGAGGATGCGCTCCTCGATGGGGTAGAGCGCACGGATAGCCTTGAGCGCGTCGAACGGCCGACCTGAGGTCACCACCGCGTCGATCCGCTTCAGCTCGGCCAGGATCTCGTCGTTCGTGAAACTGGCAAGCAGCATCGTGATCGATTTCTTGAACATGATCATCGACTGGCTTGCGCCTTCCGGATTGATCAGCATCATCTGGACGATGAAATAGAGCTGCCTGAGCGGCGTTGTGGCTCCCTCGGGCTGCAACACGTGATTTTCCAACAGGAAGGTCACATCGTTGAGGAATTCGATCGCAACCTTGCGATCAACCCTGAGGACGGCGCCGTTTATGAAGATACGCTCGCCCGATTTCAGCGAGATACGCAAAGTGCTTTTCATTTCAATCCATCCCTGATGATGGTGATGATGTCGGCGATGCCCTTGAAGTTGTCCGATTTCCGCGTGCGGATTCTCTCGGCTTCCTTGAGCACCCAGATGCCGATCGAGATAAGATCCGCCCTGACACTGAGTGGCAGTTGATTTTCCGGGCTGCGCAGATCGTCTATGAACGCAATCCAGACGCGGCGCGTGAAGAACAGAGCTTCGACCGCCTCCCTGGATTCCCGGCCGTTACGAACAGCCGCCTGCAGCATGGTAATCGCCTTGTCCAGCACCTGCCTTTCGCGGTCCTTCGAGTCGGCGACATCATCCGCCATGATTTCTGCATAGGAAAACTGGTACATTCAGCCCCTCACTCCGGTCATTCCCTGAACGTAAACCACTTGCCTGAACCCAGGCTTACGCTCTTAATTCTACACGTTACACGGCGAAAATTCGAACTACGTTCAGAGCTCGTTAACAAGGCTGAGCTGCGAAATTCTGGCCGTAAGATTATAGGATATTTCCATCTGGTTGCTCAGGGCCGTGATCCGGCTCGAGGCCTCGTACACATCCACGCCTTCCAGATCGTCAAGGTTGAGCCTGACGATATCGACCTGCGCCTGCAGCACTTCGTTGGAGAGCTTGATACGATTTTCCGACAGGCCGAGCTGGCCGCGTTCGGCGTCAATACCATAGATCGACTGTCCTACGGCCGCGATCGCCTTGTTGGAGACGATCGCGCGCGTATCGCTGTTGAGGGGCATATTCAGAAGCTCGATACCGATCACCGCCGCAAACGCCATGCCACGGAATGCGCTGCTGTTGACCGTGGTCGAACTCTGGACGACTTCGGTCCTGGAGATGCGGCTGGTCATCGGCGTGTCGGAGGCGGTCGACCACGTGGTCTGCCAGTCCGCTCCGCTCATGAACATCGGCTGGGCGACATTGTCGAGAAAGTCCTGCATCTGGGCAGCATCGATGCCCTGAACCTGCGGATCGGTCTTGGGAAATCCGAAATATCCGTCGAAGGCCGTGTCGAAGGCCGTCCGCGCGCCAGTTTCGTCGGTCAGGTAATCGCCCATCGGCTTGACGTCGGTATTGATGCCGGCCAGAATATATTCGCCGTTCACTGATGTGTTGGACGCATCAACGAACTGGTCGAGGACATCCGTCAAGGTCTGGACAGCGGTGGAAAGCTGGGTGCTGTCGGTCGAGCCGGCCAGCGCGACGAATGTGTTGAGCGCCGTCTGCCCCGCATTGGAAATCGTTCCGAGCGCCATCTGCGAAGAAGAGAGCCGCTGGGTCACGACCGAATTCGTCGCGACGAGGTTTTGCATCATGTCGGCTTCGCGATGCAGATCAAGGCTGCGCGTCGTCGTGGCGCCAAGCTCCTCACCGATATTGTAGAGCCTCCCGGACACCACTTCCTTTTGCGCCTGATTCAGTTCGTTCTGAACCTGGTTGATGGTCTGGCGCATGGCTGTTTGAACGGAAAGGTTGGATATGAAGGAAGTTTTCATGGTCTATCACCTGACTGCGGCAAGCAGTGCCTCCATCATCTGGTCCACGGTGGAGACGAGCTTGCTTGAAGCCTTGTAGCTCTGCTCGAGTTCGAGCATCAGCGACATTTCTTCATCCAGGCTGACGCCGGTCGTATTGGAAAGAGCCTCGACAACGCGGCTCAGTTGCGCCTGCTTGTTGTCCTTCGCAGTGGAGCTTTCCGATATCAGCTGCTCGAGCCAGCCCACGGAGCCGGTGGCATATTGGCCGATCGTCGTGCGAGCGTCGAGGAAACTCTGGATATCGAAGTCGCGGTCGGCCTCGAAGGCAGCGACGTAACCGTCGAGAAGCGTGGAGTAGCCGGCCTCGCCATTGGTGTTGGCGATATGAGCGGTCGCATCGATACCGAGGCCGTCCACGTCGTAGCCGCCATCGCGGAGCCGAACAGGATCGCCGCCTTTCGACTTGACGAGGCTGTCATTGACCTTGATCAACGAGGAAAGTCCTGGAACCAGTTCGCCCGTCACCGGGATCGTGTCGCCGCTCGCATAGCCGTCCCAAGTGAACAGACCGGGAAGAGGATCGGCGCCGCCGCCCGTCATGTCGTTCTGCTGGAACATCTCGATCAGGCCGCGTGCGGTTTCATCGAGCTGGTTCTGATAGGTGGGGATGATTGAGTCCCTGACCTGGAGGAGCGCCTGCAGCTTGCCCTGGGCGGTGGAGTTACCGCCTTCGCCGGCGGTTATCTGCGCCCCGTCGATGATGAGAGGATTGCCTTCGGTCGCCGCACCATAGGCCGGTTGCGGGACAAAAAGGATTTTCCGCTTGTCGACATCGAACAGCATCGTGCCGTCGGTCGTGTAGAGCGCCATGTCATTGTCGGCTCGCGTGAAGGAACGCACGCCGACAATCGCCGAGATCTGCTTGAGATAGCGCTCGCGCATGTCGAGTTCGTTGTTGATGTCCTTCCCAAGCGCCGTTCCCGACTTGATCGCATCGTTGACGTCGCCGAACTGGTCGAGAAGACCGTTGAGCTCCTCGATGAGATCGCCGATCTCCTGATCGACAGTGCCTCGCATCGACTGGATCTCGGATGAGATTCCATTCAACGAGTTGGCGACATCCGAGGCGCTCGAAATAACCGTCGCCGCGAGCGTCGATTCGTTCGGCTTTGTCGCATAGGCCTGAAGATTGTCGCGAAGCGTCTTGAGATAGGTGGACGGCGAGGTCTCATAATCATTACCGCCGAGCAGGGACCGCACTCCCTCCAGCTTCTGCTGGAGAATGTCCTGCGCCGCGGAATCCGCCGTCGAACGCATGGTCTGCTTGACCAGACCATTGTCATAGGTCCGCTCGATCGTCATGCGCTGCGCGCCATTGGAATCGATGCTGGTCACGCCGACACGCCGGGCATAATCCGGGTTCGAGGCATTCGCGATGTTACGGGAAAGTGCTGCGCTCTGCAGGCCCGTATTCGAGAAGATCGTCTGCGCGGTGCTGATCGCCGTTGAGAGAGACATGGAGCCGGCCTACCTTTCAAAATTACCTTTTCAGGTTGACGAGGACGTCCATGAGATCGGAACCGGTCTGGAAGACCTTGGAGTTCGCCGTGTAGGTCCGCTGGGATTCGATCATTCGGGTCAGTTCCTCGGCGATATCGACGGTCGAATTCTCCAGAGCGCCGGAGACGACCGAGCCCATTCCATTCGAATTGGGAAAGCCAAGGATGACGACGCCGGAGTCATTGCTCTGGGCATAGACATTGCCCGAGATGACCCTGAGTTCGTCCGGGCTCTGTACCGTCGCCATAGCGAGGCGGTACATCGGCAGGAGATCGCCGTTTTCGTACTGCGCATAAACGATGCCGTCTTCAGCGATCTGGATCTTGTCGACTTCACTCGGCCCATTGCCATTGACCGTCGCACGGATGGTGAAGTCATAGGAGAGCTGCGTCAGTTCCGTGAAATCAAGCGTCATCTCTTTCATATTAGGAACCACGCCGCCATCTGCCGCCGCAGGCAGCACCACCGAGGCAAGCGCCTCGGATGCATCCGTCAGCTTCCCGGTGACGGGATCGAATTCAAGATCGATCGGATCTACGACCAGCGAATCCGTTCCATATGGGAAGGAGCCGGTCGTTTCGTCGCGGCCAGCGGCGTTGAAAATCGCCATCTGCCAGGTGTTCTCGTCCGTCTTCGAGAAATAGACGTCGTAGAGCACTTCGTTGCCGAGCGTGTCGAATGCCTTGATCGAGGTTTTGTGGGTATATTCCGTCGTCTCGTCGGAAACGTCGCTGGGAAGCAGGGCGGGATCGACCACTTCGGCACTGGCATCGAGGTTCGAGAAGAACTGTCCGAGCGTCGATGCGTTGGCCGTCAAACCATCCGAGGTGATCTTGACGGGCTCGAGGCCGGCATAGCCGTTGACAACAGGCGTCGGTTCATCGGCCGTGTAGGGATAGCCCAGCAACTTGTAGCCGCCGGCATTGACCAGCTCGCCGTCGCCATTCGGCACGAAGGAGCCGGCGCGCGTCATATAGGGAACGCCGCTCGGGTCCTCGACCACAAAGAAGCCGCCACCGTTGATGGCAAGATCGGTCGACGAGGATGTGTATTGAAGCGCGCCCTGGTTGCTGATCCCGTTACGGATATCGGTTTGCACCGCGCCCGAATTGTAGTTGCCGGAGACCGATGGCAGGAGAAGGGAGGAAAATTCGGTAGACGCGGCCTTGTAGCCCGTCGTGCCGGCGTTGGCGATGTTGTCCGCCACCGTGCTTAGACGGCTTGCCTGGGCATTCATGCCAGACGAACCGGTTCTCATCATTCCGTAAAGGCTCATGTCGGTCCCTCGTATCCGTAATTCGTTTGCAGAATAGGAAGCGCGCCTTGCGTGAACCTTATAGGACCCTCAGCCAGGACCGGAACTTGTTGAATTCAATGAAATCCTGTCAGGCGCGCTCGAGCCGGCGAAGACCCGGAAAAATGCGAGCATGCGATATCTCGCCGGACGACTGTTACAGGCGCCTGGATAGAATCAGAAAGCGGGCCTCGATCCTGAATGTGCCGGAAAGGAAAGGAAAATGCCTTGGCATTTCCCCGCCTTTCCCGTCTTTCAGGATCGAAGCCCGCCATAACAGAATGGTAGAACTCGATACGTCCGGCTTGAAGCGTTTCCGTTTAACCCTGAAACGCTCCCGATGTCACCGAGTGCCGCTACGGCTTCGTCGCCGTGCGCGCATCCAGGTCTTACTGCCAGTTGATGCAGTATCCCAGGAAGCGCTTGGAATCGATCGGATCGAAACCGAGACGCTTGCGCAGCTTCTTGCGAAGCTTGCTGATATGGCTCTCCACAACATTCTCCTCGACGTCCTCGTCGAAGATGCCATAGATCGCATTGAATATCTGGGTCTTGGAAACGCGCCGTCCGCGGTTCGCAACCAAGTATTCGAGAATGCGCCGTTCACGCCGAGGCAAAGGAAACACCTCGTTAGCGATTTCCGGGTCGCGCCCGTCCGAGAATACCCGGACCTGGCCAATGTCGACATAGTTCGTATGGACTTTCTGCCGGCGGCGGATTGCCGCCGCCCGCGCCAGTATCTCTCTCGGATGGACAGGCTTCCTGACCACGTCGTCGACGCCACAATCAAAGAATGCAAGCGTCGTTTCGAGAGAGGGAGAATCAGACACCGCGATAACCGGGGCCTGGCTTCGATCCCTGATCGCCTTTGGCAGTTCGAGCGAGAGCTCCGACTGCCCAATCAGGAAGGCTTCGACGGCATCAATATCCGTGTCCGCCGCTGTGGTTACCCATTCTCCAAATTCGACCGGGTCGAAGCCCGTAGAGGGCACTCCCTCACGAAAGAAAAGTGATGTATAACCGTCTTTTACCAATGCACGTTCATCAACCACTACGATCATCAGCCGCCTCCGAATCAGTGTAGTGAACCTATGCATCAATAGGTACGAATCCAGCGAATCGCCGTAAATATGCGGGAAGTGAGTGACATAAATTAATAGTAGATTAACAGAATTATAGCGATTTGATCTATATATAGTGGCATGCGCTCGTGGCTCGTACTAAACATCCAGTTCCACGTTAACTTATGGTTAAGTCCACAGAAAAAAAGGTTGGCGGTATTGACTCGTCACATTGCCGCCCGAATTGCTCGCGTTCCGATTCAACCAAGACGTTTGTCTACCCTCAGTTGCCGCAGAACTCCGATGCGGCCGGCGTCCATTTTCCGTATCCGGTCGCGACCAGGTTGGAAATGACTCGGCAGACGTACCTCTTTTGTGCCGGATCGTTGTCCGGACCGGCATGGTAGCGTGCCACCGCCATTGTCCAGGTGACGTGCTTCGCGTGCAGCCGCGACAGGAATTTCGCAGCGTATTCGACATTCTTCTTCGGATTGAGCATGTCGTCGGCGGAGGCGAATTCATCGCGATGGTAGTGATGATTGATCTGCATGCAACCGAGATCGATGAGTTTCGAGCCCCTGTCGCGAGCATCCGAAAAGACGAGAAGCGCGTCTTTCCTCGACGCGGCAAACACCGCCTTGCCTTCGATATTGAGCGCCCAGGGCTGCAGCGAGCCCCGCTTGCCGGTCTCGGTCAGCCCCACCGAATAAAGGATCCCCTCGGGCACGCCGTATCTCGTGGCGGCAGCTGCAATCTCCCGCTCGCAGATGCCTGATGCGGCGCGTGCCTCAGAGATAGATATCGCTGGCGCGAGGAGAATCAATCCTGCCATCAGCAGCCGTGGATATCCCGACATCTTCATCGCGTGTCCATGGGTTCTGATTGCCCTGGCGGGCGTTATGATTGCGGCCGCTGGGCTGATTGCCCTGATCGCCCTTCTGGTTTTGATCCTGCCGCCCGAAATCGCGGTCGGAGCTGGCCTCCGTCCGCTCGGGCGCATTGAGCTGCACCGACACTTTGTCGATGCTGAAGCCCTGATCCTGCAACGCCTTGACGATGCCGTCCTGATCGGCGGAGAGATGCCTGTAGGCCTCGATCGTATCGACGCGCACCTCCACGGTCAGTTCGTCACCCTTGAGCTTCAGTGAAGCGACCATGTTGCCGAGATCGCCGGGATTCATCTGGAGCTTGAGCGTGTTGACTTCCTTCACCGTGTCTCCCTCAAGCGACAAGCCGGCGCGGTTCACATGCGCGAGCGCCTCGGTCCAGGTCGGGTCGGATTTGATGGCGCCGGTCAGTGTCTGTGTGTTGCTCTCCTGGGAGAAGCCGAGATAGCGCCGCGCCTCGACGACAGTCGCGGTGTCGAACTTCGCGGAATTGGGTCGCTTGTCGGTATCGGTCACGCTATCCGTGGCTGTCTTGGTGAGCGGGATATCGACAGGCCGGCCCTTGCCATCGGCACTGACAAGCCGCACGGCTTCCGCAGCCGCGTCATCCTTGCCATGCGCGGTGTCGTTGCCCTTGGCAGCGACGGCAGCGTTTTCATGCCCGGCCTGGAAGAGGATCTCGGACTTCCTGTCGGCGATTACAGCGGATTTCTCATCCTTGCCGTCTGTCTTTTCTGCGTCGGCATCCTGCTTTTTGGCAGGCTTCACAGTGCTCTCCTTGGAGGGCGCGAGTCCCAGCAGCATGCTCAGTTCTTCGGATGGGCTTGCCGCCACTTCCTGCGCCGCAACTTCGGCGTGGACTGTTTCGACTGTGGCCTTTTGAAGCGTCTGTTTGGCGGCATCGAGCATCTTGGCAAGTGCCTTTTCAGCGTCGCTGTGCTTGCCTGCATCAGGCACGGCGGCCGCTTTCTGGTTCTGCTTCAGAAGCGCCAACCGGATCCGGCTTTCGCTCGAATCCGTCATGCTGCGCGGCAGCAGATCGGCAGGAAGGGATGTGGTCTTGAGTGTTTGCGGGTCGGAGCCTGCGGTGTCTTTGGCGCCGGCGTCCACGGCGGCGTCGCGCGGGTCACGGCCCTTATGGCTCGACTCATTCTGGCCCGCTTTGGAGACATACTTTTCAAAGCTCTCGCCGCCACCCGCATCGTCTGCGCTGGAGGCGGTTTGTTGGTCACGGTGAGTTGGCGGAGCAGCCGGAGGAGCCTGCGGCAGGCCTGCAAGTATTTGGTCCATCATCAGTTGCTTCCTGTCGAAAGAAGTGCGTCGATATCTTTCAGCTTGGAGCGACCCACGCTCACGAAATCCTCGACCTTGTCGATCTTGGAATCGAGCGCCTGCTTTTTTGTCTGGTCTTGCAGGTTCTGGGTGCTGGGAAGCGGAACAGCCAGTGCCGTCTCAGACGCTTTGGCGACCCGCTCGGACATCATGTCTCTGTATTCCTTGTCCACCATGACACGCTCGACTTGCCTCAGACTGTCGTCACCAGGTTCCTTGAGGACCTCCTCCGCCACGATGCGTGCGGCATCTCTCAGAAAACGATCCTTTGGCGAAAGCGACTTGTCTGAAATTTCAGCAAGCGATTCGAGTACGCCATTGATGCCGTCGCTTGGAATATTGACGATGCCGGAGTAGAGTTCGGCCAGTGCCAGTTGGCCCTTATCCTCAGGATTCGAAAGTCTGCGCGCCTCACGCGAAGCAAAATCGGCCATGGATCTATTGCCGTCGATTGCCGCGCGGCGTCCGAGCCTGAGATAGATTTCCCGCTGGCGTTTGCGCTCGATGAGCGAGAGCACAGCCTTGATCTCATCCGGCGGAAGCGCATTCTCGTGATCGAGTGCCAGGGAGACGAAGATCTCGGCGAATTGCGATGCGTAAGGGGAATTCATATAGCGTCGCGCGTAGCGGCGCGCATATGGCAGAGCGCGAGCGGTGTCGCCCTTTTTGGAGGTTATGCCGAGCGAGCGGCGCAAGGCTGCCTCTTCGATGATCGTGCCCGGCGCTTCGTCGCGCGCCCAATCGAAGAACTTGAGCGCGATATCGGTTTCCTTCTCCATCAGCGCATTGGCGCCGATCAGTTCGATATAGGGACCGATGCGGGTGTTGCGATATTCCGGCACGACTTCCTTCAACTGCTTGAGCGCGGTCGCTCCCCTCCCCGACAGGTAGCGCCGGAGAATGCTGGTGAGGCGGTTGTCGAAATTGCCTTCGATGTCACGCTCGGCGAGGATACCGAGCGTTGCGGGATTGCCACCGCTCATCGCATAGATCAGCGCCGCATCGACGTTGCGGGGATCATCGAAAACGGCCATATCGATGGTGCGCAGCCGCTTGTCGATCTCGTCCAGCAGGTAGCGCTGCATATCCACGGAGTCCAGATCGCCGTTGATGACCTTATCCTGGATGGTCTGCAGCGAGCGGATCATGAGATAGGGCGGCGCCGATTCGATCGGCTCCTGCGCGGAGACGCCTTCGGCCTGGCCGGAAGCCAGGCAGATCAGCGTCATCAATCCCAGGCAGGTCGCGCGGAGCGTCATCGACTACTCCGCGTTCGCCTGGAGCAGGATCTCGATGCGTCGATTCGACGGATCGAGAGGTGCTTCCGGAAGCTTCAAGCGATGATCAGCGAACCCTGATATCTGGGAAACCCGATTTTCATCCACGCCAGCGCGCAACAGCATGAAATAGGCGCTCTGCGCGCGTGCGGTGGACAGCCGCCAGTTGTCATAGGATTTGGACTTGTAGGGCCGCCCGTCTGTGTGTCCGCGAATGGCGATCTGGCCTTTCATGCTCTTCAGCATTACGGCGATCTTGTCCATCGCCACGACCGTTTCCTTGTTGGGAATGGCCGAGCCGGAACGGAACATGGGCGTCCTGACCTGGTCGGAGATGCTGATCAGCATACCGCCTTCGGCCGGCGTGACTTGCAAGCCTTCGGCGAGATACCCGGCATTGGGTCCAAGCGCCTTGCGCAACGCCGCCTGCAGCTTGTCGGCAATCTTCGCGGCATCGGCCGCCTTCTGTTCGGCTGCATCGAGCTTGCCGTCCTTGTTTTTGTCGAACTGCGCCAACAGCGCCTTGTCCGTCTTGCCGTTCTTGTCCTTGTCGGCCGTGCCGTCCTTGTCCTTGTCGGTCTTGCCGAGTTCTTCCTTATCGGACTGACCGAGCTTGTCCTTCTCTGTCTTGCCGTTCTTGTCCTTGTCGGATTGGGCGGCCTTTGCCTTGTCGGCGTCGGACATGCCATCCTTGTCGGTCAAGCCGTCGCCGGACTTGAGGTCGCCGGTTTCTTTTTCGCCACTCTTCTTGTCGCCTCGTTCGGCGTCGCCCTTGAAGAGGGAGTCCGGATCATCGGCATTGACGATCTCACCATCACCGGGAAGCCCGGCGGTCTCGGCAGGAACATCGCTCGCATTGGCTGGGGACGTTTTCGATATCTCGACCTGCTGGGTCCAAAAGTCCGGGTCGAAAATGTCCTTGAAGGCCGGCCCTCCATCGGCGCCCGTGCCAGGGCCGGCGTCGTTCGCTCCCCCGTCACCCTTGATGCTGATATTGGCCTTGTCCTCGGTCTCCTGCGCGATCTCGGCGATTACGGCGTAAGGATTTTCGAAATAATCCGCTTCGGATGCTTTCACCTGATCCATTTCGGATGTCGTGTTGTCTTCCTGACCGGGATCGCTTTCGTTGTCCGCCGACTTGCCGTCCTTCTTGTCCTGTTGTTCCTGAACGGCGTCGTTCTTTTCCTTCGCCCGCTTCGGCGTCTGGATGCCTTCGTCCGGCGGCACTTCGCTGGTCAGCTTGATCGGGTTGAAATAGCTGGCGACAGCGGCCTTTGTCTCTTCGTTGGCGGCATTGACCAGCCACATGATGAGGAAGAAGGCCATCATGGCGGTCATGAAGTCGGCATAGGCGATCTTCCAGGCGCCATGACCGCCGTGTTCCTCGTGGCCTCGGTTTCGCTTGACGATGATGATTTCATTTTTGCCGTGATGGTGGCTTTCCGCCTCGCTCATTCCATCACCTCGGCAAGCGACTGCGCCCAGCTTGACAGCCGCGTCGTCAGCACTGTCTCGTTGATCTCAACGAAAATGTCCGTCGTCTCGGCCTCTATGTGCCGGCAGGGGACGCCATCGGCTTCGAGCCGCGGCTTAAGCAATTCGAAAAGATGTGCGGGGCCACGGACCAGAACTTCCGCCGCCTTTTCCTCGATGAAGGCATTGTGCACCGCCTCGCCAAGCGCCGCGACCGAACGGCGCGCGAGATCCGCTTCCACGACGGGCAGCAGAACCTGGAGCGCCTGGTCGGCGACAGATTGGGAAATGGCAAGCGTCATGTCGAAGAACCGCGCATGGATCACGCTCATGATCTCGTTTTGATGCCGGTCCTCCATCGCCTGCAGTTCATGGGAATGTTCCTCGGCGATTGCCGCGATATCGCCCGCGAAGCGCTCCTCGCATTCCGCGACCGCCGCGGCATGCCCTTCCTGGCGCGCAGTCTCGCGCTCGGCTTCCAGATCGATGGCGGGCTCCGGCTCGGAAAAAAATCCAAGGTCGTCGAGCGGCGAACCGGCAAGGCTCGAAAGGATATCCGTCTCGACCAGCGCGGTGGATTCCGGAATACTGAAATCCTTGAGATACTTCGTCAGCATGGCATTCATCGCCGCCGCCATCTTTCTCTGGAGTCTGCCGCGGTTCGGGAGCGGCCTCTTGATGCGGAAAACTAGAAGTTCAATCTTGTGCGAAGATGAAATGCATTGGGCCGCGTCAGGGCAATAACGCGGCCCAACTTCCCCATTCCGCGCCGATGACCGGCGGCGCGGTGGAACGGGTATTCCCAGACCCTCAGGCGCCGACCGGTCCGACCGCCTGAAGTTTCCCCGAAATAGAGCTGGCATATGCTGCCGGAGCTTCAATATACCCCGGCCGACGCGCCCTCTCAGCGCTTACTTGAACAGCTGGAGGATATTTTCGGCGTTGGAATTGGCGATCGAAAGCGCCTGGATGCCGAGCTGCTGCTGCGTTTGCAGGGCTTTCAGCTTGGTTGACTCTTCGTTCATGTCGGCGTCGACCAGGCGGCCGATGCCCTTGTCGATCACATCCATCAATGTCGCGACGAAATCGTCCTGCATCTCGATGCGCATGTTGATCGAGCCGAGCGTCGCCGCCGAGTCCGTGAGCGTCATGAGCATGGCATCGACTGCCGAGATCATGCCATCGACTTCCAGGTCCGTGGTGGTGGTCGAAAGGCCAATTTCCGTTCCGCTCGCGGGGGTCGCGGAGCCGGCGTTGATGAGGAAGTAAGTCGAGGCCGTGGTTACGGTGCCGGTCGTCTGGGTCGTCACCACGGAGCGTGTCAGGATGCCCTGCCCCGCATCGTTGGTGTCGATCAGCGTCGAGGTACTTGTATCGAATTCGAGTGTCTCGACAGCCACGGTGCCATCCGAGGCGCGATTGAACGAGCCCACCATCTCGACCGTGGTCGGCGGGAACGTCGTGTCGTTGTACAACCAGTTCTCGCCAGAGAACGATGCCGATTCTGAAATCGACTTCAGCTGGTTCTTCAGCTCGCGCAGTTCTTCGTTGATCTTGTTTTTGTCGACGCCCGGCTCGCGTGCGGCGACCAGCTTGGCCTTGATTTCGGTGATCACGTCGATGGTCGATTCGAGGCCGGTATAAGCCGTATCGGTTTTCGCCGCGCCCAGTCCGAGGGCGTCCTGAACAGTGGACAGCGCCTTGTTGTCGGAGCGCATGGTCGTTGCGATCGACCAGTAAGCAGCGTTGTCCGACGCCGTTTCCACGCGATAGCCGGATGAAACGCGCTGTTGCGTCGTGTCCATCTTCTGGTTGATATCGCGCAAGGTCTGCAGGGCAGCCATGGCGGCTGCATTGGTCATCATACTGGTCATATCATTTGCCCCATAGGGAGTTTCAGGGACATTCCGGAGTCTACGCACCGGCAATGGCAGCTACGCTTCATGCTTATCGACACCGCTTTGCCCTGGGTGGCCGATCTGCCATTCTTTAATTCTATGTAAACATTCATGGTTAACCGGTGGTTAACGGGGCGGCCCTGGTCAGGAATTATTAAGCGACATTAATAACATCTAAAATAGGCAACGCCCGAGATGCTGTTTGGCGTCCATCATGAACACCCGACAGCCGCACCGGCACAAATGCTTGCACGTTTATTCTGGCTGGCCAAGCTTGTCGCAGGCTGACTTTAGAGCCTCTTGCACTAGCCCGAAACGCAAGCGACCTCCCGGCATGCGCCAGAAAGTCGCAGAGAAACGGAAAACGCCGGCTGCTGAGCAGCCGGCGCTTGATGTCAGACCGGAGTGGCTCGTTCTTAACGGAAGAGCGAGAGCACGTTTTCGGAGTTGGAATTGGCGATCGAGAGAGACTGGATGCCGAGCTGCTGCTGCGTTTGCAGGGCTTTCAGCTTGGTTGACTCTTCGTTCATGTCGGCATCGACGAGACGGCCGATGCCCTTGTCGATCACGTCCATCAGGTCGGCAACGAAGTTGTCCTGCAACTCGATGCGCATGTTGGTAGAGCCGATGGTGGCTGCGGAGTCGGTCATCATGCCGAGCATCGATTCAACGGCCGAGATCATGCCGTCGATATCGGCGGATGTGGTCGTGCCATCGAGCTTGATTTCGGTGCCGGAAGCGCCGGTCTGGGAAGACGCATCGACCAGGAAGTAGGTGGCCGATGTCGTAGTGGTACCGGACGGAACCGTGACGACGATGTCGCCGGTGAGCAGGCCCTTGGATGCCTCGAAGGTATCGACCATGGTAGATGTCGATGTGTCGAACTCGAGGATGCCGACAGAGACGGTGTTGTCCGTCGCACGGTTGAACGAGCCAACCATTTCAACAGTCGTGTTGGCAACGGCGTCGTCGTTGTAAAGCCAGTTTTCGCCGGAGAAGGAGGCCGACTCGGCGATCGAGATCAACTGATTCTTCAGCTCGGTGAGTTCGCTGTCGATCTTGTTCTTGTCGACGCCCGGTTCGCGGGCAGCAACGAGCTTGGCCTTGATCTCCGTCACGACGTCGATCGAAGCGTTCAAGCCGGTATAAGCCGTGTCGGTCTTGGCTGCGCCGAGGCCGAGTGCGTCCTGAACGGTGGACAGCGCCTTATTGTCCGAGCGCATGGTGGTTGCGATCGACCAGTAAGCGGCGTTGTCGGCGGCGCGATTGACGCGGAGACCGGAAGAGACATTGCTCTGAGTCTGTTCCATGTCCTGGCCAATGGTGCGCAGGGTGGCAAGAGCTGCCATAGCAGCGGTGTTGGTGATAATACTCGTCATTGGTACTGCCCCTCTTGAACGGGTAAAAAGAATGGAAGGGACATTCCGGGATGTCAGAACCGGTAACGACGGACAGCTTCATGCCAGCTAACCGGTGTATCAAGGTCAGCCCGTTGTTTCTATGAGCATCAGTAGACACTGTTAAGGTTAATGAAGCTTGAAGCGACGTGGTGATTAACCACGTTTGTTAGCCATAAAATATTCGGCACGAAAAAAGCCGCCCGGAATGTCGGGGCGGCTCGGACTGCTGACAAACCTCGTGGCACCCCAAATGTGGGTGAGATTCACGGAACGTCCCGGATTCAATAAGTGAGCGGATCGGAATCAGAACCCCTCGCTTTTCCGTGCTTTAGAAAGACGAGAGGTTTGCGAGCAAGCCGAGCGGCCTGAGGGCCGCTTTCCTCTCCGCCATTGGCTTCACTGCAGCCTGTATGAAATCTTATGGTGAAGATTTCGCACGTTGACAATTTTGAATCCAAATTGGCGTGCGTTAATATTTCATTGAATTCACCCGCGAATCAGAACATCAAATATGGAATGTGATTCGCAAAGCGGGGCTGCGAGTCATCGGGGTTGTTTTGTTCCTTGGGCCAGAGATGCGGTGGACTAGGTGACGGGGATTAAACTGAGCGAATTGCCGAAGAACGGGGCTGCCGAGCACGCTGCTCCGGTCCCGGACCAGCGGCATATGACAAACGAGCAGCTTGTAAGCCGGCTCGCGGAAGCCGCGGAGAGCGGCGATATTTCCAGAGGCCTGCGCGCGCTGTCGGACTATGTGGGTGCAGCAGGCTACCTGTTGATCCGTCAGGACATCAACAGCGAAAATGCGCTCGAAAACGTGATCTCCTCCAATTGGCCCTTCGACCTCGTGCGCAAGAGCGGCGCGTCGCTGATTTCCGATCTGTCGCGTGCGACCGAGCTCGATAAATGCCTCTCGATCCTGAAACCGCAGTTTGCAATGTTGCCGGATACACTGGATCTGCCGAAGGGCGCGAGCCAGCAAATTTGCTCGGTCAGCTTCAACATCGGCCGCAATCGCTATTGCCTCACCTACATGTGTCCCGCCGATTTGATCATTTCCCAGCAGCGTGTGCGCGCCACCGGCGTCTATGCGAGTTATCTTGCGAGCCTCTTGTTCAGCGAGCACGTGAAGGTCAGCCGCGAACTCGAGTTGACCGACCGCGAATTGGAGTGCCTCTATTGGATCGCCGAGGGCAAGACCAGTGACGAGATCGCCACGATCATCGGAATTTCGAAGAACACGATCAACAATTACATCACCAGCGTTATGCGCAAGACGGCCACCCGGACGCGTTCCGAGGCAATAGCCTATGCGGTGAGGCATAACCTGGTTTGACAGGAGAAAGCAGCGCGGCGATGAAAGATACGAAAGGGAAGAACGATCCCGCCAAAAAACAGGGGCGGCCTGTCAGTCGAGCGGATTTCTTCCCGAGGCTCGTTGCCATGCAGCGTTTCGCGCATGCCAGGAATTTCGCCGTCTTCAAGACCAACAATTCGGGCCTGGCCAGCAGGCGCAAGCTGAGCTGCATCATCGACAATTTCGCGACCGACGGCGACATCGCCGCGTCGGCGATTCTGGACAATTACAGCCAGGCTCTTTTGGATCATCTCGAAATCTCGGCGCTGCCGCTGCTCTGGAACGGAATAGAGGCGAGCCAGACCGCCGAGACCACGGATTTTTCAGGCTTCGTCAAACATCTGAAGCCGAATATCCTGCCCGTATGCGGCGTGGCATTTCCTGTGAGGCTCGGGGGAATGGGCAATGGCTTCACGGTGTTCGTGGCCAACTATTTCGACCTCACCAGCGAGGTGGTGGTCGACCTGCATGACAGAAGCCACCAGCTGATGATGGACCTGCTTGTTCTCGACGAGCGGCGTTCGGGGCCGGACGAAATGCTGAGCAGCCGCGAGGTTTCCTGCCTGCAACTGGCGGGCGACGGTCTCGTCAGCGAGGAAGTGGCGGAGAAGCTGCGGCTCTCGGTCCACACGGTCAACGCCTATCTCTCGGCGGCGACCATGAAGCTCGATTCGGTCAACCGCATCCAGGCGATCGCCAAGGCAATCCGGCTCGGCTACATCGCCTGAGCCGAACGGTCCTCGCCATTCGACACCACGAACCGCGCGTCGATCAGCGACCTCGCCAGGAACGCCGTATCGTCGTCGGGGTCGATCGAGGGCCGGTGGAAATTGATGTGATTGATCTCGACCCCGGCCTGCAGGTCGGCGAGCGACAACTGGGCATAGATCGTGACGCCCTCGGGCTTGATCTCCAGGTCGAGCACGATCTCGGGCTTCGAATCCCAGTCCAGCCGGTAGTCGCCACCGGTGCCGAAGCGCACGGTGCCTGGCAGGAAATAGAGCTCCGCCGCCGAGGAGACGAGATCGGAGATATTGCCCCAGCGCTCGTAGCGCAGGAGGGACACGAGGTCGGCGGCGTCGATCAGACGCAATTCCGTCGCGACGGGTGACAGCGCTTCGGCGACGATTTTTTCGCGCTCGGTCGAATGCGGTATTTTTTTCATCAATGCTAGCTCGCGCGTCTGGGTTTGCTCTTCGAAGCGTAGATTCGCTGGATGAGTTCAGCGACCGCCTTGTAAAACACCGGCGGAATCACACTATCCACCGAGACTTGCGCAAACATTGAGCGTGCCAGGGGCACATCCTCGAACACGGGGATGCCATGTTCTTCCGCAATGGCGCGAATCTTGAGCGCGATAAGGTCCGCGCCCTTGGCGACGACGACAGGAGCGGCGTCTTCCTCGCGCACGTAGCGCAGCGCCACTGCGAAGTGGGTCGGGTTGGCGATCACCATAGTTGCGCGCGGAACCGCCGCGATCATGCGCTTGCGGGCGAGATCGCGGGCGAAAGATCGCTGGCGCTGCTTCATGATGGGATCGCCATCCATCTGCTTGCGCTCTTCCTTCACCTCTTCCTTGGTCATCTTGAGTTCCGAGAACCACTGGTGGTGGGTCCAGAAATAGTCGGCGATGCCGATGGTGGCGGTGGCGAAGATGATGATGATCAGAATCACCTTCACATCGGATGTCAGCCTGCCGAGCAGGAAGCTCGGATCAGCATACATCGCGTCGATCGAGGAGATGAATTCGCTCTTGAGCGAAAGGGTGATCACGGTGCCGACGACGACGACCTTGAAGAGCGACTTGCCGAATTCGACATAGCCGGGCAGACCGAAAATGCGATTGAAGCCGGCCGGGATGCTGAGCCGCGAGAATTTCGGTGCGATGCGTTCCAGCACGGGTGTCGGCAGATTCTGCATGATCGAGGCGCCGACGCCGAACATCGCCATCAGGATGAAGGCGGGTACCACGAGCGCCGAGGATTCCCAGCCGAGCCGCACGAACAGGGCCACGATGTCCTGGCCGTTTTCGAACCGCCACTGATCGGGCTTTTCGAAAAGATCCCGCAATGTCTCCCAGAGATGGGCAACGCCAGCGGGCAGGTAGAAAAGCAGGTAGATGTAGATGGCAAGCGTCGAGGCGAAGACCGTGACCTCGCGGGAGAAGGGCACATTGCCCTTCTCCGCCGCTTCGGTAAATCTTCGTTGAGTAGGGGCTTCTGTTTTGCTGTCTTTTTCAACACCATCAGCCATAGGACGATCTCCTTGAGCTTATGGTGGTCAGGCTGCCGCGGCCTGGTCGCTTTCCTTGAGCTGAATCTGACCGTTGGCGGCAAGCCGGATGGCCTCCTGCGCGATCGACCGGCGGGCGACAGCAATGGCGCGGGCATTGACGCCCGCACCGGCTGCGCCGAGATCGGCTTCGATCATGCGGCGCTGGCGCGCGCCGATCGACGACAGCACGCATTCGCGCATGTCCATCGGCGTGTCGCGTAGCGCCATGGTGATGACATCGGCCGAGATATCGTTGAAGAGCTGAACCCGGCTGCGCTGCGGCATGACGAGCAGGTCTTCGAAGAGGAAGATCTTCGGCCGCACCTTGGTGGCGGCGTCGCGGGACAGTGCTTCCAGCGAATCGAGCAGCGCCTCGACGTCGGTCTTGTCGAGCTGGTTCATCAGGTCGGCGACCTTGATGCTGCCGACCGAGTTGCGCTCGGTGTCCAGTTCACGGATGATTTCCCTGACGCGATTCTCGATCACCTGCGCCGCCTTCGGGCTGACTTCCTTGAGGTTGACCGTGCGGTTGAGGATATCGGCTCGGCGGCTCTCGGGCATCTGCATGAGAACCTTGGCACCCGCGGTCGACGGTATCATCGACAGGATGTAGGCAATCGTCTGCGGATGCTCGCTGAGCAGGTATTTGGCGATGAAGCTCGGATCGGCGTTTTCGAGCTGGTCCCAGATGGATGTCTCGAGCGCCTGGAATGTGGCGCGGCGGCCGAGCAGGCCGTCCACTTCGTCGGGCGTCAGGCCTTCCTCGAGGATGCCCTCGATCGCCTTGGCATTATCCATCAGGCCCGCGCCCTCGGTGAACAGATCCTCGAACTCGTTGACGAGCCCGATCAGTTCCTGCGGCGGGACGCTCCTGAGCGTCTGCGCCGACTGGATTATCGCCTGCAGTTCCGCCTGGGTGAAATATTTGAGAAGCCTGCCGGCGACGCCGCGCCCCATGGCAAGCAGGACGGCCGCCGCCTTTTCAGGCGAAGACAGGCCGTCTCCCGAATTCTCGAAACTATCGAAATCGAACATGCGAAAACCTCCCCGGGCTCATCCCGGCTGTTTCCAGTGCGACGATCAGGATTTCCTGATCGCCATGACCTCGATCAGCCTGATGCCGAATCGGGTCTCGTCATTTTCCAGAACCGTGATTTCACCACGGCCGATCAGCCGGCCGTTGACGACCAGGTCGACCGGTTCGCCGATCTTCCGGTCGAGAGAAATCGTGGCGCCCTCGGTCAGGTTCATCAGACCGGAGACTTGCATGCGGCTCGATCCGAGCACGATCTGGACATCGATCGGAATGTCCATGATCAGATCGAGATTGGAATTCATCGAACTGCCGGGCTCGGATGCGGGCCTTGTGTCGAAACTCGACGCTGCGCCGAAATCGCTGCCGGCGAATGCCTTGGCAGGAGCTGGGTCGTCGCCGAAAGAAGTCGATGCACCAAAATCCGAACCGAAGTCCGAAGATGCGCCTGTATCAATGCCGAAGTCTGAGCCAAGATCGGATCCGGCATCGGTGTCGAGACCGAAGTCTCCGCCGAAGCCGGCGTCAGCTGTGGCCGCAGGGAAATCCGCGCCGAAATCGTTGCCGATTGTCGCGCTGCCAGTCTCGTCGGCCTCCAATACGCCGCGCAGATCATCGATTGCCTGGTCCAGCTCGGCATCGATGCCGGGGGTTTCCAGTGCCTGATCCTCTAATTTTGCTTTCTTCGGTGCCATGTCGGAACTATTCCACTTGTAACTTGTGCCGGGCTTTATTTTGAAAAGGGATTCTGGAAAATCATGCTTTTGGCATGAGGTCTTTCAGCAGGTCGCTATCGGTGCCCATCGTGTCCTTGACTCGCACGGTGTAGCGTTCGCCGGAGCGGCCGAACTCGCAATCATAAAGGTCTCGCCCGTTGGCGCTGACCTGCACGGTGACGTCTGTCTTCTCGAGGAAGGGTATCACGTCGCCGGGCCGCAGCTTGGAGATCGCGCCGAGTTTGAGAGGCATCAACCGGATGCGGGCCTCGACCTTGACGTCGGAGCGACGAACCTGCTCGTGGATGAGTTCGGTCCAGCCCGCCGCCGCCTTCGCGGTCGTCGTCGCAGACGGTGCCTTCACGGCAGTCTTCAGAAGCGTCCGGTGCGGGATGATGATGCTGAACTGGCTGGTGAGCGTGCCGAATTCCACCTTGATCCGCACGATCGCCGCGAAGGGGTCGACATAGTCTTCCGGATGCTTCGGCCTGTCCTTCGCATTGTAGGGCTTGGTCAGGATAGGCTCATAATTGCCCGGCGCGTTGACAGCGGATTTGAGCACCGAGGCAATCTTGTCGGTGATCATCGGCGCCATCTCCAGCTCGATGCCCGAGGCTGGACGCGCCATGGGTTCGACGAGGCTCTCCGGGTCGCCGCCCAGGAGGCATTCGACCATAGCGGAAATGACCTGCGACGGACATGCGATCGTGAAATCCGAACACCAGTTCTTGAGCGACCCATCGACGAAGACCATGTAATCGTCGAGATTGGCGAGCAGGTCGTCCTTGAGGCCCGTCTCGCAATAGTCGTAGGCAAAGGTGAATTTCAGTGCCGATTCCGACTCGATCAGATCCGGCAGGAAGGTGGAAAAAACCGAGCCGAGTGCGGCGCAGGTCTTTCCGATCCTGGAGTTGTTTCCGAGTTCGCCGGTGAGTATCGCCAACAGCTTCGGATCCATGGGTAGGGTGTTGGGAGCAGTCATTGCTTCAACTTCCGTTATTTACGCAGCTTTTTGTCCGCCGCCGCCAGGATTCATCATTTCCTGTTCGACAGCATCGATGGATGGACGTTCGTAGGAGGAGATCGTCTTGCGGCCATATTCCAGCGCCACCTGCGGCACGGAGCCGTTCATGTAGGCGATGAGTGTCTGCTTGACGATGACATAGAGCCGGTTCTGCTTCGCCCGCACCGATTTGATCATGTAGACCAAGGGGTTCATTATGCAATAGGACAGCAAGATACCTGTAAAGGTGCCGACCAGCGCCGCACCGATCAGATGACCCAGCACTTCCGGCGGCTCGCTGATCGCGCCCATGGCGTGGATAACGCCGAGAACGGCCGCTATGATGCCGATGGCCGGGAAGGCGTCGCCCATGCTCTGCAGCGCGTGCATGGACTTCATCTTGTCGTGGGTGATGGTTTCGATTTCCTCATCCATCAGCGCTTCGATCTCGTGGCTGCGGGCGTTGCCGATGATGATCAGGCGGACATAGTCGCAGATGAAGGCCGTCAGTTCCTTGTTCTTGAGAACGGTTGGCGCCGTCTGGAAGATCGAGGATTCCTCCGGATTGTCGATATGGGCTTCGATCTCGTTGCGGGACTTGGTGCGCAGGTCACGCATCAGCGAATAGAGCACGCCGAGCGTATCGAGATATTGACGCTCCTTCGGAACCTTGTTCTTGAATGCTTCGCCCAGTGCCTTGCCGGAGTCCTTGAGCACCTTCATGGGGTAACCGGCGATGAAGGCTCCCAGGCCTGAACCGATGATGACGATGAACTCATAGGGCTGCCAAAGGACGTCGATATGACCGCCCGTGGCCATGAAGCTGCCGATGATGCACCCAAAGACGATGACCAGACCGATGATAATGTTCATGAGACGGAGCCCGCGCCTGTTACTGAAATATGAACTTCGGGATAGAGAATCTTGCTTGCGTGAAGCTGTTCGATGGCGCTGTTTTTCAACCAAAATCCGGAACAGGTTCGCGCAAGCAAATGCCACCACATTCCCCACAGGAAGCAGGCGGGGGACTGGCGTTTTGCAAATGTTTGCCTGCGCCGGCGTTTCGGTCGAATCCAATCAAATTGACTTTCCGGGAATGACTTTCCGACACGGGGAAGACCATGCAATCAGGTCTCTATGTAGCCTTGTCTTCGCAGATCGCGCTCGAGCGGCGGCTCACGACGATCGCGGACAACCTTGCCAATATGAATACGGTTGGATTTCGTGCGACCCAGCTCAAGTTCGATGACGTCATGACGCGCGCCGAGGGCACGCGTGTCGATTACGTCTCGGAAGGCGAAGAATACATATCCACGCAGAACGGCGGCCTGACCCGGACGAAGAACCCGCTCGATTTCGCAACCAAGGGCGGCACCTGGTTCTCCATCGACACGCCGTCAGGCAAGGCGATCACCCGGGACGGGCGCTTCTCGATGCTCGAGACCGGCGCCCTGGTGACACTCGAGGGCTATCCGGTTCTCGATCCCGGCGGCGGGCCGATTTCGCTCAATCCGGCGGCCGGGCCGCCCGATATGTCCAATGACGGGACCCTTTACCAGAACGGCCAGCCGGTCGCGACCCTGGGTCTCTTCGAAGCCGATGTCGGTCCGAATTTCCAGCGCGCGGGCAATAGCGCGATCATCCCGGCCCAGGAGCCGCAGCCGGTTGTCGACCGTGCGGATGCCGGCGTCGTGCAGGGCTATGTGGAACAGGCCAATATCAACCCGATCCAACAGATGACACAGATGATCACCGTATCGCGCGCCTTCGAGAACGTCACGCAGCTGATGCGCGACAGCGAGACGAGCATATCCGATGCGATCAAGACACTCGGCGGTGCGCGCTGACATGAACGGTAGCGAACCTTGATGGATCTTCCCGAACTCACCGGCACGAGCAGCAAGATGGCCGCGGCAGCGGCTGTCCTCAGGCGTTTCAGCCATCCCGAAATGCTCGTTTCCCATGGCGGCAAGGTCAAGACCATTGCCACCGGCCACTATACCGTTACCGGCCTTTCCCATTATCTGCGGCTCGGCGAGTTCGTCGCTCACCAGACACGCACGGGCGTGCATCTCGGCGAAGTCGTTCGGGTCGAGCCGGATTTGGCCTATATCTGCCCCATCGAGCCCGGTGAGCCGATCGGCATCGGCGATCTCATTCTTCGGCGCGGCGCATTTCGGTTGTCGCCGGCGGAGAGCTGGTGCGGACGGACCATCAATTCGCTCGGCGAACCGATCGATGGCCTCGGGCCGCTCGAACAAGGCATTCGCCGGCGGCCGATTTCAAACACCGCGCCGCCATCCATGACCCGTCAGCGGGTGACCAAGGGTTTCAAGACAGGCGTGCGCGCCATCGATATCTTCTCGCCACTTTGCCTCGGCCAGCGTCTTGGTATTTTCGCGGGCTCGGGCGTCGGCAAGTCGACGCTGTTGTCCATGCTTGCCCGTGCCGATGCTTTCGACAAGGTCGTGATCGCGCTGGTGGGTGAACGTGGTCGTGAAGTGCGCGAATTCATCGAAGATACGCTGGGTGAGAACCTGAAAAAGTCGGTGGCCGTGGTCGCGACGTCGGACGAGAGCCCGATGCTGCGCAAGATGGCGCCGCTCTCGGCGGTTACCATCGCCGAACATTTCCGCGACCAGGGCGACAACGTTCTACTGATCGTCGACAGCGTGACGCGGTTCGCCCACGCCATCCGCGAGGTCGCGACCGCTTCGGGCGAGCCGCCGATCGCGCGCGGATATCCCGCATCAGTCTTTACGGAAATGCCGAAACTGCTCGAACGCGCCGGGCCAGGGCCAGAAGGCACCGGCTCCATCACGGCGATTATCTCGATCCTCGTCGACGGCGACAATCACAACGACCCGATCGCCGACTCGACTCGCGGCATTCTCGACGGCCATATCGTTCTCGACCGCTCGCTCGCGGAGGAGGGGCGCTACCCGCCCATCAATCCGCTCACCTCGGTCTCGCGTCTCGCGCGCAAGGCGTGGCAGGGCGACGAAGAAAAGCTTGTCAGCAGGCTGAAGGCATTGATGCACCGTTTCGAGGAAACCCGCGATCTCCGGCTCATCGGCGGCTACCGCCAGGGCGCGGATCCGGACCTCGACATCGCCGTGAAGCAGGTGCCGGTGATTTACGAAATTCTCAAGCAGACACCCAGCGACCGGCCCGCAAGGGACAGCTTCGCCGACCTAGCCAATGCGCTCAAGGCAGCGGCGAATCAGGCGCCAACGCAAACCGGCGTTCCTATCCGAACGAGATGACATGACCGACTTCGACGCAGACGAACCCGTTCCGCCGCTCGCCCCAAGGCGCAAGGGCCTCTTTACCGCCGATCGGGTGATCGGTTGGTCGGGAGCCATGCTCGCGCTGGTCGCGGCGTTCTTCCCCTGGTACGTCTTTCTCAACGAGGACAAGTTCGGTCTGGAATTCATTCGCCAGATCACATCGCGCGACTTGCCCGAACGTGCCGGCAAAGCGATCGTGGCGGCCTCGCCAAGCGGCATCGGCGATCGGGACAACAACACCGTGCTGCCCAAGCCGGAAGACCAGATCATCACCGGTACCGTGCCCGCAGCGGCTGAAGAGGACCACCAGGATGCGTCCATTCCGGACCAGCCTTTTCCCTCGGGGCCGCGCGTCTTCCGCCTGTTGCATGTCGTCAAGGGCCAAGCGATGATCGAGGACCGCACCGGCATTTACGTCGTCCGCCAAGGCGACTCGCTTCCCGATCTCTCCAAGGTCTCCAGCCTTGAGGAGCGGGATGGCAAGTGGGTCATCGTGACCGACAAGGGCGTCGTCTACACCCCCGGCGAAAATTAGCCCTGAATGGCGCAAGTTTTCCGGCCATGAGGCTGGTTAACCAATCGTTAATTCCCAGCAAGTCCCGCGCAAGATTGTCTTCGTAAGTTCATGCCAGTCATGATGACGGAGATAGTGATGGAATCAATCCAACTTTTTCAAGTTGCATCCCGGCAGGCCGAGTGGCTCAGCGTTCGCCAGAGCACTGTTTCCGGCAATATTGCCAATGCCAACACGCCCGGTTTCCGGGCCATGGATGTCGCGCCGTTCAACGCCGTGCTCGATAACACCAATATGCCGATGGCGACGACCAACCCGCTGCATTTCACCGATGCGACAACCGATCAATATGTGGTCGAATCCGAGGTCAGCGAGGCCAATGGCGCACAACTCTCCGGCAATTCAGTGGAGCTTTCAAGCGAGCTGATGAAGGAGGGCATGATCAAGCGCGATTACGACCTCAACACAGCTATCGTGAAATCCTTCCACAAGATGATGCTGATGAGCGTGAGAAAGGGCTGATAAATGGATCCGTTGACCGCCTCCCTCAAAATCTCGGCCTCCGGTCTTGAAGCCCAGTCGGCCCGCCTGCGCGTCGTGTCGGAAAACCTGGCCAACGCCCGCTCGACGGGCGACACCCCAGCCTCCGATCCCTATCGCCGCAAGACGATCTCCTTCAACGACGAGCTGGACCGCGCCTCGGGCGTCTCGACCGTCGAAATCAAGAGGATCGGTGTCGATCGCTCCGACTTCCAGACCGAATACGATCCGGGCAATCCCGCGGCCGACGCCAATGGCGTGGTCAAGATGCCGAACGTGAACATCCTCGTGGAAATGGCCGACATGCGGGAAGCGAACCGTTCCTACGAAGCCAATCTGCAATCGATCCGCCAGGCGCGCGATCTCATCTCTTCCACCATCGATCTCCTGAGGTCATCGTCATGATAGACGCAATCAATTCAGTGAATTCATCGGCCCTGGCCGCAGCCATGCGGGAGGCCTCCACCAAGGAAGTGGCCCCCGCCATTGCCGAGACCGACCCAAGCGGCGCGACATTCGCCGACTTCGTCAACTCGGTCAGCACCAACTTCGCCCAGAGCCTCAAGACGGCCGAAACCACATCGATGGACGGCATTCTGGGCAAGGCGAGCACCCGCGAAGTGGTCGAGGCCGTCATGAGCGCCGACCAGACTCTGCAGACCGCCATGGCTTTCCGCGACAAGATCGTGTCGGCCTATCTCGAAATCGTCAAGATGCCAATCTGAGGATAGTACATGAGAGCCCTAGCCATCGCAGCCACCGGCATGAACGCGCAGCAGACCAATCTCGAGGTCATCGCGAACAACATCGCCAATATCAACACGACCGGCTACAAGCGGGCGCGTGCTGAATTCACCGATTTGATCTATCAATCCGACCGGGCGGCGGGCGTTCCCAACGCGGCCAACCAGCAATTGGTGCCGGAAGGCATCCAGATCGGCCTCGGCGTCAAGATGGCGGCAGTGCGCAACCTTCATACCGAAGGCGACCTGGTCGCCACCGGAAACAAGTACGATTTGGCCATTGTCGGCCGTGGCTTCTTTCAGGTCGAAGCTCCCGATGGCAGCACGGTCTACACCCGCGACGGCGCCTTCAATACCAACGAGAACGGCGAGATCGTCACCATCAACGGTGCGCGCGTCATTCCCAACATCACGGTACCGGTCGATACGACCGAAGTGAGCATCAACCGTTCCGGCCAGGTGTTCGCACGCATCGGCACAGCCACCGACCTCACTCAGCTCGGACAGCTGCAGATCGCCAATTTCGTCAATGAGGCAGGGCTCAAGGAACTTGGGGACAATCTCTTCCAGGAAACACCCGCGTCAGGCGCGCCCGTCGTGGGCGCTCCAGATGATCCGGCCTACGGCTACATCCAGCAGGGCTATCTCGAAGGCTCGAACGTCGATCCGGTCAAGGAAATCACCGAGCTGATATCGGCGCAGCGCGCCTATGAGATGAACTCCAAGGTGATCACCACCGCCGACGAAATGGCGTCCACCGTCAGCAAGAATATGAAGTAGTGAAAGGCAGGCAGACATGAGGTTGCGCCCAGCATTTGCGAAAGCGTTGAAAGGTACCGCCATGGGCGCGGTTCTTTCACTCTCCCTTCCGGCGGCCGCACCCGCATTCGCCGAAAACTTCGGCTACGCGGTGGTGCCGACGCAGATCATCTATCCCGGCGAGGAGATCGACCCCAAACGGGTGCAGATGGTCGAAGTCACAAACAGGAACCTCATCGCCGGGTATGCCCGCGAGATCTCCGAGGTTCAGGGCCTCGTGACGACCCGAACCCTTCTTCCAGGTCGTACGATCATGGTGTCGGCGCTCAGGCAGCCTTTCACCGTGAAGCGTGGCGACAAGATCTTCCTCGTCTATGACAATGGCGGACTGCGCATCACAGCGTCCGGCACGCCGCTTGCCGACGGCGTGATCGGCGAACTCATCCAGGTCCGCAACACGGATTCCGGGATTATCCTGTCCGGCACCGTGATGCCCGACCGCTCGGTCCTGGTGGTTGAGAAATGAAGAGAGCCCTGGCCCTCGTAATGGCTTTGCTGATCGTCTGTGGCTACGCTCCCCAGGTGGCCAATGCCGCCGCCGTTGCCCGCATCAAGGATATCGCCTCGCTGCAGTCCGGCCGTGACAACCAGCTCATCGGCTACGGCCTCGTGGTCGGCCTGCAAGGCTCAGGCGACAGCCTGAGGGCTTCTCCCTTCACCGAGCAGTCCCTGCGGGCCATGTTGCAGAATCTCGGCATCTCGACCCAGGGCGGCGAGAGCCGCTCCAAGAACATCGCCGCGGTCATGGTCACGGCCAATTTGCCGCCCTTTGCCAGTCCCGGTTCGAGAATGGACGTTACCGTCAGTTCGCTCGGTGACGCGACATCGCTGCGCGGTGGAACATTGGTCATGACGTCACTGACCGGAGCCGACGGGCAGATCTACGCCGTTGCGCAAGGTGCGGTTATCGTGTCCGGATTTTCCGCAACCGGCGATGCGGCGCAGCTGACGCAAGGCGTCACGACCGCCGGCCGCGTGCCCAACGGCGCCATCATCGAACGGCCGCTTCCCTCGCGGTTCAAGGACTCCGTCAACCTGGTCCTGCAATTGCGCAACCCCGATTTCTCCACCGCGATCCGCATGTCCGATGCCATCAACGACTTCGCGCGAACCACCTATGGCGGCCGGATCGCTTCGGTCAACGACAATCAGGAAGTCATCGTCGAAAAGCCCAAGAACGCGGACCTTGCCCGGTTGATGGCCGAGATCGAAAACCTGACGGTCGAAGCGGACGCGCCGGCGCGCGTCGTCATCAACGAGCGCACCGGGACCATCGTCATCGGTGCCGACGTACGTATCTCGCAGGTCGCCGTCAGCTACGGAACGCTCACGGTGCAGGTGAGCGAAAATCCAACAGTCGTCCAGCCGCTGCCCTTCTCCGACGGCGTGACCGCCATTCAGCCGCAGACCGATATCATCGCCAACCAGGCCGGCAGCAAGGTGGCGGTCCTTTCCGGACCGAACCTGAAGACGCTTGTGTCCGGCCTGAACAGTATCGGCGTCAAGCCGGATGGCATCATCGCGATCCTGCAGGGCATCAAGTCGGCTGGCGCACTTCATGCGGAGCTCGTGTTGCAATGAGGAATTTGAACCGCTTTACCCGCATCGCTGCGGCACCGGCACTCATCCTGCTCATCGGATCGCTTTCGGGCGCGCTGGCGCAGGAGGAAAAGCCGAAGCTCGTGGCCAAGACCGCGCGCGAGGAAATCAAGGCTTTCTGTGCCAACATCGCCGACGCCGCCCGCGACCAACGCTATCTTCTTCAGCGCGAGGAACTCAACAAGCTCCAGAGCGAAGTGAACGATCGCATCGCCCAGCTGGAGCAGCGCAAGTCGGAATACGAGGGCTGGCTCAAGCAGCGTAACGACTTCCTGAAGAAGGCGGAGGGAGGCCTCGTCGATATCTACAAGGGCATGAAGCCGGATGCGGCCGCCGGCCAGCTCAACCTGATCGATCCCAATCTGGCCTCAGCCATCATCATGAAGCTGCAGCCACGCCAATCCAGCCTGATCCTCGCCGAGATGGATCCGGAGAAGGCCGCAGCCCTGACTGAAATCATCTCGGCAGCCGGCAGCCGCAATGCGCAAAGGAATCCATCATGAAGTCCAAGCTTGCGGTGGTTCTGGTTACCTCGGTGGCGCTTACGAGTTGCTCCGGGCAGGCGATCAAGGACCTCAACCGCGCGCCGGCCATGAGCCCGATCGGTGCGGGGCTCAATCTTACCAAGACCAATGAACTGGCGCTCTATCCCAAAGAGCCCCAGCAGGTGGCGACCGGCTATTCGCTGTGGAGCGACCAGAGATCAGCGCTCTTCAAGGACGCGCGCGCGCTGAAGATCGGCGACATCCTGACGGTCAAGATCAATATCGACGACAAGGCGTCGTTCGACAATACGACCGAACGCAAGCGCGAAAGCTCCTGGGCGAAGAAGTTCAACTTGTTCGGCACCGATACCCATAACGACCATGCCCTCGATGCGACGATCAGCAACTCCTCGAGCTCGGACGCCAAGGGCGACGGCTCGATCGAGCGCAAGGAAAAGCTCGATCTGCAGGTGGCCGTGGTCGTCACGGGCGTGATGGAAAACGGCAATCTTCTGATCAGCGGTTCTCAGGAAGTCCGCGTGAACCAGGAACTACGGGTGCTCAATCTCGCAGGTATCGCCCGTCCGCAGGATGTCGATGCCGACAACAAGATTTCCTATGAGAAGATCGCCGAGGCCCGCATCTCCTATGGCGGCCGTGGCAGGCTCTCCGAGATCCAGAATGCACCCGTCGGCCAGCAGGTCATCGATGTCTTCTCGCCATTCTAATCCGGAAAATCCTCATGGTTGACGAAGCAACAGACGAAGTGCCCGCCAAGAAGAAGTCGGGGCTGATCATGACCATCGCGGCGGTGGCCGTCGTTACGGTCATCGCGGGCGCCGGCGGCTGGATTCTCGGCGGCATGCTGACCCCTGAGGTCGAGAAGTCGAAGGCAGCCGAAAAGCTCGAACTGGCCGCCAAGGCCACCGAAGGCGAAAAGGCGGAAGATGGGCTGCCGCGTATCGCGACGGAAGCCAATGGCGTGGTGCAGCTCGAGGCGATCACCACCAATCTCGCCTTCCCCGCCGACCGATGGATACGGCTGGAAGTGGCTCTGCTCTTCAAGGACAAGCCCGACGTCAAGCTCGCTGAAACCATCCACCAGGATATCGCGGTCTATCTGCGCACGGTTTCGCTGCAGCAGATCGAGGGACCGCGCGGTTTCCAGTATCTCAAGGATGACCTGGAGGAGCGTGCCGACATGATCTCCGATGGCAAGGTCTCCAGATTGCTGTTCAGGACATTTCTGATCCAATGACCCCTTACGCTCTCCGAAAGATCGCCACTGCCTTCGTCGTCATCCTGTTGTCGGGATTGGCCGGCGGCGCGCTTGCGCAGACGACGACGCCCGACATTCTCAACACGCCGATCAACGGTTCGGTCGCCAACTGGATTATCCGCACCTTCGGTCTGCTCACCATCCTGTCGGTGGCGCCGGGAATCCTGATCATGGTGACGAGCTTTCCGCGTTTCATCATCGCGTTTTCGATCCTGAGATCGGGCATGGGGCTTTCCTCCACGCCGTCGAACATGATTCTGACGAGTCTCGCGCTTTTCATGACCTTCTTCGTCATGGCGCCGACGCTCGACCGGGCCTGGCAGGATGGGGCGCAGCCCTTGCTCGCCGAACAGATCACCGAAGCAGAGGCGCTGCAACGCGTGTCCGTGCCGTTCCGGGAGTTCATGGCTGCCAATACCCGCGACAAGGACCTCAAGCTGTTCGCCGATATCGCCACCGAACGCGGGCAGCAGACCACCACGGGCGGCCAGGTCGATCTCAGGGTGCTGGTTCCCGCCTTCATGATCTCGGAAATCCGGCGCGGCTTCGAGATCGGTTTCCTGATCGTGTTGCCGTTCCTGGTCATCGATCTGGTGGTGGCGACGATCACCATGGCGATGGGCATGATGATGCTGCCACCGACCTCGATCTCTCTGCCCTTCAAGATATTGTTTTTCGTGCTCATCGACGGCTGGAACCTGCTTGTCGGCAGCCTTGTGCGGTCCTTCTCATAGACCGCCACATATCTTGGAATTCCAGCAAAGGCGCTCCCCACGAGCGCCTTTACCTTTTGTTTTCTATGATCTTAGCCGCCTTACGAGGCAGAGCCCGGATTAAGACAAACGCAAGCATTGAAAACCAATACTCCCCCTCACACGACAGTAAGGACCCGAAAGAAAAACGGGCCGAGTGGCATGACGCCGAACTGCCGTCACCGGTAAAATTTGCATGAACCCGGTATGTCCCTCACCTGTAACGCGTAACTAGGGACACCCCAATGACAAGCATTATGACGAACAATTCCGCCATCGCGGCTCTTTCCACCCTTCGCTCGATTTCGAAGGATATGGAAGATACGCAGAACCGGGTATCTACCGGCTACCGCGTTTCCGACGCCTCCGACAACGCTGCTTACTGGTCGATCGCAACCACCATGCGTTCCGACAACAAGGCACTCTCCACTGTCCAGGATGCTCTCGGTCTCGCTTCCGCCAAGACCGACACGGCCTTCACCGGCCTGAACGCCGCAATCGACGTCGTTTCCGAAATCAAGTCGAAGCTGGTTGCCGCTCGCGAACCGGGTGTCGACAAGACCAAGATCGACTCGGAACTGACCGAACTGAAGAACCAGCTGATTTCGATCTCCGAATCCGCGTCGTTCTCCGGCCAGAATTGGCTTTACAACGACGATGCCACTGCCAACACCACCGTCGAAATGGTCGGTTCCTTCAACCGCACGGCCGACAATTCGGTTTCCGTGGGCATCCTCGAGTTCGATACCGCCACCTCAACGCTCGTTGACACCAATGACGCCAACAACGGTCTGCTGACCGGAGAAATCATCGTCACGGTTCCGTCGGGCACCACTACGACCTCGGCCACCTACTTCCTGGTCGACGCGGGCTCGACGACGGCTGCTACCGCCACGGAAATCAAGCTTGACGCCACGACGACCAATGCGGATCTCGATGGCATGATCTCCGCCGTCGACGCAATGCTGACCTCGATGACCGACTCGGCTGCTGTTCTCGGCGCCACCAACACCCGCATCGAGTTGCAGGACAACTTCGTTGCCGACCTGATGGACGTGATCGACAAGGGTGTCGGCCGCCTCGTCGATGCCGACATGAACGAAGAGTCGACCAAGCTGAAAGCCCTGCAGACCCAGCAGCAGCTCGGTATCCAGGCGCTCTCGATCGCCAACTCGAATTCCGAGAACATCCTCTCGCTCTTCCGTTAAGCCCGAAAGCGCTGGATACTGAAACGAGCCGCCCGGATATTCCGGGCGGCTCAGTTTACTTACAAGCCCCTCGTTTTTCCAAAGCATGGAAAACGAGGGGTTTTGATTCCGGTCTGTTCACTTATTGAATCCGGGACGTCCCGTGAATCTCACCCACATTTGAGGTGCCACGAGGCAGTCCGAGCGGCCCTCAAGCCGCTTTGTCGTTGGACGCCCACTTGCGCAGGATCTTGGCTGCTCTTTCCTCGGAGAGATCCACCATGCGTGCCAGGCGCCGCTCGGGGCCTTCCTTGACGCGCTTGGCCAGTCCGCCTCCGTCCTCGCCCATGGTGAGCAGGTCCTCGGTCGAGTCGAAGCCGAAATCCGAGCCGAAGCCTTCCATGAGAGTGGAACCCGGTCCGCCAACGGACGGCGGCGAGAAATCCGGCAGTTCGAGACCCGCACTTTCGCCGAGCGGCATGACACCTGCCGGACCGCCAAGCTGGGCGGCTGCAAATTCCGGGCCGCCGATCGCCCGGATCAATGGGCGGAAACCCAGCCAGACGATGAGGAATGCCACCACAACGAAGGCCAGCGCATTGATCATGCTGCCCATGTTGCGCAGGAAGATATCCATGAATGAATCGCCCGAGGGAGCGGCGGCGAGCAACTGGTCCTCGAGGAAGTCCATGGCGGTCACGTTGACGGCATCGCCGCGCTTCTCATCGAGACCAGCCGCCGAAGCGACGATCTTCTGCATCTCCGCAAGGAAAGAGTCGTATTTTACCTGATCGAACGGTTCACCCACCAGCTTCAGCACGCGGCCACGGTTGATGACGACGGCAATGGAGAGCTTGTCGATCGTGTAGCCGTTACGCACCGTGGCGACCGTCTTCGAATTGATCTCGAAGTTGGTCTGCTCTTCCTTCTTGTCGTTCTGGTCGGAGGACTTGGGTCCCGCTGTGGTCGAGTTGTTGCCCTGCGGCACGTTCTGCTCGACAGTCGTCGCCGCGTCGGCGGTGACCTGCTCGGATTTCTGGTTCTCCTTGGTGACCCGCACTGAGCGCTCGACCTTGGAGTCCGGATCGAAGATGGTTTCCTGGATCTGCTGGGCGTCGGTATTGAGCTTGGCAGTGACCGAGGCGCGGAAGTTGTCCATCCCAAGGAAGGGCGCCAGGGCCTTGTCGATATTGCTCTGCAACTCCAACTGGACGTTCTGGAGAATGCTGAGAGAGCGGTTCATCGCGCTGCTGGCCGGATCATCACCCGAAGCAAGCAGCTGGCCGGCCGAATCGAGAATCGTCACGTCATCGATCGAAAGCCCCGGCACGGCGGAGGCGACGAGATGGCGAATGGCGGCCGCCGATTGCCGGCCTGCCGCCTGGGAGGCTCGTATCATCACCGATGCCGTCGGCTTCTGTTCCGCCTGGCGGAACGACCCACGATCGGCCATGACAAGGTGCACACGCGCCGCCGTAACGCCATCGATAGTCTGGATGGTGCGCGCAATCTCGCCTTCAAGGGCGCGAACACGCGTAACTTCCTGCATGAAGGAGGTAAGGCCGAGCGAGCCGACATTGTCGAAGAGCTCGTAGCCGGCATTGGCGGAGTTCGGCAGACCGCGTTCGGCAAGGAAAAGTCGCGTCTTGCTGGTCTGACCGACCGGCACCGTGACAGTGCTTCCGTCGCCGCCAACCTGGAAATCGAGGCCGCCTTCGGACAGTGCCATGCTGATCTGATTGAGATCGCTGGATTCGAGATTGACGTAGAGCGTCTCGTAACCGGGCTTGTTGACGTAGTAGGTGCCGAACAGCACCAATACGACGATTGTCACGCCCACCGCGCCGAGCGCCAAAAGGCGGCCCGTTCCCAGTGCGCCCAGGTTTTTCAGGATGGCAGTTAGCTGATTCAACAGATTCATTCTGTTCTCACGCGTTTGCAGAGTCATGCCGAGAGTTCATTCTCGACCACAAACTACGAGTTCAAACTTGCGCGAAGGTTTTCTTCAGAAGGAATAGCTGAGCGAGTGTTCAAGTTTGCCGGCCGCAAGCATGCGCCGTCTGAGGCGCAGCCCCAGTCATAGGCTCAAAACAGGTCGCAATCGCCCGCTGCTCTATTGAGCGGCTGCGAGTGTCCATGGCGGAGCCCGCCGCCGGACAGCGCCTTCTGCATGTCGGCGAGCTTGACGAGATTAAGCGCGGTGGCAACGTCGACCAGTTGTTCCTCGGGAATGCCGGCGGCGATGGTATCCATGAATTCGGCCAGGCCGCGGGTCTTCTGCACCGCGAGATCGATGCCTTGCATCACCATCAGCTTCTCGGCGGCCCCGAGAGGCTGGCCGGCATGATTGTCGGATATCGAGGGTTCGATCCGCTCGATGAGGTAGGCGACATCGTGCAGTTCCGCAACGATGCGCATCAGGATGTCCGGGAGCGATTCCTCGTGGGGAACCATATTCGACGCAAAACTCGACTGCATGACGCAACACCTGATTTTTAAAAGAACTCGATGGAACTTTCGGCTGGCTTCGGAACGCGGATCGGACGGGCTTCCTGCTGCGCGGTGCGCTGGATTTCTGCACCGGTCAGCGCATATTGGCGGGCGCGGCCGGAGACCGGCCAGAATTCAAGCTTGCGGCCGGCATCACCACCGGTGGAGGCGCTGACGATCTGGATGCCTTCATCATGCAGAAAACGGGTCGCGAAATCGGCATTCTGCTGACCGACATTGGAAAACGAGGCGATCGTTTTGGCGCCGCCGAAGATCTTGGCTTCCAGGCGGTCGCGACGCGCGCCCTGCTTCAGGAGGCCGTTGATCAGCAGTTCCATCAGATGAACGCCATAGCGCGAGACGTCTCCACCTTGCGCCATGGCGTCGACGGAGCCTGGCAGCAGGAAGTGGTTCATGCCGCCCACACCAGCGACCGGGTCGCGCAAACAGGCAGCGACACAGGAGCCGAGTACGGTTGAGAGTACGACTGAAGGATCATTGGAGACCTTCCATTCGCCCTGGATGACGTGCATACGCCGGAAGCCGTCTGCGTTCATTTCAGGGATCCAAACACGGCCTCGATGGCAGCACGCATCTTGTCGATCGTAAACGGCTTGGCGAGCACGTTGTTGGCACCCATCTGCGCCGCCTTCTGCACCAGCGCCCGATCGCCCTGGGCGGTCAGGATGATGAAGGCTGCCTTCTTGGTGGCCGGGTTCGAACGCACCGCCTGGAGCAGGCCGAGGCCGTCCATTTTCGGCATGTTGAAGTCCGAGATCACCAGGTGATGAGGCTGCTGGGCCATGATCTGGGCGCCCTGCATACCATCGCCCGCCGCAGTGATCTGCTTGAAGCCGAGTTGTGTCAGTGCGTCACTCAACAGAAGCCGGCTGGTCACCTGATCGTCCACGATAAGGACCTTGATTTTTTCAGCGATAGACATTTAGTCGTTCCCTTCTTTTCGGGCGGCTGTAAGTTTCAGTATTTCCTCCCCGATGCCGTTGAGAGGAAGCTGGCTTTCCACAGCTCCCAATTCATACGCCACGCGGGGCATTCCATAGACAACACAGGTTTTTTCGTTTTGGCCGACGGTGCGGGCACCTGCATGCCGCATTTTCAAAAGGCCGGAGGCGCCGTCTCGCCCCATGCCAGTGAGAATCACACCGACCGCGTTGCGGCCGGCGAGTTCGGCGACCGAGTCGAACAGGACATCGACCGAGGGCCGATGGCCGTTGACCGGCGGCTTATCGATCAGACGACAGCAGGGCGCATGCGGATTGACGACGGTCAAATGCCGTTCGCCGCCCGGCGCCAGATAGATCCTGCCGATCTCCAGACGTGCCCCATCCGTCGCTTCCTGCACCTGCGGCGCACAGAGCCGGTTCAGCCGTTCCGCGAAGCTCTTGGTGAAGGTACCCGGCATGTGTTGAGTGATGACTGTAGGGGGGCAATTAGCCGGAAATTTCCTGAGGACTTCAATCAGCGCCTCGACGCCGCCCGTTGACGAACCGATCGCCACGATCTTGCGGCCGACCCGATATTCGGGTGCCGCATTGGTGTTGGCGGCGGGCACCGGCGGAGCGGCGGGCTTTCGGACGTATCGATAGCTGGCGGCGGACTTGGCGGCTGCCTTCACTTTCTCGATCAGTTCGTGGAACGGGCGCGTATCGCCCGGCGCCGGTTTACCGATGCAATCGAAGGCGCCGATCTCGAGCGCGGCGATCGTTGCATCCGCCCCGCGCTGGGTGAGCGAGGAGACCATGATGACGGGCATGGGCCGGAGCGTCATGATCTTCTCGAGGAATTCGAGGCCGCTCATGTTGGGCATCTCGATGTCGAGCGTGACGACATCGGGGTTGAGTTCCTTGATCGCCGCGCGTGCCTGCAGCGCATCTCCGCACTGGCCGACGACATTGACCTCGGGATCGGAATTGAGGACAGCCGATATCATACCGCGCATTGTGGCGGAATCATCGACAACGAGCACGCGTGCTGGCGACATCAAACCTTCCCCCCCGACTTGCCATTGTAGCGATAGGTGGTGATGCCCGTATTGTCGAAGCAGGCCTTGGCGTCGCCGGAGACACGCTCGGAATGGCCGATATAGAGATGGCCTCCGACCGGCAGCAGTTCGGAGAAGCGCGACCAGATGCGCATCTGGGTCGGCTCGTCGAAATAGATCACCACATTGCGGCAGAAGATTACATCGAACTTGCCCTTGAAGGGCCATGCAGCCATCAGGTTCAGCTCGTTATAGGTGATCAGCCGCTTGACCGCGTCGACAACCTGGAACTTCTGCTTGCCGTCGACGCTGACTTCCTGGAACCATTGCTTGCGCATCTGCGGGCTTACCGTTTCCAGTGAAGCCGCATCATAGGCGCCCAGGCGGGCGGCCGCGAGAATCTTCGGATCGATGTCGGTCGCCAAGATCTTGAAATCATAGTCGGCGATGTTGGGCAGAACCGAAAGGGCGGTCAGCGCGATCGAATAGGGCTCTTGCCCGTCGGACGAAGCAGCCGACCAAATGCGGGCGCGTCCGCCTGATTTGAGGCGCGTCACGAGACCCGGCAGGACCTCATCCCGCAGGTGCTCGAAATGATGATTCTCACGGAAGAAGCGCGTGAAATTGGTGGTCAGGAAGGACAGCATTTCCTTGCGCGCGGCGCTGCCGGCCGGCGAGGACACCAGCGCGCAATATTCGCGGAAATTCCTCAAGCCGAGCTGCCTGATATGCTTGGAGAGCCTGGAATAGACGAGCGAGGCCTTGGTCTCGTTGAGGAAAATGCCGGCATCGGAATAGATCATCGCGGCGACTTCGGCGAGATCCTTGCGCGTCAACGGGAATTCCCCGGCCGCGAGGACCTCGTCGGGATTGCGGCGCTGATCGATTGCTAAATTCATGGTCAAGCCGCTTCGCTTTCATGTTCCGGGAATAGAGATTCAAGCTCGATGACACAGATCATTCGGTTCTCGATCGCAAGGATGCCGCGCGCGAAGGACCGTTCGAGATCGGAGGCGATTTCCGGGGTCGGCTGGATATTGTCGTCGGTCACGGTCAGGATATCGGAGACGGCATCCACGAGCAGGCCGACGGCTTTTTCGCCAACCTGTGCAACGATGATGACGTGCCTCGGCGTGGGCTCGGCAGGTTTCATTCCCAGGCGGAGCGAGAGATCGATGATCGGCAGCACGGCACCGCGCAGATTGATCACGCCCTTCATGTAGGCGGGTGAGCGCGGCATCGGCGTGGCTGATGTCCAGCCACGGATTTCGCGCACCGACATGATGTTCACGGTAAATTCCTGATCGCCGATGCGGAAAGCGATGAGCTCCCGGCCTCCGTGCGAAATGGTTTTTCCTGTGTACGACATACGCTTTACGCCCGTTCCCTTCCGTTGATCATCCAACCGCAGCCAGCGCGTTATCGGCTCGCAGCGTCTGTCCCCGCGAGGCCGCCACTACTGCATCGACATCGAGAATGAGCGCTACGCGTCCATCGCCGAGGATTGTTGCCGCCGCGATACCAGGAACATGTGTATAGTTTGCTTCAAGGCTTTTGATGACGACCTGACGCTGGCCCTGGATGGCATCGACCATCAGCGCGCGTTGACCGCCGCCTTCGGATTCCACCAGGAGTGCGACGCCATCGACCGGATTGGCCGGCTGTGGGCGATAGTTCAGGATGCGGCCGACATCGACCAGCGGGCAGAAGGAATTGCGGATCGCGATCAGCTTCTGATGCGCGCCGAAGGAATGGATCGCGGCGGCTTCCGGCTGCAGGGTTTCGACGATTGCCGTCAGAGGCACGACCAGGGTCTGGCCCGCAACCGTCACCACCATGCCGTCGAGGACGGCGAGCGTCAGCGGCAGGCTCATGGTAAAGGTCGAGCCGTGGCCGGGCCGCGACGAGATCGAAATGCGGCCGCCGAGTGCCTGGATCGAGCGCTTGACGACATCCATGCCGACACCACGCCCTGAGACGTCGGTGATCTTGTCGGCGGTCGAGAAGCCCGGCATGAAGATGAGGTTGTCGATTTCCTCGTCCGACAGATTGGCGTCGGCCGGGATCAGGTCGTTGTCGATCGCCTTCTGCTTGACTTTCTCGCGGTTGATGCCGGCGCCGTCATCGGACAGTTCGATGACGATGCGGCCCGAGCGATGCTTTGCAGTCAGTTTTACGGTGCCCTCGGAACTCTTGCCGGCCGCGGCACGCTTTTCGGGCGATTCCAAGCCATGATCGACGGCGTTGCGGATCATGTGCATCAACGGTTCGGCCAGTTTGTCGATGACCGTCTTGTCGACTTCGGTGTTTTCGCCTTCCGTGAGAAGGCGGACGGATTTGCCGACCATGTCGGCGACTTCACGGACGATGCGCGACATACGCTGGAAGACGGGCTTCACCGGCTGGGCGCGGATCGCCATCACCGAGTCCTGGATTTCGCGGGTAAGCTGCTGCAGCTCTTCGAGACCCATATTGATGCCCTGGGTGCCGCCCTGGTCGTTCTCGATCACGCTCTGGGCCAGCATGGCCTGGTTGATGACGAGCTCGCCGACCAGGTTGATCAGACGGTCGACGCGGTCGAGATCGACGCGGATGGTCGGCATGGCGCCCGCGGCATCGCCACCGGCCTTGGCAGCCGCGGCAGGTGCTTCCTTTTCCTTCTTCTCAGCCGCGCGCGCTGCACGTGTTGCGACGGGCTCTGCAGCGCCGGTTTCCTGGGCCTGCACGGTGGCCATCAAGGTTTCGACGCTGGCGATGTGATCTTCGCCTTCCATTGTCAGCGCAGCGTCATCGTCCAGCATGGCAAGATCGAACGGGACGGGCTGCATCGGCAGGTCCTCGTTCGCCTTGTGCTCCGCCTGCTCCTGTGCTTCGAGCGGCTTGACCTCGAGGTCGCAATCCCATTCGGCGAATTCGAAGACCTGGCGGATCGCGTCTTCGCCCTTTTCGGTCTTGATCCAGACCTTCCAGCTGAAATAAGCCGATTCCGGCTCCATCTCGTCGAAGCTTGGCAGCGATGACATATCGCAATGGATGCTCATTTCCCCGATGCGGCGCAGATCGCGCAACAGGAGCGCCGCATCATTGCCCTTGGCATAGAGTTCCGAGCGCGGCTTGAAATTGACCTCATAGGTCGGGATGGTCGCGGCGACTTCTTCCTCGCCGCCGAAATCGTCGAACGAGAAGGGAACGGGGGTGAAGCCGCTGTCATCGGCGGGTGCAGGCGTTGCCGGTACGGCTGCTACGGCGGCGGGTGCTGGTGCAGCTTTTACCGGAGCCGCCTTTGCGGGCGCTGCTTCGTGGCCACCGCCGACGCTTTCGCCGTTGGCAAGCGCCTCGAGGTCCTTGACGAGGCCGGTGGTCCGGCTCGGCTCGATCTTGCCGCCGTCGCGCGCGGCGTTGGTCAGGTCGGCGAGAACGTCCGCCGACTTGAGCATGACTTTCATGACCTCTGGCCCTGGGTCCAGCTTGTTGGATCGAACGCAATCGAGAGTGGTCTCGAACACATGGGCGAAGGCGACAAGATCGTCCAGCCCGAACGCACCAGCGCCCCCCTTGATGGAATGAACGGCCCGGAAAACCGCGTTGACGGTCTCGGAATCGGTTTCGCCGTCATTCATCTTGAGGAGACCGGATTCCAGTTCAGCGAGTTGTTCCTCGCATTCCTGAAAGAAGATCTCTTTGATTTCGTTCATATCCATAGGAGTAATTTCCCGGTTAGGCGGTCACGCGCTCGATTGCATCAATCAGCTTGGTCGGATCGAAAGGCTTGACGATCCAGCCTGTGGCGCCTGCCTGACGCGCCCGGTTCTTCTTCTCCGCATCGCTCTCTGTCGTGAGCACGAGGATCGGAATCGCCCGGTATTTTTCATTGCGGCGAACGCCTTCGATGAAGCCGAAGCCATCGAGACGCGGCATGTTGATGTCGGTCACGATCACATCGGGATTGCAGTTTTCGAGAACCTCGAGGCCCTCGATGCCGTCTTCCGCCTGGATCGTTTCGAATCCGGCGTTGTTGAGCGTGACGAGGAGCATGTTGCGGATGGTTCTGGAGTCATCCACCGTCAGAACTTTTTTCTTCATTATTTGCTCTCCTTTGCGAGCAGATGATCGTAATTCACGCCGATGAGCTGCATTGTCTTGGTCAATGCATCCGACATCTTCGAAAAGGTGAAATTCAATTTTTCTTCTTCCCAAGTCTTTGCAGCCGACATCAGGACCTGGATGCAGAGCGCGCCTGCCCGCTCCACGGCGGAGGCATCGATCGCCACATCCGCACCGCGCAAGTTCATCAGCTTGCCATGGAGATTGCCGGCCTCGTTGAGATCGAGCACCTTCTCCAATGACAGTTCCTTAGCTGCCGCTGTCTGGCCCTTCATGTGGTGGTCCCCTTGTTGTCCGGGATCGAGACCGATGCCTGGGCACCGGTTCTGCGTCGCGGCTCCTGATCTATGATGGTCTGCCTGCCTTGCCAGCGCCTCGCATCGCGCGGCCCCGATATTGCGGAGAGATGCCTGTGCGTCATGCCACCGCCCTCCCCGCGAGAAGAACCTGTGATCCAAGCGCCGCTTCGAAATCGTCGAAGTGGTCCTGGAACTCCTCGATCACCGTCACGGACCGGGTTTCCGCCATGCGCGACGCGGGGCGCTCGTGCCGCCGCTCCAGGCGAAATTCCCTGATTGTGTTGCCGAGTTCGAGGATGACCGACTGCAATTGATCCGCGTCCCGCCGCGCCTCCGCCGCGCGGGCGACGGTTTCACCGAGTTCATGGCTCAAGGCGGAGGTGGCGCGCGCAGTGGCCGCGATATCCGAGGCTGTTGCCGCAGTCTCCGCGGCGAGTGTCACGATCGTTTCGTTGATGCCGCTGACCTGCGCAACGATGTCGCCGATTGCATCCTGCGTCCGGGCGACCATCTGAACGCCACTGTCGACCTGCGTCTTGGTGCCGGTCACGAGTTGCTTGATTTCGCGCGCCGCATCGGCGGAACGCTGCGCAAGCGCGCGGACTTCCTGTGCCACAACCGCAAAGCCTCGTCCGGACTCGCCGGCGCGTGCCGCTTCGATGCCGGCATTCAGCGCCAGCAGGTTGGTCTGGAAGGCAATCTCGTCGATGACGCCAATGATCTGGCCGATCTTCTCGGCCGACTGCTCGATGCCGGACATCGCCGTGATGGCCTCGCTGACGATCTCGCCGCTGGTAACCACTGCCTGTCGAGCCTTGACCGTCGCAGCCTCGGCGTCTTTCGCACGTGCAGCACCGCGTCCTGCCTTTGCCGCAATTTCATCGAGATCCGACGCAGTCTTGACGAGGCTGCCCGAAGTGCGGCCCGCGCCGTCGGCGATCGCGGCGGCGGATAGTGAAAGCCTGCCGGTCGAGGCGAGCGCTGCTTCGGTCTTTTCGCTCGTGGCGCGGAGCGCCACCTGGACGCCGGCGAGTGCGGAATTGAGGCTTTCGAAGAGATCGCCATAATGGTCGGGCGCGTTGATCTCCAACGTTCCCGAGAAGTCCTTGGCGGCCAGGCATTCGGCAATCGCCGCAAGCAGCGTCCTGGTCTCGGCATGCTGAGCGTTGCGCGCATCGGCAATCGCCTGCTGATGGCTCAAACGGCTTTCGTTGAAGCGGAGGGAAACCGCGATTTCCAAATCGACCAGCGCCGTGCGCAACACCGCGACGACTATCTCTGCGAGTTTGGCCTTCCGGGCCCCGGCGGTTGCAAACATCGTTTTCGGCCAGAATTCATCGATCAATCCGGAAACGAGATGCTCCAGCACCACCGCATGTCCGGCAATGTGCCAGCGCGGATCGATACCCATGCGCCGTTCGGCATCGGCGAGTGCACGCACCCGTTCGGCATAAAGCGCATCGAAGCGGGCATCCGTCAGCACTTCCCAGTGCGACTGGTCGAGGTCATGCAGCCTTTCGAGCTGGGCCTCGCTCTGGAAATTCCGCGATGCATCGGGATAGGATTGAAAGCGATGGAAAAGATCGCGAAGCGCGTTCTTGAGGTAGGGAAGCAGGAGGTTACGATGCTCGCGCATCAGGGCGGTGCCGGCGGCATCCAGGCCGGCAAACTGAAGACGGCCGTTCAGGCTGCCGCCTTCGCGCCGGTCCTTCCCTGCCTGTTTTGCCGCCTCAACCAAGTTATTCCCCGTCCATACGCATGACGCCAGCCGACGGGCTGACATGAATTTCCGCCTCTTACGTCGATGCCCGGACCATTCCCGGACGCTGGCGCACAGGGAGGCTCGAGCCCGGATCAGGGGCACAGATTTTCGATGAATTCCGGATTGTGATTACCGGTACGACGAGGCGGCATCATGCCTGGGGAATAACGCAACAATCCCATTTCGGCGTGACCTGAATCTTTATGGTTTATTCCTTGCCTGAAGGTTAACATAAGGTGCAAACACTTGGTGTTACAAAAATAAATCCTAATATTGGACACCCTCTTGTGGGCGGAAGCGATGTGTCTTGATCATCGGCAAGCCCCGGGCAAGCAACGGCCGCTACCGTGGCTGTCGCATGATGACGATGAAGTCACCTGAGGAAGAGCAATGATTGTTCTCGGATTGACAGCCACGCTGATCGCCACGTTCACGCTGGCTGCGTTCACCATACTGCTGAGCATAGATTTCGACCGGAAGACTTCCGCAGCGCGGATATTCTGAAACAAGTCAGCCGCAGACATCCTGGCCCGATGCGCACGCGCATTTCGGGCCGAAGCCGTTTTGGCTCCACTCCACGCCCAGGCATTTCCAAAGCGCGCGAAATCCGGTTATAAGGCCTCATTGCAAAACCAGCCGGCAGTTGATTTTTCATGAGTGTTCAATCCGTTAAAGCATTCTTCGCGGCCAATGCTCCCGACATCCAAGTCATCGAACTCGCGGTCAGCACCGCGACGGTGGATCTGGCAGCCACCGGTCACGGCGTGAAACCCGAACAGATCGCCAAGACGCTGGCCATCAGGCTCGGCGAGGAAATCGTTCTCGTCGCAGCCAAGGGTACGGCGCGGCTCGACAACAAGAAGTTCAAGGCGCGGTTTTCCACCAAGCCGCGTATGCTGCCACTTGATGAGGTCGAGCGCGAGACGGGTCACCCCGTGGGCGGCGTGTGCCCATTCGGATTGGTGCGGCCGCTCAAGGTCTATTGTGATATTACGCTCAAACCCTATGACGAGGTGGTGCCGGCGGCTGGCGGAACGCATGCCGCGGTGCGGATTTCGCCCGCCCGCATGGCCGAACTGACCAATGCCCAGTGGATCGATGTTTGTGAGTGAGGCCATGACGATCACCGCCGCCTAATGCCGCGCTGCCCGTGCCCTGACCGACGTGTCCCGCGAGATGCTGTCGGACGCGACCGGTGTCGAGGAAAAGGTGATCCGCGCTTTCGAGAAGAAGCTGAGTGAGCCGGATGCAGAGGTGATCGCACGGTTACGTCACCAGCTCGAGGCTTTTGGCGCCGTGTTTCTTCCCGAGGATACCCATGGCGGCATCGGCGTCAGACTCAAATTTACCCGCTCCGAAGCGAAGCGGGTCGCCAACCTGGAAAACGAGGACGGACCAGTGGGCGACGACGACATAGGCGAGTGAATTCGCCACGGGCGCCAATGTTTAGTGTTCACGCCAAATCGGGCTGAACGGGCTTTGGAATGCGGCTTTCCGGATCGATCTTCAAACGATCGCGTTTCGACACTTCGGGCGAAGTGTTCTGTTTTTCACCATCCGGAACAACCGCCACCGGCAGTCCGGTTTCCTTGTCGATCTGCATGTTATGGTCATTGCCGCGGACGGGCTCGCCGCGTCTGCCTACGCCTTCGCTGGCATCCTGGTCGCGCTGTTTCATTATAAAACTCCTCGGACAGGGTGGTAACCGGGAGCCGGATCATTGTCCGGCCCCTTGAACGGATCGACTTTAGTGAAAGGACTGGCCGTCCTTCTCCTCGATGGCGTCGGCGCCGTTCACGGAGAGCTTGACCCGACCGCCCTCGACTCCGGCGACATTATCGATCGAAACAAAATGATGATGGTCCTGATGACCGGGATCGTTCTCGCTACGCGTCAGCTTGATGCGGTTGCCCTCTATACCGTCCACGGTACCCACGTGGCGACCATCGGCGCCGACGACCTCGGCGTGTTCCTTGATGTCAGTGATATTGAACATGGGGTTCTCCTTTCGACGAGGGGAAACGCCCGAGAAGGAAATTGGATGCATCGGAAATCAACCGATAAGCAGTTCGGACCTGCTCCGGCAGAATGATTCCATTTAACAGTGAAAGGCTCTAGCTAAGCACCTGATGCAGTCTCGTGCTGGCTTCCGATCAGGCTGGCGAAGGCTGCGGCATAGGCAGCCCGCATGGCGAGACTCCGGGTTTCGGATTCCTCGGGCAGATCGGGCGCCACCCGCCGCATGACGATGCCGCTGATGAGCTTGGCCTGTTTGCGGTGAACGGGCTGGGCGTGGCTCTTTGCGTCCTGGTAGCTCTTCTGAAGGTCCGCACTCTGCCAGGCCGGATCTGCGACGACCGAAGACGCAGCCTTCATGGCCGCCTTTGTCGCCGCCTTGAAGGCAGCAGGCTCGATCGGCGGCGCATTCTTGCTGTCCTCGATCGGCTTTTCGGCTTTGGCCATGGTTTTGGCCACGAACACCTGCCGCAAGGCCTGCTTGCGGGCGAGCAGGGGCTTGGGCGCGACGAAGGGCTTGGATTCGGCGACGGGCCTGGGCGCGGCTGCGACCGGTTTATCGGGCACAGCCTTACGTTGATCCACAGCCGGCGCTTCTCCCGGAGGAGGCGACGTCTTGAATTTCAACGAAAGTATCGGTCGTCCCGTCTTGCCGTCCATTCCCCTGTCCTGCCTGAGCGGTTCGAAAATCGCTAAGCGATAGCACTCCTTCACGTGAGTTGCGTGACGTGTCAACCGCGAAGGCGGTTTTAACAAGCCATCAGGCCACGCTTTTTCAAAAATGCTGCCGCAACGACCCGAAATGCGCAATGACCGATACCGTTCCCTCAAGAAATGGCGGCGGGGCAAATAGCTGCCTCGGTACGAGACCGCCCCGCGTCTGGAAGGTCATTAATGTTGATTTCAATCAAAATCCACCTGTAACTCACAAGAAGTGGGGATTGTAATATGGTCTTGGTGAGCGCTTTTTAAGTAAAGCCAGATCTTCAATTTTAGGGTGGATGACTATCTGTCTGGCGGAAGCGAGTGGAGCCATGGAAGCGCTAAGGAGGGATGCCTACGTTGCGGACATGCCCCTGGTATGCCGCTCGTGCGCAGTGCGCGACGACGGAATTTGTGGCGCCATGACCGACGGACAACTTTCCGACCTCTGCCGCCACACCACGCGCCGGAAAATCGACCACGGTTCGGAGCTGCTCAGCCAGGGTGAACGCATCCTCTCCTATGCAAATATCCTCAAAGGTGTCGTCAAGCTCACCAAGCGGATGTCGGATGGGCGCCAACAAATCGTCGGCCTGCAATTTGCCCCCAACTTTATCGGCCGTCCTTTCGCCGATGAAAGTGCCCTGACCGCCGAGGCCGCCACCGATATCGAGATTTGCGCGGTCTCCAAGCCTGCGCTCGACAATATGATGATTCATGCGCCGGATCTCGGGCACAGGCTTCACCGTCAGGCTCTGGTCGAACTCGATGAGGCACGCGACTGGATGCTGACGCTCGGGCGAAAAACGGCGCGCGAGAAAGTCGCGAGCTTCCTGCACCTCATCGCAACCCACAGCACACGCGATGGCCGCGGAACATTGCGGTTCGAACTGCCGCTGAGCCGTCAGGACATCGGCGATTTCCTCGGTCTCACCATCGAGACCGTCAGCCGGCAGATCACCAAGCTCAAGCGGGAGAACGTGATCCGCATCGAAAACAGCCGTAACGTCACGATCCACGATCTCCACCGTCTCGCTGATGTCGCCGGCGTCGATTGTTGATTTTTGCCGCGACGCGGTTTCAGCATTCCTTACCTTGAACCATCATCCGCGCCGAGTGACCAGCCCGGCCTGCGCTTGTCCGCGAAGGCGGCGCGGCCTTCTCGCGCTTCGGCGCCGTCTCCCAATATAGCGATCAAGCGCTCGGCGTGAATGAGTTTTTCAGCTTCCGCCATGTCCCGCATCTCGGACAGGGCCTTCTTGCCGGCAGCGATCGCGCCGGGTGCGCCCAGCATCAGTTTGTCGATGACCGACCGGATCAGCGGATCCAGGTCGGCGGCGGGCACGGCGCGATTGACGAGGCCGTAGCGTTCGGCCTCAATGGCGTCGATCGTTTCGCCGAGATAAGCCATTTCGCGAAAATGCCGCTCGGGGATCTGATGCATCAGGCGGGTTGCAATCATCATCGGGAAAACGCCGACGCGCACTTCCGGCAGGCCGAACTTCGCGTGATCGGCGGCATAGGCGAGATCGCAGGCCGCGACGAGGCCAAGGCCGCCGGCGAGCGCCGAACCATTGAGCCGGGCGATCACCAGCTTGTCGCAGCCCTGGATGGCGCGCAGCACGTTGCCGATCGGGTTCGACCCGCCCGCCGAGGCGAACATGCTGGATTGATCCTTGAGGTCGGCACCCGAGCAGAAGGTCCGTTCGCCGGCACCTGTGAGAACGATGGCCCTCACGCCCATATCGGCCGAGGCCTTGCCGAGCGCCTCGACCAGCGCCGTAGTCATCGCGCCATTGATGGCATTGTGCCGGTCGGGACGATTGAGCGTGAGCCAGAGCACGGGTCCGCGTGGTTCCACGAGCAATTCCTCAGCCATGTCAAACCTCCCTTTTCGCCAACATCGCCCGGCCGGCGCGTGCAGTGTTGGGGCGGTTCAGCACTCCACTGATCCAGCCGCCGATCACGGCCACCGCGTCGAGGTCGACACCGGTCTCGATCCCCATGCCGTGCACGAGATAGAGCACATCCTCGGTCGCAACATTGCCGCTGGCGCCTGGCGCATAGGGGCAGCCGCCGAGACCCGCCACCGAGCTGTCGAAGACCGAAATGCCTTCCTCCAGGCTCGCCAGCACATTGGCGACGCCCTGGCCATAGGTGTCATGGAAATGCATGGCGATGTTTTCGATCGGAACGGACCCCGCCACCGCCTCGATCAGGTTGCGGATCTGCCATGCGCTGCCGACGCCGATCGTGTCGCCGAGCGAGATTTCGTAGCAACCCATGCCAGCGAGCGCCGCCGCCATCGTCACCACATCGCCGAACGGCACGGGGCCGTCATAGGGGCAACCCGCGACGCAAGAGACATAGCCACGAACACGTAGGCCCAATCCGAGCGCCCGCTTCGCTACGGGTGCAAGCCTTTCCAGGCTCTCGGCGCGGGAGCAGGCGATGTTCTTCTGGCTAAAACCTTCGGAGGCGGATACGAAAATCGCGACTTCTTCCACACCGGCAGCGAGCGCGGCATCCAGCCCCTTCATATTCGGGACCAGCGCCGGATAGGACGTGGTCGAGTGTCGGGCGATACCGTGAAAGACGGCATCGGAATCCGCCATCTGCGGCACCCATTTAGGCGAGACGAAGGAACCTGCCTCCACCACCGGCAGACCTGCGGCGGCGAGGCGATCGACGAGCTCGATCTTTACCGACGCGGGAACAACCGCCGCTTCATTCTGCAGGCCATCGCGCGGCCCGACCTCGACGATTTTCACCCTCGCCGGCAATGTCATGGGCGGATCTCCGGTCTAAACGATACGAGCACGGTGCCGGCCTCGGTCATCGCGCCTTCCGCGCAATTGAAGGCATCGACCACGCCATCGGTTGGCGCGCGGATCGCGTGCTCCATCTTCATCGCTTCCATGATGATCAATGCCGTGCCCTTGGCGACACGTTCGCCCGGTGCTGCAAGGATCGCCCGGATGATGCCAGGCATGGGGGCAGTCAGTGCGCCGGCTACGGCCTCGGAACCGCCCTCGCCCAACGGATCGGGAAGCGTTATGTGGAGATGTTGTCCCTCGGAGAACAGATCGAAGCGCTGGCCGTCTCCCCAGAAGAAGCCGCGCACCTTCCGATTGCCGATGCGGGCATCGAGAGTCCCGTCCCTATTCAGGGTGCCGTCCATGTCGAGGCCAATGCTATCATGCTCGAAGCGGAAGCCCGGATCGAGATATTCAATGATGGGCTCGACCAATTCACCATTAAGTTCGAAGCGCAATGTCTCCCGCGCGGAGACATTCAGCCGGAAGCCATTCATCCGCGACCAGGGACTGGACGGATCGGATGATGCCGCTGCCTGCTGCCCGGCGATAGCCCGGCGATGCAGCAGCAGGCCGAAGCTGGCCAACGCAACGGACGAAACATCGATTGCCGGCGCTGCAAGAAGCACATCCTCGTGGCGACCGATGAAGCCCGTATCGAGTTCCGCCTTCTCAAACGACGGCAGTCCCACCAACCGCGAGAGAAAGCCGACATTGCTGGTGACACCGGTGATCGCGGTATCGGCCAGCGCGCGCCGCATGCGCGAGACAGCTGCCTTGCGGTCTACATCCCAGACGATCAGCTTGGCGATCATCGGATCGTAATGCACCGTGATGCGGTCACCCGCTCTGATGCCGCTATCGATGCGGACATGCGGGCCGGGTTCGGGCATCATCAGATGCGAGACAAGGCCGGTCGAGGGCAGGAAGCCGTTGGACGCATCCTCGGCATAGATGCGTGTCTCGATCGCATGGCCGTTGATCGTCAGGCTATCCCAGCTTTCGGGAAGCCTCTCGCCGGAGGCCACCCGCAGCTGCCATTCGACGAGATCGAGGCCGGTGATGAACTCGGTGACGGGATGCTCGACCTGAAGCCGCGTGTTCATCTCCATGAAGTAGAATTCGCCCCGGCTATCCAGAAGGAACTCGATCGTGCCTGCGCCCGAATAGCCGATAGCCTTTGCAGCGGCGACCGCCGCCTCGCCCATGCGCTTGCGCAGGTCGGGCGAGAGACTCGGCGCCGGCGCCTCTTCGATGACCTTCTGGTGGCGCCGCTGGATAGAGCAATCGCGCTCGAATAGCGAATAACAATTGCCGTGATTGTCGGCGAAGACCTGCACCTCGACATGGCGCGGCAGGACGAGATATTTCTCGATCAGCATCCGGTCGTCGCCGAAGGATGCCATCGACTCGCGCTTCGCCCCGGCGAGTTCGGCAGCAAAAACGTCCGACGTTTCCGCCACGCGCATACCCTTGCCGCCACCACCAGCGGAGGCCTTGATCAGCACGGGATAGCCGACCTTGGCCGCTTCGGAGAACAGCACTTCAGGCGATTGGTCCACGCCGTGATAGCCGGGCACCAGCGGCACGCCGGCGCCTGCCATCAGTGCCTTTGCCTCGCTCTTGCCGCCCATGGCGCGGATCGCCGATGCGGGCGGGCCGATGAAAATCAACCCGGCTGCCGTGCAGGCTTCGGCGAAGTCGGCATTCTCCGACAGGAAGCCGTAGCCGGGGTGCACCGCCTCGGCGCCGGAATCCAGTGCCGCCGAAATCACCTTTTGCTGGTCGAGATACGATTGCCGCGCCGGTGCCGGGCCGATCAGGCGCACATCGTCAGCGAGTGCGACATGCTGTGCATCGCGATCGGCTTCGGAGTAGACGGCGACGGTCTCGACGCCCATGCGGCGCGCGGTACGGATGATACGGGCGGCGATCTCGCCGCGATTGGCAATCAGGATCTTCTTGAACATCTGTCTCACATCCTGAAAATGCCGAACCGGGTCGGCTCGATCGGCGCATTGAGGGAGGCCGAAATTCCGAGCCCCAGTACCATGCGGGTGTCGGCGGGATCGACGATCCCGTCGTCCCACAGCCGGGCGCTGGCATAGTAGGGGTGCCCCTCGATCTCGTATTTGTCGCGGATCGGTGCCTTGAACGCTTCTTCCTCCTCGGCGGTCCAGCTCTTGCCGCTTGTTTCCATGCCGTCGCGCCGGACCTGTGCCAGCACCGATGCCGCCTGCTCGCCGCCCATGACGGAGATGCGGGCATTCGGCCACATCCACAGGAAACGTGGCGAGTAGGCCCGGCCGCACATGCCGTAATTGCCGGCGCCGAAGGAGCCTCCGATGACCACGGTGAACTTCGGCACTTTGGCGCAGGCGACCGCCGTCACCAGCTTGGCGCCATCCTTGGCAATGCCGCCCGCCTCGTATTTGCGGCCGACCATGAAGCCGGTGATGTTCTGCAGGAAGACGAGCGGAATGCCACGCTGGGCGCAGAGTTCGATGAAATGGGCGCCCTTGAGAGCAGATTCCGAAAACAGGATGCCATTGTTGGCGACAATGCCGACGGGATAGCCGAAGACATGAGCGAAGCCGCAAACCAGTGTCGTGCCGTAGAGCGCCTTGAACTCGTCGAATTCCGAACCATCGACGATGCGGGCGATCACCTCGCGCACGTCGAACGGTTTGCGCGCATCCGATGGCACGATTCCGTGCAGCTCGCTCGCGGGATAGAGCGGTTCGATACTCTTGCGCAGTTCGAGTTCAACGCGCTTGGGCCGGTTCAGCGTCCCGACGATGCTGCGCGCCATCGCCAGCGCGTGGCGGTCGTCATTGGCATAGTGGTCCGTGACGCCAGACGTGCGGGAATGGACATCCGCGCCGCCCAGATCCTCGGCCGAGACCACCTCGCCTGTCGCCGCCTTGACCAGCGGCGGGCCGCCGAGAAAGATCGTGCCCTGGTTCTTGACGATAACAGACTGGTCGCTCATGGCGGGCACATAAGCGCCGCCGGCGGTGCAGCTTCCCATCACGACGGCGATCTGCGGGATGCCCTCGGCCGACATTGTCGCCTGATTGTAAAAGATGCGGCCGAAGTGATCGCGATCGGGGAACACCTCGTCCTGGTTCGGCAGGTTGGCGCCGCCTGAATCCACCAGATAGATGCAGGGCAGCTTGTTCTCCCGGGCGATCTCCTGCGCACGCAGATGCTTTTTCACCGTCAGCGGATAATAGGTGCCGCCCTTCACGGTCGCGTCATTGACGACGACGACGCATTCGCGGCCGGCGACCCGGCCAATGCCGGTAAGAATGCCGGCGGCGGGAACGAGCTCATCATAGACCTCGTGGGCGGCGAACTGCGAGAATTCGAGGAACGGCGTGCCGGGATCGAGCAGGCCGTCAATCCGGTCGCGCGGCAGGAGTTTGCCGCGCGAGAGATGGCGTTCGCGGGCCTTCTCGCCGCCGCCGATGGCGATGTTCGAGACCTTGGATTTCAGGTCATCGACGAGGCCGCGCATGTAGGCGGTATTGGCGTCGAAGGTGGCGTCACGCGGGAGAGCGGAGGTGAGTTTCATTGCGTCATCATCCCCTCACGCATTGCTCTTGAACAGCTCACGCCCAATCAGCATCCGCCGGATCTCGCTGGTGCCCGCGCCGATCTCGTAGAGCTTGGCATCGCGCAGCAGTCGTCCCGCCGAACTGTCGTTGACATAACCGGAACCGCCGAGAAGCTGGATCGCATCGAGGGCCACCTGCGTCGCGCGCTCCGCGGCAAAGAGGATGGCGCCGGCCGCGTCCTGCCTTGTGATGCGGCCACGATCTGCGGCGCGGGCAACGGCGTAGACATAGGCACGCGAGGCGTTCATCGAAGTGTACATGTCGGCGATCTTGCCCTGGACGAGCTGGAACTCGCCGATCGCCTTACCGAACTGATGCCGCTCGCGACTGTGAGGCAGGACCAGATCGACGGCCGCCTGCATGATGCCGACAGGACCGGCCGCCAGCACGGCGCGCTCGAAATCGAGCCCGCTCATCAGCACGCCGACGCCATCGTTGAGCTTACCCAGGATGTTCTCCTCCGGCACTTCGCAATCCTCGAAGACCAGTTCCGAGGTCGGGGAACCGCGCATGCCGAGTTTGTCGAGTTTCTGGGCCGGGCGAAAGCCCTTGAAGGTCTTCTCTATCAGGAAGGCGGTGATGCCACGCGGGCCGGCTGCCATGTCGGTCTTGGCATAGACGACAAGCGTATCGGCTTCGTGGCCGTTGGTGATCCACATCTTGGTGCCGTTGAGCACATAGCGGTCGCCCTTTTTATCGGCCTTCAGCTTCATCGACACGACGTCGGAGCCGGCGCCGGTCTCGCTCATCGCGAGCGAGCCGACATGTTCACCGGATATCAGCTTGGGCAGGTAGCGCGTCTTCTGCTCCGGAGTACCCCAGCGGTTGATCTGGTTGACGCAGAGATTGGAATGGGCGCCATAGGACAGGCCCACGGAGGCCGAGGCGCGGCTGACTTCCTCCATCGCCACGCAATGGGCGAGATAGCCCATGTCGGCGCCGCCGAATTCCTCCTTCACGGTGATACCATGCAGCCCGAGCGCGCCCATCTCCGGCCAGAGATGGCGCGGGAAGCGATCCTCGCGGTCGGTCTCCATCGCAAGCGGGGCAATCCGGTCGGTGGCGAATTTCCGTACGCTGTCGCGCAGCGCGCCAATATCGTCACCAAGGTCAGCATCGAACAATGCGGCGAGATCCATCGTCAGTTCCTCCACTTGGGGCCGCCGGGCATCAACCTACTCCAGCGAGCCTTACCCGCAAAGCGCCTTCCGGCCTCCCGCTTTGCGGCGTTTCTCTCAATTGCCGTTACGGGCCGCTCTGCCTTTCGCCCACCGAAACCGAACGGCGGATGAAGGTCTTGATCGCGAAATTCGACTGGATGCGAGCCACGCCCGGCACCGTGGTCAAGAAATCCAGCAGTTCCTGGTAATGCGGCAGGTCGCGGACCATGGCATGCAGCAGGTAGTCCGAACTGCCGGATGTCTGGTAACCACCGACAACCTCCGGAACCGACGATACGCGGTCCTCGAAGGCGATCAGCACATCCTTGGTCTGGCGCTCGAGCGTGACCGAAATGAAGACGCCGATCGTGCCGAGCAGGCGGCTCTCATCAAGAACGGCGGCATAGCCCTGGATCGTGCCGCTTTCCTCCAGTTGCCGCACGCGCCTCAGCGTCGGCGAGAAGGACAGGCCGATTTTTGCCGCGAGATCGCGCCAGCTGATACGGCCGTCCTCGCCGAGTATGGCGAGAATCTTGCGATCGAAAGAGTCCAGTTCACGCATCTGGATCAATTGATCTACGATTTATGCCAATATTGGATCATTACTGTCGCCATAGCGCTTCCTCCCAATTCAAATTTGCACTGAAATAAACATTGAAGGGTGCTATTGTCAAATCCGGAATGGTTGAGGGCAACGCTTCGGGCGCTCGCATCATTGTGAGACCTCTGGCGGTGCACGTGCGTTATGATCTCAAGCGCGGACATTGCCATCGAGCAGCATTATGGTTCTGGGAGGAACGACAAGCATGACCGAGACCACCAAGCTCAGCCTCCACGTGCCGGAACCTGCGGTGCGCCCCGGCGGCCAGCCGGATTTCTCCAACGTCAAGATTCCAAAGGCGGGTTCGGTGCCCAGGCCCGAAGTGGATGCTGCACCCGAAGACATGCGCGATCTCGCCTATTCGATCATCCGCGTGCTCAACCGGTCGGGCGAGGCCGTCGGTCCCTGGGCCGGCTCATTGGCCGACGAAGAGGCGCTGGCGGGCCTGCGCGACATGATGCGGCTGCGCGCCTTCGACGCCCGCATGGTGATGGCGCAGCGGCAGGGCAAGACCTCGTTCTACATGCAGCATCTCGGCGAGGAGGCCGTGAGCACCGCCTTCCGCAAGGCGCTCGTCAAGGGCGACATGAATTTCCCGACCTATCGCCAGGCCGGCCTGCTGATCGCGGGCGGCTTTCCCATGGTCGAGATGATGAACCAGATCTATTCCAACGAGCTCGACCCGCTGAAGGGCCGCCAGCTTCCGGTTCTCTATTCCTCGAAGGAGCACGGCTTCTTCACCATCTCGGGCAACCTTGCCACCCAATACGTGCAGGCGGTGGGCTGGGCGATGGCATCAGCGATCAAGGGCGACAGCAAGATCGCGGCGGCCTGGATCGGCGACGGCTCGACGGCGGAGTCGGATTTCCACTCGGCGCTGGTCTTCGCCTCGACCTACAAGGCGCCTGTTATTCTCAACATCGTCAACAACCAGTGGGCTATTTCGACCTTCCAGGGCATTGCGCGGGGTGGCTCCGGCACGTTTGCCGCGCGCGGGCTCGGCTTCGGCATTCCGGCGCTGCGCGTCGATGGCAACGACTATCTCGCGGTTCATGCCGTGGCGAAATGGGCGGCCGAGCGGGCACGGAGTAACCTCGGACCCACACTGGTCGAATACGTGACCTATCGCTCCGGTGCCCATTCGACGTCCGATGATCCGAGCGCCTATCGTCCGAAGACGGAGTCCGAAGCTTGGCCGCTGGGCGATCCCATCCTCAGGCTCAAGAACCACCTGATACAGCGCGGTGTCTGGTCCGACGACCGCCACAAGCAGGCGGAAGCCGAAATCTCCGACGAAGTGATCCAGGCCCAGAAGCAGGCCGAGGCGCATGGCACGCTGCATGCCGGCGGCGGGCCGTCGGTGCGGGATATCTTCGAGGGAGTCTACGCCGAGATGCCGCCCCACATTCGCCGCCAGCGCCAGAAAGCAGGATACTGACATGCCCAAGATGACGATGATCGAGGCGGTGCGCAGCGCCATGGACGTGTCGATGGAGCGCGACGACGACGTGGTCGTATTCGGCGAAGACGTCGGATATTTCGGCGGCGTCTTCCGCTGCACCCAGGGCTTGCAGGCGAAATATGGCAAGACGCGCTGCTTCGATGCGCCAATCAGCGAATCCGGCATTGTCGGCACCGCGATCGGCATGGCGGCCTATGGGCTGAAGCCCTGCGTCGAGATCCAGTTCGCCGACTACATGTATCCGGCCTATGACCAGATCACGCAGGAGGCGGCCCGCATACGCTATCGCTCGGCGGGCGACTTCACCTGCCCGATCGTGCTGCGCATGCCCACCGGCGGCGGCATATTCGGCGGCCAGACGCATAGCCAGAGCCCGGAAGCGCTGTTCACCCATGTCTGCGGCCTGAAGGTCGTAGTGCCCTCAAACCCCTATGACGCCAAGGGCCTGCTGATTGCCTCGATCGAAGATCCGGATCCGGTGATGTTTCTGGAACCCAAGCGGCTCTACAATGGCCCGTTCGACGGTCATCACGACCGGCCGGTCATTCCCTGGTCGAAGCATGAATTGAGCGAAGTGCCGGATGGTCACTACACGGTGCCGATCGGCAAGGCCGAGATCCGCCGCAAGGGCAGCGCCGTGACCGTCATCGCCTATGGCACGATGGTACATGTGGCGTTGGCCGCCGCCGAGGAGACTGGCGTGGACGCGGAGGTCATCGATCTCAGGAGCCTGCTGCCGCTTGACCTCGACACCATTGTGCAGTCGGTCACCAAGACCGGACGCTGCGTCGTGGTGCACGAAGCGACGCTGACCTCGGGTTTCGGCGGCGAGATCGCCGCGCTGGTGCAGGAAAGCTGCTTCTATCACCTCGAAGCTCCGATCGTCCGCGTCGCCGGCTGGGACACGCCCTATCCGCATGCGCAGGAGTGGGATTATTTCCCCGGCCCGGCCCGCGTCGGGCGCGCGCTCACCGAAGTGATGGAGGCGTGAGATGGCTGAATATGTAATCACCATGCCGGATGTCGGCGAAGGCGTCGCAGAGGCCGAACTTGTCGAGTGGCATGTGAAGCCGGGCGATCCGGTGCGCGAGGACATGATCCTCGCCGCCGTGATGACCGACAAGGCGACAGTCGAAATCCCCTCGCCCGTCGCCGGCACCGTGCTGTGGCTCGCCGGCGAGATCGGCGATACGATCGCGGTGAAGGCGCCACTCGTTCGGATACAAGTTGCGGGTGAAGGCGGTGTTGAAGAGCCGATAGCGCCCTCGATGCAGGAAACCAGGGCTGAGGAACGCCTGCTGGTTGCCGAGCCTGAGAAGGTCGAGCTGGTCAAGCAGCCACGTCCGGCCGAACGGGTTGCGCTGGCCAAGGTCCCGGCAGCGGGCGAGGAACGCAAGCCGCTCGCCTCGCCCGCCGTGCGACGACGTGCGCAGGATATGGGCGTCGATCTGAGGCAGGTGCACGGCACCGGGCCCGCAGGCCGCATCACGCATGACGATATCGAGCAATTCCTCGCCGGCGGGTCGCAGAAGGCAGCGCCTGCGGGCCTTGCCCGCAAGACCGCGACCGAAGAGATCAAGATGGCGGGGATGCGCCGCCGCATCGCCGAGAAGATGTCGCTTTCGGCCTCGCGCATTCCGCACATCACCTATGTGGAGGAAGTGGATGTCAGCGATCTCGAGGATCTCCGCGAGACGATGAACAAGAGCCGCAAGGGCGACCAGCCGAAGCTCACCATCCTGCCATTCCTGATGCGGGCAATGGTGAAGACGCTCGGCGAGCAACCGGCGATCAACGCGACATTCGATGATGGCGCGGGCATCATCACCCGCCATGGGGCGGTACATATCGGAATCGCGACCCAGACGCCGGCGGGCCTGACCGTGCCGGTGGTCAAGCACGCCGAGGCGCGCGGTGTCTGGGATTGCGCCACGGAAGTCGCGCGGCTCGCCGAGGCGGCCCGCAACGGCTCAGCCCAGCGCGACGAGCTTTCGGGCTCGACGATCACGATTACCTCGCTGGGCGCGCTGGGCGGCATCGTCACCACACCGGTGATCAACCACCCTGAAGTGGCGATCATCGGCGTCAACAAGATGGTCATTCGCCCGGTCTGGGATGGCAACCAGTTCATCCCGCGCAAGATGATGAACCTGTCGTCGAGCTTCGACCATCGCGTCGTCGATGGCTGGGATGCCGCGATCTTCGTCCAGCGGATCAAAGCGCTTCTCGAAACGCCCGCCCTGATTTTCATCGAAAGCTGATGCCATGAAAGAGATTTCCTGCAAACTTCTGGTCATCGGCGCCGGTCCTGGCGGCTATGTGTGTGCCATCCGCGCCGGGCAGCTTGGCGTCGATACGGTGATTGTCGAGGCGAGGAAGCCCGGCGGCACCTGCCTCACGGTGGGCTGCATTCCGTCGAAGGCCTTCATCCACGCGGCCGAGGAATTCGACAAGGTCCGGCATTTTTCCAGTGGCAAGAGTGCGATCGGCATTTCGGTCGAAACGCCCAGACTCGACCTGGGTAAAACCGTCGAGTGGAAAGATGGCATTGTCGGCCGGCTGACAGGCGGCGTCTCGGCGCTGCTCAACAAAGCCCGCGTCAAGAACGTCAAGGGCGAGGCAAAATTCCGCGACGGCAAAACGGTCGAGGTGGAGACGGAGACCGGTACCCAGATCATCCGTGCCGAAAACATCGTCATCGCCACGGGCTCCGAGCCGATCGAGATCCCCGCTTTGCCCTTTGGCGGCGAGGTTATCTCCTCAACCGAAGCGCTTGCCTTGCGGGAGGTTCCGGCAAGGCTCGTCGTGGTGGGTGGCGGCTATATCGGGTTGGAGCTCGGCATCGCCTTTTCCAAAATGGGTTCCGACGTGACGGTGGTCGAGGCGACCAAGCAGATTCTGCCGCTCTACGACGGCGATCTCGTGCGGCCGGTCACCAAGAGGTTGAAGGAACTCGGCATAAGGGTGCTGACCAATGCCAGCGCTAAGAGCCTGTCGGACGGCGGACTGATCATCCAGACAGCTGAAGGCGCGAGCGAAACCCTACCCGCCGACAAGGTGCTGGTGACCGTGGGCCGCAAGCCGCGCATGGAAGGCTGGGGCCTCGATGAACTCGACCTCGATCGCGCCGGCCGTTTCCTCCGCATCGACGATCGCTGCCGCACCTCGATGCGCGGGATTTATGCCGTCGGCGATGTCACGGGCGAGCCGATGCTGGCGCACCGGGCGATGGCACAGGGCGAGATGGTCGCGGAGATCGTCGCCGGCCACAAGCGCAGCTGGGACAAGCGGTGCATTCCGGCCGTCTGCTTCACCGATCCGGAGATCGTCAGTGCGGGTCTCTCGCCTGACGAAGCACGCGGACAGGGCATCGAGATCAAGGTCGGGCAGTTTCCGTTTGCCGCCAATGGCCGTGCGATGACGACGGAATCGGAGGATGGTTTCGTTCGCGTGGTGGCGCGCGCCGACAATCATCTCGTGCTCGGCATCCAGGCCGTAGGCCAGGGCGTGTCCGAACTCTCCAGCGCCTTCTCTCTGGCGATCGAGATGGGCGCCCGGCTGGAGGATATTGCGGGCACGATCCATGCGCATCCGACCAGGAGCGAAGGGTTCCAGGAAGCCGGGCTCAAGGCCTTGGGGCAGGCGTTGCATATCTAGGGCATCCGCCTTTGATCCCCGCAGGATCACAAGGGCGTGACCGGGGGAACGAGCGGGCTGCGAGCCCGTTTCGCTGGGCACCACTTAATGCCGAGGACAATCCAATGAGAACAACAAGTCTAGTGCTGGCTGCGGGCCTGAGCGCGGTCTTCGCCGTGTCGTCGATACTGCCTGCGCAAGCGTTTCCCAATTCGCCGCCCAGGGTGGAAACGAACTCGCCGATCCAACTGGCGCAGGTGAAGGTCAAAGTGAAAGTGTGGCGCGGCCATCGCGGCTATCGCTACCATCGCCGGGGTTACAAGCGCCATGTCGACGGCTTCTGGTATCCTTCCACTGCCTTCGTGATCAAGGTGAGGCCGGGCGTTCGCGTCTCCGGCAGCCGTCACGTCCGCTGGTGCCGCGCGCAATATGCGAGCTACCGGGTTTCGGACAATACGTGGAAGCCTCGCGGAGACCGGCGCCGGATTTGCCGTTCGCCCTATCGGTAATGAACGTGCCGGAGGCGTGAATGACCTCCGGCACTTTTTCTAGGCGCTGATTTCGACCGCCAGTACCGCGACGCAGTCACCCGGTTTCACGAGGCCGGGGAAGTGGCGAGCCGCAAGTATACCATTCATCTTGGCGTCCACGGCTTGCGGCTCGGCACCTGTGCGGCCCACGGGATAGATGAGCGCGATTGTGTCGCCGGCATGGATCGCGTCACCCAAATCAACGACAAACTCGATCAAGCCACCATCCTCGGCGAACGAGAAGCAATTCCCATTCGGCATGTCGAGCCATGATGTTTGCCGCGCCTCGACCTCTCCCTTGAGGATACCCGCCTTCACCAGCACATTTCGGACGCCGCGCTTGGCGATCCCGGCCGTTCTGGCCGTCGCGGTGCCGCCGCCGCCGAGTTCGGTGGTGACGAACACCTTGCCCATCTCCTCGGCCGCCGTGTCGTACATACCCACCGCATCGATCTCCAGCATCGCCATGGAATAGGGCGCGCCGAAGGCGTCGACCAGTTCAAAGGATCTGCGTTCCTGCTCCTTGTCGGGCAGCCGATGGGCGGCGCAATAGGGCAGGAAATCCAGCGTCCTTCCGCCCGAATGGAAGTCGAGCACGATATCGGCCATCGGCAGGAGATGCCGTTGGAAATAATCGGCGATCTTCTGGGTGACCGTGCCATCGGCCAAGCCGGGAAAGCTGCGGTTCATGTTGCCCTTGTCGATCGGCGACGTCCGCGTGCCCGAGAGAAAAGCAGGATAGTTCATGGCCGGCACGATGATGATCGTGCCGGTGACGTCCTCCGCTTTAAGCGAGCGCGCCAGATCGAAGAGCGCGATCGGCCCCTCATACTCATCGCCATGGTTGCCGCCGGTGAGAAGGGCCGTCGGCCCCTCCCCGTCGCGGACGACGGTGATCGGGATCATCACCGAGCCCCAGGCGGAATCGTCACGGCTATAGGGCAGCTTGAGAAAGCCGTGCTGGACGCCCGGCGCCATCAGATCGATGGTCGGGGATATCGGTGACGGCCGAATTTCATGTACTCCCATCAACGTCAATCCTTGACCACCAGCTTGCGCGGCACATTGGCCAGGCATTCGACGCCGGTGTCGGTGATCAGGATGCTCTCGGTAATCTCAAGCCCCATGGTTTCGAGCCAGAGGCCGGTCATGAAATGGAAGGTCATGCCAGGCTTGAGTTCGCTCCGGTCGCCGGGGCGCAGGCTCATGGTCCGCTCGCCCCAATCCGGCGGATAGGACACGCCGATGCCGTAGCCGGTTCGATTGTCTTTCACGATGCCGTATTTCTTGAGCACCGCGAAGAACGCGTTGGCGATATCCTCGCAGGTGTTGCCGGGCTTGGCGGCCGAGAGACCCGCATCCATGCCCTCCAGCGTCGCCTTTTCGGCATCGAGGAATTCCTGTGTCGGCTTGCCCAGGAAAACGGTGCGCGAGAGTGGCACATGGTAGCGATTGTAGCAGCCGGCGATCTCGAAGAATGTGCCCTCGCCGGATTTCATCGGCTTGTCGTCCCAGGTCAGGTGCGGGGCGGAGGCATCGCGGCCCGACGGCAGCAGCGGCACGATGGCCGGATAATCGCCACCGATGCCATCGACACCACGCGTGCCGACATCATAGATTTCGGCGACGAGATCGCATTTACGCATGCCGACCTCGATTTTGTCGGTGATGCGCTGGTGCATGGCCTCGACGATGCGGGCGGCGTTGCGCATGTATTTGATCTCGGTCGGGCTTTTCACGGCGCGCTGCCAGTTCACCAGCGCGGTCGCATCGATGAACTTCGCATTCGGCAGATGCTTGACCAAGGCTGCGAAGGCCGCCGCCGAGAACCAGTAATTGTCCATCTCGACGCCGATGCGGAGCGAGCCGAAGCCCTTGTCCACGAGCAGGCTTGCGAGATAATCCATCGGGTGCCGCTCGGTCGACTGCACATAGTGGTCGGCATAGCCGATGATGTTCTCTTGGCTAAGATAGGCGGTCAGCTTGGCGCCGTTGGCGTCCTGGCCGCGGCCATACCAGATCGGATCGCCATGCGGCGGCACGATCACGGCCTGGTGGACATAAAAGGACCAGCCATCGTAGCCGGTCAGCCAGTTCATGTTGGACGGATCGCTGCAGATCAGCAGGTCGATACCCTTGGCCTCCATGGCTTGCCGGGTCTTGTCGAGGCGTGCGGCAAATTCCTCGCGCGTGAATTTGAGTTCGACATCAAGCATAGTAATCCTTCCCGTGCGGTGTTCCGCATTCACATTTCAAATTTCGTGCCCACGCCAGCTTTTTGGGCGCGTGCGAAGGCAAGCGTTGCGATGGCCGTGTCCTGAATTCCGGTGCCGGTCAGGTCGGCGAAGGTGATCTCCTCGTCGCTGGTGCGGCCCACGGTCTGGCCGGCGACGATCTGGCCGAGCTCGGCGAATTCCTGGTCCGCAGCGACAAAGCCCCTGGCGATCGCTTGATGCAGTTCGCCGAGTTTCCGCGTCTGGGATAGACGGTCGGCGACGTAGATATCGGCGCGGATAATGGCGGCCGGATCGATCTCGTTCTTGTGCTCGGCGTCGGAGCCCATGGCGGTCAGGTGTTGGCCCGGCGAGAGCCATTCGGCCCTGACAATGGGTTCGTTCGAAGGGGTCGTGGTGACGATGATATCGGCACCCGACATCGCGGCCTGCGCATCGGCCGATGCCGTGATCTCGATGCCGAGTTTCGTCGTCACCGCCCTGGCCATGGCTTCGGCCTTCTCGATATCGCGTGCCCAGATTCGCGCATGCCGAATCGGGCGGACAAGCGTCAGCGCTTCCAGTTGCAAGCCCGCCTGCACCCCCGCACCGAAGATCGCCGCGACGGAGGAATTCTCCCGTGCGAGGTGCTTCGCCGCCACCGCGCCGGCCGCCGCTGTGCGGACATCGGTCAGGTAGCCATTGTCCAGAAGCAGCGCCTGCACCAAGCCTGTTTTGGCGGACAGCAGCACCATCATGCCGTTGGTGGAGGGAATGCCCAGCTTGGGATTATCGAAGAATCCGGGGCTGATCTTGATCGCAAAGCCGTCGAGGCCGGGCACGTAAGCCGTCTTCACATCTACCTCGCCGCGCGCTTCGACAATGTCGAGGCGCAGGATCGGCGGCATGACGACGGGCTTGGTCGCCAGTGCTCGGAACGCGTCCTCGATACACACGACAGCGTCGGCATCGAGGCGAATGATCTTGCGGAGATCCTTTTCGGTGAGGATGGTCATGTCGCTCATGTCGCATTCTCCAGTTCGCCGCCATTGATGATATGGCGATGCAGGCGCATGTCGATGTTGCGCCCTGACAGAATAACAGCCGTCGGACCGGAAAGTTTGAACTTGCCCGCGATCAGTGCCGCGATGCCGATCGCGCCGGCGCCTTCGAGCACCTCGCGCTCCTGTTCGTAGGCATGGCAGATTCCGGCCGCAATCTCCGCCTCGGTTACCAGAACGATGTCGTCCAACAAGTCCCGGCACATCGAAAAGGTCAGCTTATTGTCCAGCCCGATGCCGCCGCCGAGCGAATCCGCGAGGCTCGGATATTCCTCAACCTCGACCGGATGGCCGGCGGCGATACTCAGTTTCATCGCGGCACCGCGATCCATGGTCAGGCCGATGATCTTCACATCCGGTTTCAGCGCCTTGATCGCTGCCGCGATGCCGGAAGCAAGCCCACCGCCGGAGACCTGCACCAGCACGGTTTCCAGTTCGGGCAGGTCTTCGAGCAGTTCGAGCCCGATCGTGCCCTGCCCCGCGATCACTGCCGCATTGTCGAAAGGCGGCACCATGATCAGCCCCTCCTCGGCAACCAGCCGGTCGACCTGGATCTGCGCTTCGTCCTGCGACTTGCCGCATATCCTGACCTCGGCACCCAGCCGGCGCACCTCGTCCAGCTTGTTCTGGGGCACCAGGCTCGACATGCAGATGGTGGCCTTCGAGCCGACGGAGCGCGCCGCATAGGCCAGCGCCCGGCCGTGATTGCCCGTCGAGGCCGCCACCACGCCATGCCGGCGCTGGTCCGCCGAGAGCGTCAGCATGGCATTGGTGGCGCCCCGAAGCTTGAAAGCGCCGGTCCGCTGCTGGCTTTCGAGCTTGAGATGAACCGGCACGCCGCGAAGCGCGGACAGGCTTGCGGACTGCGCCATCGGCGTCCTCAGCGCATGGCCGGAAATCCGTGCCGCCGCTGCACGGATATCATCGAGACTGACGTGATTTTCCGCAGGCATCGGTCAGGCCCCGGGCATTTGCAGTGTCATGAGACGGCCGAGTTCGGGGCGGAACGTTTGATCGCCGCAGAGCCGCAGGCACTGCCAGGCGGTCGCCAGGTTGCTTGTCACCACAGGCTTGCCGATGGCCTGTTCGATCTCCCTCGCGACTCCTGCCGCACGGAGCGCGGTGCAGGAAATGAACAGCGCGTCGGATTTCGGGTCGAATGCCTCCCTGGCAAACGCCACGATCTCGGCGGGCGCAACGCGAGCCATTTCGCGGTCGTCGGCCATATCAAGGCAAGTGAAACGATCGATGCCGAAGCCAAGGCCGGAGAAATAATCCGCCATCGGCCGGCTGGTCTCGACCGTGTATGGTGTCAAGACGCTGATGTTGCGCGCGCCGAAGGCCTTGAGTCCGAGCACTGCGGCGGCGGTCGGAGTGACGACATTCGCACCCGGCTTCGCCTTGCGGATCGCCGACGTCACCTCGTCATCGCCGATCACTACGGAGGCCGAAGTGCAGGAATACATGATCGCGTCGAGTGGTTCGCCCGGCAGGATCAGGCCCGCACCCGTGGTCAGCGACGGCTGCATGGCGCGGAGATTTTCCGGTGTCGTCGGATTGGCGTAATGGATGCGGCTGACATAGATGCCGATATCGGCACCCGCGACCATGCGGGCGAAATCCGGCTCGGTCGTGTGGTCGGTCGCAAGAATAACGAGCCCGATGCGCTTCACGAGCGGCCGGCTATCAAGCACCGGCGCGCGCGCGGCCACGCCGATTTCGATGTCGCGGATCATCAGTAGTTCCTCCGGGCAAAGCGTTCCTCGAGCCAGCGCAGGAAGACGACCGAGATCAGGCTCATGACGAGGAAGAAGATGCCAACCATGGTCATCGGCTCGATGTAACGATAGCTCGAATTGGCGACACTTTTTGCCTGGTTCATCAGTTCGAGCACGGTGATCGCCGACAGCAGAGGCGTTTCCTTGAACATGGCGATCAGGTAATTGGCGAGCGCCGGGATCATCGGCGGGATCGCCTGGGGCAGGATTACGTGGATCCAGGTCTGGCGCGTCGTGAGATTGGTCGCCTTCGCCGCCTCCCACTGGCCACGCGGTACGTTCTCGATACCGGAGCGATAGACCTCCGCCGCATAGGTGCCGTAATGCAGGCCGAGGCCGATCACGCCGGCCACCAGCGCCGGCAGGCGGATGCCGATATCAGGCAGCACGTAGAAAATGAAATAGAGTTGCACCAGTAGCGGCGTGCCCCGGATGAACTCGACCACGAACCCGGTCACTTTCGACACGACCATGACGGGCGAGCGGCGGAGGATGGCGAAGACGAGGCCGATGATCGCCGCGACGATGGCGCCGAGCACGCTGGCGATGATGGTGATTTTCAGCCCTTCGAGAAGGGTCGGCATGATCTGCCAGACGAATGCCCAATCCCACTCCATCGCCTACGCCCTCACGCCATCGAGATTGCGGGTCACGCGGCGCTCGAGTCGGCGCATGAGGAAGGAGATCGTCCAGGACATCGCGAAATAGAGGATCAGGATCGTGCCGAATGGGACCAGCGTGCTGCCGGTCTGGGCACGCACGACCTGGGCCTGGAAGGTCATGTCGGTGAGCGAGATCAGCGAGACGACAGCCGTTCCCTTGAGCAATTCGATCGCGTTGTTGCAGAAGGTCGGCAGCATCAGCGGCAGCGCTTGCGGCAGGATGACATGGCGCATGCGCTGGAACCGCGAGAGGTTGACTGCGATGCAGGCTTCGAATTGTTCGCGCGGAACCGACTTTACGGCGCCGCGCACCACTTCAGCGCCGTAAGCTCCAACATTGAGGCCAAGGGCGAGGACGCCCGCCTGCATCGGCGTCAGCGTCACGCCGGCAAAAGGCAGCACGAAATAGACCCAGAAGAGCTGCACGAAGATCGAGGTGCCGCGAAAGAACTCGATATAGGTCGTGGCGAGAGCCCTGATTGCAAAAAAGCGCGACAATCGGCCGAGCCCGGCGATGAACGCCATGACCAACGCCAGCACTGAGCCCATCAGGGTCAGCTCAAGCGTCACCAGCGCGCCTTGCAGAATGAGGCCTATATAGCCGGACCAGTCGATCATCGGGTTGGTGTTCCGTTCTCAATTGGAAGAGTTTGCCCCGCGCCCTTCCCCCGTTGAAGCAGGGAGAAGGGACACCCGACACTCCTCACACCGCTTCAAAGGCGAGGAGCGTCGGGTAACGGGCAGACGAGTTCACTTCGCAGCACACAGCTTGTCGCGCGAGGTCGACATGGCGGCGGCGGCCGAGAAGCCGTAGGGCTCGATGATCTTGGCGAACTCGCCGGACTCCTTGAGCTTCTTCAGTTCGACATCGAATGCGTCGCGGAGAGCCACGTCATCCTTATGGAAGGCCGCGCCATCGCAATAGACCGGGGCGCCGACGACAGGTGCGATGACTTCGAGATTCGGGTCATTGGCCTTCTTGACGAGGTCATTGATGGAAAGCACCGGCAGGGAATAGGCGTCGATGCGGCCATCCTGCAGCATCTTGAGGCCGCTCTGGCCGTCCGGCACCACGATGACGCGATCGCGCGGCACGCCGGCATCGAGCGCCAGCTTTTCTTCGGTGCCGCCGCCCGGCGCGCCGATCCTGGCGTCTGCGTTCTTGGCGATATCGGCATAGCTCTTGAAGCCGAGCGGATTGCCCTTCTTGACCAGCAGCGCCTCGGCATCGCAGAGGATCGGCTCGGAATAGGCGACGGCGGAGCAACGCTCCGGCTTCATGAACAGGCCGGCGGTGATGACGTCATGGCGATGAGCCTGGAGGCCGGGGATCATCGCGCCATATTCGGAGATCGAAGCGACGATCTCGTTGATGCCGAGTCGCTTGAACACCTCGCGTGCGACATCCGGGGCGGCGCCCGAAACCTTGCCGTCGGCTGCGACGGCCGTGAACGGCGGCTCATTGGCGATGGCGACGCGGGCAAAGCCCTGGTCCTTGAGTTCCTGGAGCTTGTTCTCATCGGCAAAAACCGGGGCCGAGGCGAGCATGACGGCGAATGTGGATGCGCCCGCTGCAAGCTTTATGATGCTGGATAGTTTCATAGTTCGTCTCCTCTGGGGATTTTACATTGTTTGTTGGAGCATGCCCTCGCGTGAACGCTCAGACGCGGTGCCCGGCCGCTATGATCTTGCGCAGGAAGGTTTGCGTGCGTTCCTGTTTGGGATTTCTGAAGATTTCGTCCGGCTTGCCTTCCTCGACTATTCTGCCGCGATCGAAGAACAGGATCCGGTCGGCGAAATCGTGGGCGAAGCCCATTTCATGGGTGACGAGAAGCATGGTCATGTCGGTTTCAGCGGCCAGCTTCTTCATGACATTGAGCACCTCCTCGACCAATTCAGGGTCGAGCGCCGAGGTCACCTCGTCGAACAGCATGATGCGGGGCGAAAGCGCGAGCGCACGGGCAATCGCCGCACGTTGTTTCTGTCCACCCGAGAGCTGCGCCGGTACATGCTTGGCCTTGTCGGCCATGCCGACCATCTCAAGCAGTTCCATCGCCCGCTTTTCGGCCGCCGGCCGCGTAACGCCCTTGGTCAGGATCGGCGCAAGCGTGACATTGTCGAGCACGGTCTTGTGCGGAAAAAGGTTGAAATGCTGGAAGACCATGCCGATCTTGGAGCGCATCTTCTGCAGGTGCCGCTCGTCGGCGGGAACCAGCGTCCCACCCTTCGGCATGTGATAGAGCTGCTCTCCCTCGACCTCGATATGGCCACCGGAAATGCTCTCCAGCGTCATCAGGATGCGGAGGATCGTCGTCTTGCCCGAACCGGAAGGGCCGATCAGCGCCAGCTTCTCGCCGGGCATCACGTCTATCGACAGGCCGTCGAGCACGGTCAAGGGACCGTAGCGTTTGACGATATTGTCGATGCGGATGATGGGCGCTGGCATTCATGTCTCTCCCTGTTGAGACAAGCGATGCCCTAACGATTATCCTGATCCGAAATCATGTCAATTGCCAAAATAATATCATGACAATTTTTCCGAAACTGCGCGAAATGAAGACATATCGCCTCAAATCGCAAGCAGCAGGGCTTCGGGATCGGCAACGCTCAACGAAGCTACAATCCCCAATCCGGTCTTCAGTTCCGCCTCGGTGGTGGAACCGAGCGAGATGCGGACGGCAGGATGCCAGGTCTCGCCGCTCGTGCGAAAAGAGCTTCCCGGCGCGATCGCCACGCCCCTGAGCCTTGCCTGGGACACGAAACCTTCTTCGGTATGCGCGCCGGTCAACGGCAGCCAGACATGCAGGCTTTGGGGGTGATTACGATAATCGAGCCCGGCGAGCGTATCAGCCGCTATCGCATGCCTGACGGCGAGCGCCCGGCGCTGCCAGCCCACCAGTTCCATCGCCGTGCCATCGCTCACCCATTTGGTAGCGATCTCGGCGATCGACGGTGTTGCCATCCAGTTCGAGACCAGATGCCTGTTGGCGACGGCCGCGACATAACGATCGGGCGCCGCGAGATAGCCAATGCGTAGGCCGGGCACGGTGATCTTGGTGAAGCTCGTGATGTAGAGCGTTCGTTCCGGGGCAATCGCCGCCATCGGTGGCGGGCGGTTTTCCACCAGCGGACCGAGGATGTCGTTCTCGATGATCGCGAGATCGTGCCGCCGCGCGACCTCGGCCAGCGCCTCGCGGCGTTCCGCACCCATCATCGCAGCCATCGGATTGATGACCGTCGGCTGCAGGAAGACGGCGCGAACATTGCCCTTGCGGCACGCCGCCTCCAGTGCGTCGGGCAACATGCCCTGCTCATCGATCGAAACGCCTTCTAGATGAAGGCCGAGATAGGTCGAGAGCGGCACCAGGGTATGGTGGCTGATTGCCTCGACCACGACGGTGGAGCCCGGCGGCGCAACGCTCATCAGCGCTGTGGTCATGCCGGAGGTCGCGCCATTGGTGACGCTGATATTGAGCGGAGAGATATCCACGCCGCAGCGCGCCAGCCACTCGGCGGCGGCAACGCGATGCCGGGGAAAGACGACGTTCGGCCGGAAAGACAGCGCCGAGCTGGCCGGCAGGTTCTCGGCCAGCCAGCCAAAGGCTTCCCGCATCTTCTCGAGATGGTACTGGTCACAGGCAGGCTTCAGGATCGAAAGATCGATGAGTTCGCCCAGCCGCTCGGGCAGGTAGGGCGGTTCGGGCTCCTTGCGCAGCGTCTGGACGAAGGAGCCACGGCCGATCTCGCCCGAGATCAACCCGCGACGGATCAGGTCGTCATAGGCGCGGCTGACCGTCTGTACCGAGAGTTTCAGGCTGTCCGCCATCGTGCGATGCGGCGGAAGCCGGGCACCGCTGACCAGAACGCCATCCTGAATGGCGCGCGCGATCTGCTCGGCGAGTGAGAGATAAGCCGGACGGCGAAGGAGGGTCGGATCGGGCTGCCAATTTGTCATGATTATACAGCTATCAAAACCAGTACAATTGACAACCGAAATTTACTCCACCAATGTCTCATTCCACAATTTGTCATGAATCCATGCGAGACTGCTCATGAAACTCGATGCCATCGACTTGCGCATCCTGGATGCCATCCAGCGCGATGGCCGCATCACCAAGCTCGCGCTCGCGGAGAAGGCCGGACTATCGCCGACGCCCTGCTGGATGCGGCTGCAGAAGCTTGAAAAGGCCGGCATTGTCAGCGGCTATCATGCGCATCTCAACCTGCGGAAGGTCGCACCGGTCGCCACCGTGCTGATGGAGGTGACACTCGCCAACCACCGCCAGGCGGATTTCGAGCGCTTCGAGCGGGCGATCACAGCCATTCCCGAGATTGTGGCCTGCTGGTCTGTGGGCGGCGGCGTTGACTACGTGCTGAAGATCATGGCTGCGGATATCGACGCCTACCAGCGGCTGGTCGATGGTCTGCTCGACCGCGAGATCGGCATCGAGCGCTACTTCACCTACATTGTCACCAAGACGATCAAGGAGGAGACGGTCCAGCCGCTCTCCGAACTCCTGCCAAGTCAGGAGTGATCGGAGGTTCTCTCTCCGCATGGGCCGCGAAAGAGAGAGACTCTCTATTGGCGAGGCTGAGAACAGTCACATTCTCCGATGCGCGCCGCTAGACTCTGCGGCAACCGACGACAGGAGACCGGAGTTGAGAGCCATTTTCGCGCGCGCCGATTTTCACGATGCCCTGGCGGGTCTCAAGGACCGCCATCTTCTTCGCAACCTCGCCTATGCCGATGGCCGCTGGCTGGCGGGCAATGACGGCAAAGGCTTCGAGGTTACCGATCCCTCCAACGGCAAGGTGCTGGCCTGGGTCGCGGCGGTGGATGCCGATCAGGCGACCGCGGCGATCGATGCCGCACAACGCGCTTTCCCCAAGTGGCAGGCCCTGCTGCCACAACAGCGCGGCGCGATCCTGCGCAGATGGTACGAGCTGATGCTCGAACATCGCGAGGATCTGTCGCTGATCGTGACGCTGGAACAGGGCAAGCCGCTCGATGAATCGCGCGGCGAGACTGATTATGCCGCATCCTTCGTCGAATGGTATGCCGAGGAAGGCAAACGGCTGAATGCCGAGAGCGTCACCAGCCACCTGCCGGGTGCCGAGATGATGGTACGCCGGCAGGCGATCGGCGTTGCCGGCCTAGTCACGCCGTGGAATTTCCCCTCCGCCATGCTGACCCGCAAGGCTGCGGCGGCACTCGCTGCCGGCTGCACCGTGGTCGCCCACCCCTCATCCGAGACGCCACTTTCAGCGCTGGCACAGGCGGAATTGGCCGAGCGGGCGGGCATGCCGGCGGGTGTGTTCAATGTTTTGACCGGTGACGCAGCCACCATTGTTGGTCAGATGTGCCGCGACAGCCGCGTCCGGGCGATGAGCTTCACCGGCTCGACCCAGATCGGCAAGCTGATCGCCGAACAGAGTGCGGCGACTATGAAGCGGCTGGTGATGGAACTCGGCGGTCATGCGCCGCTGATCGTCTTCGACGATGCCGATATCGAGCGCGCCGTGCGGATCACCATCGATGCCAAGTTCGCGACATCCGGCCAGGATTGCCTTGCCGCCAACCGCATCTATGTCCAGCGAGGTATCGTCGAAGCATTCACGGCGCGGCTGGCGAAACGCGTGGCAGCTCTCAAGGTCGGTTCCGGCCTCGAACCCGGCGTCGAAATCGGCCCGCTGATGCACGAGCGCGGCGTGGCCAAGGTCGAGGAACAGGTCGCTGATGCCGTCGCCCATGGCGCGCGGCTGGTGACCGGCGGCAAGCGGCATGCGGCCGGCCCGCTCTTCTATCAGCCGACGCTGCTGACCGACGTGCCCGACATTGCCCTTATCATGCGCGAAGAGACCTTCGGCCCCGTTGCGGCGATCACCGCCTTCGACCGCGAGGAAGAAGTCATCGCCCGCGCCAACGATACCGAATACGGCCTGGTTGCCTATGTCGTGACCGAAAACGGTGCCCGCCAGATGCGGCTCGGCCGCGCGCTCGATTATGGTATGGTCGCCATCAACCGGGTGAAGATCACCGGCGGCCCGATCCCCTTCGGCGGCTGGAAGCAATCCGGCCTCGGCCGCGAAGGCTCGCGCCACGGCATGGAGGCTTTCACCGAACTCAAATATCTCTGCATCGACACCGCTGCCTGAATATCGACTGAAAGGAATTTTTCCATGCTCGACCGCAACAACGAACTCAACGCCTGGGACCGGGACCATTTCTTCCATCCCTCGACGCATATGGGCATGCATGCCCGCGGCGAGACCCCGACCCGCGTCATGGCCGGTGGCGAAGGCGTCTACATTACCGATATCAACGGCAAGCAGAGCCTCGACGCGTTCGCCGGCCTCTATTGCGTCAATGTCGGCTACGGTCGGCAGAAGATCGCCGATGCGATTGCCGAGCAGGCGAAGAACCTCGCATATTATCATGCCTATGTCGGCCACGGCACGGAAGTCTCGATCACGCTCTCCAAGATGATCATCGACCGGGCGCCGCAGGGCATGAGCCGGGTCTATTTCGGTCTCTCCGGCTCTGACGCCAATGAGACCAATATCAAGCTGATCTGGTACTACAACAATGTTCTCGGCCGGCCCGAGAAGAAGAAGATCATCTCGCGCTGGCGCGGCTACCATGGCTCGGGCGTGATGACCGGTTCGCTGACCGGCCTGCACTTGTTCCACAATGCCTTCGACCTGCCGCGCGCGCCGATCCTGCATACCGAGGCGCCGTACTATTTCCGCCGTCCCGATCTTTCGATTAGCGAGGAGCAGTTCGCCGACTATTGCGCCGAGAAGCTCGAAGAGATGATCCTCGAAGAGGGACCGGATACGATCGCGGCCTTTATCGGCGAGCCGATCCTCGGCACCGGCGGCATCGTGCCGCCGCCGAAGACCTATTGGCAGAAGATCGGCGCGGTGCTGGAGAAGTACGACATCCTGCTGGTCGCCGATGAAGTCGTCACCGGCTTCGGCCGCCTCGGCACGATGTTCGGCTCGGATCACTATGGGATGAAGCCCGACCTGATCACCATTGCCAAGGGCCTTACCTCGGCCTATGCGCCGCTCTCCGGCACCATCGTCTCCGACAAGATGTGGCGGGTGCTGGTGCAGGGTTCCGACGAGCTCGGCGCCATCGGCCATGGCTGGACTTATTCCTCGCATCCGATCTGCGCGGCCGCCGGTGTGGCCAATCTTGAACTGATCGACGAAATGGGCCTGGTCGAGAATGCCGGATCGACCGGCGCATATTTCCGCCAGCAATTGACTCAGGCGCTTGGCGGCCACAGCCATGTCGGCGACGTGCGCGGCGATGGCCTGATGGCGGCCGTCGAATTCGTCGAAGACAAGACCGACCGGAAATTCTTCGATGCGTCGAGGAAAATCGGCCCGCAGGTATCGGCAGCGCTGCTCGAACGCGGCGTGATCGGCCGCGCCATGCCGCAGGGCGATATCCTCGGCTTCGCGCCGCCACTCTGCCTGACGCGCGACGAGGCCGACATCGTGGTCAAGGCCGCGATCGAGGCGGTCGAAAGTGTGCTCGGTTCGCGCTGAGGTGTGACGATGCATGCCATCCCGAAGACCATGGCCGCCGTGCAACTCGTCGGCCACGGCGGTCTCGACAAGCTGGTGTACAACCGCACGGCGCCCGTGCCGCAACCTGCCGCCGGCGAGGTCCTGATCAAGGTCACCGCCTGCGGCATGAACAATACCGATGTGTGGGTGCGCCAGGGCGCCTATGGCACGGAAGACGATCCCGCCGCCGTCTCGACATGGCGGCGGCAGGGCAACACGCTGACCTTCCCGCGCATCCAGGGCACCGACACGGTCGGCCACGTGGTCGCGGTGGGTGAAGGCGTGGACGAGAGCCGGATCGGCGAGCGCGTGATGGTCGACTTCTCGATCTACAATCGCGACGACGACAGCCTCGCCGATATCGACTATATGGGCCACGGCCGCGATGGCGGATATGCCGAATATATGACCCTGCCCGCCGAGAACGCGCATGTGGTGGACACCGATCTCAGCGACATCGAGCTCGCCACCTTCTGCTGCGCCTATCTGACGGGTGAACGCATGATCGAGAACGCGCGGCTGGTCGCGGGCGAACGCGTGCTGATCACCGGAGCATCCGGCGGCGTCGGCTCGGCGATCATCCAGCTTGCCCGCGCACGCGGCGCCATCCCCTTTGCAATATCAGGCAAGGGCAAGGAACAGGCGGTTCTCGACATCGGCGCCGAAGCTGTGATCACACGCGGCGAAGGCGATCTGCTCGAAGCCGTGCGGCAGGCTACGGGCGGCGCCGAAATCGATGTCGTGGCCGATCTGGTCGCTGGACCGATGTTCAACGATCTCCTGAAAATCCTGCGGCCCGAGGGACGCTATACGACGGCCGGCGCGATCGGCGGTCCCGTCGTGCAGCTCGATCTTCGCACCATGTATCTCAAGCAACTGGAACTTCACGGTTCAAGCCAGGGAACGCGCGGCGATTTCCGCCGGCTGGTGCGCTATATCGAGGAGAAGAAAATCCGGCCGCTTGTCGGCGGAATCTATCCGCTATCGGATTTTCATCGCGCCCAGACCGACTTCATGGCCAAGAATTTCGTCGGCAAGCTGGTGGTGGTTCCGGATTGACCGGGAAAGCAAGCGCTGATGCGCCTGCCGCTGCTCTCAATCGAACTTCAGCGCGAAGACATCGATCGGCTCTTCGATGCCCTTCAGAAGGAAAGAACCGAGCCCGTCGGCCTCATCCTGGCAGCCCGCCCTCTCCGTAAAGGCCCTGGAGAGCAGGACCGGGCGCTTCACCTCCTTGGTCAGCGTTTCGAGCCGGGAGGCGATATTCACCGCCGGGCCTATCACCGTAAAGTCGAGACGCGTCTGCGAGCCGATATTGCCATACATGACATCACCGAGATGCACCCCGACGCCATAGCCGAGCTGCGGATGTCCATTCCTGGCACTTTTCTCGTTCAGTTCGGCCATTGCCGCCCTGCCCTCCCTGATCGCGCTCAAAAGATCTCTGGAGGCGGTGGGAGCCGAGAGCGGGAAGACGGCGAGCAGACCATCACCCATGAACTTCAGAATTTCGCCGCCATGCTTCTCGATCGGCCCGGAAAGAGCATCGAAATAATCGTTTAGAAGGTCGATCACGTAATCGCGCGGCCAGAGCGACGACAATTCCGTGAAGTCGCGGAGATCGCAGATCATGATGGCCGCGCTCATCGTTGCGCCGCTGCCGCGCGTGGTCGCGCCTGCCAGGATTTCTTCGCTGGCATGGGGGCCGACATAGGTGCGGAGCAGCGTCCTCGCCATCACGTTCTTCACACGGATTTCCGTGACGAGTGCAAGGACTGGGATCATATCCTTGAGAAAGTCTATATGCGACTCCGCAAAGCCGCCCGGGCGCGCCGTGGAGAAAGTCACGACATGCCGTTTGCCCAACGTATGATCGAGTGGCCATGCGATATATTCGGTCAAGCCCTCTTCGCGGAGGTCGGTGTAAAGCGAGGCTTCAGACGCGGGATCGGTTACCGGCTCCTCGAGATTCTTCCTGAGTTCATCGGCACCGTCATGAATGACCTTGAGCGGGCTTCTGAGAAAAATCTGTGTATTCTCGACCTCGTATCCATAGAGATCGATTTCCGCCTCCTTGAGCCCTGTACGCCACAGTAGCCTGGCGCCGCGCCATTGCGGATGGTTGGCCTGGAAATGAAGCGAAACGCGCGCGACCGGCACGCCTGATTCAACCAGCCTCTCGCTCATGTCGACCAGTATATTATCGACGAAACGCTGGCTGCGCGTATCGTGCACGAGCCAATCGAGCACCTTTCGACGCTTGGCAGGCCATGTACCGTCCTCTTCATCCAAATCCGCAGGAAGTGCGTCCTCAATCATCGCCATGCGCATGCGCCCCAAAAGAAATGCCTGCCGCATATCTCGGACCTGTAATGGATGAATGCAAGCGGACATGGCCAACAATCGCAGTCTCGTACCTTCGACGCGCTGCTTCCGACATCGCGCCGCAACCTGGAAAGATACAAGAACGTCGCGACAGATGGTCAAAACATCGGCTAGAGAGGGAAGCACGGTTCAGTTTCAGCTTGTGTCGCAGATTGATGTCTGGTCTTTGTCGCCGCCTGACAGGAGAATGAAATGGCCTTCGATCCGATGCAAGCGCTCGACACTCACGCAAATTCTGAGTGCTCAGTCCAGATCTGGCTGCCTGATGCCAAGCCCTTTCACTGTTCCTCGATCAAGGAAGCCATCGCTTATGCGATTGAGAAGGGCGGCAAATGGAATGATGTCGAGCTCACAGTGCATCGCGCACGGGAAGACATTGTCTATGGCACCGATAAGACCAGGATGTTGATCGATGCGCAGGAACGTGCGGCCAAGGCAGAGAAGTCAGGCCGCCAATCTTGACGAATCACTATATTACGCCGGCCTTGAATGTGACGTCGCGAGCTTAAAACCACCCTCAAAAATGCGAACGCTTTCGCTTATATCCTTGAAAGCTCGGTCTTCGATCGTCTTCGCTTTGCGCCAACGCGTCAATTGGTAGCTCTACCCCCTCGTAGCCCACACTTTGCCCGCTAAGCCAGCTTCGATCCAGCTTGGGGGAGGAATAATGGCGCAATCGCTTCCTGCTCCCAGTGAGTCAAAGAAACTGTTCGCCAATGTCAGCCGCACCAACGGACGCCCGTTCCATACGCATCAAAGGCAAGTCATTCCTTGCCGTGGTCCTGACGCCGACCATGCCCATCGATGGGTGGCTCGTGGGGCTGGATGAGCTTGCGGCGCGTTCAGCCGGCTTTTTTCTCGAACGCCCCGTGGTGCTTGATATTTCCGATCTGAAGATCGCCAAGAGCGAGCTTCAGCATCTGCTTCAGGAACTCTCGGCCAGAAATGTCAGGGTTATGGGTCTCGAAGGCGCACGTCCATCGATACTCGACCGAACCATGCCGCCCGCGATGAAGGGCGGCCGATCGGGACCTGACATCGAGGTTCCCGATGTTGCCGTATCGGCCGCTCCATCAAAGGTCGAACCGCAGATTGAGATTGCGAAAATCAACCAGCCGCCGATTCCTCCGTCGCGCCAATCCATCGTGATCAGGGAGCCAGTGCGCTCGGGTCAATCGATTATCTTTCCGGAAGGCGACGTTACGATCATCGGTTCCGTTGCATCAGGAGCAGAGGTGATCGCAGGCGGCTCGGTTCACATCTACGGGACGCTACGCGGCCGCGCGATTGCCGGGACGCTGGGGAATTCGTCAGCCAGCATTTTTTGCCGGAAGCTCGAAGCCGAACTGCTCTCCATCGACGGCGTCTACACCACCGCCGATCAATTGGCGTTGGATCTGCAGGGCCAGGCTGTTCACCTATGGCTGGATGGCGACGAAATGAGAATTCAGAAAATAACATGACGAACAATAGAACACGGAGCGGGGCGAGATGGGAAAAGTAGTTGTCGTAACTTCAGGCAAGGGCGGTGTGGGTAAAACCACGTCCACGGCCGCTCTTGGGGCTGCTCTCGCACTTCGCAACGAGAAAGTCGTGCTTGTCGATTTCGACGTCGGCCTTCGCAATCTCGACCTGATCATGGGCGCCGAGCGCCGGGTCGTGTATGATCTCGTCAATGTCATTCAGGGCGATGCCAAGCTCACCCAGGCTCTGATACGTGACAAACGGCTGGACACCCTGTTCCTGCTGCCGGCATCGCAGACACGCGACAAGGATGCCCTGACGCCTGAAGGTGTCGAGTGGGTTATCGCCGAATTGAAGCGCCACTTCGACTGGGTCATTTGCGACAGCCCCGCCGGCATCGAGCGTGGCGCTACGCTTGCGATGCGGCATGCGGACGAGGCCGTCATCGTGACGAATCCGGAGGTGTCATCCGTCCGCGACTCCGATCGCATCATAGGTCTGCTCGATTCGAAGACGATGAAGGCGGAGCGTGGAGAACGCATGCCGAAGCATTTGCTTCTCACGCGCTACGATGCAAATCGTGCCGAACGCGGCGATATGCTCAAGGTCGACGATGTCCTGGAGATATTGTCGATCCCGCTGCTCGGCATCATCCCGGAGAGCATGGAAGTGCTGCGTGCATCCAACATTGGCGCCCCGGTGACCATTGCCGACTTCAAGAGCGCCCCCGCGCAAGCCTATTTCGACGCCGTTCGCAGGTTGGCGGGCGAGGACGTGCCGATAACGATCCCTGGCGCCAAAACCAGCCTGTTTGGAAAAATCTTTGGCCGGAGGGCTGCATGAACATTCTCAGCCTGTTCAAACGACAGAAATCCGCACCAATGGCCCGCGAACGGCTGCAGGTGCTGCTCGCCCATGAGCGGTCATCGATCGGGCAAGCCGACCTGGTGACCATTCTGCGCGATGAAATACTCGCGGTCATCTCGAAGCACATTCAACTCGACGCCGACAAGGTTCAGGTCAAACTCGATCGCGACAAGAACGTTTCCCTTCTCGAGATCGATGTGGAAATCCCTCTGGGCATCGCAGTCAACGCGGCTTGAGATAGCGGTCCTGATCTTGCTGGAAGGGTATCCAGGGTCTCGGCGAAATCCGCGCGGAAGGCACCTCCGATTGAGCGTCAGTACGGCAGCGCGATCTCGTCCTTGACCGGCCCGATGACGACACTCGTCTCGATGCCGAAGACGCCGGGCAATTCGGCCAGCACTGATCGCAGGAAGCTGTTGTAAGTATCCATATCGGGCATGCGCATTTCGAGCACATAGTCATGCGCGCCGGTCACCAGATTGCACTTGGTCACCTCGGGCAGGCGGCGAATGCGCTCCTCGAAATCAGCGATGGTCGGCCGATCGCGGCTCTGCAGCTTGATGAAGGCGAAAAGCTGCAACCCGTAGCCGCAGACTTTCATGTCGACATCCAGCGTATAGCGGCGAATGATGCCTTCCTCTTCCAGCCGCCGGATGCGGCGGCGCACCGGTGTCGCCGATTTGTTCACCTGCTCGGCCACACGCTCGACGCTTTGCCGTGCGTCCTGACTGAGGACTTGGAGGATTTTGGCGTCGGTTTTGTCCAGCGTAGTCATTATCCACTAATAGCTTCATTAATTCGACCAAAACAAGTGGGATTCTTTGCACCGTCCGGCAGATGATGAATAGGCAAATCAACAGCGGGAGCTTCACATGGCAAAGAATTTTCGTCGCACACATATTGACGGCCATCCGCTGCATCCCTCCACCCAGATGACCGCCTTCGGCTACGATCCTTCCCTGTCCGAAGGGGCCGTCAAGCCGCCGGTGTTCCTGACCTCGACATTCGCCTTCGCCAGTGCCGAGGAAGGCGCCGATTTCTTCGATGTCGTCGCTGGCCGCAAGCCCGCGCCTGAGGGAATGGGCGCCGGAGGACTCGTCTATTCGCGATTCAATCATCCGAATCTCGAAATCGTGGAAGACCGCCTGGCGATCTATGATCATGCCGAAAAGGCATTGGTGACATCGTCGGGCATGGCTGCGATCAGCGCCGTCGCACTGGCCTATCTTCGACCGGGCGACGCACTGGTGCATTCCACCCCGCTCTACGGCGGCACGGAGACGCTGTTCCGCAAGGTCTTCACCCAATGGGGGATCAAGCCCATCCCGTTCATCGACGGCACCGAGGGCGAGTCGCTGGTCTACATGCTGGAAAAGGCCGCCCGCCAGGGGCCGGTGAAGATGGTTTATCTCGAAACGCCCGCCAACCCGACCAATGCGACGATCGATCTCCAGACCATCCGGCGCACGGTCGACGACTGGTCACGGGTGAGCGGCCAGAAGCCGATCATCGTATGCGACAACACGATGCTCGGACCGGTCTTCCAGCAGCCATTGGATTTCGGCATCGATATTTGTGTCTATTCGCTGACCAAATATGTCGGTGGCCATTCCGACCTTGTTGCCGGTGGGATCACCGGTTCGCGTGACCTGTTGGCACCAGTGCGGCAAACCCGCTCGGCCTATGGGTTCCAGCTTGATCCGCACTCATGCTGGATGCTCTCGCGATCGATGGAGACCCTGGCGCTTCGCATGGAGCGTGCGGCGGATTCGGCCAGGAAGGTCGCGGACTGGCTGGCCGTCAACCCGCTCATTCCCGCGAGCGTGCTACATGTCGATCATGATCTGCCTGAGGCTGAAAAGGCGGTTCATGCGCGCCAGTGCTCGGGCGCGGGCTCGACCTTCTCCTTCGTCATTCCCGACGACCGCGCGCTTGCCTTCCGCATCCTCAACAATCTCATCATCTTCAAGCTGGCCGTCTCGCTCGGGGGCTCGGAATCACTTGCCTGCCATCCCGCCTCGACGACCCATTCCGGCGTGCCGATCGAGCAGCGCAGCCAGACGGGTGTGAACGAGGGGTTGATCCGGCTTTCGGTCGGCCTTGAGCACCCCGATGATTTGATCCACGATCTGGAACAGGCTTTCCGCCGCGCTGTTTCGAGCGCGGAGCCCACGGCGGCCAAGGCCGGATAAGAGACCTCTGCCGTTACCGTTCGAACGGTTCGCCGAGCGAGGCGACGCCGTTCAGTTTGAGCAGGCGGCGGTCGGCCGAGATGATGCCGAGTACGATGATCGTGACGAGATAAGGCAAGCTGGAGAGCAGTTGCGACGGCAGGTTGAGGCCGGTTGCCTGGGCGGCGAGGCTCATTAATGAAACCGCGCCGAACAGGCAGGCGCCGAGGAAGATGCGGCCGGTGAGCCAGGTGCCGAACACGACCAGCGCGATTGCGATCCAGCCGCGTCCGGCGATCATGCCATCGGCCCATAGTGGCGTATAGACCGCGGCCGCATAGGCGCCCGCGAAGCCTGCCATCATTCCACCGAAGACGATCGCGGCGACGCGGATGGCGATGACGGGATAGCCGATGGCGTGGGCGGCCTTGGGGTTCTCGCCGATCGCCCGCACGGCCAGCCCGACCCTCGTATGGGCAAGCACCACCCAGATCAGAAGTGTCGCGACAAGGGAGATCCACACCACAATGTCCTGGACGAACAGCTTGCCGATGACGGGGATTTCCGAGAGGCCGGGAAAGGCAAGCTTCGGCAGTCCCCTGATCGTCAGGCTCTCATAAGTCTTGCCGAACAGAGCCGAAAGGCCCTGACCGAGGATGCCGATCGCCAGACCCGCCGCGACCTGGTTGGCCCGGAAGCCGAGCGCCACGAAGGCAAAGAGAAGGGACAGCGCAGCGCTGCCGAGGCCGGCGACAATGAAGCCCAGGAAATGTCCGCCACCATGGTAGACCACGATGAAGGCCAGCACCGCGCCCAGTGCCATCAGTCCCTCGACGCCAAGATTGAGGACACCCGCACGCTCGACGACCAATTCGCCAAGTGCCGCAAGGAGAAAGGGCGTCGCCGCCGCGAGCATGCCTGATATGATGAACTCAACAGCGTTCATGGCAGGCTCCGGTGAAGGGGGCGGCGCCATTCGAGCCGGTAGCGCACGAAGGCGACAGCGATGAGGTAGGCCAGCAGCAGGCTGCCCTGGAAGACCCGCACGGCGGCTATCGGCAAGTTTGCCGACACCATGGCATTATCGCCGCCGATATAGAGGACAGCGATGAAGAGTGCGGAGAAGATGATGCCGATCGGATGCAGGCCGCCGAGATAGGCGACGATGATGCCGGCATAGCCGTAGCCGGTCGAGATCGAGCGCTGCAGCTGGCCAATCGGTCCCGCGACCTCCGCCGCACCCGCCAGCCCCGCCGCGAAGCCGCCGATCAGCAATGAAAGCCAAATCGCACGCCCTTCGCTGAAGCCCGCGTAACCGGCCGCGCGCGGCGCGAGACCGCCAACCTTGAGCTTGTAGCCGATGAAGCTGCGCTGCATGAAGACCCAGGCCATGAGCGAGAGTGCCAATGCGATAAACAGCGAAACGTTGACGCGCGTGCCCGCGATCAGCGTCGGGATCATTGCGTCATACTGGAACATGACGGATTGCGGGAAATTGAAGCCGGCGGGGTCCTTCCACGGGCCGAGCAGCAGATAGTTGAGGACCTGCGCCGCGACGAGGCTCAGCATCAGCGATACGAGGATCTCGTTTGCATTCAATCTGACGCGCCAGAAGGCGGTGATCGAAGCCCAGAGCGCACCGCCGATGGCGCCGAGAACCAGCATCAGCGGCCAGATCCACTGCCCGGTCGCCAGGGGAAACCAGATCGGGATCGCCGAAGCGAAGATGGCACCGAGGATGAACTGCCCTTCCGCGCCGATATTGAACACCTTGGCGCGGAAGCCGATCGCCAGCCCCTGCGCGATCAGCAGAAGCGGTCCGGCTTTGAGCAGAACTTCGGAAAACGACGCCCAGGAGAGGAATGGTTCGAGCAGCATCGCGTAGAGCACGGCCGCCGGGTCGCGGCCCATCAGCATATAGAGCGCAAGATTGAGGATAACGGCGATGCCCAGTGCGGCAAGAGGAGCAATGAGGGAAGCCGTGATCGATGCGCGCTCTCGGCGGATTAGCGTCGGGAGAAAAGTCATGGCCCAGACGGTCATGCGGGCACCTTCTCGGGTGAGGAATGGGCACCGATCATGTACCGGCCGATGTCTTCGGGGCGCGTGTCGCGCGTGACCAGCGGCGGGCTGAGCATCCCGTGATGCAGGACCTGGATGAAATCGCAGAGTTCGAAAAGCTCCTCGAGTTCTTCTGAAATGACGAGGATCGCCATGCCAGCGTTGCGCAACGCGATGAGCCGCCGGCGAATGGCCGATGCGGCACCGATATCCACACCCCATGTCGGCTGCGCGACGAACAGCAGTTTCGGCGCGAGCATGATCTCGCGACCAACGATGAATTTCTGCAAGTTGCCGCCGGATAGCGAGCCCGCCTCGGCAGCAGGCCCGGAGGTGCGGACATCGTACTGGCGGATGCATTCCTCGGCGAAAGCGGTCGCGCCGCTACTGTCGATGAGCCCATGCTTGACGAGATCGAACGGATGGGCGGTCAGAACGCTGTTGAGGGTCAGCGACATTTCAGGCACCGCGCCGCGCCCGAGCCGGTCTTCGGGCACGAAGGCGAATCCCAGCGTCCTGCGGGTGGCTGCGTCAAGCTTGCCGACATCGCGGCCCATCATGAAAATCCGGTCGCGCTGATCCCTAGGCAGTACCGTCTCGCCCGAGACGAGCGCGGCAAGCTCGGCCTGGCCGTTGCCCGATATTCCGGCAATGCCGAGGATTTCACCTGCGCGCACCGTCAGGCTGATACCGGAGAGCGGCGTGGCAAACGGGTCATCCGGCGTATAGTCCATGCCGATGATTTCCAGCCGCTTCTCGCCTTCGGGCATGGCAAGCGCCGGCATCAATTCCGGCATGTCGCGGCCGATCATCATGCGGGCGAGATCGTGCACATCGTGGTCGCGCGGATCGACATTGCCGGTCACGCGACCGCCGCGCAGGATTGTGGCGTGGTCGCAGATCGCCCGAATCTCTTCAAGCTTGTGCGAGATGAAAAGAATGGAGACGCCGCGATCGCGCAGGCGCCTGAGCGTGTCGAACAACTTGTCCACCGCCTGCGGCGGCAGAACCGAGGTCGGCTCGTCGAGAATGAGCAGCTTCGGGTCCGTCATCAGGCACCGGATGATCTCCACTCGTTGCCGTTCTCCAACCGAAAGCGCATGCACTTCGGCCAGAGGATCGACCTCGAGGCCGAAATCCTGGCCGAGCGTGCGGATGCGCTTGGTGAGTTCCGCCTTGCTGCCGGACACGACGAGCTGGATATTCTCGACGACCGTCAGTGTCTCGAACAGCGAGAAATGCTGGAAGACCATCCCGATGCCCGTGCGCCGCGCCTCGGCCGGCGAGGCGAGGCTCAGGGGTTCGCCGTTCCAGACGACAGTGCCGTCGTCCGGCTGTTCGACACCATAGATGAGCTTCATCAGGGTCGATTTGCCCGCCCCATTCTCGCCGAGGATCGCATGGATCGATCGCGGAGCCACGTCCAGATCCACTGCCTGGTTGGCTTGGATCTGGCCATAGCTCTTCGATATGCCGCGGAGCGAGAGAAGGGGCAAGGTCATGGCTTACTTCGGGAGCGGGGTGGTCACGCCCTTGACGTGCCAGTCCATCGCGATGATTTCCGGATCCGTCATCGTCGCGCCGGCGGCGACGCCTTCGCTGCCGTCGGCCTTGGCGATCGGGCCGGTGAAGGGCGAGAAACTGCCGTCGGCGATCTTCGCTTCGATTTCCTTGATTTTCGTCATCGTGTCGGCCGGAATATCGAGGTTCCAATCGACGACTTCCACCACCTTCTCAGTGACGCCGAGGAAAGCGTTGGCACCCTTGAAGGTGCCGGCCAGATGGGCATCGACCGAGGCTTTGAAGAAGGGCGACCAGTCGGTCGCAACGCAGCCGAGATACTTCTTTTCAGCATATTTCTTCATCGACGAATTGAGGTTGAAGGCGTAGACGCCAGCTTCCTCGCAGGCCGAAATGACAGATGGCGTGTCCTGCGCGTTGGAGAAGATCACGTCGCAGTTCTGCGCCATCAGGGCCTTGGCGGCTTCCTGTTCCTTGGCGGGGTCGAACCACGAGTTGACCCAGACGACCGACACTTCGATATCCGGATTGACGGCCTGGGCGCCAAGCGTGAATGCGTTGATCGAGGTGATCAGTTCCGGAATGGCGAAAGCCGAGACGGAGCCGAGCTTGCCAGTCTTGGAGAGTTTCGCGGCAGCCATGCCGAGCAGGTAAGTGCCTTGGGAATACTTCGCCGCGAAGGGCGAGAAGTTCGGCGCGACCTGGAAGCCGGAGGCATGCAGCACAGTGACACTCGGATCGCGGCGGGCGATCTGCAGTGCGCCGTTCTGGTAGCCGAAGGAACCGGCGATCAGGAACTTGTTACCGTCGGCGACGGTCTTGTTCATGATGCGGTCGGCATCCGGGCCTTCGGCGATGTTTTCAAGCACGGTGATCTTCACCTTGTCGCCATAGGCCGCCTTGACCGGATCGAGGCCTGCCGCAAGGGCACGGCCCCAGCCGACATCGCCGACCGGCGACGGGATGACGAGGGTGATGCCGAGCGGTTCGTCGGCGGCAAAGGCAGCCTTGCCTCCGAATGCGCCGGCCAGAGCAGTTGCGGCAAGGCTTTTCATCAATGTTCTGCGCGTTATGTTGAGCATGTCAGTTCCCCTGTTTTGAGTTTCTAGAATTCCACTGCGGCGAGTGCGGCTTCTGCATCGGCGGCCAACTTGGCCTCATCCAATCCCGTGAACGCACCCTTCTCCCAGACGATGCGGCCGTTGATCATGGTCATGTCGGTGGCCATGCCGATGCCGACCTTGGCGATCAGGCTCAGCGGATCGTGGCGTGTGCCGACATAATCCATACGGCGCGTGTCGATCGCGAAGAGATCGGCCGCCATGCCTGATGCCAGTCGCCCGATGTCCTTTCGGCCCAATAGCGCGGCGCCACCCGTCGTCGCGTAGTTGAGAAAATCGACCGGTTCCGGCACGGGATGGCTGCGCGTCGAGGCCACCAGGCATTGCAGCATATAGGCGGAATGGATGCAGTGCATGAGGTTGGAATTGTCGTTGGAGGCCGCACCATCGCAGCCGAGGCCGACACGCAAACCGAAAGCGGTCATTGCGGGGATATCGGTCACCTCGGCACCCACCAGATAGACCGGCTCCGGGCAATGAGCGACGCCGGTGCCGCTCTTCGCCATGGTGCGGAGTTCGTCATGGGTCAACTCCCAGCAATGAGCGTAGAAGGCATCGGGGCCGGCAAAGCCGATCTCCTCGAGATAGTCCACCGTGCGTTTGCCATGACGGGCCAGGATGACCGGACTCTCGCCCTCGCCGACATGGGTGTGCATCTGCACGCCGCGATCGCGGGCCAGCGAGACCGATTCCACAAAGGTCTCGCGGTAGCAATTGACAGGCTGGCATGGGGCGACCACGACCAGCCGCATGCTGAAGGGGCTGGTGTCGTGATAGGTGTCGATCAGGCGCGCGCAATCGGCGATGAACTCGTCCGTCGTTTCCAGCATCTCGTCAGGAATGGTCGACCCTTCGGACTTCGGCAGCGTATTGCCGCCGCGTCCGGCATGGAACCGCATGCCGAGCAGCTCCGCCGCTTCGAACTGCCGGTCGATCAGCCGCTTTCCGGCATGGCGCGGGAAATTATACTGATGGTCGAAGCCCGTCGTGCAGCCGTGCTTGACCATCTCGGCCATCGCCGTGACCGACGAGTGATAGAAACAATCCTCGTTGAGCCGCGAGAAGATCGGATAGATGCGGTCGAGCCATTCGATGACCGAGAGCTTGGTCCAATCGAGGTCGGCACGGTTGCGCACGAAGCACTGGAAGAAGTGATGATGCGTGTTGACGAGGCCGGGATAGACGAACCAGCCATCCGCGTTCTGAATGGTTGTGCCGGCCGGCAGCTCGGACCGGTGCAGACCTTCGCCGATCGCTGATATCGCGGGACCATCCGTCAGCACATCGACATTGCGCCGAACTTCAGGGCCTTTACCCTCGTTGACGATGACGGCGGCGCAATTTTTCAGGAGATAGCCGGCCATCTCAAACCTCGCCCGGTTCGAGTTGCGGTTCGGGCTTCAGCTCGTGCAGCCGGTGGATGCCGGGCATCTCGATGAAACCATCGAGGCTGCGGAGCGCGCGCGACCAGAGCCGGATCGTCGGATAAGGGTCCAGCGAAACGCCGCCATCAGGCGCGAGCGCGACATATGGGAAACAGGCAATGTCCGCGATTGTCGGCCGGTCCGAGGCGAGAAAGCGCAAGCCTCGCATTTTCTGTTCGAAGAGCCCGGCCTCCAGTTCGCGCAGCGCCTCGATGCCTTTGGCCTGAAGCACGCCGATGTCACCGGGGCGCAGCAGCATTTCATGCAGGCGGGCGCCGCCGAGATTGGCGGTCAACCCATGCGAGAAGGAAAGCCATTGCTGGATGCGGGCGATCTCTTCGGCGGTGCCGTCGCCAAGCCACTCGGGTGCTGCCTTCGCCGCGAGATAGGCGAGCATCGCCGAGGATTCGGTGAGGATAAGGTCGCCGTCCTCGAGGATCGGGATGGAGCCTGCCGGGTTGAGCGCCAGAAGCGCCTCGCCGCGATGTTCGGCACCGGGATGGAAATCGACGGGACGGATTTCGAGCTTCACACCTGTCAGTGCCGCCATCAGACGCACCTTGTAGCAACTCGGCGAAAGGATGTAGTCGTAGAGCTTCATGCCGCCACCAGCTGCGCGCCATAGGTATAATTGTGGCGTTTCAGCCAGCGGCGATAAGCGACCGAGGTCAGGTCTGCACGCGTTGGAATCTCCATGCCGGGATCGAGTGGAAGAAGACGCGGGATCTGGTTTTCAAGGATCGAGCGGTCCTGCAGGAAAATCATCTGCTGGAAATGGATGAGGTCGGTCAGCGGGGTTTCGTCGTCGAAGAGCGCCATCCACGGCCAGACGTCGCAAAGATCCTCGGCCAGCGGCTGGACGAAGAGCGTGATGACATCCCATTCGCTTGGGCGCGGCACGCAGGTCTTGTAGAGGACCGAGCAGGTCGGGGCGGGCACGCGGTACATATATTCCGTTGTGATCCCTCCGGTGGCCGATTTCGAGGCCTGCGGCTGGTAGAATTTCACCTGGGTCGCCCAGACCTCGTCTTCCTCCTCGCGAATTTCCACCTTGTAATTTTGCACCTCGGTATGCGGCTCGGCACCCAGGACATCGGTGTGGACGAAGGGGAAATGCGCGATGTCGAGAAAGTTTTCAACCGCGCGCAACGGCGAGCAGCGCACACGCACCACGCCGACATCGACGAAGCGGCGTCCGGGTTGGTCGGCTTCGGGAATCGGAAAAAGCGGCTTCCTGGGTTGGCCAAGCGACGACCAGACATGGCCATAGCGCACCGACACCGGCAGGGCCCGCCCGCCCCCGTCCGTCACCCGCGCGGCACCGTCGGCGTCGAGCGCGACCCTGATCGGCTCGCCCATCAGGGCGGTCGCGCGGCCGTCGCGATCGAGCTGGCTGAAAAGCCCGACCGGATACCACTCGTCGCGCATCGCACCAACCGTCATGACACGCTCCCTTTCGCCTCGATCCGTTCCGCCATCCGCCGAAGGCTTTCGGCGGCCCGCGAGGCCGTGATACGCTCGGAGGCGGTGCAATCGGCCGGCACAAGGACATGAATCAGCGTCTCGTCGTCTTCCTGCGGAACTGGCAGGAGCCGCATCGTCGTCGCGCCCGGCGCGCGCCAGACGAACGCATCCGCGACCGGCGTGGCACCGGCCGCCGCCAATGCCGCACGTCTCGCGCGGACCGTCAATGAACGGAGCGGCACATAACCCTCAAGCAATGGCGGCTTGTCGCTAGGCTCGCCATCGGCGACCCAGACGATGCCGCCTGCTTCTTCGACCGCCTGGGTCGCGACGCGAATCGTCTCCGGCGGCACGAGGCCGGGATGGGCGGGAATGCGCAGACAGTGCCCAGTCTGCGAGTAGCTCCAGCCGTGATAGATGCAGGAGAGAGATTCGCCCCGCACGAAACCGTGGGAGAGGCGCATGCCGCGATGCGGACAGCGATCCGCCGATGCTGCGACGTGCCCCGACTGGCTGCGCCAGAGAGCAATGGAACCGGCGGATGTTCGCGCCGGCATGACAGTTCCCTCGGGCAGATCCTGGGCTAGCGCGACCGGCACCCAGGTGTCCGTTTTGTCGGACAGCATGGCCTTACTTTCCGTACCTTGTATCAATGTTTGCCGAGCCACAAGCGCCAGCGGGAGGACGTCGTTGGCGGCTCAACGGCCTGACGTTTGCATAATAATTTCGCATTTGCAACATTGATTAAAACGAGTGCAATCGCCCCGGAATGCACGCGGCACTAGATCGTTTCCCGCCCTACCGGCGCGCGGTCGATGGTCTCCACCCAGACATCGATGGGTCCGAGCGAGCATCCCATTTCCATCATGTCGATCAGTTCAACGGACCCGGAAAGCTCGAGCTCGATCCGGTCCGAACTCGTATGAGCGATCTTCTGCACGAGGCCGAGCTTGGCCGCATGCCGGCTGATCCACGGCAGGAATGACGCGGGTGCGAGCTGGCCGTGAATGGTCATCCGTTCGTCGAAGTGATTTTGACGTCGCTCCGTCATGAGGGCCTCGCGCTTATTGTCATGACGTAGCATAGCGCATGATCGCGCTGGCGGAAGGGTGATTGTTGCACGGTCACGGGTTCCCAGGCGCCGTAAAAGGACGGGGAAACGCCAGCTCTGCAATTAAAACAATGAGTTGCTAGTGGTGCCCGGGACCGGAATCGAACCAGTGACACGCGGATTTTCAATCCGCTGCTCTACCAACTGAGCTACCCGGGCAAATGCTTGTGCGGCCTCTTTCGAGACTGCCGAGGATTGGTGCGCCCCGGAAGCGAGCGGGGTTATAGCATCTTGAACTTGCGGTGCAAGCCCCAATCCGACATTTTTTTGACAACAGCCAAGCCTTTGTAAAGGCTTGGAATTATTCGCCGTCGTGGCGCTTGGCTTCTTCCTCCTCGTCCGCCTTCGACTCGTCGTCGGCAACGGGGATGGCGTAGGCGCCGGTCAGCCAGCGCGAGAGATCGAGGTTGCGGCATCTGTCCGAGCAGAAAGGGTAATTTTCGCGCGTCGAGGGCCGGTTACATTCCGGGCACGGCCGGGCCTTGCGCAGCGGTTCAACGTTGGAAGCCAATTCTCAGCCCTCTTGCCATTTGTCGTGGAACTCATAGCCCTCGCCGTTGAGAAGCTGCACCGTTTCAGCCAACGGCAGTCCGACCACGCCTGTATAGGACCCTGAGAGCTTTTGTATGAACGTGCCGGCAAAGCCCTGGATTCCATAGCCGCCGGCCTTGCCACGCCATTCGCCCGAGGCGAGATAACTCTTGAGCTCGATCCCCGACAGCCGCTTGAAACGCACCTTGGTCTCGACGACCTTCAGCCGCGTCGTGCTCTGCGGGGTGATGAGGCAGATGCCGGTATAGACCCAGTGGCTGCGGCCCGAAAGCAGATGCAACGCGGATGACGCTTCCTCGACATATTCCGGCTTGCCGAGAATACGCCGGCCGACGGCGACGACGGTATCGGCAGCCAGAATGTAGCTGCCGGCCCAGGCGGGATCGCTGCGCACATGCTGGAAGGCGGCTTCGGCCTTTTCATGCGCCAGGCGCCGGGCGAGCGAACGCGGATGCTCGGCACGCTTGGGCGTTTCGTCGAGATCCATCGGCAGTAGCTTGTCTGGTGTGATGCCGGCCTGAGCAAGCAGATCCAGGCGGCGCGGCGAGCCCGATGCCAGTATCAGCCTTGATTTCAGCATCCGGCGTCTACCCTATAGAGATTCACTTGAAACGATAGGTGATGCGGCCCTTTGTCAGGTCGTAGGGCGTCATCTCGACCAGCACCTTGTCGCCCGCCAGAACGCGGATACGGTTCTTGCGCATACGGCCGGCCGTATGAGCGATAATCTCGTGCTCGTTTTCGAGCTTTACGCGGAATGTGGCATTCGGCAACAATTCGCTGACGATTCCCGGAAATTCCAGAACTTCTTCTTTCGGCATATGTGGGGTATCTTCCTAGAGGTTCACACGACGGGGTAGAATGGACCCGGTCACGAATTGGCGCGGAAACTACACAAAAGTCCGAGCATTCTCAACTGTTCTATCGGCGATTTTCTGCCTAATTTGCAGGCTGCAACATCAAAATCACCGTTTTATCAGACTCCTTGGCCGTTCTTGCGGGCGAGCCGGGCCAGAATGAGCCGTGAAATGTGGTCGCGCACCTCGCGATAGGCATCGAGTATCTGCTCCCGCGTGCCGGTTGCGACGGTTGGGTCGGGTGTCGGCCAGTAGTCGACATCGACCGACCAGGACCGGGTGAGATCGAGCGCCGCGTGATGGGCTTCGGGCGCCAGTGTGACGATCAGGTCGAAATAGTCGTCCTCGAGGTCTTCCAGAAGATGCGGCTGGTGGCGGCCGAGCGTCAGGCCGATCTCGTCCAGAACCGCATCGACGAAAGGGTCGCGCTCGCCGCGCCGCACACCGGCGGAGGCGACATAGACGCTTTGCGGCAAGTAGTGCCGCGCGATCGCCTCGGCCATCGGAGAGCGGATCGAGTTCATGCCGCACATGAAAAGCACCGCGCCCGGCCGCTTTCCCTCGTTTGCCGGTTCGTTCGGGTTCGCCATGCGGCTCAGCCCCGCCAGTAGAGCACGCAGACCAGCGTGAAGAGCCGCCGCGCCGTGTCGAAATCGAGCGTGATCTTGCCGCTCAGACGATCCTGCAGCGTCTGCGAGCCCTCGTTGTGAATACCACGCCGGCCCATGTCGATCGCCTCGATCTGGCTCGGCGTCGAGGACCGGATCGCCTGGTAATAGCTTTCGCAGATCATGAAGTAGTCCTTGATGATCCGGCGAAAGGGCGTCAGCGACAGGATATGGGTGGTGACGGCATCCCCGACCTCGGTGCTGATCGACAGGACCAGCTTTTGCTCCATGAGCGACAGCTTGAGGTGATAAGGGCCACCCGCGTGGCCAGCGGGTTCGAAGGAATTCTCCTCGAGAAGATCGAAGATGGCGACGGCGCGCTCATGCTCGACATCCGGCGTGGAGCGCCCGATCGACGCATCGAGCACAATATCCGAAAGCCGGTAAGCGCGCTCGCCCATCCCTCACGCCTCCGGGTTCAATCGGATGGCGACGGAACGGGCATGCGCGTCGAGGCCTTCGCATTCAGCCAGCGTGATCGCAGCCGGCGCGAGCACTTTAAGCTGCGCCGCGTCGAGCCTGAGAATGGAACTGCGCTTCATGTAATCGAGCACCGAAAGGCCGGAGGAAAAGCGCGCCGAACGTGCCGTCGGCAGGACATGATTCGATCCTCCGACATAGTCGCCGATCACTTCCGGCGTATGACGGCCAAGGAAGAAGGCGCCGGCATTGCGGATTTTCAGCATCAGCGCATCGGGATCGGATGTGGCGATCTCGACATGTTCGGCCGCGATGCGGTCGGCGAGCGGCACGGCGTTGTCCAGATCCGGCACCAGGATGATCGCGCCGAAATCGCGCCAACTCGCGGCGGCGGTCTCGGCGCGGGAGAGGCGCTTGAGCTGCCGTTCGACCGCGGCTTCCACGGATTTGGCGAAAGGCTCGTCATCGGCGATCAGGATCGACTGCGCGCCGGTATCATGTTCGGCCTGGGCCAGCAGGTCGGCGGCCAGCCAGTCCGGGTCGTTGTCCCTGTCGGCGATGACCAGAACTTCGGACGGGCCGGCGATCATGTCGATGCCGACCGTACCGAAGACCTGACGCTTGGCGGCTGCGACATAGGCATTGCCGGGGCCGGTGATCTTGGCCACCGGACGGATCGTCTCCGTCCCGAAGGCAAGTGCTGCGATCGCCTGCGCGCCGCCGATGCGGTAGATCTCGCTCACACCGGCGATCTTCGCCGCCGCGAGCACCGCCGGATTGATCGCGCCTTCGCGGGCCGGCACGACCATGACGATGCGCGGCACGCCGGCAACGCGCGCGGGAATCGCATTCATCAGCACCGAACTCGGATAGCTCGCCATGCCGCCCGGCACATAGAGGCCGACAGCCTCGATAGCGGTCCAGCGCGATCCGAGCGTCACGCCCAGCGAATCCTGATAAATATCGTCCCTGGGAAGCTGGCGCCTGTGGTGCCGTTCGATCCGTTCCGCGGCCAGATGCAGCGCATCGCGGACGGCGGGCTCTATGGCGCGTTCCGCAGCGTCTAGGTCCTCGGCCTCGACACGCATCGAAACGTGGTCGAAATCCAGTGCGTCAAATCGCAGCGAATATTCCTTGAGCGCTGCGTCCCCCCTCGCCACGACGTCCGATATGATCGCCTTGACGGCGACATTGACGTCTTCCGATGCCTCCCGCTTGGTGGTGAGGAAGCGTGAGAATTCGCGCTCGAAATCAGGCGCCTCGAAATTGAGCCAGATTGCCAAGATGCCCCCATGCCTTGGGTGTCGTTCAGGCCGCACCCGGATGGCGCGGCTTCAGCTTCGTTTCCCACGCTCCGCCGGTATCCGCAAGCTGAACTTCGATGCAATCCACATCGAGCAGGATCGAACCGCCGCCCGCGAGCACCAGTTCGACCGCGCCATCGGGCCCCTCGCCTTCCTTCTCGAAGGTCACGGCGAGCAGCGACAGTACATTATCGGACGCTGTGCGGTCGAAGCCGACCGAGCGCACGGACTTGACCTGCTTGAAAACAAGGGCGGCGCGCCTGCGCTCGAGCGGCCTGTCGCCAGCCGCCGTGTTTTCCCAGGCGAAACGGTTCGCCGCCACCGCGAACTGTTTGCGCGACGGCCAGTATTGCAGGTCGCCGGTCTTGAAGACGGCATCCTGCATATGGGCCGAAACGACCTCGAGGTCCGCATCGTCAAGTGCCAGAAGTTTGAGCGTCATACTGTCCATCCGGAAATCTGCGCCGCCGCGTAGAGCAGCGCCTTGCATGGAGGTCAGATAGGGTGCATGGCGCCATTTCGCAACGTCAATCGCTGATGCGCTCGACGATTGCGCCGCACCGCGTGAGCTTTTCCTCGAGCCGCTCGAAGCCGCGATCGAGGTGATAGACGCGCGACACCGTGGTTTCGCCCTCTGCCGCGAGGCCGGCGATGACCAGCGAGACCGAGGCGCGAAGATCCGTCGCCATGACCTGCGCACCCTTGAGCCGGTCGACGCCCTCGATGGTGGCGGTCTGGCCATGCAGGGTGATCCTGGCGCCAAGACGGGCCAGTTCCTGCACATGCATGAAACGGTTTTCGAAAATGGTCTCGGTGATGTGCGACACACCGCTCGAACGCGTCATCAGGCCCATGAACTGCGCCTGCATGTCGGTCGGGAAACCCGGATAGGGATCGGTGACGACGTCGACCGGATTGATCCCACCGCCATTGCGGCGCACGCGGATGCCACGCGCCGTGTTGGTGACTTCGGCGCCGGCACGGCGGATGGCTTCCAGCGCGGTATCGAGGAAGGCCGGATCGGTCTCGGTGATTTCGACATCGCCGCCCGTCATGGCGACGGCCATGGCATAGGTGCCGGTCTCGATGCGATCGGGCATGACGCGATGGCGTGCACCGGCCAGCGACGTGACGCCCTCGACGGTGATGGTGTGGGTGCCAGCGCCGGTGATCCTAGCGCCCATGGCGTTGAGGCACTTGGCGAGGTCGACGATCTCAGGCTCGCGCGCCGCGTTGCCGATCACCGTCGTGCCGTTGGCGAGGCTGGCGGCCATCAGCATCACATGGGTGGCGCCGACCGAGACCTTGGGGAACGTGTATTTCGCACCGACAAGACCGCCCTTGGGTGCGCGGGCATTCACATAGCCGCTGTCGATATCCATCTCGGCGCCGAGCGCCTTCAGGCTCTCGAGGAAGAGATCGACGGGCCGCGTGCCGATGGCGCAGCCACCCGGCAGCGAGACACGGCAATGGCCTTCGCGTGCCAGCAGCGGCCCGATAACCCAGAAGCTGGCGCGCATCTTGGAGACCAGTTCATACGGCGCGGTGACATCGGCGATCGTGCGGCAGGTGAAATGGATGGTGCGTGCGTAAGAGCCGTCCTGATTCTCGCGGCGGCCATTGACCGAGACGTCGACGCCATGATTGCCGAGAATGCGGATCAACTGCTCGACATCCGCGAGATGGGGCACGTTTTCGAGCGTCAGCGTATCCGAGGTCATCAGCGAGGCGATCATCAGCGGCAGGGCCGCATTCTTGGCGCCGGAAATCGGAATAATACCTTCGAGCGGACGTCCGCCCACAATCCTGATGCGATCCATAAAGTCTGTCCCCATGGGCGCGGCGGGAGATGCGGCGCCTCTTAAAAATCCCGGCTCATTTAAACGATTGATTGCGCACATTCAAGGAAGGCGGGCAAATGCGGTAAAGACCGGAATTTGGGGGAAATTGGGGCGGCCGGTCAGCGCTCTTCGCGAAGCGTCGGGAGAGCGCCGGGTCGGCTATCCTCCTCGCCTTCGCGACGGGCACGAGTCTGGACCTTGCGGCGCTGCAGGTTCGCCCGAAGCTGCGCCTTCAGCCTGAGGTCGCGTTCGGCAGTCTTGCGGGCAAGCTGTTCCTGCCGCACCCGTTTCGAGGCCGGCATATCGGTCGATGCCGCGGTTTCCCCGGCCTCGTTTTTCTCATCGATGCTCATGCCATGCTCATAAGACAAATCCCGGCGTCCCGGAAGTCTACGGCAAAAACTTTTGCGATCTGGGGAAATGCGCTTGCGCTGATGGAAAACCTATGGCAATAGCCAGCCCGCTTCACCGGCTGATCGCACCATGCTTCGCCGGGGCAAATGCTGCGGTAGCTCAGTGGTAGAGCACACCCTTGGTAAGGGTGAGGTCGAGAGTTCAATCCTCTCTCGCAGCACCAGTCTATCCCATTGATATCGCTTGAACCCCACGCGAACCATCGGCTTGTCACATATTAATGTCACAAATCGTGTCACAAAATGGGCTTCCGATGACTGGCACTTTATCGCGCACAAGGACAAAAATCCCAAGGCTGCAGCCAAGACCGTCTCCGGTCGCGTCAGTGAATGGCTTCGGGAACTTGCAATCGTCCCGGAAGGGCTGAGCCCTAATCACGCTTGGCGACATAGGTTCAAAACCGCGGCTATTGACGAAGGGGTAGGTGAGCGCGTGGCGGATGCCATCCAGGGGCACGCTTCAAAGACAGCCGGGGACGACTACGGCGACGTGACGCTGAAGGCACGTAAGTCCGCGATTGATCGACTTCCGACCTACGCCTTGAGTTGAGAAACGGACAATTGCTCGATTAACGATGAAGTAGCCCGGTATTCCGTCCACAGCAGCATGTCGCGATGATAAGAGCTTGAAACCTTTTCAAAAGCGCGCGCCGCTGAGCGCTTTGACATGAAATAGATGATATCTGGGTATTTTGCAATTTCATCTAGTGTTTTGGAAGCGGGCCCGTATAAATAGATCTTGAACGATTTTTATCGTATACCTCGATACCTGAATGAAATTTTAGAGCGCTGAACGTTTTACAAGGGCTGGCAAGCATGGAGACAAAGGACAAGCTGATTGGACAGGCCGGCCTGATCCAAAAGCTCGGACTCAAGACACCCCAGCCGGCGACGATCTCGATCTGCGGCCCCGGTGCAAGGCGAACCACGATCGAAAATGGCCGCACGACCGAGAAGTTTGGACCTGCCTACACGCCAGACGACACTGTGGCTGGCTTCCTGAAGTTCGCCCTGCGCTACGAGCCGCTCGAGATGAACATCCTGGCGGCGACGTTCGCCGTTGCCGAGCCGGACGACCTTGCAATGTGGATCCGTAGCGAACCGAATGGCGCCTATGCGCGGCGGGCGTGGTTCCTCTATGAATGGTTCACCGGCCGGACGCTGGACATACCCAACGCCGGGACCGTCGCCTACACTCCGGCTCTCGATCCCGACCGCAATGTCGTCGCCAAGGGCATTCCCTCAAGCCGCCACAAGGTCCTGGACAATCTTCTCGGCGTTCCTGCATTCTGTCCGACAGTGCGGCGCACGGAGCGGCTGAATGCATTCATGGCGAGCGAGATAGACCGGCAGGCACGGGACCTTGTCAGCAGTTGCGATCCGGACATTCTGGCGCGGGCTGTAAATTACCTCTACACCAAGGAGACGAAGAGCTCATTCGAGATCGAGCACGAGAGCGCGAGTGGCAAGAAGGCGGAGAGATTTGTCGCGGCATTGAAATCTGCGTCCTCCTTCAATCCAGCGAGCATTCCAGGCCTCATTGATCTTCAAAATGTCATCGTCGATCCGCGCTACGCCGCCAGCGGGCTGCGGGACTTTCAGAACTTTGTCGGAGACAACAGTGGAGGACACCGCGAGGTCGTTCATTTCATCTGCCCCCGACCGGAGGATCTGGAGCCGTTGATGTCGGATTGGATATCGATGACTGGCAGGCTCAAGGGCGGCGCTGCTGATGCTGTGACGATGGCGGCTCTGGTCTCGTTTGCATTCGTCTTTCTTCACCCGTTCGACGATGGAAATGGACGCATCCACCGTTTCCTCATCCACCACATCCTCTCGACAGAGAAGTTCACGCCGCCCGAAATCCTGTTTCCAGTCTCCGCAGCGATCGTCCGGGATCGTCGTGGCTACGATACTGCGCTTGAGTCCTTCTCGAAGGTGATCCAGCCCTTTGTCGAGTGGCGTTGGACTACAAACAAGGAAATCGAGGTTACCAACGAAACTGCGGATCTCTATCGCTATTTCGACGCGACGGCGATTACGGAATTCCTCTACGCCAAAGTAGAGGACACGGTAGAGAAAGACCTCAGGGAAGAGCTTGACTATGTCGGTAGGTTTCAGGCAGCGCTTGCAGCGGTCATGGATGTGATCGACATGCCGGACCGGCGAGCAGCGCTTTTCGTCAATCTCTCCCTGCAGAACAATGGGTCGATATCTCGAAAGAAGCGGGAGCTTTTCAGCGAGTTGTCCGATGCTGACGTCGAGGCCTTGGAACAGGCGATTGCAGAAGCCGTGGAGATGCCCTGAATCTGGAAATGGCATGCCGAGCAGCAACCAGGACGCTGGGCTTTGTTGGATTCAAGGGCGAAGGTCACTTCGAATGCCATGGATACCCCATCACTGCTAACAATAGTAGCGTGTAGGTGAGATGGTGGAGCAGCTGATCAAGCCCGTGAGCGGCCCAGAATGCCCGGGTTGTTACGGCAGCCGGGTGGTTGCGCGAGTGAATTGCCTTCACATGATCGATTAGGAAGTGCCCTGTAAATTCGCTCAGCGCCAGGACCGCAACCGGCAAGCCATTCAACCCGAACAGCAGGAGACCCGGAACCGTGCCCAGTGCGTGGACCGCCGCATGAGCATAGCCGCCCGGATGACGGAAGTCACCTTTGCCTCGCAGAATCCAAGCTGGCTGCAATACATAGTCGGCTGCGAAGTGCTTGGCCTGTAGCCAGGCGAGCAGGCCTATGAGCGAAACTGCACTCTCCATGCTGCCTCCTCCCTCAGGCCGCGGTCGATTTCCTGTCCAGGGTGAAAATTGGCACCGGCTGAGACTTGCCGCGAACCGCAGCGTCTCCCAGCGAGCGGGCATCGAGCTGCCGGCAGGTCCGATCCAGGGTCTCGCCACTCAGCACGATCTCTACGCCATTCTCCTTGGCGACGCCGACGAGGCGACTTGCGAGGTTTACGGCATCGCCGATCGCGGTGTAGCTCAGGCGTTCGGCCGAGCCGATATTGCCGACCAGCGCCGTGCCGCTGTTGATACCGATCCTGACCCGCACCGTGTCGTGTTGCGGTGCCAGCGGCGGCATAGCGTGCATCGCATCACGGATGGCGGCGGCGGCGCGGCAGGCGCGCAGCGCATGGTCGGGTTCGTCGTTCGGTGCGTTCCAGATGGCCATCACAGCGTCGCCGATAAACTTGTCGACGGTGCCACCCTCGGCGTGGATCGCGGCGATGGAGAGTGTGAGAAAGCGCGTGAGATGTGGCTCGACGCCAGCGCCAAGTTCCTCGGTCATCTCGGTAAAGCCCGGCAGGTCGGCGAAGAGGACCGTGATATCAGTAAGCTTGCCGCCGGGCTTGGGCTCGATGCCGCCATCGACCAATGGCCTCACGACATCCAGCGGCATGAACCTGGCGAAGGCTGATAGTCCGGATGACATTCGTTTCAACGCCACGGAGAAGTCGTTGAGTTCAACAAGCAAGGTTGGCGTGTGGCTGACGGTATCGAGTTCGAAGCGCTCGACGGCATGCAGTTGCTGGACGAGCCGGGCGAGTGGCCTGGCGAAAAGCAGGCGGGCGAAGATGATGGCTGTGACTGCGGCGAGGAGTGCGATGCCCGCCACGATAAAGAGGACGCGTTTGGTGTTCTCGTCGATATCACCGGCAAAAGTGGAGCGAGGAATGGCTGTCAGCAACCGCCAGTCCTCGAAGGGCAGCGCGCTGGAGGAAATGAAGACCGGCCCGAGCACCTCACTCTGTTGCAGTGTGCGGAAGACGCTTTGCGGATTGGTCCGGCGCGCGGATGCGACGGCGGCGGAAAGCACATCTGCCTTCGGGAAATCGGCGAGATGGGCGGCCATCACGCCGTCCGACGGTTCGGATGTCGCGAGAACCACATCGTCCTTGGCGAGCACATAGACCTTGCTCTCGGAGGGAATGTTGAGATCCTGCAGCGTCAGCGACAGCTGGCGCAGGCTTACGGCCACCATCACCACGCCCTCGAGCCGCCCGAAGGCCTCGACGCGCTTTGAAAGGACGATCGAAGGCTCGAAGCCGCTCGGCAATATGTCCACGACGGTCCAGGCCGGATCGGTGCTGTCCTTGCCCTTGCGATACCACGGCGAGCCCTCGGTCACATAGGCGCTCTCGATTTTGACGCGCTCCTCGAAAAAGATGTCACCGGGAATCGGCTTGTAGCGATCGCGACGCAGCGCACGAGGTTCGCCCGGCGCGGCCTTGCCGATTTCGATCATCTCTATCCGGCCATCGGGCGCGGCATGCGAACCGAAGAAGCGACCATCGGGGAAACCGAAGCCGATCCAAGCGATCGCGGGCTGCTCGCGCAGCAGTGAGAGAAACAGGAACTCGCGCTTGACCTCGTCGTCGGGCTTGATGGCGCCCTGGAAGAAGACGGAACGGACGATCTCTGCCGTGCTCGACACGAGCGCGAGTTGCGAGGCAAGTTCGTTGCGGACGGCTCCGGTGCTCTGCGCATCGAGTGCCGCCACGACATTGTCGACATTGGCGCTCGCCGTGCGTTGCCAGATCAGATGGACCAGCCCCGCCGTCGAGAGGACCGCGAGCAGCAGCAGCGCGGTGACCGCGCGGCCCATCTTCACACGTGGGAGAAAATCAGCGCTCATGGCGGTCGGTGATGAGGCGGGCGCTCCGCTCGTAGCGGAGGTAAGCCAACCCCCAATCCATGAAAACGACAAGGCGATTGCGAAAGCCGACGAGGAACCAGAGATGCGCGAGGTTCCAAACCAGCCAGGCCGAAAAGCCGGAGAGCTTGATCCGTCCGAAATCGGCCACTGCCGCCTTGCGGCCGATGGTGGCGAGATTGCCGAAGTGCCGGTAACAGAATGGCTCGACGGGTTTGCCTGCCATCAGCGCCCGGATGGCGCGGGCTGCATGCTCGCCCATCTGCTTGGCGGCCGGCGCTATGCCGGGAACCGGCGAGCCGTCGTCCTTCTTCGCGGCGGCGGTATCGCCGATGACGAAGATATTGTCGTGGCCGGGGACATTCAGCTGCGCATCGACAACAGCCCTGCCGGCGCGGTCAGCCTCGGCGCCGAGCCATTTGGCTGCCTTGGAGGCCATGACGCCCGCGGCCCAGAGCACGCAGGCAGAATGGATCTGACGACCATCGGCGAGCAGAACGCCGTCGGCGTCGCAATGGGTGACGGCGGCGGTGGGCAGCACTTCGACACCAAGGCTCTCGAGCTGGCGCTCGGCCTTTGCCGAAAGACAGGCCGGCATACCAGGCAGGATGCGATTGCCAGCTTCGATCAGCACCACCCGCGCCGAAGCGGCATTGATGTGACGGAAGTCGCGGACCACGACCTTGCGGGCGAGTTCGGCTATGGCGCCGGCCATTTCGACGCCGGTGGGGCCACCGCCGACAACCACAAAGGTTAACAGCGCCTCGCGCCGCTTCGCGTCCTGAGTGACCTCGGCGCGTTCGAACGCGGAGAGAATGCGGGCGCGGATTTCGGTCGCGTCACCGATGGTCTTCAGGCCCGGCGCGCTTTCGGCCCATTCCTCGTGGCCGAAATAGGCGTGGCGGGCGCCGGTGGCGACAATCAAATAGTCGTAGGGAATGGCGCGCTCGACGGTGTGAACGAGTTGCATTGCCTTGTCGATCTGCTCCACCCTTTGCATCAGCACCGTCACATTCTTCTGGCGCGACAGGATGCGGCGGATCGGCATGGCGACCTGTGCCGGGGACAGACCGGCGGTCGCCACCTGGTAAAGCAGGGGCTGGAAGAGGTGATAATTGCGACGATCGATAACGGTGATTTCGACATCGGCACCCTTCAGCCCCATAGCCGCGGCGAGGCCACCGAAGCCGGCGCCGAGAATGACGACACGAGGACGGCCGTTCTCAAGCATCGGACGGATCATGTTCGGCGCCCCGCCTGTCATCGCGCCTTCGGCTTCGATTCGCATGACTCAGCGCTCCCGCGAGAAGAAGCGGCCGGCGAGATGGTCGAGCGAGATGACGCCCGCGCCGCGCGCGAAGATCAGCAGCAGCGGCACCGCCCAGGTTAGATGTTCGCCCCAATGGGTGGGATAGACGAATATCTGGATCGCCGCCACGACACCGAGCAGCATCAGCGCTGCAAGCCGCGAGAAGAGCCCGAAGAAGAGCAGGATCGCGCCGGATAGCTCGGCAGCGGTCGCGAGCACGGCCGCGACACCGGGATCGAGCACCGGCAGGCGGTATTCGAAGGCGAAAAGCTGCACCGTGACCGGCCATGAGGCGAGCTTGCTCTGCGACGATTGCCAGAACACATTCGCCACGGCGAGCCGCGCGACGAGTTGCACCGCCGAGAGCGGTACGGATGAGGCAAACTGGAGTGCCTGCGAATAGAGGCCGGCGAGACCGCCGCGCGCGGGCATGGATGTCGGGGTCATCATGGTCATCGATCCAATCCTTGTCAGTTGATGTTCGCAGGTTGATGGCGGACGCGGGTGACGAGTCCGTCGGCAAAGAGGCCGCCGAGCGAGGCGACAAGATCGAAATCCGAATCCCGCGCAGCGGCTTTCATCACCGCGTGTTCCAGACCACGGCTATTCTTCAGCGCGTGCAGGAAGGCGTAATGGGCACCGTTCAGGCGCAGGAAGCGGACGCTGTCTCGGTTCCGCCACAGCGCGATCCGCTGAGGTTGCCGCCTGATGTCACCAAGCCGTTCGAGATCGCCGCTCGCCTGGTGCGCAGACCAGATGTCGAGCGCCGGCCAACGGCAGAAGAGCAGCCGCAGCGATGGCTGGAGGATGAGATCAGGCATGGTGCCCTCGCCACCTCGGGAGAGTTCCGCCATGGCGGCGGACGTCAACACCGGCGCGTCGAGTGCCTCGGCGATCAGCCATTCAAGCCTCGCAGTGTCGGCGATGAACGGCATGGCCTTAAGGTCTTCAAGCCTGCCGAGAAAATCGGCGAAGTCGCTGCCATAGCGCACCAACCGCGCTTCCGATGGCGGGCTTACGCGGATAAAGCTCGCAGCGATATAGCGGAAATACCGCTCTCCGATCAGGCTGACGGTGACGGGGAAGACGGACACGAGCGTGGCACTCAGCGAGGCGAATGTGTTGTTGCGGTAGATGTTGAAGCGGCGCATCGGATCGAAGCGGCCGTCCGCGTCGAATGAGGGGCTGAGATCTTGCCCCGGGCGGCCGAGGATGGCATCCGCGACGGCATGCTGCAGTTCGAGCTCAGACAGCATGGCGCGCCCTCCTCGTGACCGAATTGTTGGCGAAGACCGACGGGGTGATCGTGGTCATCGCGGATATGGCCGGCATGGCGCCGTGCGCGAGATTGCTGGTGGACGGCAGGTCGATGCGGGCGAAGCTGCGATCTTTCGGTCGAGCAGCCTGCGGCGCGCCGCGCTTCTCAAAGCCGATCGAGGCAGCCATCATGTCGGCCCACATGGCCTCACCGAGCAGCACATCGAGCGCCGGTACCTCGGTGTCCCATTCGATCAGCGTCGGGCGCGGCCCGATCTTGCGCAGCACGTGGGCATAGAGCGACCAGACCGCCGGCGGCACGCGGGAACCGTGATCGTCGATCAGCACGATATCGCCCTCGACTTCGTTGACGGCATGGCCAGCGAGATGGATTTCGCCGATCGCGTCTTCGGGCAGATCGTCGATGAAGGCCTTGGCGTCGAAATCGAGATTGCAGGCCGAGACATAGACATTGTTGACGTCGAGCAGCAGGCCGCAGCCGGTGCGCTTGACGAGCTCGGCCAGGAACTGCGCCTCGGTCATCGTGGAATTGGCGAATGCGATATAGGCCGACAGGTTTTCGATGAAGACTCGGCGCTGCAGCGAGTTCTGCAGCTGGTCGACATTGGCGGCGACGATCTCGAGCGCCTCCTCGTCGTAGCGCAACGGCAGCAGATCGTTGAGATAAGCGCCGTCGGCAACGCTCCAGGCCAGATGTTCCGAGACCAATCCTGGCTGGAACCGGATGCACACTCTCCGCAACCGTTCCAGATGGTCCCGATCCAGGCCCGAAGCGCTGCCCAGCGAGAGACCGACGCCGTGCACCGACAGCGGATAGGTTTCACGCAAATGCTCGAGCGCCTCGACGGCGGCGGAATCGCCCATGTAATTTTCGGCATGGACTTCCAGCCATCCCGCCGAAGGCCGGCGGGAGATCATTTCGGAGATATGCGGGGAGCGCAGACCAATGCCCGCTGCATCCGGGATTGGAAGACTGGGAAATATCTTGGACATTGGTCACTCCTTCATATTGGTTGGATGAAGCGCGAAAGGCCTCAGGCCTTGGGTTCGATCGCGCCGCCGGAAATCTTGGCGCAGGTGCCAGCCGGCACGTAGATCCAGGCATCGCCCTGGTTGTCGGCCGTCGAGGTGCCGGCGCAGGAATGGGTGGCCGTCTGGCAATCGTTGAGGCCAGCCTTGACGACGCCGTAGCATTTCTCGAACGAGAATTCGGGTTGTGCGGCGGGGCCGGCAAAAGCGCTGGAGGCAGCCATGGAGGTCATGGCGGCAAGGGCGGGGCCGATGAGGATGCGGGTCGAGTTCATGGAAATGTCTCCTGATTGGGGTTCGATCAAACCGGTTGCCGGCTTGACTGGAATTACTTTTCCTCATCGGCAGCGATGTTTGAAATGCTGTTGCGGCATGGTTTCCATAGCTGCCGCTATGTGCAGCGGTGGTTGTCGGGCAGGCAAAAAAGCCCCCTCGGGCGGGAGGGGGTGAGATGGCGTGCCGGGAGGGAACGGGCGGACGGAACCGGCGACGCGGGGGGAACGATTCAAAAATCAGAGATACCGCTCGCGGATATCGACGGTCGATCGCTTGCCGATGTCCTGGTAGTTGGCAAGCAGCCACATGTCGGCGCATTCCCGGCCACGGTCGCGCAGATCGACCAGCGCACCCCAGTCGGCATTGAGCTTGCTCGATACGGAAAGGCTCTTCATCGTCTCGTCGTCGGAAATGCCATGCACGAAGATGCGTTTCAGGTTGCTTGCATTTTCCGGCGAGGCATCAACTAGGTCGGTGACGAAAGCCACGGCCCGCATTTCCCGCAACAGCGAAGAATTGAAGCTGATCTCATTGATGCGGTTGAGGATCTCGGAGGCGGTGCGCGGCACTTCGGCCCGCTCGATCGGATTGATATGGACGACCAGCACATCCGGTGTGTCGCAGCCATAGATCAGCGGAAAGATCGCCGGATTGCCCATATAGCCGCCATCCCAATAGGATTCACCATCGATCTCGACAGCCTGGAACAGGAACGGTAGGCAGGCCGATGCCATGATGGCGTCGATCGAGAGCTCGTCATTGCCGAAAACCTTGACCTTCCCGGTCCGGACGTTGGTGGCGCAGATGCTGAGCTTCACCGGGCAGCGCGCCATGCGAATCGCATCCATATCGACTGACTGTTCCAGCACCTGCCTGAGTGGATTGAAGTTGAACGGGTTGAACTGGTAGGGCGACATCAGCCGCGTCACCATGTCGAACATCATGAAAGCGGGAGAAAATTCGAGCGCCCGCGATCCAGCCATCTTGTCGAAGATCGTCGGCTGCAAAGGTCCGGATGCCGATGCGTGGCTGACACGCCGCCAGAAATTGGCGAGCGCGGTCTGCGCCCCACTCCGTCCGCCTTCGGCCAGGCCGTAAGCCAGCACGGCGGCATTCATCGCGCCGGCGCTGGTCGCGACGACGCCTTCGAAGGACAGGTTCGGCTCGTCGAGGAGCCGGTCAAGCACCCCCCATGTAAAGGCGCCATGGGCGCCTCCGCCCTGGAGAGCAAGATTGAGCATTCGCGGCTCTCGCTTATGGGAGGCGACGACTGCATTGTCGGCGGTCATTTTCTTCACGTCTGCGTGCTTGTTCATATCCGTCACTCCCCGATTTGCCCTGATTGGCATGTTCAATGCGCCGTCCAGCCGCCATCGATCGGAATGGCCGTGCCGGTGATGGAACTTGCGAGATCGCAGCAGAGGAAGACGCTAAGCGCGCCCATTTCCTCGACGGTAGCGAACCGCTTGGTCGGCTGGTTCTTGAGAAAGACGTCGCGGATCACGGCATCGCGGGCGATGTTGTGCGACTTCGCCTGGGCGTCGATCTGTTGCTCGACGAGCGGTGTCCAGACATAGCCGGGGCAGATCGCGTTCGACGTCACGCCGAACTCCGCGCCTTCGAGCGCAATCGACTTGGTGAAGCCAACCAAGCCATGCTTGGCAGCCACATAGGCCGACTTGAACGGCGAAGCGACGAGGCCGTGCGCCGAGGCGACATTGATGATACGGCCATAACCGCGCTCGCACATGCCGTCGAAGGTGGCCTGGACGAGATGGAACGCGGCTGACAGGTTGATCGCCATGATCGCATCCCACTTCTCGGCAGGAAATTCTCCGACCGGAGAGACGTGCTGGATGCCTGCATTGTTGACGACGATGTCGACCTGGCCGAAGCGGGTATGCGCGCGCTCCACCATCATCATGATGGCATCGCGCTTCGCCATGTCGGCGCTGTCATAGGCGACATCAACATCGTTGCTCTCGGCCATCTCGGCGCGCAGTGTCTCGATCTCGACGGGATTGCCGAAGCCATTGAGCATGACGGAGGCACCTGCCCTGGCGAGCGCATGGGCGATGCCGAGGCCGATACCGCTGGTCGAGCCCGTTACGATCGCCGTGCGGCCCTCAAGCATCTTGCGGCCAGCCAGGGCTTCGGTTTCGGTATCAAGCACGTTGAGCATCACATTCTCCATTTCTCGGGCGCCACGAGGTGTGGCTTCCCGCTCAAAATGGCGCGGATGTCATCATAAGAGAAATGCCGCTCGCTAATGGAATTGATAATTCACTGGCATTGGAAGAAGATGGCGCGCGGGACCAGAATGGATGCACTGGCATTTATCTTAATCATTGGGAGCGGATATGGATATCCATCACATCCGGTATTTTCTGGCTGTCTGCGAGACGCGCAATTTCACCCGCGCGGCGACGAAGTGTAACGTCACTCAGCCGGCGCTGAGCCGCGCCATTCAACAGCTCGAGGACGAAGTCGGCGGCCTGCTCTTCCGCCGCGAGCGCAACCTCACGCATATTACCGATCTCGGAAACCTGCTGCGTCCCCGCTTCCAACAGGTGCAGGACGAGCTGCTGGGCGTCAAGAGCGAGGCCTCCCGCTTCCTGTGCCTTAGCGACGCGCATGTGAAAGTCGGCATCATGTGCACGATCGGACCGCGGCGCTTCACCGGCCTGCTCACCGATTTCAATATGCGCCACAAGGGTATTCAGTTGCAGCTTGTTGAAGGCATACCCGCCAAGCTCTCCGAATTGCTCGAACAGGGCGAAATCGACATAGCGCTCATGTCGACCGCGGAGAAGTTCCCCGAGCGGTTCGATATCATCCCACTCTTCCGCGAGCGATTCATGTTGGCCTTTCCGGCCGGCCACCGGCTTGCCGAGTATGACGCGATCCCGATCTCGGCGATCGAGGGTGAGGTCTACCTCAAGCGCGTCAACTGTGAATACTGGGATTATCTCTCCGATCTCTGCGACGCGCAGGGCGTAAAGACCCTCGATTCCTATTCGAGCGAGCGGGAAGACTGGATCCAGAATCTCGTCGCGGGCGGGCTCGGCATCTGTTTCATTCCGGAATATAGCGCCGTTGTGCCCGGCCTGCAGGTCAGGCCAGTTACCGATCCCGACGTTTCGCGCGAGGTTTGCCTGGTAACTGTCGCAGGGCGGCGTTTTTCGCCCGCCGTTGCCGCCTTTGTCGGTGCGGTCAAATCCTATGGATGGGCCACGCTGCCCAGCCGAACGCATTGAAAGCATAACGAATGCAATGATCTTTCCTCCGTATCAAAGTCATGCGGAGGCTTCCACACGTCCTGTATTTCACGATAGCCTCAGGCTATGGAATTGAGAATGAGGCGGCATTTCTCATTCGCCACCGGCTTCTCCATGCTCCCTGTCATGCCCGGCACAAACATTTCATCCGGGTCCAACCAGGAGAACTCTGATGAAATTCGAACTCAATGCCAAGCGCCTGACGCTCGCCACCGTCCTTGCCCTCGCATCCTTCACCACGATCCCGACCGGCCATGCCTATGCCGGCGAATGCCCGGCCGACCAGGTCGCCGAGAATGGCATGCAGCCCGGCGAAATGATGCCGAAGGACGTGACAGACGAGGTCATCTCCTCGATCGATCTCGCCTCCAAGGGCGATGCGTGGAAAAACAGCGCCCTGCGTATGCGCAAGCTCGTCGTGCAGCCGGGCGGTGTCGTGCCGTGGCATTCGCATGAATCCCGCCCGGCCAATATCCTGATCGTCTCTGGCTCGATCACCGAATACCGCAGCACCTGCAAGGTGCCGATCCAGCACAAGGCCGGTGACGTGACCGCCGAATTCGGCATGCTGTCGCACTGGTGGAAGAACAACGGCAGCGAGCCGGCTGTCCTCTACTCCGCCGATATCCTGACCTCGGAAGCGCAAATGCACGAATCCATGTGAGCCGCGCCCCGAGTTCATTGAAAGGCATCTCCGGTCCCGCCAGGCCGGAGATGCCGCACGACTTCGTCCAACCGTTGGAGCGATCGCCATGACCGGCATCGAGCATGTTCTCAACCCGCCGCGCACGAATTTCGGCTCAACCTCCGCCGATGGCTGGCGCTTTGCCGTCATCGCGCTGATCGCCTTCCTGACATTGGTCGATCTGTTCGCCGCACAGGCGATCCTGCCGACGCTGGTCGAGAAGTTTCAGGTCAGCCGCGGCGCCATGGGTTTCGCCGTCAATGCCAGCACGTTCGGCATGGCCGTCGCCGGGCTTGGTATTGCCTTCTTCGGCCGCAGGCTCGATCGGCGAAAAGGCATCTGGATCAGCCTCGCGCTTCTCTCCATCCCCACGACGGCGCTCGCCTTCACCGACGATTTGACCGTCTTCGCCGCACTCCGTGTCGTCCAGGGTCTTTGCATGTCGGCCGCCTTCACACTGACAATCGCCTATCTGTCCGAGCATTTCTCGCCCGCACAGGCGACCGGAGCGTTGGCAGCCTATGTCACCGGCAATGTCGCGAGCAATTTCTTCGGCCGCATCCTCTCCGCCGCCGTAGCCAATCTCGGCGGGCTTGAGATCAACTTCCTCACCTTTGCGGCCCTCAATATCGCAGGTGCGCTACTCGTCTGGCTCACGCTGAAGAAGACATCGGCGATGATGCAGACCAGTGAGGACGGCTCGTTCAACATGCGCCGCTGGACCTATCACTTCACCGATAGCGAGCTGCGCCGCACCTTTGCGATCGGCTTCCTCATCCTCTTCGTCTTCATCGGCACCTTTACCTACGTGAATTTCCAACTCGTGGCTCTCGGTCTGTCGCCGATGGCGCTCGGCCTCGTCTACCTCGTCTTCCTGCCGTCGATGCTGACCACACCGATGGCCGGTAGGCTCGCAAACCGCATTGGGGCAAAACGCGGGATCATCTCGACGCTCGCGCTCGCCATTGTCGGCCTCGCCGCACTCCTCAGCGTCAGCTTGCCTTTGGTGCTTACAGGGCTTGCGCTCATAGCGATCGGGACATTCCTCGCCCAGGCGATCGCCACCGGACTGGTCGGCCGACGCGCGATCACTGACAAGGCGGGGGCCAGCGGCATTTACCTCGCATCCTATTACACCGGCGGTCTCGCGGGCAGCCTCGTGCCGGGCCAGGTCTATGATCATGTGGGATGGCCGGCCTACATAGCCGTGCTCGTTGCGGCGCTGCTTGCGGCTATCGTGATCGCCTTCCCGATAGGCTCGGCACCCACTCCGTCGCGGCGATAATCCAGGGTCATCGAAACCCACATCGAACGGCATTGGCCGTCCCGGACATCAACTGCGACAATTCAGATGTGTCCTCAACCCCAACAAAGGAATGAAGAAATGCCAAGATTTGTCAGTCTATTATTCGCATTCACCGTGCTGATATCAGCCGCTCTCGGCGTGACATCCGCTAGCATTGCCCAAGCGGGGAAACGTGACGGCGTCGTCACGGTCAAGAGCCGGTATTCGGTCAGCGAGACCGTCAAACGGATCAAGGCCGACGTCGTCGAGAAGGGCATCATGCTGTTCGATGATATCGACCAAGCCAAACTCGGCAATGCCGCCGGCAACAAGGTTAGGCCGTCCCACTTGATCCTGTTCGGAAATCCCGCCTTGGGCACGACCTTCATCACAGCCAATCCGGCGTCGGGTCTCGATTGGCCGGTGCGCGTGCTTGTCTATCAGGCGGAAGACGGTTCGGTTCGTGTCGCCTACACGGATTTTGACTGGATCGCGCGCCGCCACGGCATCACAAACCGCAAGAAGCAATTCAAAATGGCAACGGAAGTCATCAAGGCCGTCACAGCATCCGTCCAGCAATGAAGATGCGACTGTATTCGGGCGGCCCCGAGTCTACTTCGACCGGACATGACGATCCAACTCTGGCTGGAAGGTCGCCTCTGCTGGCGACCTTTTTGGCCGTAGTTGTCTGTCGTTACGATCTCGGCTAGTCGCGATAGCTAGTATCGGATCGTCAACTTGAGCTGGCCTCAATAGGTCATCGCCAAACCGAGATGCGCACCTTCTCCGCGATACCCAGTGGTTATCGAATGCAAAGCCAGATGGCATTTCAAACCCTCGCTTGCATCCGCCATCCTGCCTGTATCCGACGCGAATTCTCGCGCCAGCCTCAGTAAGGAAGCAATCATGACGAAGCATACAATCACTGCGGACTTCCACAAAACCTACGAAATCAGAAGATCCGGTGATGATTGGAGGTTCACGGAGCGGTTTTCGGTATCGGGCGATATGTTGGGCATACACGTTGCCGCGAAATACGATAACACCAGGATCGACGTGGCCGGCAGAGCTTCCGGTAAACAGGCGGCACTCTATACCGAGGCCGACGATGTCGATATCGTTCTCGCCGATACCAGCAAATTGACCGGCGGATACGGCATTGTCGCGACCGGCAATCACCTTGACGTCGTAAACGGAGGCCAGATATCGGCAAAGCTTGCCGGTGCGGTCCTGACGGATGACAGCGGAGCGTCGTTTCGCAACGCAGGCGATATCAATGGACAGTACGGCGTTGTTTTCTTTTTTGGAACGAGCACTGCTTCCAGTGCCGAACTTGTCAATGGCAAGGGCGCGCGGATAATCGCGTCGGAAAATGGAGTTCAGATTGGAACATCCCCCGGGACCACTGCTCGAATCGAAAACCATGGCAGGATCACAGGTGGGACGCACGCTGTTGCGGGCGGAGATGGCAACGAAATCGTGATCAACGACGGAACGATGAAAGGCGAAATCGCGCTCGGTCGTGGCGACGACCGCTTTGACAATCGCGACGGTGTCATTGTCAACGCGGACAGCGGTGTGCGCGGGGAAATGGGCAACGATACGCTGATCACCGATAGCGCGGCGGTAAAGCTTATCGAGGCGGTGAGCCAAGGAATTCACGATACCGTCAGATCGACCGTGAGTTACACGCTTTCGGAAAATGTCGAAGACCTTTTCCTTCTCGGCTCCAGGAATACAAGCGCGACTGGCACCGATCTCGAGAACATCATCCACGGCAATTCCGGCAATAATGTCATCAGCGGATTGTCCGGACTGGATGAACTCTATGGCCACAAAGGCGCGGACATCCTGAGGGGTGGCGGCGATGGCGATATTTTCCACTTCCTGACCGGCGACGGCCGTGACACGATCACGGATTTTGCGCACGCATCTGACAAGATCGATATGTCCGGCTGGGCCGCGATTTCAGGCTTCGACGATTTGATGCAGAATCACCTCGAATTCGTGAACGGCGACGCCATCATCACCGCGGGCAAGGATACCCTGACCTTGAAGGGCGTTGCCGAAGCGGACCTTGACGCGGGTGACTTCTTCTTTGCGATATAAAGGCGTGTTGCAACGTTCAGCGAGGCCAGAATGACTCTATTGCGAGGCCGATTTTCATGCTTTGTTAGCCTTTTGAAATCCAAAGAGGCGCGCAAGCAGGTCGTTCTGGTTGTTGGCCCGCCGAGGGTTGAGGGGCGTCAAGCTCCTCGTCTCGGATGCCCATGAGAGCATCAGACCGCTGTCAGCAAGGCGCTGAAAGAACCATCGCGATCTCCGACGCTCGCAAGTTCATTGGACAGGTCTCGCATTTGATTGGCGACGAGATGAACGACTTTGCCCTCGCGCTCAAAGCGGCCGTGGCGGCAGTGCCGCGCAAATCGTTGAAGGTGACCTTTTATTCCTGCAGAGGCGCCTGGCCGATAGCGGAAGGGCCGGATACTGGCAAACGCGTCACGATTAACGCAAGGTCATCAAATCAGGGGTTCGACCCATGATTCCACAAGTCGTGTTCCCTTATTCGGTTACAGGCGCGACGGACGGGTAAGCGCGTAGCGGATCGCCTCGGCGGTCTTGGATTTGCCGGAGACCTTGCCCAATTCTTTTTCCCAAAGATCAAAGAGACCGGCGACGATGACTGCGGACTTTCTTGACGCAGCACGGAGCGGCTGTCGGCTTGCCTGCCGCGAACCTCGTCCTCGATGTCCACAGCTCGGTCATCGCGATGATCGTGTCCGTTGCTGCCTTCGAGATGCCGCTGATGTGAAGGTCGTAAGACTTGCGGCGTAGATGAGCCCAGCACCCTGCGAGCCGGATCGTTTCATCGCCGCCAGCTTTCGCACGGGTCTTGGGCGCGAGCGAGACGACACTTGTAATCCTCCGCACGTTAATTCAAATGGAGACATCAACGTGGCGCAAACACGAAGCAGATCATGAAAACGACCATTTACTCTGCTCGATACACTCCTGAACTTTTCTTTTCGACCATATTGGAATTGGCAGAGGTCCTCAGAGGGAACCCGCAATTTTCTCCGATCGAGTGGAGCTCGGTCGAATTAGCGCGGCTACAAGCGGACTCTGAGACCATTTCCACAGTTGATTTCCATTCCGTAAGGACTGAATTCGACTGGAGTTCGCCGGACGGCATTCCACCGGACCGGATTTTCCAGTTCGTAATTTCAGGAGAGAACTATTTTGATGTAAACTATTGGAATCCGACGGAGATATTTATCGCCGATATCAAGAATTTGACCTCTGAAAGCGATGTTATAGAGCTTCTGTTTTCAAAGGAGGTCTTTATCAGCGGTGGTGACGGCGACGATATAATTCAAGGATACTCGAAGGAAGATGGTTTAACCGGAGGAAGCGGCTCCGACATCCTCCGTGGCGGTGATGGCGATGACCGTTTAGAAGGTGGAAATTGGGATGGCGATCTGGTCCCGGACGGAAGCGATTATCTGTTCGGCGATAGCGGCGACGATAGCATGTATGGGGGTGCAGGCGATGATCACCTCAGTGGTGGACTAGGACATGACTACCTCTATGGCCAATCTGGAAAAGACTACTTCACTTTCGACACCAAACTTCGACAAAGTTTGGATTTGATTTGGGATTTCAAACCAGGGACAGACATGTTCGAGCTCAGCAGCAGCATATTCGTCGGATTGGAGGTCGGCGAGCTTGATGATCAGGCTTTCAAGAAAGTATCTCATTTGAGCGCGATCGATCGACGAATGGACCGTGACGATCGGATCATATTCGCCCGGAGCGATCATCTTGTTCTTTACGATCGCGACGGCTCGGGGGACGAGTTTCGGCCAGTGAAGTTTGCTTGGCTTACCAAAGTCATCGACGTCGATGATTTCATCATCGTCTGACCCCTTCATTCGATGTGGATTTACTGCGGATTCCGCGCACCACCCTGGCCGTCAATAATTCGATGGTGATTGAATTGTCGGCAACAGAGGCTCGATATTCAAGTTCGCCGCGCCGGTCGAGGCGGACTTCGATCTGCCCATCGAGTTGGGCGATGCAGCACCGACAGTAGGCGGAAGAGTTCAGCAGAGTTGGATCATTTGCGTCACAAATTTACGACCGTCACAATGTCGCAAATTACAGAATGCTAAAATATAAATAATGCAATTAAAACAAAAGATTGTCTGGTCAAAATTGGAGAGAAACCAGAGTTCAATCCTCTCTCGCAGAACCATTTTTTTCAATTATGCTGTTGATTATGCTGCATATTATCTAAAATCACGCCCCCTCCGATCCACCCTTTTTACTCACCTTTTTCAGTTTGCTGGAACGGCTTTTTTACGCCATGTCCAGTTCAATATCTCGGGCGTGTCCTCACCATATTCGCGAACGTAAGCCTTGTGCGCATCGAGTTTGCCCCGGAGCGTGGCCAGCGCCTCGCCGGCCTTCGCCTTCAGGCCGGGCACCCGCTCGATCGCCTCGATGGCCAGGTGGTAGCGGTCGAGTTCGTTGAGCACCGTCATGTCGAAGGGCGTGGTCGTCGTGCCCTCCTCGATGAAGCCACGCACATGGAAGTTCTCGTGGTTGGTGCGTTTGTAGGTCAGGCGGTGGATCAGATAGGGGTAGCCGTGATAGGCGAAGATCACCGGCCTGTCGGTGGTGAACAGCGCGTCGAAGGCCTGGTCGTTCAGTCCGTGCGGATGCTGATCGTGCGATTGCAGGGCCATCAGGTCGACGACATTGACGACGCGTATGCGAAGCGAAGGCAGCATCTCGCGGAGCAACGAAACGGCCGCCAGTGTCTCAAGCGTCGGCACGTCTCCGGCACAGGCCATGACCACGTCAGGCGCCGGCGCGTCGTCCTCCGTGCCGGCCCAGTCCCAGATGCCAATCCCTGCTTCGCAATGCCTGATCGCCTCATCGATACTCAACCACTGCTGTTCCGGCTGCTTGCCGGCGACGATCACGTTGATGCGGTCATAGGTCTTGAGGCAATGATCGCCCACCCACAGCAGCGTATTGGCATCCGGCGGCAGGTAAATGCGCACGATGTCCGCCTTCTTGTTGGCGACGAGATCGACGAAACCCGGATCCTGGTGGGAAAAGCCGTTGTGATCCTGCCGCCAGACATGCGAGGTGAGGAGATAGTTGAGCGAGGAAATGGGTTTGCGCCACTCGATCTCCCGCGTCACCTTCAGCCATTTGGCGTGCTGATTGAACATGGAATCCACGATGTGGATGAAGGCTTCGTAGCATGAGAACAGGCCGTGGCGGCCAGTGAGCAGATAGCCTTCGAGCCATCCCTGGCAAAGGTGCTCGCTCAGCACTTCCATAACACGGCCGTCCGTCGACAAATGCACGTCAAATGGCTCGATCTTCTCCATCCAGACGCGATTGGTAACGTCGAAGACGCTGCCGAGACGATTGGATTCCGTCTCGTCGGGACCGACGATGCGGAAATTGGCTGCGTCTGCGTTGAGCGTCATGGTATCGCGCAGATATCGGCCGAGGATCTCGGTGGACTGCACCATTTTCGAGCCGCGCGCACCGATGTCCACCGCGTGTTCACGAATGTCGGGCAGGATCAGTTCCTGTCGCAACATGCCCCCGTTGGCGTGCGGATTGGCGCCCATGCGGCGGACGCCGGAGGGTGCCAGCGCACGAAGCTCTTCGCGCAGCCGACCGTTCTCGTCGAACAGATCCTCTGGCTCGTAGCTTCGCATCCAGTCCTCGAGGATCTTTCTATGGCCGTCATCCCCGCGGCAATTGGAAACCGGCACCTGATGCGCCCGCCAGAACCCCTCGACCTTCTTGCCGTCGACCTCCTTCGGCCCGGTCCAGCCCTTTGGGCTGCGGAGCACGATCATCGGCCAGCGCGGGCACTCGTCCGGTGATTTGCCGCTTCGCGCCTCGGCCTGAATGGCGCGGATGCGATCGAAGACCTGCTCGAAGGTCGCCGCCATCTTGTGGTGCATGTCGAGCGGCTCATCGCCCTCCACGAAGAAGGGCTCGTAGCCGTAGCCCTGGAAAAGATGCTTCAGGTCATCGTGGCTGGCGCGGGCGAGAATGGTCGGGCTGGCAATCTTGTAGCCGTTGAGATGGAGAATCGGCAGCACCGCGCCATCCCGGGCCGGATTGAGGAACTTGCTGGAATGCCAACTCGCCGCGAGCGGACCGGTCTCGGCTTCGCCATCGCCAACCACGCAGGCGACGATCAGGTCGGGATTGTCAAAGACGGCGCCGAAAGCATGGACCAGAGCGTAGCCGAGCTCTCCGCCCTCATGGATCGACCCGGGCGTCTCCGGCGCGACGTGGCTCGGTATGCCGCCGGGAAAGGAGAACTGCTTGAACAGCTTTTGCATTCCCCGTTCGTTTTCCGCGATATCCGGGTAAATCTCGCTGTAAGTGCCCTCAAGATAAGTGTTGGCGACCATGCCGGGCCCGCCGTGTCCGGGTCCGCATATATACAGGATGTCCAGGTCGCGGGTTCGGATAATCCGATTGAGATGCGCGTATATGAAATTCAGCCCCGGCGTCGTGCCCCAATGGCCAAGCAGCCGCGGCTTGATGTGTTCCGCCTTGAGAGGTTCGCGAAGCAAGGGATTGTCGAGCAGATAGATCTGGCCGACGGAGAGATAGTTGGCGGCCCGCCAGTAACGGTCGATCAGATGCAAATCGTGATCATCAAGAATGTGCTCGGTTGCCATGGCTAACTTCCATTGCGGGGATAATTGCGAGACATTGGCGAATGTGCGTGCTCGCGGCTTTGACCGGGATCAACGCGTTGAGTGAACTACGCTATAAATTGGCCACAAGATTGACGGCCCGGTGGCCATGCGATCCTCGCTACGCTGCGCCGTAACGAAATCGCTGACCCAGGGTGTTTCATATCGGGCCTCATGAAATGGATTGCTGGAAATTGGACATGGCTTTACGTTCACGCGGGCGGTTTTCGCTCCGTGGCTGGCAAGAAATTTCGGACGGGGCGCCTCGTAGAGCCTCTCTATTTG